>Ga0193751_1002902_pt1 | contig 10275 bp, 11 predicted proteins | sample L1c2metaG_FD_143050 | JGI IMG/M metagenome (GOLD analysis project Ga0193751, IMG submission 143050) | Soil microbial communities from a riparian zone of the East river system, Colorado, United States - L1c2 | ecosystem: Environmental > Terrestrial > Soil > Riparian zone | place: USA: East River...
CTGGAACTACAGCACCTACCTCAACATCGTCTTCCTCGCGGTCGCGGCGCTCTTGGTCTGGCGTTACTTCCGCCGCGGCGGCGGCTGGGCGATGCTGAAGATGATGAACGAGCCGATGGGCGACCACCACCACGGCCACGAAGGACACGCGCACGCCTGACCCCTCGACTCGCGCGTGACGAGAACGACTGCGGCGACGGATTACCTAGGGTGGCCGAAATCTCCTCGCATCCGTGCTCGTCTCGTGACCGGCGCGCTGGCCCGTGGGGTGCAAAAAATACGATCCTCCTGCAAATAGGGGCATTTCGATGGCGCAACCGAATTTCCGCACCCTACGGGTTACGGACATCACCCTCAGCAGCAGCGGACTCGATCTTTTGACTGCCCAGACTTCCCGGCGATTATGTCGGGTCTGATGGCCCGTCCGTTTCTTCTTGTACAGCTGAGCGATCCCCACATTGGTGCCGAGTGGGCCGACGGTGATCCGGTGGCGGGGCTGGCGACGGCGGTCGAGTCGATCCGCCCGATGCGACCGGATGCGGTGCTTGTCTCCGGCGATCTCTCGGACAACGCCAGCGACGCCGAATACGAGCAGGTGCGAGACCTCCTCGCGCCTCTCCGTGTCCCACTGCACGTGCTGCCCGGCAATCACGACGATCGGCATGCGCTGCGCCGCCACTTTCCGCTGCCGGGCGCGGGCGACGACCCCGTCCACTACTCGGCCGACCTCGGGCCCTTGCGGCTCGTCGTGCTCGACACGACCCGCCCAGGCGAGGATCCCGGCCAGCTTGATGCCGAGCAGCTCGGTTGGCTGGATGCCGAGTTGGCTGCCGCGCCGAACGCTCCCACGCTGCTCGCAATGCACCATCCGCCGCTTGTCACGGGCGTCCCGGCGTGGGATGCGATCTGCCTGCCGGCAGCTGATCGGCAAGCCCTCCGCGACGTGCTCGAGCACCACCGCCAGGTGCGACGCCTCGTGGCTGGCCATCTCCACTGCACGTTCGCCGGCGAGCTCGCGGATCGTACCGTGCTGACCGTCCCGAGCACCTACGCGCAAGCGCGGCTCGAGTTCGGTGCGCAGGAGATTGAACTTACAACCGAACCCGCGGGTTTCGCCGTGCATGCCATGCTCGACGGACAGCTGATCTCACACAACCAGCTCGTCGATGCCTAGTAGACGCATATGACGCAGCTAGGCGTGCGTTGGACCATGCGTGGCGGTGGCGAGTGCGAGAACCGCTCGTACCTGGCGGCGCACCTGTTGCGGCGAAAGGCTGCCGGCGGGCAGTTCGACGGTGAAGGAGGCGGTGCCGGGCAGGTGGTGGTTCTGCCAGTTGGGGGCGGTGCCGGGCAGCCAGTGGTGGTGGTAGAAGCGCATCCTGGCCGCGCGTGCGTACACCCGCCCGGCAGTGGTGCTCGGGCCCCAGGCCCAGACGAGGTTCATGTGCTGGTGGAACCAGATCGTCACCCGCGGTCGGATCCGCAGGATCAGGTTGCGCGCGATCCGCGTCTCGCGTTCGGAGAAGGGGTGCGGGCCGGGGTAGTAGGTGTCCCAGGGTCGGCCGCCGCCGCGCCAACCAGACGACCAGTTGGCGTTCAGGTCGACGCCGCGCCCGTTTTGCCTCGTCCCGTGCGCGTAGCCGTCCGGGTTCAGGTTCGGGATGATCCAGAGGTCGACGTGCGGGTGTGTGCGTTCGAGAGCGCGGGCGACCGCGCTGCCCGCGCATTCGGTGCCGTGGATGCAGCCGACGACGAGCACCCGCGTCCCTTTCGGATCGCCGGCATGGATCACGACGATCGCGCGCCCTTCGTATGAGCGGCCGAGTAGCGACCTGACCGGCAGGCGCTTCCTCGCCGAGGCGGCCGGACCTCCGCCGACTGCGAAGACGGCGATGCCGCAGATGAGGACATTGCTGGCAACACCAGCGGTCGCAGTTGGGGCCGAAGCTGCGTCGCCAGGTTCCCAGCGGACCGCGCTTAGCGGTGCCGGTGGGGTCCGCGCGACAGGTCCCTTTCGTGTGTCCCTGCCGCTTTCTTTCTAGCGTGGCGGTGTCGCTGCCAGAAGTCTGAGCCAGGACGGGCGGCCAACGGCAACCGGTTTGGAACTCGGCAAAGCGGAAAATGAAGCCTTCATGGCCCCCGACGACGAGGCCCGCGCCCACAAACTCGCGGCGAACCAGTCGCGGTTCCGCAGGTCAAATGAACGATTGCACCGCGCCGCCTACTCACATCGGTTTCAAGCCGCGGATCGCGTGCCCTTCCTTTGCGAGTGCGCAGATCCTGGCTGCTTCGAGGCCGTAATGCTCAGCATGGAAGAGTACGAACGAGTGCGCGTGCACCCGAGCCGATTCGTGCTGGTGGCCGGGCACGAAGACTCCGAGGCCGCGCACGAACGGATCGTCGAGGCTGAGAAGGGTTATGCGATCGTCGAAAAGGTCGGCGACGCCGGCGTTGAGGCCGCGCGCCTTCACGAGCGCGACGGCGTCTCCTAGACGGCCACTACGCAGCCGACTTCACGGCTCATCCTGCGGGCGCCACAGATCCGCCCGGCGCCGCCCTATCCCACGTGCCGGTTAGCTGTCATGGGGCGCGGGTAGGGATCGGCGATGCCGTGGCTCGCGAAAGCGCTCCTGCTGGCGTTAAAGACGAAGCGCGGTCGCGAACTGCTATTCGCCGGCGGTATTGGGGCGGTCGACATTGCGCGAAGCAAGCGAGCACGTGAGCTCTACCACAGAGCATGGGCAGGAGCGGCGGACCCGCGTCCACGGCAGAAAGCCGCTGGGCTCGTGCGAAACGCGGCGGGCAGAGTCAAAAGGTAGGTCGCGCCGCGCAGTCGGCACGACGCTCAGGCGCCGCGAGGCCCAGGTATCTACCGCAGCGTGGATACTCGTGGCGTGGATGCTGACGACCGCCCACCGATCTGTGTGACCTGCGGCGTGACCATGGTTCCGGCCGCTCTCAGCGCTAGGGAGGACCATGACGGCGAATGGGTCTGCCTCGAATGCGAGGAACTCGACCGGGCGGAGTGACCGCCAGCTTCGGCCGTGGTGCCGCGTTCAGCGGCCCGCAGCACTGACGGGTAGGCGCTCCCAACCGCGACCACATTTTCGGCAGCGCCAGCGGGGGCTGCTGGGGTCTGAACGCATCCGCCGGCGATCCTGCCGGGCCCTGGCGGCTTGGTGAGCATGCCGTACACGACTCGGGCAAGCTCGCCCGAACACTCGGGACAACGATGGATGCGACTCACATCGAGAGGGTAGCCGCGCGGGCGATCGCCTAACCAGCCCGCGAAATGGAGACAGCGGCGCGTGATTCGCTCGGACAGTTGATCCTGTCCGCCGTCGGTCGCATAGTGAGGTGAATGAGAGGTATCCGTCATTTCCTGCTCTGGACGGTGCTCGCTGCGGGCGCCGGGGTTGCTCTGGTTGCTGCGGCCCTCGCCTCGTCAGGGGCGCAGCGAGCAAGCTTCTTGCGCTCGAACCGCATCAGCGGGGCCTGTGGCGTCGATCGGTGGAAGGTGAAGACGCTGCAGGACAGGCCGCACCTTCTGTCCGTGCGCAAGGCGACGATCCACTATCTCGTGACTCGGCCGGCGCCGAGTTCGCTGCCGGACACGCGCCTCCCGTTCGAGCGGCACATCTTCGCGGTCGTCGCTGCGGTGGTGCTCGTCCGGCCTGAGGCTGACAGCGACCTGCACCTCGTCCTACAGAGAGGCGGCATCCATATGATCGCCGAGGCGCCTGCGCCGTACTGCGACTCGAGGGCCACTCGATACCGGCGCCGGCAGATGCGGATCGCCCGGAACCACGTCCGACTCTGCGCGCGGGCTCGGGTGACCGGAGTCGCGTTCTTCGACTTCGACCACGGCCAGACGGGGGTCGCACCGAACGCCATCGAGCTGCACCCGATCCTCGGCTTCCGCTGTCTCAGCGCCTAGTGCAGACATGGCCCGAACGGCCGCTAGGCACACGGCGAGGGGAGGCATAGCCTCGAGGGGCCGGGGGGTTGGGCGGTTCAGCGTTCGCGGCGTTCGATAAGCCGGGCCCCGGCGGCCGGGGTAGCCGTAAGGGTCCGACGATCGGCTTTCCCGTAGTGCCGATCACTACCGGTACATCGGCGGGCTCACAGGCGCTGGCCAGTCGCTCCCGGCTTTGGCCAGTCGCTCCCGGCTTTTGGCCCGTGTTCGGGGATGATCCCTGACGCGGGCTGAGTCGGCTGGGCTGGAATGTCGGGAGGCAGCGCGTCACACTTGCTACATGGCCTCCGCAGTTGCCGCGCGAAGGACGGTCAGCGTCCTCTTCTGCGACCTCGCCGACTCGACCGCGCTCGGAGAGCGCCTCGATCCGGAGCCCTTGCGCGAGGTGATGGGCTCGTGGTACGAGGCCATGCGGGAGGCGGTCGAGCGCCACGGTGGGACGGTGGAGAAGTTCGTCGGCGACGCCGTGATGGCGGTCTTCGGGCTCCCCCGCGCACACGAGGACGACGCGCTGCGGGCGGTGCGGGCTGCGCTCGAGATGCAAGCGGCGGTCGAGCGGCTCAACGCCTCCCTGGCCGGGCGCGGGGTGCCGGAATTGCGCATCCGGATCGGGATCAACACCGGCGAGGTCGTGACCGGCGACGAGACGGCGACACTCGTCACCGGCGACGCCGTGAACACCGCGAAGCGGCTCGAACAGGGAGCGCTGGGAGGACAGATCCTGATCGGCGCGGTGACGGAGCAGCTCGTCCGGCACGCTGCGCGGCTCGAGCCGGTCGTTGCGGTCGACGCCAAGGGAAAGGCGGCTCCGGTCGAAGCGTGGCACGTGCTCGAAGCGATCGCGGGTGCCGGGTCCTTCGCCCGGCGCTTCGACACGCCTCTCGTCGGGAGAGCAGCGGAGCTCGCGGCCCTACGAGACGAGCTGGCTGCGAGCGCGAGCGGCCGCGCCTGCCGGCTGGTGACGGTGATCGGAGCGGCCGGCGTCGGCAAGACACGGCTCGTGTCCGAGCTGGTCGCGGAGGTCGGTTCACACACGACGGTCGTGGCCGGCCGCTGCCTCCCCTACGGCGAGGGGATTACCTTCTGGCCGCTGACAGAGCTCATCGGCCGCCTCGGCGGTGAGCCGGCCGTGGCGGATGCGATGGGAACCGAGCTCGACGCCGCGCTCGTCGTCGAGCGCCTCCGCGTGCTCGGCGGCAGCGGCGCCGCCCCGCCGGAGGAGCTCTTTTGGGCCGTGCGGCGCCTCTTCGAGACACTCGCCCGTCCACGACCGCTCCTCGTCTTGCTGGAGGACGTTCACTGGGCCGAGCCGATGCTCCTCGACCTCTTCGAGCACGTGAGTCGGTGGAGCCGCGACGCCCCGATCCTCCTGCTCTGCGTCGCGCGAGGCGAGCTGCTCGAGGAGCGGCCTCAGTGGGAGGGTGCGCTCGTACGGCTGGAGCCGCTGTCGTCGGACGAGGCGACGGAACTCCTCGACGAGCTCGACGAGGGCGGCGTCCTGTTGCCGGACCTGCGGTTGCGCGTGGCCGAGGTGGCGCAGGGCAACCCGCTTTACGTCGAGCAGCTCGTCGCCATGCTGACCGAGGAGGCGCGTGCCGCGGCCGAGCTCGTCGCACTGCCGCCGACGATCCAGGCGCTTCTGGCCGCGCGGCTCGACCGCCTCGACCCGTTCGAGCGGCAGGTGCTCGAGCGAGCCGCCGTCGTCGGCAAGGAGTTCTGGCCCAGCGCGGTGTCCGCTCTTGGAGGCAGCTTGGACGAGGCGCTCGGCCCGACGCTGCTGGGCCTCGTACGGCGCGACCTGGTCGAGCCCGCAGCCTCCACCATCCCCGGGGAGGACGGCTTCCGCTTCCGGCACGCGCTCATCCGGGACGCGGCGTACGCCGGTATCCCGAAGCGCACGCGTGCCGATCTGCACGAGCGCTTCGCGGGCTGGCTCGATCTCCACAACAGCAGGGACGAGCTCCTCGGCTACCACCTCGAACAGGTCTATCGCTACCGCGACGAGCTTGCCTCGCTCGACGACGCCACCCGCACGCTTGGCGGCCGAGCCGGCGAGCTGCTCACGTCCGCCGGCCAGCACGCACTCGCGCGCGACGACGTGCCCGCCGCGGTCAATCTGCTCGAGCGCGGGGTCGCGCTGCTACCGCGGACCAGCGCTTCGCGAGACTACGTCCTCCTCGAGCTGGCGATCGCCCTAATGAGGTCGGGCGCCTTCGCCGCCGCCGAGGGCGCGCTCGAGGAGGCGCTGGCTCTCGCTCGCGCCAACGGGGACCGGCGGCTCGAGTTGCGCACGCTGCTCGAGCGCGAGTTCTTCCGGATCTTCACGAACGCGGGAACCTCGGCCGAGCAGATGACGCGCGTGGCGAAGGCGGCGATTCCGGAGCTCGAGTCGCTTGGCGACGACGCCGGGCTCGCGCGAGCGTGGCACCTCCTGAGCGAGCCCCCTGTCATCGCCTGCCGCTGGGGCGACCGCGCGGCCACGCTCGAGCGCGCGCTCGAGCATGCCCAGCGAGCGGAGGACGCCCGAGAAGCGGCGTTCGTGGCAGCGTCGCTGATGCAGGCGATCCAGCTGGGGCCGACGCCGGTCGACGCCGCGATCGCGCGGGCCGAGGCGTTCCTGCGCGAGATGCAGGGCGACCGCATGCTCACCGCCTCGATCGTCAGCTCGCTCGCCGTGCTGCTCGCCATGCGCGGCGAGTTCTCGCAGGCGCGCGCGGAGTGGGCGCGTGCCCGGCGGCTCCTGGACGAGCTCGGCATGACCCACCGCCGCGCGGTGCGGGCGATCGACGCCTCGACCATCGAGCTGCTGGCCGGGGATGCCGAGGCCGCCGAGCGGGAGCTACGGACCGGCTACCGAATGCTCGAGGAGATCGGGGAGATGCACGTCCGGCCTACCATCGCCGCCTACCTCGCGGTGGCGCTGGCGCAGGAGGGCCGCCTTGCGGACGCCGCGGAGTTCGCGCGCTTCGCGGAGTCGCATTCGGAGGAGGACGACATCGTCACGCAGGCGATGTGGCGAGTGGCGCTCGCTCAGGTGCACGCGCCGGCAGGGGAGGCGGCGGAGGCGGAGCGCCTGGCCCGCGAGGCGGTCGAGCTGGCAGAGCCGACCGATTTCCTCGATCTGCAGGCCACGGCCCTGCTCGCGCTCGCGCGCGTCCTCCGGGAGGCAGGGTCGCCGGAGGCGGCGAAGGTCGCCGTGAATGCCCAGGCGGTCTACGAGCGGAAGGGGAACATCGTCGGCGCAGGATGGGCGGCGCAGCTTGCCTAGCCAGTGCGCCGGCGTGGGAGTAGAGTTTCCCGGGGGAGATGAGGAGATGCGGCATGAACGATTACGACGACAAGAGCTTCGAGGGTCGGGGCGGAAATCTGGGGGCGGCTTTCGAGGACGCCTGGAACAACGCGAAGAAGCACGACGCATCGCCAGGCCTGTACACGGTCCAGATCGCGATCGAGGCGAGCAACCCGATCCACAGCTACATCGTCGTCATCACCCCAGGCGACTAGCGGGGCTCGACCGCCTCAGCCGGCCACGAGCGGGCGGGCGTAGTCGCGCGGGTCGAACGGCTGGAGGTCGATCGCGTTCGGCGCGGCGTCGCCCTGTCCGTGGTCGAAGTCAAAGAACGCGACACCGGTAACCCGCGCCCTGGCGCATGTCCTCGCTGACCGTCGCGTTTCTACGAGCCGTCCCTCGAGAAGTTCACGGCCGCGCTCACCGCCGTGAAGCTGGCGACCCGTTAGCGCGAGACGGAGTGCGGGCCGCTGTCCTCAAAGGTCGCGGCCGAGCGCCTCGAGGATCAGGTCCGGCGCGCGGTCGAGCAGGGCGCGACAGTCATCGCCGGCGGCAAGCGCAACGGCAACTGCTTCGAGCCAACGGTGCTGACGGACATCGCGCCGGAGAACGACAGACGATCGGGCCGTTTCTTCTGCGCGCTCCATTAGGAAGCGGCCCGGTCGGGGATTGTCACCGAGGGTCGCAGCTGGGGTATGGGTCGCTGTCGACAAGCCGGGGGTCACTGGTTCGAGCCCAGTACTGCCCACTTAGTGGAACACGCTGTTCGCAACGGCGGCCGGGCGCTCAGCGTGGACTACGGGCGTACCGCCCGGAGGGGCTTGTGTATGCGGCTTTCGCACTCCGCACCAACGGTCGCAGCTGGGGGTAGGCGCCGCGCGGTCGTCGTCGCTGCGACCCGCAGCCCAGGAGGTCGCCGGTTCGAGTCTGGCTAGCTCCAGTTCGGGAGTTCTAAGGTGGGACGTGGGCGACGCCGGGCTACTGATCCGGAGGAGTCCCCGCGGAGATTGGGACGTCTGCGAGACGCGGTCTCATCGCGTCGCGGATGTCGAGAGTGAATCGAGGCGCGGACGCAGGTCCTGCTCCCAGAGTTCGAAGAAGCGATCCAGGTTTCCGAGCGCTACGACGGCGATCCGGTCGAAGCCGGCGGCGAGCCACTGCTGGATCGCTTCGAGGTGTCGGTCCGGATCGATTCCGCACGAGATCTCTTTCGCTACGTCCTCCTCTCGTACGTTCGCTGTCGCCGCTTCGAAGTTGACCGGGTTCGGGAGCTCCGATTGGACTTTCCAGCCTGCGGTGCTGAACCGGAAGAGCTCGCGCGCGAGCTGACGGGCGCGTGTCTCGTCGTCGTCCACGGAGAGTGCGAGCTGTCCGTAGCGCGGCTTTCCTGCCTCGGCGAACGGGAGTGTCAGCTCGGCGCGAGGGTGGATCGCGACCATTCCGTCACCAGCTCGCTTCGCGAGCGCGACCGATTCGGGACCGCTGACGGCGACGTAGATCGGGGCGGTTCAGCGGGGAGCGTGAAGATGCGGGCGTCGTCGACGCGGTAGTGCTTGCCCTGGTGCGCGTGGTAGCCGCCGGCCCAGAGCGTGCGGATGATCTCGATCGCCTCCTCGAGCATCTCGTGGCGTATGTGCGCCGGCGGCCAGCCGCGGCCGACGACGTGTTCGTTCAGGTTCTCGCCGGCCCCGACGCCAAGCCGGAAGCGTCCAGCGCTCATCACCGCGACAGTCGCCGCCTTCTGGGCCACGATCGCCGGGTGGTAGCGGATCGTCGGGCAAGTGACGAGCGAGACGAGCTCGACGCGTTCCGTCTGCGCGGCGAGTGCCCCGAGCACGCTCCAGGAGTAGGGGCTGTGGTGGTGCGAGAACAGCCAGGGGTGAAAGTGGTCGGAGATGGTGAGGAAGTCGAAGCCGGCCGCTTCGGCGCGCGCAGCCTGTGCGAGCAGCTCGTTCGGGTCGTAGAGCTCGCACATCAGGCTGTAGCCGTACGAGGGCATCGCCGACCGCTCAGCCGCTGCCGGCACGATCGCCGCCCGCCATCTCCTCGAGCGCCTGGAAGAGGGAGGCGAGGTCGCGCCGCTCGTAGCCGAGCGCCGCTGCCCGCTCGAGCACCTCGTCGGCACGCTCGGCGGTGGGCAGTGGGATCTCGAGGCGTCGCGCCGCGTCGAGCGCGAGTTCGATGTCCTTGTGCATGAAGCTCAGGTCGAACCATGCGTCTTCCGGTGGGTCGAGGATGATCGAGGCGCGCGCCCGCAGCATCGGCGAGCCGATCGGGCTCGCCTCCATGATCTCCAGGGCCCGTTGGCGGTCGACGCCGGACCGCTCCGCGAGGAGCAGCCCCTCGGCGAAGGCGAGCATCTGCACCGCCAGGCTGATGTTGATCGCGAGCTTGAGCGCAAGGCCCTGCCCGTTGTCGCCGACGTAGTTGGGCGTGCCGAGCACGCGCAGGAGCGGCTCGACGCGACGGTAGCGTCTTCGTCGCCGCCGACCATGATCGTGAGCGTCCCCGACTGCACCTGCGGAACGCTGCCCGACACGGGCGCGTCGAGCATCGATGCCCCCGCCGCCCGTGCACGCGCAGCGAGCTCGTGGCTTACCTGGGGGCTGACGGTGCTCACGTCGACCCACGTCTTCCCCGCGGCCAGCCCGGCGAGGATCCCGTCTGGCGCAGAGGCAACCTGTTCGAGCACGGAGTCGTCCGGCAGGGAGGTGAAAAGGACGTCGGCCCGCTCTGTCACCTCGCGAGGCGTGTCGCACCACTCCAGCCCTTGATCGATCAGGTCCGCGACCTGCTCGCGGCGCTGCGCTTCACCGTATACCGGGTATCCAGCGGCGAGGAAGCGTGCCGCCATGTTCCCGCCCATGTGACCGAGGCCGATGAAACCGACCCTGGTTCTTGTTGCGGCCAACTCGCGCACCTCCCCCGGGTCGTCGCGCGATCGTCCGTCCGTGAGCTCGAGCTTCGCGGGCGGCTCGGTGTCGAGTCTAGACGCGTGCGGTTGCAGTTA
>Ga0193751_1002903_pt1 | contig 10265 bp, 11 predicted proteins | sample L1c2metaG_FD_143050 | JGI IMG/M metagenome (GOLD analysis project Ga0193751, IMG submission 143050) | Soil microbial communities from a riparian zone of the East river system, Colorado, United States - L1c2 | ecosystem: Environmental > Terrestrial > Soil > Riparian zone | place: USA: East River...
GAGGGACAGCCGCGCGCAAAGGCCGGACTAGTCGTGCGGACGCGACCGTCTTACCTTGTCGCCGTTAATGAGAACAAACTTCTGAACCCGCTTGCCGGTATCCACCTCGCCCGTATACATATTGCCGTGGGAATCGACCGCAAGCGCATCGATCCAGTGGAAATATCCGGCCATGCGGCCGTTGTCGCCAACTGAACCCGCGACAGCTCCCGTCATGCGATCTTGGATCCAGACCTTGTCGTTGGTGCCATCGGCGAGGAGTATATACTTCTGAAGTGCATCGTGCGAGAAGGTGAGGTTGTAAACGGTTCCGCACATGCCAAACATCGTGCTGCCGGGACCGCCGCACTCTGAACCGCGAGCGATTGTCGAGGGATGCACGTAGTAGCTGGTTACAAATTTGCCCTGTTTCGTGAATACCTGGACTCGGTCACTACCTCGTTCGCAAACGTAGACCATCCCATCCACCGAAATGTGGACGCAGTGAAGTGCCGGCGCGAACTCCTCTTGATCCGGCGGCGGACCCGACCTCCAGTCATATGGCGGCGTGGGATCGTTGCTGATCGAGGCGAGCGGCTTCCCCTTACCTCCCCAGCCACGCTTGAAGCTCCCGTCGTAGCCGTACACCAGCACGCGCTTCTGCTCGATCAAATAGATCTCCTGGGCATCCTCATCGAGTGTGAACTCGAAGACGCCACCCTGAAGGATGTCGGTCTGCTGGTTATTTTCCCTGTTAGGCTGGCCCTGCGCGAGCGGTGGCGCCCGATGGCCGAAGTCCCAAAGGAACTTGCCGTCGCCAGTGAATTTTTGGATGCTGTTTCCCCTGCCTCCAGAGGAAAGCCAGACGTTGCCCTCTCGATCCACAAGGATGGCATGCTCGTTGGGTTTCGGCCAACCGGGTGTATACCCGGGACCTCCCCAAGCCTTGAGCACGTTGCCTTCTGTGTCGAATTCCACGACCGCCGGCGCCGCGATACAGCAATCGGTGCGCGGCGGGTTCGTGGATGCTCCGGACTCATCCGGCTTGATGTCTCCCGGGCGGCTGATTACCCAGATGTGATCGTCCTTATCCGTCACCATCACGGGGATCCCCTGCAGAATCCACTTATTCGGCAATGGCTTGGGCCAAAAGGGATCGACTTTGTAGATGGGTACTGGCACGTCTTTTGATCCCTTCTTCACTTGGGCCACCAAAGCAGCGGCCAAAGCGAGAAAGCCCAAGGTGATCGCTACGGCAAATATTCTGGTTCTAATTCCTCTTACCCAAATCTGCATCGACGCCCCCTTCGATAAAGCCGCGCTTTCACAGAACCGGTTACGTTACCAAATGTTCGTACATCATGCGTAGCATCATCTTTGCGGCGAAGCCTCTACAGTTGCCAGCGAGAACGAACACATCATTAAAGGCATCGAATGTGGCTCGCGCAAGGAAGAAGACGATTATTTCCGCTAGTCGGTGTATTTCTCCAACTCTTGACCTTCTGGCTCAGTCTGCGGCGGCTGATTGTACTTTTCGAGTGCCATAGCCCACATCTTGTCAGCGAACTTTTGCAGTTCGGTGAATTCCCGAAGGAAGGGAACGTGTGAATCCAAAAAAACTCTTGTGAATCGTAGAATCTCCGACAATGGGAATATTGGGCATTTTGGTTTCTCTCTGCATCAATAAGGAACCGAACTTCCATAGGGCTAACGCCAGAATGATGCCTGCGAGCACAATGTATCCTGCGTCTGTTTTTCCTAACAGAGTAAGCATTGACGGAATGTACCACGCGAAGTTAGGCAATGCGGTGGACGCCGCGTTCGGGGATCAGAAAGCGCGTCGATTACTGCGATGACGAGAAGAAACTGGTTTTCGGAGTTTTCAAACAACGTGCCGCTGAGCGACGACAAACTAAGAATTGGCATGCAGTTAGCCGTCGCGTTCGCGAACATTCGCGATCACAAAACGCCCGCTGAGTTCGAGTCGAAGAACTGACGTTGTTCCCCAACTAGTCCTCAGAACTCCACGGATTGAGCCAATTTATGTAATCCTCGATTCTCGCTTGATAGTACGCCACAGGAATCTTGGTTGCAGCTAGGCGATTGAACGTGACGGCAGCGTTGTCATCTGGATTGACGACGATGATTCGCAAGGGTCTTTTCTCATGTTTTCCCATCCGAAGAAGATTTGATCGCAGCGCACGCCTCAGCACAAGTCGGGCAAACTGGTCTTCCTTTGGAAGTGAGTACCCGATGATGTGAAGGTCGGTCGCATCAGCTACAGCCCGGTAAATCGAACGCCAAGTCTTCTTTAGACATTCGTACTCGAAACTCTTGGAGGCGATGGGAGGAACGATCACGGGCAGCACTTGGGAGAGTTCCGGGTGCTTTGAGAAATTGAAGTGTGGATATAGGCGGACTTCGTCGTCCAGCTTCTCCGCAGTCTTGAGGACCTTCCGCGATAAATCATTCTTCTTGAACCAGTCAATCGAGCCGTGCGGTTTCAAAATGGTGATGTATTTACCGGTTCGTTTTCGGTTGTACGTGTAAGGCATCCAAAATTCGTCTTCTCGGTCCCACAGCCCTCGCTCTAGCGTTACATCCCAATTGAAGGTTACCACCGTGTCGGAGTAGTTCAGATTGTTTGTGGCAAATGCCTTGATCGGATTCAGTGAATCCGATTTCTGGATTCGTTCCCAGAGATAATCTGTCACGGCCTTCAAGGTGACATTTCTAACTGAGTCCAGACGATGTTTCGGCCAGAGGCTGCTTTCTATGAATTCTTCGGTGTTGAATGACTTCGCCATCTCCAGCAGGTTCAGGAAGTCTTCGATGTTTGGATAGTTTCGCAGCGTCTCGTTGAAGCTGGGGTACAAGTAGGATAGTAGATCGTGGACTAACTTCTTGCTCTTTGCGTCTCGATTGCCGAGACGCGTAACCGACTCCGCGAGGATGTCTTTCGCAACCGCAATGCCGCACGAGGCGGAGGCACCCGCCCCGAGAATGTAGACACGTCGGCGAATCAGGCCTTGTTTGCGCTTCTTCGCTGGCTTCACCATAAACCTAAGTTAACTTTGGCTTTCTCAGTAACGCGTTCAAGGTTTTGTCGGGCTGCCTCTATGCTATAGCCGCTGATGCCTTGCTGAGCGTTTTCCTTGCCGAAAAGCGCAGCACCAAGTGCTTTAAAATTCCTAAGCGCGTTTAGTACTTGCTCGCCTGAATGACTATTGAATAGCTCGAAGCCGCGTGCCTCATGCGTCCGCGTACGGCTCCCATGGAATCCGAGCCTGTTCCGAAATAAGCGAAGAGCATCGAGGAAGGGAGCTACTTGCGCTTCAACTGCGCCAATCGCTTCAATTTCCTCTGGATGCCTTTCGTGCCAAAGTCGAAAGCCATTTATCCCGTCGTCAGAATCCTCGACAAGACTGTAGAAGTAACCGTACAGGAGGAACATCACAGTGATGCCAACCGGCCATCGCTCTGACGCGTTTTCAGGGCCTTCGTCAGGATTGATTGAAGCGTGGCCGCATGACGGGATGTAGTGACCCTTTAGAAGATCGGAATAAATTGTCCACAGATTCATGAAGTTCATAAAACGGTCTGCGAAAATCCCGAACTCTTCTCGAATCTCTTCTATTGAGCGTGACTCGCGTCGTTGCTCCAATTCAACCTCCTTCTCTGCAAAACGGCGTGGTCGCACAACACTTGCGCTCGTCTGCCATCAGAGGCATGATATCATGATGTTCGCCCTACATTCGCCTAAGGTCGGTGACAGTTGGCTTGGGATTCCAAGGCGTTAAACGATAGTTTCCTGGCGAAAGCTGAGAGTTGCGAGAGACGATTGGAAGAGGCCAGGTGGAAAGCCAAGACCACACCCGCGTACGAGCGTGAACACGATATGGCTCTGGCTCAGTTCTTCGTATACAACTCCATGCACGGAAAAATGTTCCTCGAAACTCGCGAAAAGTTCCTGTGCGAACTGCAGCGGTTATCAAAGACTTCGGCTCCATTTTCAGGACAGGCTTTCGACGAGGCACGGTTTGCTAAATTCTACGCAGACGTGATCCGACAATTGATCGAATCTCATCGTCATGACGAGCGAGGTCGGTAATACGCAATCCACAACTCAAGAGATTATGCTCCGATTCGATCAGCGCAATGAGCCCGATGGAGGAGCAGCCAGTACGTGACGCGCTCGACCTACGAATCAATCGAGCAGCTTCATATGGGTGCAGACGCTGGAATGTCACGCTGGCTGATATTGAATTTTTGCGACGCGTCGGCATAAGAGCGTAATTGGCAACATCGTAGACGGCACGGCAGCCGAGTTTCCGCTAAAATCTAGCCAACATGCTCTTGAGCGAATACGATCAGTCGGCGGTGCGGTTAGCAGACGCGGCGATGCAGAAGGTTGTGAAGTTTCATTACAGCCGAGAATTTAACCCGCAAAAGCAGGTGCCCCTGAAGGGCCTGCTCTTCCACTACACTACGGCAGAAGGACTAAAGGGAATCATCGAGAAAAACGAACTTTGGGCAACCTCTGCATATTTCCTGAACGACTCCAGTGAAATTATCTACGGTTATGGGGTTCTGAAAGAAGTCTTGGATAAATCGATTACTAACAATGTTCGCCCGAACGATTCGTTGCCTCTCGGCATAGCGCGAAACTTGCGCCAGTGGTTCGGAGAAGACCTCCAGAACAGGCACGTTATTAATCCAATCTACCTTGCGTGCTTCTGTGAAGAAGATAACTTACTAAGCCAATGGAGGACCTACGGCCAGCTGGGCGGATACTCACTTGGCTTCAATCTCCCAGCCGACGACCTACGCACAGGCCAAGGATTCAAGCCGGAGCCGAATGTTTATACGTCTATCCCGGTGAAAATAGAGTACGACAGGAGCGAGCAGGCTAAGAAATGCGTCTCTATTTTAGACCAATTGCTCGCGATCTTTGACGATCCAGAAACGGCCAGAGCATTGGCGACCGTCAGCGATCATCCCTTAGTTGGATACTCCACAATTCTGAGAGTTATCGCAGACATGCTTGTAGAGGAAATCCTGAGTTTCAAAAATGAAGCCTTCAGGGATGAAAAGGAGTGGCGTGTTGTTATTCGCCAACGAGAATTGACCAAGCAAGGAACAGATGACGGCGGAAAGACGCCCATACCCATCTACTTCCGTTCGTCCGGTGGGATGCTGGTCCCATATGTAAAACTCATTCCGACCCACCCGGCGAAATAGCTGCCTATTGCATGCGTCCGATCTGTTCCAACGCTCGACAAAACTACAGCAGGTATGACAGTTGGCATGATGTTACACATGACCTGCTCCCCGAAATTTAGTCCAGCCAAAACTTAGCTTCTCCGGGTATAAAACCACGAGAGGAGAAGCGCCATGAAAGGAAGCCGCTTTAGTGAAGAGCAGATCGTGGGGGTGTTGAAGGAGGCGGAGGCCGGAGTTCCGATGAAAGACCTCTGCCGGCGAATCGGCGTCAGTGAAGCTACGTTCTACCACTGGAAGGCGAAGTACGGGGGCTTGGAAGTGAGCGAGACCCGGCGGCTACGTCAGCTAGAAGAAGAGAACGGGCGGCTGAAGAAGATCGTGGCGCAGCAAGCCTTGGACCTGGACGCGCTGAAGGTGGTGTTGGCAAAAAAGTGGTAGGCCCGCGGGCGAAGCGAGAAGCGGTGCGTGTCGTGCGGGAAGAAGTAGGGTTCAGCGAGCGACGCGCCTGTGGGCTGATCGGAATGCACCGCGGGAGCTGGCGGTACCGGCGGAAGGAACGGAACGAGGCGGTGTTGCGGGCTCGGCTGCGCGAGTTGGCAGGTGAGCGTCCGCGCTTCGGCTATCGGCGGCTGTATATTTTTCTGCGACGGGAGAAGGCCGGGGACGGAACGCTACGGTGGTTGGTCAATCACAAGCGAGTCTACCGTCTCTATCGGGAAGAAGGGCTGGCGATGCAGCGTAAGAGCCGCAAGCGATTTCGGGCTCAAGCGCGAGTGCCGTTGGCACTTCCCACGCGTGCGAATGAAATGTGGACGATGGACTACACGCATGACCAAATGGCCGGCGGGCGGAAATTCCGAACGCTGAATCTGATGGATGGCTATACGCGAGAGGCACTGCGGATCGAACCGGACACCTCGCTACCAGGTCTGCGCGTGGTGCGGATCTTGGAGTCGCTGCGGGAGCGACGTGGAAGACCGGCGGCGATCCAGGTAGACAACGGAACGGAATTCACCAGCCGGGTTGTGGATCAGTGGGCGTATCAAAATCAGGTGGCGCTGCATTTCATCGAGCGCGGCAAGCCAACGCAGAATGCATTCATCGAAAGCTTCAACGGGAAGTTCCGGGATGAATGCTTGAACCAGAACTGGTTCGTCGATCTCCGACACGCACGGGAAGTGATCGAGTCCTGGCGGGTGGACTACAACACGGTGCGGCCACACAGTTCGTTAGGGTACCGGACGCCCGAAGAATTTGCCGCGGCCAACGACTGTGGAAAAGACGGTGGCTGCGCCACCTTGGAAAACGCTCCGCGTTTTCCACTTTCCCCCAGCCGCGACGACGACGGCCCTGTTTCGATCTTTGCAGTGGAACCAAAAACCCTGGGAGCTTCGTTATGACTGGACCAAAAACGGGGGGCAGGTCACACACGAACGGCTTTACTGGCGTTCGGGTACACGGCTCCAATATCCCTGTGAGATTTTAGCGCGACAGAGAAAGGACCGACCCTAGGCAGGTAAGGAAGATTTACTCCAGAAGCGGCAAGACATAGGTAAGCAAACACAAGCAAGAACCAGGAGTTTCTTCATAGGCTATCGGGGCGGATTCTACCACGCACGGCACCCCGCCCTCAGATTGATGCGGCGTTTGGTGGTGGGTCAGTTTGAATTGAAGCCACTCAACTGCCTCCCAAAGCGTCTATTGCTCTCCTAGAACGAACGTGCCTGTAAATTTAGGCGCGGTGCCGCACGGCTGAAATGACGGCAGACACAACCTTTGCGATGAAGGTTACGACAGCAAAGACGAGGATCGCCGCGCGAAGGTCACTTATGGAAACGTAGATGTCTTGGAAATAGGGGGTGGTCTTGGAGATGTGTATCACGGCAGGCGGCCAGAACAGGACGGCGGCGATTAGGATTAGCGCGCCCAAGGTTAAAAAAAGAATGACTCGCATGATTCCATTCTCCCTTGCGATGTGCGGGGCGAATTGACACTTTGAAGAGAACTCTTCCTCATCCTTTGCCTTTTTCTGCCTGATTCTAGCATGGGTCGAAATCCACATTGACCTAAAAGTCGCGGAATTGTCATCGGTACCCAGTTTCATTTTCCATCAGCGGGCGCTTGGCTCCCGTCGTGAGGCCGAGAGTGAGTCAACCTCATCGTCGGAGAGAAGACTGAAGCGAACTGGGCTAGTTGGTCGAAACGAGAAACGCAAAGCATCTCCGATTGCTGCATTCCGAAACTGTTCAAGCGTCACGCCAAGGTCAATTATCTGAGCGTCGAATTCCATCGCATAGGGGCCTGTATCGATAGTCGTTCCGAAGAGTACAGGTTTTGGCTCCATTCTGGGATAAACGAATCTAAAACGTGCCGCGCCACTAGCAAATTGCTGTGGCAATGACTCCCGATTCTCTTCGTCCTTTACCACACTGGCGGAAATATTATTCACAGGGATGGTCCCACCTTCGATGGCCCGCTGCAGGATCAAGAGGATTTCCAAGTCCTTGTCTGACGGATTTGCTGGAAACCGCAGATCAACGCTAAACCGAACTGCAACTTTCACTAGATTTTTCACAAACGCATGATAGGCGGGTATCATCGTAGGGTTTTCAGATTCAAATGCCGTTTTCGTCATGACTTTCTGGCTTTTCAAATCGAATACCTCGATTCCACCTTTAGGTGCCAATAACGCCAAAGCATCCAGAAACTTTTTCAGTTCCTTCACTTCAAAGCCGACTGCACTGTGGTAATGAAAAGTGATCTTGCAACCAGTGCCAGTTCTGCCTTTTCCGATTTTGTGCGGCGGAGGCATGACGACTGACATTTCAAATGGCAGGTTTTCCCCTGAACATCGGAACTCAGCCTCATCAGTGCCTATGCGAACAGGACTCAAATCCATCAGCGGATATTCAATTTTCTTGTGACCGGATCGGTAGAATCTCAACCGGACGATTCGTCTTCGCTGCGTCAGTTCAGGCGAGGGGCCGATGGTTAGGCGTGATTTGGGACCATGCCCCAGCAATACGGGTGTGAGAAGAGGCGTCGTAGAAGTAATCGGCTCAAATTCCTCGAATGAAAATTCTTGAGGAATTCCAGTTTTAAGGAGGGTTTCATGTTTCTCCAAACCAGTGCCCTTGAGATTTAGTTCCAGCGTAACCGGGTTTGAGCGAAGCGCCTCGTGGTCACGCACGAATACGTTGATTGTTTTCGTCCCGGAGCCAATCGACATCACCAAGCCGGGAACGAACTTGTCCCGGCGCGCAGGCGGGCCAAGATCACCATCAAATACAATTTGGTAGTTGAACCGCGCATCGCGTTCCTTCAATCGCTCAACAAAGTCTTCGAGATTATCTTCTGTGAGTTTCTCCAATTCTTCCGAAGTGAGTTCGCCGCTTCCGCTAACTATCCGTTTCAACTCAACGGAATCAAGGCCAAGATTCGGGAAAAAATGGTTGCGAATGGTTCTTCTGTGCAGCAATTCGTGAGCGATTTCGGACGCTGGAAACAGTCCTATTTTTACTTGCTTGGCGTGGGACTTCTTCCATTTTTCAAACCATCTGTGAGTTTTGGCGTCCAGATCGATGGGCAGGCACAGAATCCAGTGTTCAGGGGAAAAATGATTGAGCGCAGTCTTGAGCGAAGCCCTGATTTGGTTCTTTTGAGATTCGCTTATTCGAGTGAAACTCTTGCATTGCCAGATTGAGGGGCGGCCCGCCAACTCACCGGCAAAAACATCCAATCCCTCATCACCTGCCGCGCCATCCACATGCTTCAATTCGAGGCTGGGATACCTTTCCTTCAAGATGTGGAAACACAACGTTTGAAAGGTATGCGGATCAAGTTCTCGCAGACGTTGATAAAGAGAATCCATAAACCCTCCTCTTCTTAAGGTCTGCCCAGACTTTTGCTCCACACTTCCAGAATGAAACTCGCCACAGTGAACGCTGCATGCACGGCAAGTCTTGCGTGCCGAGATTCTATTTTGTAAGCCATCTTGCCTCGACCATGCGCGGAGCCCTTGTGAGTCCGCAGGGAATCGATTCCCTCCACCGTTGCTGCTAGACCACCCAAGATGGTTTTCAAATCTTCGTCCTCAACCATAGCCGGGTCCAACTTCAGGTCTTTGCGGATAACTTTCCAAAGCGGCTTCACCGTTTGGTCGGCAGGCATCTCCAGACCCTGCTCCTCAATGTATGTTTTGAAAAGAGACTCAAGAAGAGCACAAGATTCGGTTACAGCTGCGGCGGGGTCCGACTCCACGTTTTGATGGATGCGGTCAAATTCAGTTTGCAAACCGGACAGGTCATGGGCGTGGATGATACCCTGCAACGTCTTGCCAACCACCGTTGCACCGAGAGCCACGATCAATCCGCCCTTGTGATAGGCGAGGTTATACTCGGCAAGTATTTTACTGATCTTGACTCTCAGAGGTTCGCTGGGGTCTGCCTCATAGGGCGACATGACTTCCATTAGCTCGGTGATTATTTTGCCGAGCGCGCCCAGCGGGTCCGGCATCGTTTCATTCGCGTGCCTCAACCACGCTCGCGTTTTGACTTGCCGATTTCCGGGAGGCGACGGCGAAAGTTCAATGCCAGCAGATTCCATGAATTGATCGATCTCGGCGTGTGTGTACCGCTGGGCCAGAGCATCAGAAACGACCGCGATGACCGCTACGGGTATTTTCCTGTCCATTGCGGACAGATTCTACAACGTGCATCTTGCTCTGGAAGCCGCAATACCGGCTTTCGCCGCTTTGCAATGGGAAGCAACCTTCGCCCGCTCCAACCGTGTTAGCTTGGGTTGCAGCAACTAAACCGGAAGCATGAGGATTCAAAATGACGATAGAACAGGCAATAGAGGCTATTCAAAAGGCATTTGACGACGCCAGAAAAGTCGGCGCGACCGAACATCAAATAATTGCAGCCGCGAGCGCTAGGCGGGAAGAGAAAGGAGATATAGTGGCGTCGGCTGGGGAGACCGAGCCGCGTATCTCTGCCCGACGAGTGCCTTCGCACTAAGATGACATTGTGTGATTTGAGACCGGCATTATTTTCGGCCTGATA
>Ga0193751_1002905_pt1 | contig 10263 bp, 9 predicted proteins | sample L1c2metaG_FD_143050 | JGI IMG/M metagenome (GOLD analysis project Ga0193751, IMG submission 143050) | Soil microbial communities from a riparian zone of the East river system, Colorado, United States - L1c2 | ecosystem: Environmental > Terrestrial > Soil > Riparian zone | place: USA: East River...
GGCAAGATTTGTTGATCGATTTCGAGGCCGAATAGGATCGCAAGCATCAGGCCCAGGAAGACCGCCGCGGGCCCGAGCAGCAGCAGACGGGACCATCCCCTCGGTCGCGGATTTGGCGCGCGGGCTACATCCTCGGTCGCCGGTCCCGCCGGAATGGCCGGGACCGGCATGTCGCTATACGGTTGCATAGACCTTGGGCGGACCCTTGGTGATCTCATAGATCGTCAACGGGCTGGGTTTCGTGCCGGGCATGCCTGGCGTACCCTCGGGCATGCCGGGGAGCGAGATTCCGGTGATCTGCGGCTTCTCCGACAGCAGTCGGTCGACGACTTCGATCGGGACATGGCCGCCGACGACGTAACCGCCGATCAGCGAGATATGGCAAGGCTGGAGGGGGCCGCCGGGGATGCCGTATTTTTCGCCCATCACCGTCAAATCATTCGTTGGGATGACCTTCACCTGGAATCCGTGATTGCCAAGGTAGGACGCATAGCCTTCGCAGCACTCGCATTGCGGGTTTTTGTAGAGAGTGACTTGTCCCCGACTGCCCGCAGGTTCGGCATTCGATGAAAAGACGCTCGTGGCCCCGCCAATCAAAGCGGCACCGCCCACTGCGCCGAAGACACCCATCACCATCGCTCGGCGGCTCAAATTGTATTTGGGAAGTTTCACGGTCGTCCTCCTTTCACGTCAGCATTGGTGTTTGATGAAGGTGCTGATCTCCTCGGGCGTCGCGAAGAACACCGAGGCGCGGTCGCCCTGCATGCCGGACGGCATGATCGCCGGCTTGCCGGGGAGAGGTCCGGTATCGCTCGAATCCGTCTTGAAGCGGAGGTTCGCTTCCCAGAAATCGGCAGCCTGACCGTCCGCGGTGGTCACCTGATAAGTGTCGTGGCAGTACCGGATCGCCTGGATCTGGCGATCCGGTCCGAGTTTCTTGAGATCTTGGAACCCCATAGAGGCTGCGCTCATCGCCTCGCGGCTGCTTTTTCCGGCGGCCGCAGCAGATGGCTGCCCGGCGCCCGCCTGTTTCAGAAAAGCGATCAGGTCGGCGCGCTGCCCGCCATCGGGGATCCCCGGGAAAACCATGCGATTGTGCGGGATGAAGCTCTGCGGTGCCTTCAGCCAGGCATCGAGCGAGTTCTCGTCCCAAGCGACAGCCGATGATTTTAGCGCGGTCGAGTAACGCTCGAAGCTCTTGAGGCTGCCGGCCTTGCGCTCCCACAGGCCGGCGAGGCTCGGCCCGGTCATGTTCCGGTCGGGCTTCAGCGAATGGCAGGCAACGCAAGCGCGAAACATTGCCGCGCCCTTTTCCGCGTCGCCAGCCGCTTTCACCGGCGCGCTCGTGAGCGGCAGCAGCGCCGTCGAAATCAGCAGCGCAAGGCGCAAAATGTGCATCGCCGGCCTCACGCGACCCGGATGACGCTCATCATCCCGCCCTCCTGATGGTCGAGGATGTGACAGTGGAACATCCAGTCGCCCGGATTGTCGGCGACGAAGGCGATGTCGGCGCGCTCGCGCGGCGCCATCAGGAACGTGTCGCGGCACTCCTGGTACTTCGTGCGCGCGCCGTTGCGCGTGATCACGCGGAAGGAGTGGCCGTGCAGATGGATCGGGTGGTGCCAGGCCGTCTGGTTGTCGATCGCCAGGATGTACGACCTGCCGCGATCGAGCGTCAAAATCGGCTCCATGTCCCCCATGCGCCCGTCTGGCATGGCGACTCCGTTGATCGCCCACATCGCGCCTCCTCCCATCATCCCACCCATGCCGCCCATCATCCCCTTGCCGCCCATCATGCCGCCGGTCAGCGTCACGTCGTGGCGCTGCGCCTTCGGGAGATCGGGCTCCGGGATCGGGTTGGGCGGCAGCTTGATTGGCGGGGCGAGGGGCTTTGCCCTGAGCGCCGGCTCGGCGCTGTAGGAGAGATCGACGAGCTTGTATTCCAGCTCCTTGTAAAAGGTGTCGAGCACCGGCGCGCTGCCGCCGGGCTTCCCGGTCATATCCAGGACAAGGTCGGTCCGCATCGCCGGTCCGAGCACGACCCGTCCGCCTTCCGGCGGATGCGGCTCGACCGGCTGCCCGTCGAAGGCCACGACCAACGGCCGGTGGCCCTTGAATTCGAGCGCGAAGATCCGCGCCGGCGCGGCATTGATGAGCCGGAGCCGGATTCGCTCGCCCGCGCGAACCGGGAAACGATCCGGCACGCGGCCATTGATCGTAACGGTGTTGCCGACCCGGCCCGACATGCTGATTTCCATCGGGCTGTTGAAGCCGCCGGCAATCGAGCCGTCGTCCTTAAGACGAAAGTCTCCCAGCACCCAGACGATGTCACGGTCGACCGGCAAGGGTTCGGGTTCGTCGACGATGAAAGCACCCATCAGGCCGCGCCCGACCTGCTCGGCGCCGTGCGCGTGCGGGTGGTACCAATAGGTGCCGGTATCTGGCACGGTAAATTCGTAAACAAAGCTCTCCTTCGGCTGGATCGGCTTTTGGGTCACGTTGGGCGCGCCATCCATCGCGTTCGGGACGCGCACGCCGTGCCAGTGGACTGTCGTGTCCTCGGAGAGCCGGTTCTCGACCGTAACCCGCAGCTTGTCCCCCTGACGGAGGCGGATCTCGGGGCCGGGCACCCTGCCGTTGTAGCTCCAGACCGTGGTCTCGGGATGAGACGGGCCGACGAGCGCCACGCGGCTCTCGCCGGCGACGAGGGTCTTTTCAAGCGCGCCGGTCGCGGCTCGAACAATTCGCGGAGGCAAAATGCCGGCAAATGCGACGGCACCGCCGCCGATCAACAAGGATCTGCGCGATGGTCGATGCAGGGCAGGATTCACCCTTTTCTCCACGGCCTCAGCCTTGTGCACTCGCCGTGCTGCGAGGCGGCGCACGGAGCGCGTTTGGCGCTCAGGCTTCGTTAGACTCAGCCGCTTCCGTGCTTACGGGTAGCGGCAGCTCGTTTATGCGTGGAGGAAGGGACGCGGCGGATGCGGCTCGGGAGCGATCGCTATTCCCGCGATTATCACTTCGGCGGACGGGGTGAAGAGGACCCGCGGCTGGAACTCGGGGATCTTGCTTTGCACCGGCAAGGCCGGAACGGTCCAGCACGCCGCGATCGTGCAACCGATTGACATTCCGCCCGGCTGATCGCTCGGACAATCGGGGCAGATCGCCCCGGTCGCTATGCCCCGAGTCGGTGCGGCTTGCATTTGCGCAGCCATCGCCGCACCTGACAGGACCTGGCCGGCGAAGCCAAGCCCGAAGGCCAGGAGCAGCGCAAGAACGCGGAAACGGCTGATGACCGACCCAAGCATGGATCAAGACATAGGACCGGATTCCGCTATTGCCAAGCCCGATCGTTCCACCCGCGACGCGACGGCGTGTCGCGCTCCTCGGCCAGGGGCGCCTGCGTGGGTGCGAACCTGCCGGATATCCCCAAATCGTGGCCGGCCCGCTATGTTGTTCCGCGGCCTCGGCTTGTATCTGGCGCTGGCGCTCGCCGCGGCCTTCGGTCTGCCGCCGCTCCATGCCGGGCAATCGGGCGATCTTGCTCCCAAATTCGGCGCCGACCAGACCGCGCCAGCACTCGGAAGCACCGCAGATCACGTCCATGTTGTGGATGTTCGGCGTCCAAGTCGAGGGGCCGACATGCTGCTGATCACGCTGCGGGTCGATCCCGGCTACCACATCAACGCCAACCCGGCCACGTCCGACAATCTGATCCCGACGAGTGTAAACTTTAGCGGTGCGGCGCCCGAGCAAATCGCCTACCCGCCGCCCAGCCGGTTCAAAACGCGTTTTGCCGACGACGTGCTCGATGTATACGAGGGAACCGTCCTCATAACGGCGACTTTTCCCGTGGGAGCGTTCGATCGAATGCACGGCCTCAGCTTGACGGTGACGGCGCAAGCCTGCACGGAGGAAGTTTGCCTGTTGCCGGACGACATTCCAGCGCGTGCGACGTGGTGACGCGTTGCAGGTTGTGAAAGCGCTCTCGATCCCAAGCCGCTCGGCTGCTCTTAGCCGATGTCTCGATCGGGCCCGTTCAGATCCGGGTTGAAGCGGCTTGCCTTGTCGCCTAGGTTAGCGGCGCCATGCCTACCGCCCGCAAGCGCTTGATCACGATCCTGACGGCCTTTGCCTTCATCCTCGCGATGTCGGTACAGGCGGTCCCGTCGGCCGAAGCGCTCGGGCTCACGGCGGCGGCCAAGGCCGCCGATGCGGATGAGCACTGCCCACGCATGGCAGCTGACCATCCGGAACGGGGCATGCCGCGGCTGATGCCGTGCAAGGGCATTATGCCCGACTGCGTCAAGCAGATGGGCTGCATCGGATCGCCGAACGTTCCATCGCGGTCGGCCGAGATGCAGATGCGGGTGTCGTACACCAGGGTGATCTATTGGTCGCTGGCCGAGGAACGCACCGGCCTATCGATCGAACCCGATCTCTTCCCTCCCATAGCCAGCTGACACCATCGGCGCGCCTGGTGCGCGCCCATCGTCGCGCGCATGCCGGCTTGGTCAGCTCACCCCGCTGATGCACTGGCTGCGCACGTAGCAGTCAGGACCGGCTGTCGCTGCGGTCGCCATGACAGCCGCTCACGCCACAAGGGGAATCAATTCATGCGAACGATCCGGGTCGCGGCACGCGCCGCTGCTGTTGTTTTTGTTGCTACCGCTGGTCTCACCATCAGTCCGCCCTCCCCAGCATCCGCTGCAGCCAAGGATTATCGCTTCGAGGTGGTCGGCTCGCCGGTCAAATCGGGTAAGGCGACGCTGATCAAGATCAGGCTACTCCATGTTCCCGACGGCAAGCCGGTGCCCGGCGCCATCATCGTCCAAACCAAACTCGATATGGCGCCGCAGGGCATGGCCAGCATGACCACGCCGGCGAACGCCTCGCCCACCGCCGATGCCGGGGTCTACCAGATCGAGGCCGAGCCGAAGATGGCCGGGAATTGGGGACTCACTCTCTCCGCAAAGGTCCAGGGGGAACGCGAGACGGTGAGCGGCACGGTCACCGTTCCGATTGCGAAGTAACATGCGACTGCTAGTCGGCGGGGTGCTCAGGCGCCCGCTGCAAACTGTTCTCAGGTTGGGGATAGTCTGTGCGGTCCTGGCCACGGGCGCCCCGGCCAACGCTGAGTCGGGTTCGAAGCGGAATTGCCTCGATCCCGCCAAAAATGGCCCGCCGATGGTGATCCAGCAAAACTCCGAGACGTGCAGGGTCCCCGATCCCGCCCAGGCCGCTCGTCGTCGCAAGAATGCGAAGGACCCGCCCGGCGCAGCCGCCGGCGCCACTGTCGACGAACTCTTGGCCCTTGTCAGGGGCTTTAATCCCGAGCTTGCGGCTGCGGCGCTCGACCGGGAGGCAGCAGTCGCGAGGATCTATCCCGCCGGCGCGCTCGACGACCCGATGGTCAATCTGTCGCGCGACCAAGGGTTTCGCCAAACGCTGCTGACGGTGTCGCAGGATTTCCCGCTGTGGGGAAAACGGGAGTTGCGCCGGGAGGTCGCTCGAGAGAATGCGAACGCCGTGCGCGGCCGCGAGGGAAGCGTCACCAGCGAACTCCGGGAACAGGTGAAGATGGTCTTCGCCCAGTATTACCAGGCGGAGCAGTCGCTCCAGGTCACCCGAAATATCCGCGGTGTCCTGCATGATGTCGCGGCCTCGACACGAGCGCGTTATGCACAAGGTGTCGGCAATCAAGCGGATGCCATACGGGCCGAACTGGAGCAGACCCGTATCGACCCCGAACTCGCCGGGCTCGAGCGCGACAAGCAGGCCGCAAAGGCGAAGATCAACGCCCTGATCGGTCAATCTGCGGACGCACCGCTCGCGCCGCCAAAAGCCCTCCGCCGCGTACCACCGGTACCATCCTTGAGGTTCGAGGCGCTGATGGCCCGCGCCCGCGAGGCAAACCCCACGCTCGCGACCGCGCGCGCCGAAATTGCTGCGGCCGAGGGCGAGCGCACGCTCGTCGACAAGAGCTGGTATCCGGACGTGACTGTGACGGCTGGCGTCACCGATCTGCCCGACATGTCCCCGCGGGCGGTCGCTGGCATCGGCATCAAGGTGCCGCTGCAATGGGGCGTTCGCGACGCTAAGGCGCGGGAGGCGACGGCAAAGAAGGGGGCGGCGCAATTGCGCCTCGATGCGGCGATCCTGAAGATCGGCAGCGAGCTGCAATCGGCACTCGCCGATCTGACGCGGGCGCAGCACAACGAGGACGTGCTGGAGCACGCGCTGAAGCCGCAAAGCGAAGCGGCGTACCGCTCGGCCCTCACCTCCTACCAGCAGGCAAAGGGCGATCTGACCCCGGTTCTCGACGCGGCGCGGCAGCAGCTTCAAATCGGCATCGAGCTGTTGCGCGCCCATACCGAGGCGCAGACAGCGCTTGCCACGGTCGAGCGGCTCATTGGCGGTGACCTATGAAGCGAGTTTTAGCTGTGGTGCTGCTGATCGTGGTTGCCGCCGGCATCGGCGCCGCAGGGTATTGGCTCGGCATCAGAAGCGCCCGGATGGCCCCGCCGGTGGCCGCCGTCGCCGCGGCGGGCGCGTCCTCGCAAGCCGGTTCGGAGCGGAAGATCCTCTATTACAAGGATGCAATGGGCAAACCGGATTACTCGCCGGTCCCCAAAAAGGATTCGATGGGGATGGACTACATCCCGGTTTATGAGGGCGAGCCCGAGAATACCCGGCCGCCAGCGTCGCCGCCGCCCGCCGCCCCCGCGGGCGGATCGGAGCGCAAGGTCCTCTTTTACAAAGACCCGATGGGCAAGCCCGACACTTCGCCCATCCCCAAAAAGGATTCGATGGGGATGGACTACGTCCCGGTCTATGAGGGCGAGGCGGCCAATACCCAGGCACCGTCGACGCTGACGGCCGCCACCCCGGTGGGCAAAGGCAAGGGTAAGCTCCTCTATTACCGCAACCCGATGGGCCTTCCCGACACCTCGCCCGTGCCGAAGAAGGACCCGATGGGGATGGATTACATCGCGGTCTATGAGGGGGAGGAGGCGGGCGCCGAGGGCGCGGTCAAGATCAACCCTGCCAAGGTGCAGCAACTCGGCGTCCAGATCGTCGCGGTCGAGCGCCGCGAACTTACCCGCACGATCCGGGCGGTCGGCACGGTTCAGGCCGACGAGCGGCGGCTGTTCGTCGTCAACACCAAATTCGAGGGCTGGATCGAGAAGCTCTACGTCAATGCCACCGGGCAGCCGGTGCGGCGCGGCGAGTCGCTGATGGAGGTGTACGCGCCCGAACTCGTCGTCGCCGAGCGGGAATACTTGCTCGCCTTGCAGTCGCAGAGAAGCATGGCGAATGCAGGGCCCGAACCCCGCGGCGGGGCAGGACAACTCGCGCAAGCATCACTGCAGCGCCTCAGAAACTGGGACATTTCGGATGAGCAGTTAGCCCGTCTGCAACGCGGCACGGTAACGCGCACGCTGACGTTGCGGGCGCCGGCCAACGGCATTGTCCTGGAGAAGATGGCGGTCGAAGGCATGCGCTTCATGCCGGGCGAGCCGCTCTACCGAATCGCCGACCTTTCGTCGGTTTGGCTTCTTGCCGATGTCTTCGAGCAAGACCTTGGCGTCGTGCGCGACGGCCAAGAGGTAAAGGTCACCGTCAACGCCTATCCCGGCACGACCTTCAGCGGCACGGTGGCCTTTATCTACCCGACGGTGTCGCCGGAAACCCGGACAGGAAAGGTCCGGATCATCGTTCCCAATCCGGATCTTCGCCTTAAAACCGGCATGTATGCGAACGTCGCGCTCGATATCAGCGCGGCCGCCCATCCGGTCGTCGCCGTGCCGGACTCGGCGGTCATCGACAGCGGCACAAAACAGGCTGTCCTGGTTGAGCGCGGCGAAGGGATGTTTGAGCCCCGCGAGGTCAAGCTCGGCGCGCATGCGGATGGCTATTACGAGGTCCGCGAAGGATTAGCTGCCGGTGAGCGGGTCGTCGTCAGCGCCAACTTCCTGATCGATGCCGAAAGCAACCTGATGGCTGCCCTTAAAGCATTCAAGCCGCCCGAGGCGGATGGCAAGGAGGGGCCGAAGGCTCCCCCTGCGCCGGCCGGCGGAAAGCCGTGAGCATGCACCCGGCAGAGGCAACCCTCATGGCGGAGAATCCCTGATGCTCGCCGCGATTATCCGTTGGTCGAGCCGCAACGTATTGCTGATCCTGATGGCAACGGCCTTCATCGCCGCTGCCGGCGTCTATGCGGTGTTGCAGACGCCGCTCGACGCCATCCCCGACCTCTCCGACCCGCAGGTCATCGTTTACACCGAATACCCGGGCCAGGCGCCGCAGGTCGTCGAAGACCAGATAACCTATCCGCTCACGACCGCTCTGTTGGCCGTACCGCGCTCCAAGGTGGTACGCGGCTTCTCTTTCTTCGGAGCCTCATTCGTCTATGTCGTTTTTGCGGACGGGACGGATATCTACTGGGCGCGCAGTCGGGTACTCGAATACCTCAACTTCGCCCAGAAGCGGTTACCGGCCGGCGTCACGCCCTCGCTGGGACCGGATGCGACGGGCGTCGGCTGGGTCTTTGAATATGCCGTGCTCGGCGCCAAGCAGACCCTCGCCGAGCTGCGGACGGTTCAAGACTGGTTTATCCGTTATCAGCTAACGAAGGCCGAAGGCGTGGCCGAGGTCGCAAGCGTCGGCGGCTTCGTCAAGCAGTACCAGGTCGTCGTCGACCCGACGAAGCTTCGCGCCTACGGCATTTCGCTGTCCAAGATCACTGAGGCGATCCGATCCAGCAACATGGATGTTGGCGGCCGCGTGATCGAGATGAGCGAGCGCGAATATATGGTGCGCGGTCGCGGCTATCTGCGCGGCATTTCGGACCTGGAGGGGATCGTCCTCAAAAGCGAGCGCGGCACGCCTGTGCGGTTGCGCGACGTGGCGCGGGTCGAGCTTGGCCCCGACGAGCGCCGCGGCTTGACCGAGCTCAACGGCGAAGGCGAGGTCGTAGCCGGCATCGTATTGCAGCGCGACGGGGAAAACGCGCTCGCCGTGATCAAGCACATCAAGGAGAAGATCACCGAAATCGCCGGCGGCCTGCCGGATGGGGCCAGGATCCTGCCGGTCTATGACCGGTCCAACCTGATCTATCGCGCCATCGATACGCTCAAGCGTACCTTGCTGGAAGAGAGCGCCATCGTCGCGCTGGTGTGCGTGATTTTCCTCTTCCACGCGCGCAGCGCATTGGTCGCGGTCATTATGCTCCCCATAGGCGTGCTGATGGCGTTTATCGTCATGCACTCCTTGGGAATCAGCTCTAACATCATGAGCCTAGGGGGCATCGCGATCGCCATCGGCGCGATGGTCGACGCCGCGATCGTGATGATCGAGAACGCACACAAGCGCCTGGAACGCGCCCCGCCGGGCTCAGCGCGCTTCGACATCCTGGTCGATGCCGCGATCCAGGTCGGCCCGGCGCTGTTCTTCAGCCTGCTCGTCATCACGGTATCCTTCGCCCCGGTGTTCACCCTGGAAGCCCAGGAGGGCCGGCTCTTCAAGCCGCTGGTCTACACCTACACCTTCGCCCTTGCCGCGGCGGCGCTGCTTTCGGTCACCCTGGTGCCGGTGCTGATGGTGCTCTTCGTCCGCGGCCGGATCATGCCTGAGCAGAAAAACCCCCTGAACCGGTTCCTGATCTGGGTCTACCGGCCCGTGATCGATCTTGTCCTGCGGTGGCGCAAGGTCACCATCGGACTGGCGCTCGTCGTGCTTGGCATCTCGGCCTACCCCGCCCTGCACCTCGGCAGCGAGTTCATGCCGACCCTCAACGAAGGGACCCTGATGTACATGCCGGTCAGCCTGCCCAGCATGTCGATCACCAAGGCGGCGGAGCTGATCCAGACCCAAGACAAGATTATCAAGAACTTCCCCGAGGTCGAGTCGGTCTTCGGCAAGGCGGGTCGAGCAAACACGGCCACCGATCCCGCCCCGACAGAGATGTTCGAGACCATCATCAACCTCAAGCCCGAGAGCGAATGGCCGCCGGACATGACGGTTGATCAATTGATTTCCGACATGAACAAGGCCTTGCAATTCCCGGGTGTCAGCAACGCCTGGACGATGCCGATCAAGGCCCGCATCGACATGCTCTCGACCGGCATCCGCACGCCCGTCGGGGTCAAGGTATACGGCAATGATCTCACCGAGATCGACCGGCTGGCCAAGCAGATCGAGGCGGTCATCCGCACCGTGCCGGGGACGACCAGCGCTTTCGCCGAGCGCGTACTCGGCGGC
>Ga0193751_1002906_pt1 | contig 10262 bp, 9 predicted proteins | sample L1c2metaG_FD_143050 | JGI IMG/M metagenome (GOLD analysis project Ga0193751, IMG submission 143050) | Soil microbial communities from a riparian zone of the East river system, Colorado, United States - L1c2 | ecosystem: Environmental > Terrestrial > Soil > Riparian zone | place: USA: East River...
ACCGGCGCTCTCGTGGGCATGGGCATACCCGAATTTGAAGCCAAGCGTTACGAGGGTCGACTGCAAAAGGGTGGCATTTTGGTATCCGTGCATTGCGACACTTCCGACGAAGTGAAACGCGCGAAGGACATTCTTCAGCGCACCGGCGCGGAAGATATCTCCACGTCCGGCGAAGCGTCGGCCGACATCAAGGATAAAACCGACGTGCGCGACGTTCCCTCGACGCGCAAGGCCGGAACCGGATATTAGTTCGGCGAGGATTTCTCAGCGTTACTTGGCTCCAAAGGAGGACGTATGTTCCTGGTGCTATTCATCATTTTGCTGCTCCTGTGGCTCGGCGGGTTCCTGGTGTTTCACGTTTCCAGCGCGCTGATTCACTTGCTGCTGTTATTTGCGGTGATTTCGATCATCGTTCATTTCTTTCAACGCAGAACGGTGGCATAAGAAAACTCCACCGACCAAGGCTAAGTGGCGGCTTCCACGAAAAATGGGAAGCCGCCATTTTTTTTAACGTCGCCTAAGCAATACGTGCGGTAACTGGGAATCTGGTCATCGCGCAAGTGACTTCGGCTCAAAATCAAACAGCTTGGATAGACACCAGGCGTTGCTGAGTGTAAGATTTTTTTGTTTCTTGGAACGCGAGAATTCTTGCGCAGCAATTCCAATCCATTTCGGCTTTTCTTTTTCGCACGCGCCGTGACGGTCGTTATTCTGGCGTGCTTGTTCAGCTTTTATCCGCTTCTCGGCCGACAAACTGTAGTCGATATCCACGCCTCAGCAGATGAAGTACTCGCCCAAGGCCGGGGCAAAGTATTGGTCTTGGTCTTTGTGCGCACTGATTGTCCAATTTCAAATCGATACGCCCCTTTGCTGCAAGAAATGAACAAAAAGTATGTGCAGCAAGCCTCATTCCGCCTCGTTTTTCCGGATAAAACTGAATCGCCCGACAAAATTCGCCATTACCTGCAAGAGTACAATTACCAACTTGCGGCCATTCGCGATCTGGACCACGCGCTCGTAAAAAAGACCATGGCGAAAGCCACTCCCGAAGCTGCCGTCTTTGATGCCAAAGGACAGCTTGTCTATCACGGCCGCATCGATAACCTCTACGAGCACATTGGACAATCCCGCCGCGCCGCCACCACGCATGAATTGGCGGAAGCGATTGAAGCCGCGAGCAAAGGCCTCAATCCTCCAGTGTCAACGACCGAAGCCGTTGGATGTTTTATCTCGGACCTTGAATGATTCGGGTTGGACAAACGATTTCCGTAGTTGCTCTGCTGGTTGCTTTGCTGTTGTCTCATTCGTCGCGCGGCCTCGCCGCACGCAAGTCTCCGCAAGAAGACAGCAACACTAATTCGCAGATCACGTTTAACAAAGACATTGCTCCCATATTGTTCCACTACTGCGCCGCGTGCCATCGCCCAGGCGAATCGGGCCCCTTCTCGTTGCTTTCCTATAAGGATGCGAAATCCCATGCGCGGCAAGTCGCCGCCGTTACGAAAAGCAGATTCATGCCGCCGTGGCTGGCTGAGTCCGGCGAATTTAAATTCGCGGATGAGCTTCGACTCTCCGACGCGCAAATCGCCACCATCGCCCATTGGGTGGACCAGGGAGCGGCAGAAGGCGCTCCTTCCGATCTACTGCCCACCCCGAAATTTGCAGAGGGTTGGCAGATGGGCACGCCTGACCTGGTCATCAAAGCGGAAAAGCCGTACCTGCTCCCTGCCAGCGGCAGCGACCAATACTGGAATTTTATTTTTCGCACACCGGTGAACAAAACGCGCTGGCTCAAAGGCATCGAAGTACGGCCAGGCGATAAGCGCGTGGTCCATCACGCGAATGTTTTGGTGGATCGCATGGAGTCGGCGCGCGCGCAGGAATCTTCTCCGGGCGCCGGCTTCGGCGGCATGGAAATTAAGATCGAATCCGAAGCCTTCGATCCTGACAGCCATTTCCTCTTCTGGAAGCCCGGAACAGCGCCTTACACGGAGCCCGACGGCATGGCCCTGCGACTCGATGCGGGCACCGATCTGGTCCTTAACATTCATTTGCAGCCATCGGGCAAGGCGGAGTGGATCCAGCCGAGCCTGGGTTTGTATTTTACAGACCAGCCCGCGACGCGGTTTCCGATGTTGCTGCAACTTGAAAATGATCGGAAGTTGGATATTCCTCCTGGCGAGAGAAATTTTCTCGTTACCGACGAGTTCACACTGCCCGAGGACGTGCAGTTGCTTGCAATTTATCCCCACGCACATTACGTCGGGAAAGATCTGCAGGCTTTTGCGAAGTTCCCCGACGGAACGCAAAAATCTTTGATTCACATTCCGTCGTGGGACCTGAACTGGCAGGCCGTCTTTCGCTATGAGGCACCTGTGGAGTTACCGGCTGGAACGGTGATTTCCATGCGCTATCGCTACGACAATTCCGATGAAAATATTCGTAATCCCAATGTGCCGCCGAAACGGGTGGTAGGAGGCAATCGTGCCGGCGACGAAATGGCCCATCTCTGGCTGCAAGTTTTGCCGCACGGAAATCCTGGTGCCACCGCGGATCCGCGAAGAATTTTGCAAGAAGCCATGGCACGCCACAACGTCGACAAAAATCCCGCCGACTTTGAAGCGCACTACAATCTCGCCACGATGCTGCAAGGACGTGGCGATTTAGCCGGCGCAGAAAAACAATACGCGATGGCGCTGCGCATCCGCCCTGAAGATGCCACCGTGAATAATGCCATCGCTGGCGCAAATCTGGCCGCCGGTCACCCCGATGCGGCGGTAACTTATCTGCGAACCGCGCTCCGTTCGCGCCCGGATTATTTTGACGCGCACTACAATCTAGGAACCGCACTGGCTATGCAGAATAATTTCGTAGCAGCGGTGGAAGAATTTCGCGCCGCGGTTCGCCTCAATCCCCAGGATGCCAACGCTGAAGCAAATTTGGGAGCGGCACTTGCGGAATTAGGGAACTGGAAAGAAGCGCGCACGCATTTGGAAAAAGCGTTGGCCATCAATCCCGCGCTCAGCAACGCCCGTGACAATCTGGAGCAAGTAAAGCGCGAACTCCCCAATAACCAATAATGAATGCTGATTCAGCCAGGCCCGATCAGGCCAGCAATTAAACTACTCGATCAATTCGTTGCGCCTGTTTTTCCGCCTTCAGCGCCAATTCCATCGCGTAAAAGCAATGCTCCTGATTCATAGCCGTGTCGGTGCGATCCAGCACATCATTGATCAATTGTTCTCCATACGGCAGGGGCACATCCTGGCAGTCGATATACCGCGTCCCTTTCTGATCCACATGAAAAAGATGGCTGCCAAGATTTCTTCCTGGGATGTCCACATTTTTGCGAATCTCCAGATAACCGTCGGTGCCCAACACAAAAAGTCGCCCGTCGCCCCATGTAGCCAGACCATCAGGCGTAAACCAGTCCACGCGGATGTAACCTGTCCCGTGATCGCCTCGCAGCATCACATCGCCAAAATCCTCCACGCCCGGATACTGCGAGTGGTTCAGGTTGCCGATCTGCGAGGCAACAATTTCCGCTTTCGTTGAATTTGTGAAATACAGAAACTGGTCGAATTGGTGCGAGCCAATATCGCAAAGGATACCGCCATACCGTTCGCGCTCAAAAAACCACGAAGGGCGTTGCGACGGATTCATCCGGTGCGGCCCGGTACCGATGGTTTGCAGCACGCGCCCGATTGCGCCGGCCCTCACCATATCCGCGGCGTGGACCGTTGCGCGATTCTCAAATCTCTCGCTGTACATAATGGAATAAATCCGTTGCGTCGACTTTTGCGTGCTCCTCACCTCCGCGAGTTGTTCGAGCGCAGTCATGCCCGGCTTGTCGACCATGAAGTCTTTTCCGTGACGCATCACTTCGATGCCCAGCGGAGCGCGATCGGCGGGAATTGAAGCGCTCAGAATCAGCTTTATGGAGGGGTCCTCGAGTATTTCTTTTTCACTACGAGCCAGTTTCACGTCCGGATAATGCTTGTTGAAGTTGGCGGCCAGCTCCGGCTCCTTTGCGTAAAAAGAGACCAGTTCCCCGCCACCACGGCGCGCCGCCTCCACCTGAACATAAATATGATCGTGATTGACGCCGATAACCGAAAATTTCAGGGAGCGCTTCACGCGTGAGTCCGATGTCATGCGGTTGCTGCCGGCCCGTGCAGCCCGTGGAGCCCGTGGAAGAAGACCAGCGCTCACCATCATACCTGCCGCAGCGTTGCCGGAAGTCTTGATAAATTCCCGCCGGTCGACAGAATTGTTTTTCATTTGATTCCCCTCGGAAAATTATGCCGTAAATTCCACCTTTTTAAGCCCTGGGGCCAGGATGCGAATGACCGCTATGGCTATCAAGTAAGCAGTCGCGGCCATACCAAAAAGCGTGACATAGCTTTGCGTCAATTGCAGAACCTTTCCGATCGTCACCGAAAAAACCACCGCGCCAACCGAGCCCAGCATGCCGCCGATCCCAACAACCGCACCCACGGCGCTAGGCGGAAACATATCCGAAGGAATAGTAAAAAGATTTGCCGCCCATCCTTGATGTGCCGCCACTGCAAGGCTGAGTAACGCCACCGCGGCCCATTCCGATTTCAGGTGCCCGGCTCTAAAAATAGGCAGCACCAGGCACGCACAAATAAGCATGGCGGTCAGACGCGCGCGGGCCGGGTCAGCCGAAAAGCGAAATAGCGCTGGAAGCCAACCGCCCACAATGCTGCCAATCACCGAAACGTTATAGACAATGATCAGCGGCAAGCCAATATGCGACAAATCCAGGTTAAACCGCGAATGGAAAAACGAAGGTAGCCAAAAAAGATAAAACCACCAGATCGGATCGGTGAGAAATTTCGCAATCGCGAAAGCCCACGTTTGTCTGTAGCTGAGAAGTTTAAACCACGGAATTTGTGTTTCGATTTGTTCCTCTGCACTGCCACAGATGTGCTGCAACTCCGCGCCAGTCAACCCAGGATGTTCAGAAGGATTGCGATACTTCTTGAACCACCAAAGGATCCAGGGAATGCCAAGAAGTCCCGTCACGACGAATGCGATGCGCCAGCCGTAGCGAATGGTGATCCACGGCACAGTCGCCGGAGCCACAATCGCGCCAACATTTGTGCCCGCATTCAGTATTCCTGTTGCCAGCGAGCGTTCACGTTGCGGAAACCAATTCGCCAGGGTTTTAAGTGCCGCCGGAAAATTGCCTGCCTCACCCAGGCCCAGAAAAAAACGCGCCACGCCGAAGCCCAGCGCGGAGCGGGCCAGCGCATGAGCAATAGTCGCCAAACTCCACACCCCCATAAACAACGGGTAGCCAACGCGAGATCCCAGGCGATCCACCAGCCGGCCCGCACCAATCAGTCCGATGGCATAGGCCAGCTGAAACGCGGCAATGATGTAGCCGTAGTTAACTTCTGTGAGCCCGATATTTTGCTCCAGCGTAGGCTTGAGCAAGCCGATCACCTGCCGGTCCATATAATTAATAGACGTGGCGACGAACAGCATCGCGCAGATCGTCCAACGCACCCGGCCCAGGTGCGGCGTTACAGCGGAGTTTTTTTCGTGCTGCTGAATGTTTCCTGTTTGAGGTTGATTCATACCACTGGTGATTTTCAGAACCTGTAAGTCCGCAGGAAGGATACTAATGTTTGTTCTATTGCGCGGAGCTTTCTTTCGCTAAATCCTTCGGTAACGCAAACGCCACATACACGCCGCCCGAACCGGACTTGGGATCTTTGCTGCCTCCCGCAGCGACGACACTAACCGGCGTAAACTCTCGGTTCGAAAAAAAGAAGACCGCGTCATGATTCGTGAGCGCGGCGATTTTAGCACCGGCCCCGGGACCTTACCAACGGAAAGGACTTGGACAAAACTATCGCAGTCGCATATGTTTCCGTATTCCAAGGGATGCGCAACGTTGATGAAAGTATCCAGATTGATCCTATTTCTAGCGGTCATGCTGCCCAGCGTGTTCGCCGCGGACAGTAAAATCGCTCTCAGTACCAAAGCAACGGAAGATGTTGCGCTCGACACCAATCCCGCTTCCACTTTTTGGACTCAGACACTTCCCATTTTCGCGGACCGCGATAAAAATGATCAAGTGTTACCGGGCTATCGCACTGAGATTCGCTCACGGTGGACTGCAAACAATCGTTATTTTTTGTTTAGCTGTCCATATGAAAAGCTGTTTTTACGCCCTAATCCCAGCACCGCCACAGAGACTAATGAGCTTTGGAATTGGGACGTGGCCGAGGTGTTCATCGGCTCAGATTTCAAGAATATTCGACGCTATAAAGAATTCGAGATTTCTCCCCAGGGGGAATGGCTCGATCTCGACATCGATTTAACCAAACCACATCACGGAGAAGGCTGGACGTGGAATTCCGGATTTCAGGTGGCGGCGCGCATCGATGACCAAACAAAAATCTGGTACGGCGCGATGAAAATTCCCTGGGCGGCATTGGACGGCACGCCTCCGTCGGCTGGTAAAACATTGCGAATTAACTTTTTCCGCGGCCAAGGGCCGCGCTCCAGTCGGAAAGAGATAGCCTGGCAGCCGACCATGAGTGAAACGTTTCACATACCCGAACGATTTGGCGTGTTGCAATTGGTTGCACACCATTGACGTTAACCAGGACAATGTTCACGATTCTCAGCGTGCTGCTACTTTCCGCGCGGGGTGAAAATCGATGAACGCGGCCTCCCTCAGCCTGCAAGGCAAAATAGCGGTCGTTGTCGGCGGCACATCTGGCATCGGACGTGCCATATCTCTCGGTTTTGCGGACGCGGGCGCTGCAGTTGTAGCTTCGGGTAGACAGAAAGAAAGAGTCGACAGCGTCGCCGCCGAACTCGAAGCCAACAATTGCGCCACTATGCGCGTTACCTGCGACATTGCCAGTCGCGCATCCCTGGAAGATTTGCTGCAGCAGGCGCTCCAGCACTTTGGCAAAGTCGACATTCTCGTGAATTGCGCCGCAAAAATTCGCCGGGCGCCGACTCTTACTTTTCCGGAAGACGAATGGAACGATATTCTGGATACCAACCTGACCGGCACGTTGCGCTCATGTCAGATTTTTGGCAAGTACATGCTCGAGCAAAAATACGGTCGTATTATAAATATTGCCTCGCTCAATAGTTTTGTTTCCTTGTCGGAGGTTGCTGCTTATGCAGCCAGTAAAGCGGCAGTAGTGTCGCTGACGCGCTCGTTGGCGGTCGAATGGTCGAAACATGGAGTGCTGGTGAACGCTATAGCTCCGGGCGTGTTCCGTACAGAACTGAATACCACATTGCTGGACGGTACAGAACGCGGCCACGAATTATTAACGCGCACGCCCATGGGACGTTTCGGTCGAGTCGATGAAGTTGCCGGCGCGGCAGTGTTTCTGGCTTCCGACGCGGCCTCATTCATAACCGGCCAGACGCTGGTCATCGATGGCGGATTCCTGGCAAGTGGAGTCAACCGGTAGAGTCAATCACTTTTTTGCGCATCAATTGCGATAAGTTTAAATTTAATTGCGAGAGGTGATCAGTGCCGTGGTTTTGGCGCGAAGCAGACGAGTTGTCGCGAGCCGAAGTGGATGGGCTGGCGCTTCGCCTCCGCGATGAGGCGCGAGGCCGCATCGGGAAAACACTTCGCAGAGTGCTTTTGTTGCCCCCGGATCTTACGCGAGCGCACAGCGGCTCCGGCAAGATAACCGAAACTCTTTATAACGCGCTTGCACCTCACTGTGATGTGCACGTCATTCCTACGTTGGGCCAGCACGTTCCTCATACCGCCGCCCAAAATCTCTGGGTCTTCGGCAGCATCCCCAACGAGCGCATCCATGTGCATGACTGGATTCGCGGAGTCACCAGAGTGGGCGTCATTCCCCGCGATCTGGTTTCAAAGACCACCGGCGGTGTCGCTGATTGGGACATTCCAATCGACCTGAATAGTTCTCTGATGAGCGAAAACTGGGACCTCGTCATCAACATCGGCCACGTCGTGCCTCACGAAGTCCTCGGCTTTGCCAATCACAACAAAAATTACTTCATCGGACTGGGTGGCAAAGAAACAATCTGCGCTTCACACATGGCGGCGGCAATTTATGGCATCGAGAATAATCTCGGAAAACTAATCACTCCGCTTCGCAGTTGTTTCAACTGGGCGGAGCAGGAATTTTTGGGCCACTTGCCGGATGTTTATTTTCAGGTGGTGATGAAACGCAGCCCCGACAACCGCCTGGTCACCTGCGGCGTTTACGTCGGAGACGATCTCGAAACGTACTTGATGGCCGCGCGCGCCAGTAAAAAAGAAAACATCATCATCGTGGAAAAACCCATCACCAAAGCCGTGGCAGTCATGCAAGCGGACGAATTTCACAGCACCTGGGTAGCAAACAAAGCGGTCTATCGCACACGCATGGCGTTAGCGGATGGCGCCGATCTGTTGATCATCGCGCCGGGATTGCAGCGATTCGGCGAGCAGGAATCTGTCGATCGCGTCATTCGAAAATACGGATATTGCGGCACGCCTCGAACGCTTAGGCAGTACAAAGAAAATTCCGATCTGCGGGAACTGGCTCATGCCGCCGCGCATCTGATCCATGGATCGAGTGAAGGGCGATTCACCATCTCATACGCGCCGGGTCATTTAACGAAGAATGAGATCGAACAGGTGAACTATCGCTACGTGCCGCTCGACAAGGCACTCACCAAATATCCGTCTGCGAAGATGAAGGAGGGTTGGAATATCATGCCCGACGGTGAAGAGGTATTTTTTATCAGCACGCCGTCTTCCGGACTGTGGGCCACGCAAAGCCGATTGGACTTGCGCCGCGACTAATCCGTGTTGTTTTGCTAGACGATTCGCTGCGTTGACGATTTTTTACAGTTCAATGCTCACACGTTTTCCGCTGCGACAAGCCTCATAAATCGCTTGCACCAGCGCCAGGCTGCGGCGCCCTTCCTGTCCATCGCATCGCGGTCTCGTATTCGTCCGGATAGCTCGCAGGAAATCTTCCAACACGGCCTGATGACCCCGCGCATCGCTGACTATCGGCGACGACGAGCTAAGATTCTTGTCGGCTTCCGAACTTTTCAATAAATCCGGGGCCGGATTCTTTAAATCTGCGGTCAGCAACCTATCATGCTCGATAATCAGCGTGCCTTCCGAACCGGTAAGCTCAAGTCTGCGCGGGTAGCCTGGAAATACCGAAGTGGCGGCCTGTAATACTCCTAGCGCTCCGTTGGCAAATTCTATCATGGCAATCAGGGTGTCCTCTGCTTCGATGGCATGCAACGCTGTCGTGCATATAGCTTGAACAGCTTTTACTTCGCCAAATATCCACAACATGAGATCGAGCGTATGTACCGCTTGATTGATCAATGCACCGCCGCCGTCAAGGGCCCAAGTCCCTCGCCACCGCGAATTGGCGTAATAGTCCGGCGGACGGTACCACTTCACTCGTGCGTCCGCGAGAATCGGTTTGCCCAAAACGCCCGCATCCACGACATTTTTCACCGACAAAATATCCGGCTTGCAACGATCCTGAAAGAAAACTCCAAGCTGCACGCCAGCTTTATCTGTTTCAGCGATAAGCGCATCAGCTCGCTCGACCGTAATGTCGATGGGTTTTTCCGCGAGCACGTGCAGGCCGTGTCGTACCGCTGCTATTCCCTGCTCGGCGTGACGCTCGGATGGGCTGCCTATGGCCACGATATCCATCGGCTGATGAGCAAGAAATTCATCGAAATCGCCATAGGGTTTTCCGCCGTATTCGCGGCACAAGCGGCCGACTTTCTCAGCGTTGGTACCGAAGATGGCGACAATTTCAACATCCGGAATCGCGCGGGCAGCACGCGCGTGCGTCTCGCTGATATTTCCGCCGCCTATCAGTCCAATGTGCGTAGTCATTCCGAAGACTAAAGTCGTAAGTTAAGCGCTAAGCCGCAGTTCCTCCGCGAGATGTTCGCTGGCTCGTATGGCCAGCGCCATGATGGTCAGTGTAATCGACTTTTCCGGATGCGAAACGAACGCCGCCGCGTCCACCACCAGCAGCTTTTTTATATCGTGGCAGCGATTCCATCCATCCAGCACTGACTTTTGCCGGTCGTCTCCCATGCGTGCCCCGCCGGCTTCATGCGTCACACTACCCATCGGATAAGGGTTTCGTTTTTCATAGGGCAGCAGCTCCGCACCGGAAGCTCGCAGAATTTCTTCCATCTGTCCGTACATTTCATCGCGTAGCGCAAACGCGTTGTCGTATTCCGCA
>Ga0193751_1002907_pt1 | contig 10257 bp, 8 predicted proteins | sample L1c2metaG_FD_143050 | JGI IMG/M metagenome (GOLD analysis project Ga0193751, IMG submission 143050) | Soil microbial communities from a riparian zone of the East river system, Colorado, United States - L1c2 | ecosystem: Environmental > Terrestrial > Soil > Riparian zone | place: USA: East River...
GTCCTGGCCTTTTGTTGCGCGGTATTCAACAAATCAATCTAAGCGTGCGTGGCCAACGCGCGGAACACGCGTAATTGGCCGATATCGTATTTGCCAGCGAGCAGCGCATTAACATCCCCGAGATTTCCGTTGGTTGTCTGCCGGAACGCCCCGGCAATTTCCTCCTGCTGACTCGCGGTAAAGAATCGATCTCGCGCGAGCGGTTCGCCGCGCTCAATCGCAGCGACGAGGTGTCCGTAAATCGTGCTGCACACGAACCCGCGCGCGCGAGAGATTTCATCGACAGATTCGCCGTTCCGAAAGCGTCGGAGGGTCTCCGATTGGCTGTCGTTTAGTCTAGGGTGACGCCGCCTGGGCCGCGGGGCAACCGTAAACGTCTGGCGCGGATTCATCGCGAGATAATCGATGATTTCAGCGAGGAACGGTTTCGCGAAATCTTTTAGCTTCTGCTCGCCGACGCCGGGAATTCGCCGGAACTCGCTCGCGGTTGTCGGATAATCGCGCGCCATTTCGCGGAGCGATACATCGGAGAAGATCACGTACGCAGGTACATCGCGTTCATCGGCCAGTTTCCGGCGAACGGCGCGCAAACGCTCGAACAGCGCTTCATCGCATTCGATTTCGCCGGTGCTGCCTTTGGCGCGCTGTTCTGAAATGTCGATCTGCTTTGTCAGCGTGATGGGTGTCCGCTCTCGCAAAATATCCAGACCGTCTTTTGTGAGTTTCAACGTCGCGAATTTGCCGGGCGCACATTCAATGAGGCCCAGTCGCAACAACTCGCGCCCGATCGCCTGCCAGGCGTTGCGTTTCAATTCGCGTCCGATCCCATAAGTCGAAAGTTGATTATGCCTTCGTTGCCGAATCGCTTGAGTGTCGGCGCCGGTCAGCACCTCGACGACATGATTAAGGCCGAAGCCGAAGCCGCTTTTTGCGCAGATCCGGTGCACGCACGAGAGGAATTTCTGCGCGGGTATTGTACCGTCAAACGTTTCGCGCGGAGTGAGGCAGTTATCGCAGCCGTTACACGACGGTTGATCGTACTCTTCGCCGAAATAGCGCAACAACGTTGCTCTCCGGCATTCGCGGGTTTCCGCGTAATGCACTATTTGCCGAAGCTGCTCGCGCGCGATGCGTTGCTCGTTGTCGCTTTTCTCATTAATGAAATGCGTTTGCTTCACGACATCACTCGCATTGAAAAGCAGCACGCATTCGCTCGGCAATCCGTCGCGCCCGGCGCGGCCCGTTTCCTGATAATAGCTTTCGATGTTCTTCGGCAGATCGTGATGAACGACGAACCGCACGTTCGGTTTATTGATTCCCATCCCGAAGGCGATCGTCGCCGTGATCACCCGGACGTCATCTCGCAGGAACAGCTCTTGATTTTGGGTCCGCTCCCTGGCCGTGAGACCGGCGTGATAGGGTTTCGCCTTTACCCCGTCCTCGCTCAGGTTTCTTGCGAGCGAGTCCGCCGTTTTTCTGCTCGCGCAATAAACGATACCGCTTTCGTTAGGCCGGCCGCGAATGAATGCGAGCAGTTGTTCGTACGGCGCCGATTTCGGAACGACGCGATAACTGAGATTCGGCCGGTTAAAGCTGGCCACATAACGGCGCGGATCGCGCAGCGCGAGCTGCTTGAGGATGTCCGCGCGCACTCGTTCGGTTGCAGTCGCAGTGAGCGCCATAATTGGCACATCTGGCAAATGTCTCCGTAACTTTTTCAATTCGCGATATTCCGGCCGGAAATCGTGACCCCACTCGCTGATGCAATGCGCCTCGTCGATTGCGATCTGCGCAATGTTCCAGTTCAGTGCCCGCTCCAGAAAGGTGTCGAGCATCAAACGCTCCGGCGCGACGTAAAGCATTCGATATTCGCCACGATTCAATCCCCGCAAACGCTCCACCGCTTCATCTCGATTTAACGCCGAGTTTAAGAACGTAGCCGCGATCCCGCTCGTTTGCAGCGCATCGACCTGGTCTTTCATCAGCGAAATCAAAGGCGACACCACGATGGTCAGCCCATCGCGGAGGAGAGCCGGCAATTGAAAGCAAAGCGACTTTCCGCCACCGGTCGGCATCAACGCAAATACATCGCGACCCGCGAGCGCATCTTTGACGATCTCTTCCTGCAGTGGCCGAAATTCATCATAACCGAAATGCTTCTTTAGCGCACCGCGCAAATCCATTGGGCTGTTTTAGCGAAATGCTGCGGACTGCAACAGCGAATTAGGCGCGGCGTTCCTTGATCGACTGTAGAATTTCCGCGATGGCTGCGCTGCGTGGTCTGGCGCCGAGATTACCTTTGCCGTGAACGCGCACGTTGACAGCGTTGGTGGCCATGTCGCGTTTTCCGATGACGAACATGGTGTGGACTTTCATTTGTTCGGCGCGCTGGATCTTACCGTTGATGTTGTCACTGCTCTTGTCGATCTCGGCGCGGACCTGATGCGCGCGCAGTTCATTTAAGATCGACCTCGAATAATCGAGTACTTTTGCAGCATCACCGATTGGCAAAATGCGCACCTGCTCCGGAGCGAGCTAGAGCGGGAAATTGCCTGCGTAATGTTCGATCAGAAATCCAGTGAACCGTTGATGCCGGGAAATGTATTGTGATCGGTGCCATCCGTTCACTTTTTTCTTTTGTTCAGACTTGTGGTCTTTCATGCTGGGCGCTTTCGGTACAAGCTTATCGAACGGGAAGGAAATCCGCCCGATGTGATTATCCACGGAGGTCACCCTAATGTGCCTAAGCGTCTTCAGACGATTACGATCAGCACGCGGGTGGTGTGAGCGTCAATGAAATGGATTGCCAGCGTTTTGTTGTGTCTGGTCTTCCTAACCGGAGCACAAGCGGACGAGGTGTGGAATGGCCAGGAGAAGCTTACTGAAAGCCAGGTCGTAGACTTACTCGCGACCGCCATAGGGGACCACGTTACGGGGCAACCGCTGGCCGGCATAGATTTCCGCCACTTCGATGACGCCACCAAGTTTTACACTCTGGTCCGCAAAGCAGATGAAAAACGCTTGGGGAAGCCGCTCTCGGGCACCGAGCCAAAAGATTGGAAAGTAAAGATCAACTTCGAGGGCGCAATCTTTGAACACGTGACGTTCCAATGGCTGGGGATGCCGCAAGCTAGATTCAACCTAGCCAGGTTTGCGAATGTTGTTTTCCAGAAATGTGACCTTACCGGCGCCCGTTTTGAGCACTCCGAGTTTTTCCATGCATGGTTTCTTGAGTGCAATCTAACGAACGCGAGCTTTAACGGAGAAGACCAGTCCAAGGGAGCCTCAAAGAGGCAATCAGAGAGGCGGTCGACAAAGCCGTCGGAAATCTCGTTCGGTGACAGTAACCTGACTGACTGTAACTTTAAATTTTCGTGGATGGCTCGTGTCGAATTCGATCGCTGCTTTTTGTCCAATGCCGATATGGCATGGGCCAAGTTTGATTCGACGATGTACGATCCCATGCCGAACTCACTCCCGTTTCTACCTTCGTTCGCGACATTTGAGGGGCTGCCAGATTTTTTTTATCAAACATCGCCCACGGGCATTACAGAGTTGCGCAATGCCTTTAAGAACGAAGGTCTGCGGAGGGAGGAAAGGCAGATCACAGCGGCGCTGTGCCGGCAGCAAATGAGGGAAGGCGGCCTGTGGGAGGGCAGATGGAAACGCCTTGTATTCGATCTGCCGAGCGCCTTCGGCATGCTTCCGGGACGGCCGCTCCGGATTCTTCTTTGTCTTTGTTTGGTTTTCACACTGCCCTATACTTGGGCCATTCTGCGCCCAACACCGAAGCTTGGGGAAGAACCGGGCGCAGGGGAAAATTGGATTTGGCAGGTGCCGTTAGAAAAGCGTGTTTCCAGCAGCGATTCAAAGCCGAGGCTATTACACGTCGACATCAAAAAGCTCGGCCTATTGCGGGGACTGACTTGGGCGCTGCTGCTGGGATTCTTCTTCAGCCTCATCAGTGCCTTCGGCGTAGGATACAGAGACCTGGATGTCGGACGTTGGATCGAACGGATCAAGCGGGATGAATCAACTCTTCGGGCTACAGGTTGGTTACGGACCGTGTCCGGTGTGCAAGGGTTGATGAGCTTCTATTTGCTTGTCCTTTGGTTGCTGACCTACTTTGGCCGCCCGTTTGAATAAGCGCAGACTAGCCTTTTCATCTCTTTCCTAAATGATCGCAGACCCAACCAAACTGCGGGCCATGTGACTACCCGCGTCGCTCTTTGATCGACAATAAAATGTCGGCGGTAACTTCATTACGCGGCTTTGCGCCGAGGTTGCCTTTGCCGTGGACGCGGACGCTGACGGCGTTGGCGTCCATGTCGCGCTTTCCGATCACGAACATGGTGTGCACTTTCATTTGCTCGGCGCGCTGGATCTTGCCGTTGATGTTGTCACTGCTCTTGTCGATCTCGGCGCGGACCTGATGCGCGCGCAGTTCATTTAAGATCGACCTCGAATAATCGAGTAATTTTGCAGCATCACCGATTGGCAAAATGCGCACCTGCTCCGGAGCGAGCCAGAGCGGGAAATTGCCTGCGTAATGCTCGATCAGGAACCCGATGAAACGTTCGTGTGTGCCGAGTGGCGCACGATGAATGCACAATGGGATTTTGTCGACGTTATCGCGATCTTTGTAGCGAAGATCGAATCTTCGCGGCATGTCAAAATCGACCTGGTTGGTCGCGATGGAAAACTCGCGGCCGATCGCGCTCCAGGCCTGCACGTCGATCTTCGGTCCGTAAAACGCGGCTTCGTTTGGCACTTCGACATAATTGATGCCGGAATTTTTCAATACATTTCTCGTCATTACTTCCGTTTGTTTCCAAAGCTCCGGTTCATCGACAAACTTTTGGCCGAGCTTGGACGGGTCGTGTGTCGAAAAGCGCATCAGATATTTCTCGATCCCGAAGAGCTTGAAATATTTCACATACATTTCGTTCACAGCGTTGAACTCCGCTTCGAACTGCTCGGGCGTGCAGTAGATGTGCGCGTCGTTCATTTGTAGCGAGCGCACCCGCATGAGTCCGAATAACTCGCCGCTCTTCTCGTAGCGATAATCCGTCCCATACTCCGCCAGTCGCAGCGGGAGGTCGCGATAGCTGCGAGGCAGCGCTGCAAACAACTTATGATGATGCGGACAGTTCATCGCCTTGAGGTAATAGCGATCTATTTTCGGTAACTTCGCTAATGCAATCTCTACTGCGCCAAGGATGCGAACCTTCTCGGCTAGTGCTGGCGATGCCGCTTTCGCCAGCACAGCATCGCGGGCGCCGTTAACGTATACGTCGACATAAGGACGCGTTCCTTTTGCGTGACCGTAAAGCTCATAGTCTATATGGCTGCCGTCGCTCAGGAGTTTCCAAAGTTCCTCGTCTTCCGTGATCACGTGCTCGGCTACTGTTCTTTGCCTTTCGAGTTCGCTACGCTTCTCTTTCAATTCGTCTAACTCCATAGCGGGAAACATGGAATCCTCGTAATAGGGTAAGTGCCCGCTTTTTAAATACAGGTTGTCGCGGGCGATATGCGGAGTGCGGACGCGCACGTAACCGGCGGCGAACTCAGTTTCTTTCGCAAGTTTCTCCAGTTCTTCGGCGATCGCTGCGCCGCGCGGCAAAAACATCGGCAGGCCTGGCCCGACATCGTCGTCGAAAACGAAGAGCTCGAGTTCGCGCCCGAGCTTGCGGTGGTCGCGTTTCTTCGCTTCCTCGAGCATCGCAAAGTAATCGTCGAGTTCCTTTTTGGTTTTGAACGCGGTGCCGTAAACGCGCTGTAACTGCGGATTCTTTTCGTCGCCTTTGTAATAAGCGCTCGCGACGTTCGTGAGCTTGAACGCGCCAATGTTTCCCGTGCGCATTACGTGTGGCCCAGCGCAAAGATCGATGAAGTCGCCGTTGCGATAGAGCGAGATTTTTTCGTCGGCCGGGATGTTTTCGATGATGTCGATCTTGTACTTGCTCGGCTGGTCGCGCTCGCTGAGCGCGGCGAGCCGGCCTTTTTTTCCCATCTCGAGCGCTTCTTTTCTCGAAACTTCCATCCGCTCGAACGGACGGTTCGCTTTAATTTCCTTCTTCATCTCAGCTTTGATTTTCTCGAAATCGTCGGGTGAGATCCGGTGCGGAAGATCGACATCGTAATAAAAACCGTTTTCCACCGGCGGCCCGGCAGCGAACTGCGCTTCCGGCCAAATGCGAAGAATTGCCGTGGCAAGTATATGCGATGCCGAGTGACGCAGCCGTTCGAGATCAGTCATCTGCGTTCGCATCTCGGGAGTTTTGCGTTCTCCGTTCATGGAAAATAGTAAGAGATGTCTCGACTCCGCTCGACATGACAAAAAGCTAGGACATGCGACGCGGAATGACGAAGCCGCTCCAGATCGGTCATCGTCGCACGTTGCTCCAGGGTTCTGCGTTCGTCGGACATGGTTGAAAACCGGTGAAATTAACCACGAAGGACACGAAGGACACGAAGAATTTGCTCGCGGAGAGCGCCCCGGACTGGTTGTCACACAAACGTAACTTGGCAGATATCGTCCGTTCTTTGTAGTCTCAGTTCACTTATTACACTGCACTCATGAATCCTGCAGAGCTTTTTCGTCAAGAAACCGGCGCGCTGCAACTCGCGCCCGGCGATTTTCTCTTCCGGGAAGGCGACAGAGGCGAGAAGATGTACGTGTTGTTGGACGGGGAAATGGAAATCTTGCTTGGCGATTTAGTGCTCGAAACCGCAGGGCCAGGCACGCTGATTGGTGAAATGGCATTGATCGATGACAACCCGCGCACAGCCAGCGCAGTAGCGAAGACCTCCTGCCGATTGACGGAAATCGATCGGCGACGGTTCCATTTTCTCGTTCAGCAGACACCGCATTTCGCGACGCACGTGATGAAGACGCTGGCTGATCGCCTGCGTCACATGAACGCTGTCGCGGCGGCGCAATAGGAAATCTCGACAAACCAATAGCGCCTTCTGCTTTCCCAGCAGCGCGCTCGGCATTATTCTTCGGCGTGCGAAGAGTTGCGCAATTTCTGATCTTTGCTGCGATTGCTGCGACCGGTTGTGGACAAAAACCAGCGTCAGTCAGCGATTTTGCAGCCGAGCGCCAGCGAATGGTTCAGCAGCAACTGAAGTCGCGCGGAATCAACGATGGACACGTGCTTGCCTCGATGGCGAAGGTGCCACGGGAAGAATTCGTTCCGCCAAACTCGCGCGCTGCGAGTTATGAAGACGGGCCGTTGCAAATCGGTTACGGTCAAACAATCTCGCAGCCATACATCGTGGCGTTTATGACGGAACAACTGCACCCGAAACCGAGCGATCGCGTTTTGGAAATTGGTACCGGCTCCGGTTATCAGGCGGCGATTTTGGCGGAGCTAGTGGCTGAAGTTTACACGATTGAAATCGCTGAGCCCCTGGCGAGAAACGCGGAGGCGACTCTCGTGCGTCTCGGTTACAAAAACGTTCGTATGAAAGTAGGCGATGGTTACAAGGGTTGGCCGGAAAACGCGCCGTTCGACGCCATCATCGTAACCTGCGCGCCCGACCGCGTTCCTCGACCGCTCACCGATCAACTGAAAGAAGGCGGGCGCATGGTCATTCCCGTAGGCGGGCGATTTGCTCAGGAGCTTTACCTGCTGGAAAAGAGAAACGGCCAGCTAAAAGAGAGCGTCACCTTGCCCGTGCGCTTCGTGCCGATGGCCGGCGAAGCAAATCGACGATGAATTACGTCAACTTTTCACGAGGCCTGTGATCCCGCCGACCCATAAGGAGGTGAGGACCCATCCTGCCATGATGTGAAACCAGAGATATGCCCGCGCCAAACTGCCAGTCGTGAAATGCAAACGGCAGAAATGAATGGTCACGCCGCGATTTGCGTTCGGTGTCCAGCTCGCGCTTTGATCGAGTTTAAGCAGTGGAGTAAATGACTCCAGCGAGTAAACGAGGGCGTTGAACTTCGGATACTCTTCCGAAAATCGGTGTCTCCCATTCTCCAGTACGATCTGCCCGGCTGCATCCTTCACATATCCGCGCTCGTCTGTGGGCGAAATAATGTTGCGTACGTAACATAAATGGAAGAGGAGCCAACCGAGCGCAATCATCCCGAGACTGATGAAGAAAGCTCTCGACGGCGCATACCCGTAGCCGATTAGCCACCCGAAGACGTTATACCACCACCATTCCTGCGAGAAGCGTGTCGTGAAGTTCGCATGATCCCGATTTTTTTCGATCATCACCCGCCGCGCTTCGCGCTCGTGCCCCATGTTGCGCAAGACTGAAGCAAGCTGCTCGTAAGGCTGTGGCAGGAACTTGTCGCGAGGCTGTCGGTGCAGCCACGCGATGCGACTCTTGGCAGTCAGCGGCGAATCCTCAAAGATCCGATCATAAGTAAAGCCATCCAGGAACAATTTGCCTTCCACTGGCCAGCTCTTTTCCTCATCGTGGAAAGTACCCACCTTCGCTGATCGAAGGTCGAACCGAGTATTTTTTGCGGGAAGAATTTCATACCAATCAAAATAGTCTTTTATCTCGCTGCCTACGAGCTGGACGCCTCCATCGGCTTCAAAACCATCCGTTAGAAAAACACTTCTGGCGATTTTGATCTCACTAGCCTGAAGGCCAATCCCGCTAGGATTGGAAAGCTGGGCACCACTGCATTCCAAGTTTTCGCCGATTGTAGCTCCTAATAAGTTGACTTCGCCTTCGGCCTTAAAGCCATCGCGCAAAAAGACGTAGCCATTGATTTTGGCCCCGTCGCCATTGAGAGCCTTGCCGTTAGGATTGGAAAGCTGAGCAGCGGTGCAATCTAAGTCTCCCCCGATTAACGCTCCGAGAAGCCTGACTTCCCCTTCAGCCCTAAAGCGATCTCTCAGAAAGACATTACCGTCGATCTTCACCCCGTCTGCGGCGACATCCTTTACGTGCGTAAACTGGAGGTAAAGCGCCGCAAAATGAGTGTGTCGCAGAATGATTTCATCAGTGAATGCGCATTTCCAGGTTTTTAGCGGAAACGGAATTTGTGCAAATTCCAGATCGAGTTTCTCATCGATCCGCATTCCATAGATTTGGATGCCGCGATATGTTACGCGTCTCGATGCCTCGCTCTCTGTGCAAAGCCATGCGAGGCATTCGGCGTGGATTATGCGGTCATCTGGCCACGTACCGGCACTGTCGGGATCGTCTTGCTTATCATCGCCCGTGAGCGCGGAAGCTGGCTCGCCCCGTTCTGTGTTCGTAAAAAGCTTTTCCTCGGCACCGGTGAGCTTACGTGGCGCGAATTTCTTTTTAGCCAGATCGAGCAGTGTTGCCTTCGGCGGTGTCGCCGCGAGCGTTATGCTACTAAGCGCGAGGTATCCGAGCAGAGGGAGGACGCGCATTCAACGCCTGTTGTAACGCCTCTCATTTGATCTCAGCAAGTCTTTTCAAATCGACGCGCTTTATCCACGCCTGCAGTTCCTTCGGTTTTTGATTCTGCAACTCGCGCCAATGGCGGGCGAGGCGCAGAAACCGAAGTGATCAGCGATCTGTGATCAGTGAATGGTGGGTTCGTAAGATCCTTCGCTTCACTCAGGATTACAAGCTGCGCTTGTCACTTGATCGCCGCTAGTTTTTTCAAATCGACGCGTTTGATCCATTCCTGCAATTCCTTTGGATCCTGGTTCTGCAATTCGATCTGAAGAAAATAGCGATTGGCGACCATGACCCAAAGAGTGGCGTGTTTGCTTTCCTTTTCGAACGCCTCAAAACCGGGATTGCCTTCAATCGTGACTGACTTGCTGTAACCTTCAGCGGTCTCGCTGTTGTTGTTCCAGGCAGCGGTGGTGGCGCTTACGTAATCCGGATTCGCCACTGAATCGAGAATGCTGATCGCTGCAGTAGGAGCCTTGTCGCCTTCACCTTTGTGGTAATCGCGATGCACGTTGGTAATCCTGAACCCACCGACATCCTCGGTCGATCCCTCCGGTTTATCGGCTGTCCAAGCCTGGGGCGCGTCGGGCAAAATGGGAACCAATTTCGCGTAATCCACCACGTCAGGCACTAGAATGGGCTCGTTTTGGGCGTAGATCGCGCCAGCGGCACAGCTGATCAGCAATACCAGCGCAAAGAACCGCCGTCGATAAACGAGAGCCGTTGATTTCATGCGAGCGCCTTGTTCGTGATTTCCATCACTGTACTCGATTGACTTTGCCAGAGCGGTTTGTCAAGACGCGGTTGCGTGACACGAACGACTAAACTCGTCATAACCTTGTCGATCTT
>Ga0193751_1002908_pt1 | contig 10257 bp, 8 predicted proteins | sample L1c2metaG_FD_143050 | JGI IMG/M metagenome (GOLD analysis project Ga0193751, IMG submission 143050) | Soil microbial communities from a riparian zone of the East river system, Colorado, United States - L1c2 | ecosystem: Environmental > Terrestrial > Soil > Riparian zone | place: USA: East River...
GGGATCGCCGCCTTCCCGGAGGTCGCGTGGACGATTCCACTGTCGCTCGGCGATTCCCACCGCGGATTCCATGTGCTTGGCACGACGCAGGATTACTTCAACCACTACCGGTTTGGCCGAGACCGCAAACTCGAATTGGCTCAGGGCGAGCGCTTTGCCGATGCCAATGGCACGGTGCTAGGCGCGGACGTCGCGTCAGCGCTGGGATATCGCCTTGGCCAGCAGATCGTCATTGCGCACGGCTCGGGCGACGTGGCCTTTGCGCTCCACAAGGATCATCCCTTTCACGTGGTGGGCATACTCGCGCGTACCGGCACACCCGTCGATCGGGCGATTCACGTTTCGCTGGAAGGGATGGACGCCGTGCACGCGGCTGAACCCGCGGCCGGCGTCGATCCCCTGGCGGCCGCAATGCGTGACGCGAAGCAACGCCAGATGCAAAGCGCCGGGCGGGAGGACCACGATCGCGACCACGACCATGACCAGCACGGCACTGGCCCAGGCGAGGCGTCGAAGCGCTCGATCACCGCGTTCCTCGTCGGGCTCAAGTCGCGCAGCGGTGCGCTGTTCCTGCAACGCAAGGTGAACGAGTCGCGAGAGGAACCGCTCACCGCGATCCTGCCGGGCGCCACGCTGCTCGAGGTCTGGGAGATCGTGGCCGGGGCCGAGAAGACGTTGATCGCGATTTCCGCGCTGGTGGTGGTCATGGGTCTCGCGGGGATGCTGATCGCGCTTCTCACCGGCCTGAGCGAGCGCCGCCGGGAAATGGCCGTATTGCGCGCAGTGGGCGCGCGGCCGTGGCATGTATTCGCGCTGCTACTCGGCGAGGCGACGTTTCTGACGCTGCTCGGAATCGCGCTCGGTATCGCCGCGCTCTACCTCGGGTTAGGCGCAGGGCAGCCGTGGCTGGAGCAGCGTCTCGGGCTGTTCATCGCGCTGCGCTGGCCGTCGGTCACCGAGTTTGGGCTTATGATGCTGGTCGCAGTCTCCGGAGTACTCATCGGCCTGATCCCTGCGTATAGAATCTACCGCCTGTCGCTGGCCGATGGCATGACGATTCGAATTTGACGAGGTGCGCTTTTTCATGGTGAAAAGATTTCTCTACGTTCTGATCCCTTTCTGCGCCTTGTGGATCAAAGGCGCTTACGCCGAGGAACCGCGCACACTCGGCTGGGAGGAGCTTTCCGTGAAAGTCTCCGCCGCCGACAATCCGTTCGCGACGCTATCCACCGACCAACTCCTGGCCTTGAGCGACGTCGCCGGCCTGCGCAACCGTAAGGCGCGTGGCGTTACGCTCACGCCCGAGGAAGCTGCCGTAGAGAAGAAGGCGTTGACCAAGTTGAAGCAGGACGGCGTCGACGTCGACGGCTTGCTGGCGAAACGCGACGCAATCGCCGAAAAAAAGCGTGCTGCCGCCAGCGCCGTCAACCCCGCGATCGACGGGAAAATGATACGCATCCCCGGCTATGTGCTGCCGCTCGAGTTCTCGGGCACGAAAGTCACCGAGTTTCTGCTGGTGCCGTGGGTGGGGGCATGCATCCATACGCCGCCGCCCGAGCCCAACCAGATCGTGTACGTCAAGCCGGATCAGGGTTTCGAGATACGGCGCATGTTCGATGCCGTCTGGGTCACGGGCCGCATAGCCGCGACCGGGAGCAAGAGGTCGGTGGAAATCGTCGACGGGTCGGCCGATATCGATGTCGGCTACTCGCTGCGCGCGAGCCTCGTAGAACCCTATCAGGAGTAGCACGACGGTGGCTTTCGCCCTGATGCGGCGCAGCAATCGCGGATCTCAAATTTTATTGAGCTTCCCGTTGTCGATTGCACACGCCGCAACTATGATGACGGAGCCCGGTGAACATAATGTGGGACATTCGATCGTGAGACACAAATATGAGCGCTGCCGATTGAGCGGTCGGAAGGTGAAGGGCATCAACGCGGTTGGAGGAAGGGAGCCAACGATCGGTTACTTCTCCCGTCTAAGCGCGGTCATCGAATCTAACAGAGGAGGGCATGCAATGAATCGCGGACGTATGGTAATCGCCGGTCTGTCGACGGCGATGTGTTTGTGCACATCAGTCGCGTTGGCAGCGGTCGATCCTGCTTTGCTCAAGGCGCGGCAGAAGTTCTTCGGGATAGAAAACGTCGATGTGAATACAGGGGCCGTAAGGAAGGACAAGGTCATTGCCTCCTGGGCGACGAACACGACCTATGTCAGCTCGATCATGGGACACGTCGTTCTGCTCGACAGCTACCTCTCGCGGCCCGAGCTGCCGACCACGCCCATCGACAAGCGTTATGACCCGGTCCTGCCGCAGGACTTGATCGACGTGCGCCCGGAAGCGATTTTCCTCGGGCACGGACACGGCGACCACGCGGACAACGCCGCTTACGTCGCGAAGTGGACCAATGCGCCGATCTACTCGACGCCCGAGACCTGCGACGTGATGCAGCAGGACGTCGCGAGGATGGCCGCCGACCCGAATCCTCAAAACGGCGGCGCGCCGTACCTTCCGAATGCCAGTCCGGTCAACTGCATCGGCGTCGTGCCGCGCGGCTCGAGGCCCGGCCAGTACGACGAGGGCCCCAACGCGGGGACGGGGAAGAGCAGCGCCACCAAGCTTGCCACGCCCCTGGATCAGCAGGTCTGTGTTCTCGCATTCAAGTTTGTGCACTCGGGAACGGCACCCGTTGATCCGTCCTTCACGCACACCACGCTGAGCGATCTCGCCGATCCGCGTTACGCGGGACGCACGATCACCACGCCCGCGCCGGCGATCACTTATCCGGCGATGTACCCGACGGGCACACCCTTCACGCCGCCCTCAAACGTCGCGAATAGAGTCCCGGGACAGCTCGACACGACGACGACGGGATTCGGCGGTACGGCGGGCCCGTACGAAGTCTTCTACGAGTTCGTCGTGCGCAGCTTTAATAACTTTACCCTCGTCTGGCTCAACTCCGCGGGCCCGGCCACGGAAGGCATCGGCGTCGACCCCGGGTTCATTTCGCTGGCTCAATACAACGACCCGGCGTTTGACCCGGCAAGGAAAGCTCTTGCTGCGGCGATCGGTGCGGGCCTGTACTCCCTGATGGACACGCTGCCGAACACCGACGTGCTTCTCGGCTCGATCGTCAGCCTCGGGGCGGCGGCCAACCAGCAGCGCGACATCATCAAGGTCCAGCAGCACCTCAAGCCCAAGTTCTATATTCCGGGCCACCTGACGGACGTTGCGCAGAAGGGTTCGGGGATCTATCACATGATGAGCTGGCGTGAGACGGCGCTCAACATGGGCTTTCCGCAGAGCGATTGGCCGGAGTTTCGCCTGCTGATGGATCCGTTCGACTTCCTCGTTCCGCAGGTGTGGACACCCGGTGACGCGCGTTGGTCCAACCTTGACAAGGCCGCACGCATAGCTCAGCTCTGCAACTAGGACGTTTCTGAGCCGAGAATCGGGCCGAATGCTCGGCCCGATTCTCTTTGTCAGTTGCAGGACTCCGTAGCGTCGTGGAAAGGTTCCGCGCTACGGTCAAATCCGAGCAGGTTCGATTCTCATGCAGGTTCTATTCGCGCGCGTGAGCGCATTGCGGTGCAGGCGCGGCTGCTCCCCATGCTGTCCGCAACTCTGGTACTGCAGATCGCGAAGGACGCAAACGATGTCAACGCTTGGCGATCATTCACGTGACGAAAAATCAGTTTGCGGTGACGAGGCTGGAACTGGAGTGCTGGCGCGCTTGGCCCAGCGCGTGATCGGCGTTCCTACGCGGTCGAAACCGGAGCTTGCTGGCGAGAAGGTCGACTCGAAGCCGGGCGGGCGCACCGAAAAAAAGCCCGCGCATGCGCGGGCCGGATTCGGTTAGCCGTTTTAATCAAGCTGTGAAAGCGGGACGTCTTGCGAGTCCCGCGATGCCCATACCGGCCAGCAGTAGCGCAAGGGTAGTCGGCTCGGGCACTGCCCGGACCGAAATATTGTCGACATTGAGAAAGAAGCTATCGTCGCGCAACCCGATGGACAGCGCCGTCGACGATCCCGTCGCGATCGGGTCGATGATGATCTGCCTATAGTTGAAGCCGAGAATGTCCGTTGCATCGTACACCGGGGTGCCACCCCAACGAACCTGAATCTCCGTGCCATCGGCGAAGCCACTGAGATTCGCGAGCCAGAGGTGGATGTTGTAGTGCGTCCCCGCGGTTGTCGCGATGTTCTGGGAGATGAAGCCCAAATCTCCAATCGCGCCGCCGGCAAACGAATGGGTCCCACTCTGAGCATCCGCCGGATTGGTGTCGATGAAGTAGTCGAAGCCTTCGGCGATGAAGGCCCCGGATACCGTCCAGCCGGAGCCGGCGATCATCGAGGTATTCTCGAAGCTGCCATTCGTGACTAAATTGGGCCCGAATTCCGACGTCACCGGACCCGCAGATGCTGCCGAAGCCACGGCCGCGGCCAAGACGCATACCAGCCCAACACGTAGAGCCAAATTCATGAGCGTCTCCCCCTTTGCGTACCCCGATTACGTTGTATATCGCTGCATGCAACTTTTGCACCATTCTTGGATTATTGAAGTAATTCCACTGGTTACGAGCAATCATGTGCCGGAGGTTTGAGCTGCTGTAAAAGAAACCGACGACCCACTCAACGATCGCGAAAGGAGGGTTCTCGATGGCCGTCACCACTTCTGCACTGCAACCACGCGGTGTGTTTGATCGAACTGGATGTTTCTATCAAGGTAGCGCCAGATCTCGACCTGGCCTTCAGCGAGCTCATCCTGCACAGCCTCCAGCGGCTCGCCCAGGATCGCTTTGACTTCGTCGGGCGTCATGCCGATGCGGGGCTCGCTTGCGTCGGCCGATTTGACCGTCGATGCAGCATTTGCGGGCGCCGTCTTCGGCTTTGCGCGGCGCGCATCGGCTGGGATGGGTGTCGTCATCGCGGCTTGCGGATCCGATGGCTTCCAACCGATCGAGTCGAACTGGCAGGGGAAATTCTGGTACAGCGCCGTTCCGTCCTTGGCGACGCACTTGAATATTTCCGCGGAGGCCAACGGCGAGGCACAAAGCGCCGGGAGAATTAAGGCGAAGATCGCGCGATTGTCGCGTAATGGATGGCGCACGTCGTTCTCCCCCTTTAAATCCTATCAAATCGAGATTAGCTCATTTCCCGGTTTATCGGTATCCCCGGACGCGCGCCTTCACTGCCATTTTGCCGGAAGCTTTGGCGAAGCGACTGTGCGTTGAAGCCCACTTACAGGGTTCCGCGACAACCGACAGCACGCGTGCGATCATCTCCGTCAGCGCGCAAAACCGAGCCCGCGTCGTTATTGCTTTGCGATGTGCTTCGCGGTTTTAAGCATTGCCAGGACATCGCGAACAATCTGCGCCTGGCCGTCGCGGGAAAGGATCGTGAAGCTGACGGCGAGGCCGCCCGCTTTGAACATGCCGTGGGTCAGAAATTTATAGTCTCCGGGCCGCGGCGCCTGGTCGGTGGCCGAGAAATAAAAGCCCGGGCCAGGAGGACTTTCAATCCTGACGAGATCAATCTGTTTCTCAACGGCACCCGGCTTGACGCCTTCAAGGTACTTTTCAACTTGTTCCCGCATAGACCTTTCTTCGGCAGCCGGGCCACCGGGAACTTCTTCCCATGCGGGGGTCACTGACACCTCAAAAGGCGTTCCTTGAGTTGGCCCGAAAACGATTGTTGGAGGCCCCGGTTCGCCCGGCCGTCGCCGCACGATCTCGCTCCAGCTCGCGGGAGCTTGAAGTTCGAAGAAGCCGTGTTCCGGAATCGCGTAGCGCCGGGCAGTCGTCGTCTCCTCCGCAGGCGATGCCGGGAACGCCAAGGCGCATAGCATGATGCCTAGAGACCAATAAAACGGAAGGCGGGCGTTCATTATCATGGTCGTCCGAAACCTCAAGTCAGTACGCCCCAGCCGTGATTTGAAAAAACATTTTCCGCGGCCAACCGCGGAAGGCAAGCATTCGGCAGGACCGCTGGCGGAAGACGCCGGTCAGCGGTATCCTGCGAGTTGGGTTCGCTGCTTCCGCCGGCGGCCAGACGCTCGCGGCTCTCCTAGTCGCATGGTGGCGCGATCGCTCAGGTGCTGCTGAACTCCTATCGAAGGGATGGAAAGATGCGCCACTACACGTTTTTAGCCTTCATCCTTTTGTCTATGTGCTGCTCGCTGCCCGCGGCCGCTTTCACATCCGGTGCTCCCGCGACGAGCCTGCCCAACGCGGCAGAATACAGCTCAACGGTACTTCCCGAATTAGCAGGAGTCGTATCATGGAAGTCTCTCGCGCAGGTCGAAGCGGTAAGTCGCGGAGGGAAGATGGTACCGGAATTCAGCCGTGAGATCCTCGGACTGGATAAGCAAGTCGTGCGCATCTACGGCTTCATGCTGCCTTTGGAAATGACCGACCAGCAAAAGCACTTCTTGATTTCAGCCGTGCCTGCGTCCTGCCCGTTCTGTATGCCTGCAGGGCCGGAATCGATCGTCGAAGTGATGAGCAGCAAAGCGGTCAAATTCGGGGTCGAGCCAATCGTCATCGCCGGCAAGCTAAGCCTGCTCAAGGATGATCAGTCCGGCATGTTGTACCGGATAACCGATGCAGAGCTCGTTCCTACCTCGGTGAAATAATTCCGTCGCGAATGCAGGCGATTCGGGCGAAGCGGGCCGTTAGTTGACATAGCGACATTCGTCCTCCCGCTCCGGCCGATAGGCCCGCCAGGTGTTGGAGCGCTACCACGTCCCGCGCAGAAGCGCATCGCAGAAGCGATGGCAGCGAGTAGCAAATTCTCAGTCACGTCTCTCACGCGCCAACGCGTTAGGCGCCGCGATTGCGATCGTCACGCTGGACACTGGAGGGGTCGCGATATCGCATCGCGAAAGTCTCCCGGATCGATCAGCCATTCGATATGACCGACAGATCGATCTGTGCGATGACAGCAATCCGCGCCAACGGTCGCGTTGCCGTAACGCGTTTGCTCGCGCTGGCGTTTGCCGGCGCACTCGCCAGCCAGGCGTTTGCCGCATCGCCACCTGAGGTGCTGCTGCAGGGCGATGCAAGCCAAAAGAATACGCGGCGCCCCGCCCTGGACGAGGATCGCGGTTTGCGAGATGACCGCGCTGCCATGGTGCGCACGCAGATCGCCGCTCGTGGCGTCCGGAGCGAGGCTGTCCTTGCGATCATGGACCGCGTGCCGCGCCATGAATTCGTGCCGACGGACCAGCTTCGCGCGGCGTACCAAGATGCGCCCTTGCCCATCGGCCACGGGCAGACTATTTCCCAGCCCTACATCGTTGCCTACATGACCGAGATGTTGCGCCTCGAGTCCCGCGACCATGTGCTCGAAGTCGGCACGGGATCCGGATATCAGGCGGCGATTCTCGCGGAGCTTGCCAAGGATGTCGTCAGCATCGAAATCATCAAGCCGCTCGCGGAGGACGCTGCGAAACGGCTCGAGCGGCTCGGTTATCGAAATATCACGGTGCTGCACGGCGACGGCTACTTTGGCTGGGAAAGCGCTGCGCAGTACGATGCTATTGTCGTCACGGCCGCGGCTACGCATGTGCCGCCGCCGCTGGTCGCGCAGCTCAAGCCTGGCGGCCGGATGGCGATACCGGTCGGCGAGACATGGGCGCAAAATCTCCTGCTGATCGAAAAGGACAACGACGGCAAGCTCACCACCCGCAACTTGCTGCCGGTGCGCTTCGTGCCCTTGACGCGTGGACGCTGAGCAGCGGCTGCCTTCCGCCGCCGACAGACCCTCTTTGCTGCATCTGGCGGCGTTGTTCGGCTTGTCGGCCGCAACGCTCGCATTCGAAATCCTGCTGCTGCGGCTGTTCGAGTTCAGCCACTGGCATTACTTTGCCGGCTTCGCCATTGCGCTCGCGCTGCTAGGCCTTGGCGCCGCGGGCACGACCCTCGCGTTGCTGGGCGCTCGACCGGGGCGCTGGGGTGACGGCTGGTTCCTCGGCGGCCTGCTCACGGCCGCGCTCGGCCTTTATGTTGTCCTCGGCTTGCAGGCCTATGTCGCTCTGCGTCCGATATTCGCGGCCTGGGACGCGCGCGAGCTCGGCAAGCTGCTGCTCGTGGACGTCGCAGCGTTCCTGCCTTTCTACGGGGCCGGCCTTGCGATCGGCCAGGTGTTCATTCGCTGGCCGCGCCACGCACGCAAGCTTTACGCGGTCAACCTGCTCGGCTCCGGCGTCGGCAGTATCGTGGCCAGCTTTCTGCTCGCGTTCGGGTCGATTGCTGCCGCGCTCGCGCTCGTCGCGTTGCTGCTCCTGTTACTCGGCGCCGGTGTCGCGCTCGCGCAACGGCAACGACGAGCCGCAGCCCTATGCCTGATCGCCTTGCTACCGGCGGTGCTTTTGACCTGGCGGCCGCCGGTGCCCGCGGTGTCCGACTTCAAGGCGCTTGCGCGTGTGCAAGACCTGCCCGATGTCCAGGTGCTGGCCGTGCAACCCGGGCTGATCGGACAGCTCACCTTGCTGCGCTCCGAGAGCCTGCGTTACGCGCCGGGCCTGAGCCTGGCCTGGCCGCAGTCGATACCGGCGGTGGATGTCGCCATCATCGGCAGCGACACCGAAGTGCCATTGCCCGGCGCATTTCCGTCCGACGCACACCATGCGCCGGCCTCGCTCGCCGGCCTGCCCTTTGCGCTGCGCCCGCACGGCGCGGCACTCGTGCTGGGCGCCAGCGCCTGGCAGTCACCGGCACTTGCGGGCGCGGAGAATACCATCACCTGGATCGAGCCGGATCAGCGCGTGCTCGATATCGCGCGCGAACGCGGCGCGCGATCGCCGCGCTTCACCCTTATCGCCGACCAGCCGTATCGTCATCTTGCCATTAGCCCGGCGCGCTACGACCTCATCGTGGCCGATCAAGCCTACAACGGCGGCGATGCCGCCACTGAAGACTACCTGTTCACCGCGGAAGGCATCACGCTCGCTCTGCAACGCCTCGCGCCGGACGGCGTGCTCGCCGTCCCGTTGCGGGTGCAGCAGCCGCCGCGTCATCTGACGCGCATGCTCGCCACGATCGAACAGGCGCTGGTACGACACGGCGCCAGGACACCGGGGGCCCATGTGGCCGCGCTGCGCGGCCTGCAAACACATCTGCTGCTGGTCGCGCCGCAGCCGCTGCTCAAAGCCGACAGCACGGCGCTGCGCGCATTCGCACAGCAATGGCAATTCGATTTCGACTGGCTGCCGGATGTAACCGGCGAGGAAGTCAATCGTTACCACAAGCTCGAAGCCCCGATCTTTTTCGCGACCGCACGCGCGATCCTGACCGGTGAGGCTGCACTACCCGATGATGCAACCTGGTTCGCCACGGATTCAGCGCGCCTGGATCGGCCGTATCTCTGGCGCTCGCTGCGGTGGGAGCGGGCGCCGGATCTCATCGAGACCATGGGGTGGCGCGCCATGGCCTATCTCGACTGGTCGCTCATTTTTTCCGCGGCGACCGTGGCGTTGGTTGCCGTGCTCGCGTTCGTGCTGATACTCGCACCGCTCGGGCGGCTGCCCGCCAGCGCGGCCCCGCTGTCGCGTCTCAGCATCGCCGCTTACTTCACGATGCTGGGGCTCGGCTACCTGTTGATCGAAATCGCCGTGCTCCAGCGCGTCATCTTGTTCACCGGCCAACCCGTTCTCGCGGCGTCGATGGTCTTCGCGATCTTTCTCACGGGCTCCGGCGTCGGCAGCGCCATGGCACCCGAAGCGAGGACGCGCCGTGTGGCGCTGCACATGTTTGCAGTGATCGGAGTCGGCTTCATGGTGGCCGCGACGGCGCTGTGGCTCGCCGCTGATGTGCTTCTCGAACCAGAGACAACTCTGCGCCTCACGCTCGTCATCATGCTGATCCTCCCGCTCGCCTGGACCATGGGTCGTCCGTTTCCGTGGGCTCTGCGGCAGTTCGCCGACCAACCCCGATGGATACCCTGGGCCTGGGCGATTAACGGGTTTGCGTCCGTCGCCGCCGCGTCACTCGCGCCACTGATCTCGGTTCATCACGGCCAGCCGGTCACGCTCGCCATGGGCGCTCTCTGCTACGCCGTTGCATTGATGGTCGCGCTGCGCTGGACAACGGCCAGGTAAAGCCTGGCCGGCCTTTGCGACGAGGACATTGCCATCGTTCCTCGATTGTTACTGCAATCATCGAAAGGGTGCGCTAATCCAGCGAGCATCACGTGGCGGCGCAAGTCGCATGAGCGGGACATCTCTTCCCAACGCGTACGCGTGATCAGGTAGCCG
>Ga0193751_1002909_pt1 | contig 10256 bp, 12 predicted proteins | sample L1c2metaG_FD_143050 | JGI IMG/M metagenome (GOLD analysis project Ga0193751, IMG submission 143050) | Soil microbial communities from a riparian zone of the East river system, Colorado, United States - L1c2 | ecosystem: Environmental > Terrestrial > Soil > Riparian zone | place: USA: East River...
TGCGTACTCTTTGAAAAAATTCTGGAGCATATCTGTGTTTATTAAACCAGGACATACAGTATTAACCGATATGCCAAAGGGGATGAGTTCACGCGCCATGCATTTGGTTACACCAATGACGGCATGTTTCGAAGACGTATAGGCCGTATGATAAAGCGTACCTTCTTTACCCGCAATTGACGACATATTTATAATCTTACCCTGTTTTTTCTTAATCATCTCCATGGCAACGTATTTAGAACAAAGTACGAGTCCCTTTACGTTTACATTCCACACATAATCTAAATGCTTCGCAGTAATATCAAGAAGCGAACATGGTTCATCAACGCCCGCGTTATTCACTAGAATATCAATGGCGCCAAAAACCTTAATAGATTGTTTAACCATATTTTTAATAGTATTTTCGTCGGTAACGTCAACTGCGACAATTAGTGAGCGCTCCGACTCTATAATGTCTTTAGGCAAGTTTGATCTGCCCACATCACGGACAGCAAATACGACATTTGCACCACTGTAAAAGAAGTGCTTTGCAATTGCCTCTCCGATTCCTCTGCTAGCTCCTGTGACGATTACTGTTTTATCCGTAAAGTCCATGTCTTAATAGCCTTTCTTAATAGCAGCCTCTATAATATTCGTTGGAACAGTTCTATAATATAGGCCATTCTCTTGCACCATTTTCCCTACATCTTCTAGCAATACAAATCGTACTTCTCCTTCATAATTCTTTTTATTATGACCAAGTTTTTTGATAATGCTTGATGGTGAAATATGTTTGGGAATCTTTGTAGGAAGGCTAAGTCGCCTTAGTACTTCCTCGTGAGTAGCTACCAAACTCTCCTCAGCCAATCCGAGTAAGCAAGATATGCGCGCTGCAGCAAGCATACCGAGCCCAACCCCCTCACCGTGATTAATGTGCTGATGGTCGAGCATTTCAACCGCATGACCTATGGTATGACCATAAAGCATGCTCATACCATAGTTTTCTTCTGTAAGATCCTCGTCAACAACAGCTATCTTGGACTGAATCATTCTCTCAATAAAAGAAGTGAGCTCCTCGGAATAATGTGGCGTTAATGATTTTAATGATTCAAAACTTTCCAAAAAGAGAGACTTGTCTGTTGCAAGACATAGCTTTATTCCTTCGATTGCTTGCGAGTTAAATTCTCTTTCAGAAGTCGTTGCTAGTAAACGTGGGTTGATGTAACAGAATTCAGGATCATTAAACATGCCGAGCCAATTCTTGGCCTCCTTGTAGTTAACCGCCTGCTTTGATCCCATTGAAGCATCAATCTGACCCGTGAGCGTCGTAGGCACGTAGTAGAACCTCATTCCACGCATAATAAGAGAGGCTGCAAGGCCTCCCAGATTCATAATCATCCCACCACCTATAGCAATCAGAATGTCATCGCGACAAGGTTGCAAAGCAAAGATGGCATCAAATATTTCCTCCAGACCTTTGAGAGACTTATTCTTTTCCGACGCATTGATCGGAAAAATGTGTGTGCCTTCTTTTTGAAACTCTTTTACAAGATCGGGAAAGAGTTCTGCTACGTTAGCATCGATAACGACAAATCGTTTCCGGGGCGTCGGAAGTAACTTATGTAGATCTTTAAGTTGCGTATCATTAGAGAGATATACGGGATACTTTGTTTTTACGTACCCTTTGCAATATAATGTATTCATTGTACAATAATCTAACTTTCATGTTAAAATTGTTAATATTTACGTAATAACTTAAGCTTTGTCTGAGTATATCCTACAACACAGACGCATTCAATACATATGTCAGAAATTTATTCTCATTACCAAGCCCTCGTTAAACATGCATACGATAAAGAGATCCTATACAACGGAGATCTCACTATTGAAGTTATTCCGTCGCTAATGCGACGACAAGACGGAAGCAATGTTTTCGAGGAAGGTAACGCATTTAGTGGTGCCGTCTGTCGAGGCACAGCGGAAGCATATATAACAGCGGCGGCGTCACCCCATACAGCCCCCTCCGTTCCACGAGAATCTTTACTAACTGCAGCACATACCGTCCTTGGCAAAGAAGTACAGCTACCTGACGAGATGGAAAAAGCAGAACTTATTTCTCCACAACTCGTGATATGGTGGCGGGATAAGAAAAGACGAATTGATGATCGAGCAGACCTTCTCTACATCGCAACGCTATCTCCGGAGGAGCAGGCCGATTTCTGTCAGACAATAGCTATGCAAACCGCACGCGCAGTAGAGATTATCACTATCATGACTATGGCACAGCAGCCAACGATATGGGGATCTTGGGGATTTGCCACACAAGGAGAAAGGATTGTGACAGGGAGAGGACGTGGGGTTCCCACCAACAAACACGGCCACTTACACGTTATAGACTTTGGTTATGAATCTGCAAAAGTTCATCGAGAATCTCAACCAACGGCTGCAGAAAAACTTAACCATTATGAGCCCTGGGGAACGATGCTACACGAAACCTTTAGTATCCCTCTTGCTCGTAGCATAGAGATGTCTGTTAATCAAAATTATGCAGCAGATGTTGTTCCATTTTCAGAGAATGTCATGGCTCCCGATGATTGTACATTAGGAACAATTAATCACGGCTACGTCATTACTTTTGACTCACCTCAACGTTACGCTAACGTTTTTAACACACTCATACGGCTTGGTGGCACATTCGAGGCATTATATAAAAATATTACGGATGCACATTCTCGTTATTATAAGCACCATTCACAATCAAAAATATTAGAAACAACTCAAGCCACCATTATAAGCGAAGCAATATCCGTTGGTTTTAATGACGATGAGGCAGATGCACTTGCAAGTTTTGCGTTGCGCATTCGTCCAACGTATAGCCAAATCTGTACATGGCTTGAAAATATAGATAGCAACGAAACATACGCTAAAGATGACATTGATAGATTAACCAAGAAAAAGAATCAATACGAGAGGGTTGGACGATATTTGGCGCAACGAGCAGCAAATGATTCCTTAATTGCTGGTTTGATAAAAGGTACGGTAGCAAACCCTGGAGAGCATACGCCTCAAGGAAGTGTTTGGCCAGAACATGCAAGTATAACTTTTGTTATAGATGACTACGAACAAGATGACCAAAAACGTATCTTCGTTAAGAGCTTTAAACTAATTCCTGGTATCGATTCGACTGAATCAGCACCCGAACATAAGACAGGCAGAACGCTTAAACGATCGATAGCCTTGTAGCCCTACATTCACAGCCCGATATACTTATGAAATGAAGATTAGATCGTATCCTTTATCAGCCTCAGTCTTATCAAGCTTCGAGCCAATATGCAGAGCTGAGCGGTTAGGACCATGTAGCGATTGGAGCGATACCTCAATCCAAATAATCAGCAGGATGCGTTCTCATTTCGTGCATAAAGCTGTAACACATGCGGAAATTAATTTACTATCATAATATATGAGCCAATACGACCCAGAGCATGACAATCATCTTCCAGATTCCAGTGAAGTATCACGTTTCTTAGACAAGCTTAAAAGCTTGCTCCTGGGCATAGAGTTTGAAGAAACAAACGAGCTCCTTGAAGCGCGCATCGCTATCCTGGAAGCTCTGCAGAGAGCACATCATGATCCTGATCTGCTTAAAGTCATTTGGGCAGAATACACAAAAATTTGCGAACAAATCGTCGATAGTAGTGAGCTAGCTGATACAGATCTTAAAGCTCGCGCGAAAATCCAAATTGCCATAATTGTGCACAAAGCACTCATCTTTCATGAAGCAGGCAATACAGATCGCTACCCTGAAGAGTTGACTGATGCAGAAATATACGCACATAATTCGTATTTCGATGACGTTGCCATGGCCATTCAAATAGAGATAGACAGGTCTTAAAGTTATTCGATCGTTTATGCCAACATTGTTAGATATAGAAGTGCATTTTCACTAGCACATCTAGTGTTGTTTTTTTACTCGACCGGAATGATAGAAGCCGAGAGCAGCTAAAATGAGAAGAATTGTGCCAGCTACAAGTGAACCAAACGCTGCAACTTTCGCAACAAATGCCATTGTATCAAAGGCGTAGGCATTGAGCAGCAAGCCGCGCAAGGTCTCACCTCGAAAGACAGTTTGCACCTTACTAGCTAATGCGGCGTTTGATGGATCAGCTATTGACGCCGCACTTAGCTCAGCATATGTTTTGCCACCACCGATTTCCTTCAAATGAACCGCTATGTAATGGTCAGCAAAAGTTTCAGCCTGAAAACCAGTCAGAAGCTGCTGACCAGCATACTTGGATACTTCTGTTTTATCAGGCTCTGGCAGTGCAATCATAGCCTTGCTATCAGCCGCCGGAAATGTAATCTTCTCGTTTGCAAGCTGAGTAGAGACCTGGGTATGCACAAAATTATAGGCATAAAATAAACCGCCGGAAGCCATTAGCAATACGATAGCTATGATTAATCCGGTTGATGCTATGAGCTTATCTAAAGTGCTACGATTCATACGGCTCCTTGTTTAAATTATTGTTGTACGCTTCTATTTTTAGTATAAGCTTTTTATTCACTTTCAATAGATTATTAATCGTTTTAATTTTATGGATGACATTACACTAGGGTTCAAAGTGCCTCGTGGTTGTTTGCTATAATGCTAGATATGCAGAAAACCAACGATTACGACAGTTATGCTAGTAAACTGGCGCAGCTACTTCGGAACGGCACACAAAAATCACACGCATTTATTGAAAAACCTGCTATGTATGCTCTTTTGCCCGACATACAAGGTAAATCCGTACTCTGCGTTGGCTGTGGAACAGGTGAAGAGTGTGGCGAACTTCTAGGACGCGGTGCAAACGTAGGTGGTTTTGATATATCCGAAGAATCAGTCAAGCTCGCGCTTCAGGCATTTCCCGAAGCAAAACTACAGGTCATGGATATGCACGATTTATCTGCATACAGCGACGAACAGTTTGATTTTATCTACTCGAGCCTCACGCTCCACTATTCAGAAAAAATCGACCAAATATTGACTCAACTTCATCGCGTGTTGAAGCCCGGTGGTCATATACAATTTTCTGTATTACATCCTATAAAATGGGCGGCCGAAGTGAAGCGGAGTCCGGATGATGAAAATAAAAAAGCCTTTCTACTTGGGTATGACAAATACCAAAAACCCGCCCATATCTATGGCGATTACCTAAACGTTACCAAAGTTATCCAAAAACCACAGAATTATCCCGAAATTACATATTGGAACAGACCAATATCCGACTACTTACACATACTTAGAAAGACAGGGTTTGAACTAGTCGACTTTGTGGAACCAAAGGCCATACCAGAGACTGAACGCATACATCCCGAATATGCAGCAATTCACTCTCGAATACCCCAGTTCATGATTTTTGTGATTCAGAAACGGTAATCTACATAGTTCATTGCTGTACAAGTAAGATCTTACTCTTTGCTATTATAAGTACATGAATCCCCGCTTTATATTTATACATGGTAATCAATCGACACACTGGTCTTTTGCTTGGAGTCCTTGGTTAAAAGACGAGCTAGAAGAACTGGGCTTCGAGACATTTTTTGAAACAATGCCCGATTCAATTATAGCCCGCGCAGAGTATTGGCTTCCCTTTTTGAAAGAGCACATCAAAGCAGGACCAAACGATGTTATTATCGGCTGGTCGTCGGGAGCCGTCGCTGCAATGCGATATGCTGAGAACAATCGGATACTTGGCTCAATTCTCGTATCTCCATGTTATACAGATTTGGGAGACGATTTAGAAAAACAAAGTGGTTATTATAACTATACTTGGCAATGGAAAAAGATTAAAAATAATCAAGTTAAAATCGCACTAATATATGGAGATGATGATCCTTTCATACCTCAGAAAGAATTTAATTTTATTGCGAAACAATTAAACCCAATACAAATTAAAATTCATGAAGGTAAACATTTTATCAAACGACATGATTTTCCTGAATTACTTGAATACATAAAGCAAAATTACACATAGTAAAAGCTAAGAATAGACTTCTCCATTATGCTTTATGTTTTTGACCCCCTGATGTATAGTTAACTTAAGAAAATACACAGATGAGCCGTATTAAGGAGTTCCGTGAAGAGCATCGAGCTAACGTCTAAACTGCGTAAGAACATCTATATTGCAAGCGGCAGCATTCATCCTGAACTAGCTGAGGAAACAGCGAAATGTATGGGACTTGATGTAGGTGCCATCGATAGAAAAAGATTTCCCAATACAGAACAATACGTCCGGTATTGTGATTCTGTACGAGGTAATCACGTCTTTATTATTCAGGCGCTCGCTGCGTCAAAGGGATATTCTGTAAACGATGCTCTAATGGAGCTGATGCTAATGATCGATGCAGCAAAACGAGCCTCGGCCTCAGAAATAACAGTTGTTGCACCATACATGGCCTATTCCAGACAAGACAGAAAGGCCAGAGGACGTGAACCCATATCAGCGGCGACTGTTATTAGAATATTGCAAAGTGCGGGTGCCGACCGCCTCGTTAGCATTGATATGCACTCTCCACAAACGCAAGCAACCTTTAACGGTCCTTTCGACCACCTGACCGCAGAAGTCCTTTTACAGTCTGCATTAACATCACGAGTCAGAACCAACTACGATAAATTCGTGGTTGTTTCGCCAGATGGCGGCAGAGCAAAGGTTGCGGAACATTACGCCGACAAACTTAAAGTTGATGTGGTGCATATGCCAAAGTCACGGGATCGACACGATTCAAACACTATAACCCGCCCCAACCGAGTAGGGGGAGTAGATGGCCGCACTTGTTTATTAATCGATGATATGATCGACACTGCAAGAACGCTTGCATCGGCTGCGGAAGCATTAAAGAATTCCGGCGCCGGGCGCATTATAGTAGGTGCAACCCATGGCTTATTCTCACACCCCGCCCTTAGGCGACTAAAAGACGCACCGATTGATGAGGTAATTGTCACCGATACCGTTCCGCTTGACGGAGCACGAGAAGCGCTTGGCGATAGGCTATATGTACTGCCAAGCGCGCCGCTTATAGCGAGAGCACTCGTCGAAATTGCTACTCACGGTTCTGTCTCCAAGATATTTAAAGACCGTAATCATCAGTAGAAACGCGGATCTTACCTATATCGTTATAGTATACTCTGCTGCAGAATTTCAGAATTAATGGGTAAGCTTAGCTCTTGCACTACATCTGCCTTCAACATGGCTGCATTAAAGTAAGAAAGGTCATGCTCTGGAAGATGAGCCAAAAAAACTTGCTTCCTCAAGGCTATAGCCACGCCAATTTCAGTTTGTACACCTGCCGATGGTGTATCATTTAATAAAGCTATTAGTACCTCACTGTCTTCTATATGCTTCATATCGAGACTAAATGCAGTGGCAGGGTTTGCGTTATTAATTTTGTACTGATCGGCACGAAGTGCACAAAATACTGTATGTCCACAACGCTCAATGGTCTCCAATGTGTTTTCTAGCCATTCTTTGTATTCTGCATACACTTCACCCGTTTCATAATTCACCTGCGAGGAATAAGAGGCTGCGACAAATACTTTCATACTATAATTCTAACAGATATAAATTATCACGGTCTTTATTGTAGCAAGAGTTTCTCTCAATACGTTGATCACACTTGTTAATAAATAGTTAAATTCTACAATCAGACACATGAAACATCCCATTACCCAAGAATATGATTATGGCTGTGGCATTGCTTGTTTTGCATTCGTCACCGACTTAACATACCAAGAGGCAGCAGAGTTCTTGGGTCAAGCCCAAGCTTCGAGCAATAGGTTCTATTGTAGCAACTTCGTAGCCGCGCTCAATACGTACGGATTGCCGTACAAGAATAGACGCCTAAAGCCAAATATGAAACACGAATTTTCAGATGGTACGATCGTACTACTTAGAAGATCGAAACAATATCCAGTAGGACACTACTTGGTACGTCACGAAGGCCATTGGATGGATCCGTGGATTAACTCTCCGTATAGCAAAGATATAGAGAAAGCCAGGTCAGGTTTTAGAAAACGGCTTCCGGGAATGGCTATGTACGCGTTAATCCCCCAAGTTCGTTAAGATTTTCAACTACTTTTCATTGAACTTTTGTCTTTTGATATAATTTGAGTAGGCATGCTATTCGAAACCGAAAAACAATGGAAGTATAGGGAATGAGATCATGACGTTATGGCTATTTTTTATCATTATTCATGCGGCTGCAGCAGTGACAAATTTCACTGTGGGACTGACAATACTTTCACCAAAAAGAGTCAAGCAACATAAAGAGCTAATGTATCTATTTTTGGCATCGCTTGCGGTTGTTATTCTATGTATGATTGGGGCTGTGGTTTCACGCTGGAATGACGACTCGATACTTGAAAGAGTTGTCTTCTCGTGCCTCATAGGTTTGGCCTTATATATGATGTACAGAGCCTTACATGCTCAAAAGTTACTTCAACACTTAGGACCGGACACAACGTACATTGATGATGTGGGGTTTATACTCATTTCTCTTTTCAATGGCTTTACCGTTGTTGCACTCATAGACCTGAAAGTACCCGGATGGGCTGTAGGAGTCGGCGTAGTCGTAGCTACTTTATTGGGAGCAAAGTTGCTTGCATTACAGAAGAGAAAGCTTACTCATTGATATAATAGAATTATGAAAACAATAATCTTCCGGCTTAAGCCAGGTGCCGACCTTAAAAGCTCTATCGAAAAAGTGATTCACCAACACACCATTAAAGCGGGGTTCATTATTACCTGTGTGGGTGGTCTTGAACAAGCGACCGTACGAATGGCCGGTGCCAAACCAGATTCTCAAGACACACGTACGTTCAAAGAAGACCTTGAGATCGTTTCTCTCGTGGGGACCATCTCGGTTAACGGTACTCATTTGCATATGTCTTTTTCTAGCAAGAATGGCATCGTGCAGGGTGGTCACCTTAAAGAAGGTACGATCATTCACCCTACCGCGGAGATTGTCATTGGAGTTGAAGAGAACGTCGAGCTTACACGTGAGATGGATGACGAAACCGGTTTTACAGAACTAGTCGTAAAATAATTTTAACTTCAACTATGATATTCTATCGGCTTTTTCGGAGTTGCTCTCTGCTATAATTCATCTATGAACGTAAAAGAAGTGACCGGATGGATAGGTGTGCTGTTGATTTTGAGCGCTTACTCGCTTGTCACCTTCGGATTCATTCAACCCGAGAATGTTTTATATGGGTTGATGAATGTAACCGGTGCCTTCGGTATCGTTGTTTCCTCGTATTATAAGCGTGATTTTCAGCCCGTGCTGCTTAACGGCATATGGCTAATCGTCGCCGTCATTGGCATCATTAAAAATATTTCTTAAAGCTATGCTACTTTTATAACGACTTTACCGCGGATATCACCCGTTTCGCGAGCCTCAAAAGCTTCCCGAATTTGAGCAAAAGGAAATACCTTTCCGATTTGTGGGGTAACGACGCCATTTTCTACCAGCATCGTCAGCTCGTTCAGCGCATCGGTAGTGACATGGGTCGACTGCATCATTGCTGTGATGCCTCTTTCGCTGGCTTTGGCTTCGTCTGGCTGAGCGATCATTGAAACGGCCGCGCCGCCTTGTTTGAGAACGGTGAATGATTTACTAAAATCATCGCCGCCTACCGTATCGAAAACCGCATCATATTCACTCAGTAGTTCGGCAAAATCTTGCGTTGTATAATCGATTACCTCGTCAGCCCCCAGCTGTTTTACATACTCTATATTATCGCCAGTTGCCGTAGTAGCAACGTACGCGCCAAGGTGACTTGCTATTTGGATAGCGACGGTACCAATGCCACCTGCACCACCATGAATAAAGATCTTCTGCCCATCTTGTAAATTGAGATGGTGCTTGAGTGCTTGCAATGCTGAAACACCAACTAAAGGTAGCGAGGCCGCCTGTTCAAAGTCCAGATTTGCTGGTGCTTTTGCAATATACTTAGCGGCCGTGGCGGCATATTCGGCAAACGCGCCGCTACTGCCAGCGGCGACGTTCGCCTGGCCGTAGACCTTATCGCCGACCGCCACGCTTGTTACACCCTCGCTCACCTGCGTCACCACGCCTGCGATATCACCACCAAGTGTGACCGGGAACTGCAGAGAGATCATCTCTTTCATATCTCCAGCTCTTAATTTACTATCAAAGGGATTCAAGCTTGAAGCATGCACCTCAACGAGCACTTGTCCCTCACCTACCTGTGGCGTATTAATCTCGTTAATCTCAACGAC
>Ga0193751_1002910_pt1 | contig 10250 bp, 8 predicted proteins | sample L1c2metaG_FD_143050 | JGI IMG/M metagenome (GOLD analysis project Ga0193751, IMG submission 143050) | Soil microbial communities from a riparian zone of the East river system, Colorado, United States - L1c2 | ecosystem: Environmental > Terrestrial > Soil > Riparian zone | place: USA: East River...
GACAACCCGAACAACGACCTCGTGGGACGGACCGGGTACAGCAACCTCGATCCGACCCACTTCACGCACAAGGGGAATACGGTCACGTTCTTCTGGAAGACGAAGAACTGCACCAGTGACTTCCCCTGCGGCCCGTTCGCGAACTGGCAGTACCTGTTCTCCGGAATCTATCCGTCCGCGGCCCTCAAGGGCCTGGACTTCAACAAGATCTGGACGAACTGCGTCTGCGGCTCGGACGGCCAGCCCGTCTCCGACGGCCCGTACTACCTCTCGAACTACACCAAGGGCCAGGGCACGGTCCTGAAGGCGAACCCGTTCTACGTCGGCAAGAAGGCGGCCATCGGCGAGGTGGACTTCAAGATCATCTCCGACACCAACTCGGAGGAACAGGCAATGCGCGGCGGTGAGGTCGACGCGATCTCGCCGACGTTCGGTCTCTACCTGGCGCCGCTCAAGAGCACGCCCGGGATCACGTTCAACCAGATCCCCGGCTACTACTTCGAGCACATCGAGCTGCGCGAGGGCAATGCCAAGGCGGCCAGCAGCGTGAACGCAGGATCGACGAACAAGCTCCTGCGTGCCCCGTGGTTCCGCGAGGCCATCGCGATGTCGATCGACCGCCAGTCGATCATCAACACCGTCTACGGTGCGCTGGCCAGCGGCCTCAAGCCGATGGACAACGCGATCTACTACTCGACCGAGGCGGCCTACAAGCCGGACTTCGCGAAATGGACCTTCAACCCGCAGAAGGCGCTCGCCCTCATGGCGAAGCACTGCACTGGCGGTCCCTCTTCGGTCGATCCGAGCAACTCGAAGATCTGGACCTGCGCGGGCCTGCCCGCGGCCATCAACTGGACGTGGACCTCGGGCAACTCGGTCCGGGCGACCTCGGAGGCCATCGGCAAGGCCGAGATGAAGGCAATCGGCATCCAGGTCAACGACAAGCCGCTCCCGCCGAACGTCATCTTCGGCTCGTCGGGTCTCCCCTCGGGGAACTTCGACATCGCCGAGTTCGCGGAGATCACGACCGGCGACCCCGGTGACTGGTACGACTCTTGGCGGTGCCAGGGCGCCGGCAACTGGACCGGCTACTGCAGCCACAAGGTCGACACGCTCCTGAAGGCCGGCAACGCCGAGCTCGACCCGACCAAGCGGACCGCCGACTTCCAGGCGGCCGACAAGATCATGTCGGGGACCGTTCCGGTGTTCCCGCTCTACCAGCGCCCGACGCCGCTGATCTACAAGTCGTCCCTCCTCGGGATGGTCAACAACCCGGCGACGATCGGTCCGTTCTGGAACATCCAGGACTGGCACTGGAAGTCGTAACCGGCGTAGAAGGCGGGCTAAACTAGTCCGCACTTCGAACCTTCCCTGGGGCCCCGTCCGCGAAGGCGGACGGGGCCCCAGGTCGAATAAAGGCCCCGGACACATGCTCACCTACATCGCGCGGCGCATCCTCTACAGCATCCCCGTCCTTCTCGCGACGAGCTTCCTCAGCTTCACGTTCGTCACGAAGGCAGGCGACCCGCTCGCGAACCTGCGCGCGAACCCGCGCACGAACTCGCCGGGAGTCCTCAAGCACCTCGCGCACGTGTACCACCTCGACCAGTCGCTCCCCATTCGCTACTGGTACTGGCTGCAGGACGTCTTCGAGCACAAGCTCGGGCAGTCGCTGCTGACGTCACAGCCGATCTGGCCGGACATCTCGCGCGCCATCGGGCACACGCTGCAGATCGTCCTGCTCGCACAGGTGATCGCGCTCATCCTCGGCGTCGCCGTCGGGATCTACTCGGCGATCAGGCAGTACTCCGTCTTCGACTACACGATGACGTCACTGAGCTTCCTGGGGTACGCGATGCCGACCTTCTGGCTCGCCCTCATCCTCCAGATCATCTTCGTCGACATCTACCTGAAGTGGCACGTGCGGATCTTCTACACCTCGGGCCTCAACAGCGGTGTCACGAGCTCCACCTGGTCGATCGACCGGCTCCAGCACATCGCGCTGCCGGTGATCACGCTCACCGTCGTCAGCTTCGCGCTGTACAGCAGATACATGCGCGCGACGATGCTGGACGTGATCAACAGCGACTACGTGCGCACGGCCCGTGCGAAGGGACTGCCGGAACGGTTGGTCATCTTCCGGCACGTCGTCCGGAATGCGCTGATCCCGATCACGACCGTCACGGCGCTGCAGTTTGGCGCGCTTCTCGGCGGAGCGATCGTCACCGAGACGATCTTCACGCTCGACGGGATGGGCTTCTTCTTCATCAACCGCCTCCAGGCGAACGACGTCTACGCCGTCATGGCGTACATCATCGTCGTGGCCGTCACGGTCATCGTCTTCAACCTCATTGCCGACATCCTGTACGGCGTCCTCGACCCGAGGATTCGCTATGACTGAGCCGACCGCGCCGCTCGATTTGGGGACACCGCCCGCCGTCCTCGACGGCATGCCCATCGGCGTCCCCGTTTCGGTCGACACCACCGAGGCTCAGGGCATGGAGCTCACGGCGCGGAGCCAGTGGTCCTACGCCCGCCGGCGCTTCGTCCGCCATCGCCTCGCGATGATCGGCTTGCTCGGCCTCATCGTCATCTTCGGCGCCGGCGCGCTTGCAAACTACGTCGCGCCGTACACCTTCGACCAGATCGACCTCACGAACGTCCTGCACTCGCCGACCACCGTCGGGCACCACGTATTCGGGACGGACGAGATCGGCCGCGACTACCTCAGCCGGGTCATCTACGGCATCAGGACGTCGGAGCAGGTCGGGCTCACGGTCGCCGTCGTCTCGTCCATCTTCGGCCTCTTCGTCGGCGCGATCGCCGGGTACTACCGAGGCTGGGTCGACAACGTCATCATGCGCATCACCGACCTCGTCCTGACGCTGCCGGTGCTGGTCGTCCTGCTCACGGTGGCGGCAATGCTCGGCCGGTCGGGCAGCGAGTGGACGATCGTCGCTATCCTCGCCGCGTTCTTCTGGACGCCGATCTGCCGCATCGTCCGGGGTGTCTTCCTCTCGCTGCGCGAGAAGGAATACGTCGAGGCGGCGAAGGCAGTGGGTGCCGGGGACATGCGGATCATGTTCCGGCACATGCTTCCCAACACGCTCGGGCCGATCGTCGTGAACGGCACGCTGGCGGTTGCGGACGCGATCATCATCGAAGCCTTCCTCTCCTTCCTCGGCTTCGGCATCGCCGATCCGACGCCGTCGCTCGGCAAGCTCGTGGCGGGTGGGCAGCAGTTCCCGCAGGACTGGTGGCTGACGGTGATTCCGGGCCTCGTCCTCGTCATGATCGTCGTCTGCGTCAACTTCGTCGGCGACGGCCTGCGCGACGCGCTCGACCCGCAGCAGCGGAGAGTCAGGGCGTAGATGGCTGCCGAGGCGCTGCTCTCGATCCGCGATCTCGCGGTCGAGTTCCGAACCGAGGACGGGATCGTCCATGCGGTGGATGGCATCTCCTACGACGTCTTCCCCGGCGAGACGCTCGGGATCGTGGGGGAGTCCGGCTCGGGCAAGAGCGTCAGCACGATGGCGCTCCTCGGGCTCATCCCGCAGCCGCCCGGCCGCATCGCCAGCGGTACGGCGATGTTCCAGGGCAAGGATCTCCTGAAGATGAGCCAGCGCGAGCTCCGACGCGTCCGGGGCGACGAGGTGGCGATGGTGTTCCAGGATCCGATGACGTCGCTCAACCCAGTGCTGAAGATCGGCTACCAACTCGGCGAAGCGATCAAGACGCACTACCCGAAAGAGCCCGACGACAAGGTGAAGTCGCGCGTCGTCGACCTGCTCCGCCTCGTCGGCGTGCCGAACCCGGACACACGCGTCAACCAGTATCCGCACGAGTTCTCGGGCGGCATGCGGCAGCGCGCGATGATCGCGATGGCGATCGCGAACTCGCCGTCGCTCCTCATCGCCGACGAGCCGACGACCGCGCTTGACGTGACCATCCAGGCGCAGGTGCTCGAGGTGCTCAAGACCGTCCAGGAGGAGACGCAGGCGGCGACGATCCTCATCACGCACGACCTTGGCATCGTCGCGGAGATGTGCGACCGCGTGCTCGTCATGTACGCAGGGCGCATCGTCGAGGCCGGCGACGTGAACACGATCTTCCGTGCGCCGCGGCACCCGTACACGGTCGGGCTTCTCGACAGCCTGCCGAAGCTGACCGAGGACGAGGAATGGCTGCGCCCGATCCCGGGAACGCCGCCGTCGCTCATCAACCGCCCGTCGGGCTGCGCGTTCCATCCGCGGTGCTTCCTCTCGCAGGGGCGCCCGCGCTGCCGCGAGGAAGTGCCTGTACTGCACGCTGCCGAGGGCACTGGGCACAACGCGGCGTGCCACTACTCCGACGAGCTGATCGGCCACCAGTCGAAGTTCTCCGACCCGGTCGAGGCCGGGAGCGGCGCATGAGCACGAACGGCAACCCGCCGCACGACCTCGCCACGCTCGAGGCTGGCCTCGAAGGCTGGGAACGGCGGGCAGACGCGATGAAGGGCCTCGGGCAGCGGGTGCTGAGCGGAAGCGCCGCGGCCGTGGGAGCGTCCCTCGTCTCGCTCTTCACGCCGTGGCTGCGCGTCGCCCGCGTGTCCGGCGTCGCCGTGGCACAGACGGTGACCGGCACGAGCGGCGCCGGCTGGCTCGTGGTGGTGGCGCTCGTCCTCGCTCTCGTGCTCGGCACCATCGGGTACAAGACCCGCGTCTTCTGGATCGCGGCGCTCGGCTCGCTCTTCGCGTTCGCGATCACCGGGCTGCTCGTCGACATCGCCACGTCGCCGCGGAGCGTCCACCCGTATCTGCAGCTCGGTCGCGGCGCCGCTCACGGTGCGGCCATCACGGTCGCCTGGGGTCTGGTCATGACCATCGCCGTCTGCGTCGTCGTCGGCATCGCCATGGTCGCGGCGGCCGTGCTGACGCGGCTCTGGGATGCCGCCGAGGAGGAGCTCGATCGCGCCGAGACGGCTCTCGCCGCCGACAAACCGGGCCTGCTGCGCATCGAGAACCTCGTCACACACTTCCCGATCAAGGCGGGGCTGCTCAAGCGCACCGTCGGGCAGATCCATGCGGTCGACGGCGTCGACCTGACGGTCTACAAGGGCGAGACGATCGGCCTCGTCGGCGAGTCCGGCTGCGGCAAGACGACGCTGTCGCGGACGATCCTCAAGCTCGTCGAGCCGACGAGCGGGCGCATCTACTTCAACGGGCGCGGCATCAGCCGCTGGGGCCGAAGCCGCATGCGGCCGGTGCGCCGCGAGATGCAGATCGTGTTCCAGGATCCGTACGCGTCGCTCAATCCGCGCATGACCGTGCGGGACATCATCGGCGAGCCGCTCAAGATCGCCGGCTCGTACGGCGGCGACCGCGGGCGGCAGCGCGTGGACGAGCTGCTGCGAACGGTCGGGCTCTCTCCGGAGCACGCCAACCGGTTCCCGCACGAGTTCTCCGGCGGCCAGCGGCAGCGCATCGGCGTCGCGCGCGCGCTCGCGCTCAACCCGCAGGTGATCATCCTCGACGAGCCGGTGTCGGCGCTCGACGTCTCCATTCGCGCGCAGGTCGTGAACCTGCTCGAATCACTGCAGCGCGACTTCGGCCTGACGTACATCTTCGTCGCGCACGATCTCTCCGTCGTCCGCCACGTCTCCGACCGCGTCGCCGTCATGTACCTGGGCAAGATCGTCGAGATCGGCAACAAGCATCAGATCTACAACGAGCCGGCGCATCCGTACACGCAGGCGCTGCTGTCGGCGGTGCCGATCGAGGAGCCGTCGCAGCGCGGCAAGCGGAAGCGGATCGTCCTCGAAGGCGACGTGCCGAGCCCGGCGAACCCGCCGTCCGGCTGCCGTTTTCGGACGCGGTGCTGGAAGGCGCAGCCGATCTGCGCAGAGGAAGAGCCGGCGCTCGTCGACCGCGGGCAGGGCCATCCGTCGGCCTGCCACTTCGCCGAGATCGTGAAGCCGCTCGACCTCGTTGCGTCGTAAGCGCCTGCCCTAGCTTCGGTGCCTCGCGCGTGACCTCACGTCGCGGACGCGCTGCTGCCACTTGCGCTTCTCCTCGCGCCGTAGGCGCGCGTCGGAGCGCATCGCGATCGCCCGCAGCTCGCGCTGCAGCTTGAGCCAGCTCTGGTGCCGCTCGTGCGAGAGCGCGCCCGAACGCAGCGCGGCCTGCACCGCGCAGTCCGGCTCGGTCTCGTGCGAGCAGTTCGCGAACCGGCACTGCAGCGTGAGCTCCTCGATGTCTCCGAACGCCGCCTCGACAGCCCCGGCGCCGCCGTCCCACAGCTGCAGCTCACGCAGTCCGGGCGTGTCGATCACGACGCCGCCGCCGGGGAGGAGGATCAGCTCCCGGTGCGACGTCGTGTGCTGCCCCTCGTCGTCGTCGGCCCGCGTCTCCTTCACCGCCATCTGCTCGTGACCGACGAACCGGTTGACGAGCGTCGACTTGCCGACGCCGCTCGACCCGAGCAGCACCGCCGTCGTACCGGTCGAGATGCGCCCGCGCAACGCGTCGCAACCCTGCCCGGTCACCGCCGAGACGACGTGGATCGGCACGCCGACCGCCACGGCCTCCACGCCGGCGACGAGCGCCGACGGGTCGTCCATGCGATCGGCCTTCGTCAGCACGATCTCGGGCGTCGCGCCGCTCTCCCAGATGGTGACGAGATAGCGCTCGATGCGGCGCGGCTCGAGGTCCGGGCCGAGCGAGCTGACGATGAACGCGACGTCGACGTTCGCGGCCAGCGTCTGCGACTCGGACGTGAGCCCGGCTGCCTTCCGCACGATCGCGCTCCTACGCGGAAGGACGGCACGGATGATCGCCCCGGCGACGCCGACCCAGTCGCCCACGGCGACGTCGACGCCCTCGTGCAGCATCCGGCCCGGCAGCCGGGCGCGCACGTTGCCGTGCGCGGTGGCGACGTCGAACGCACCGCGGTGCGCGGCGACGACGCGGCCGGGTTCGAGGCCCTGCTCCAAGTTTTCGGCGAGCTCGGCGCTCCAGCCGAGCGCGCCCAATTCGAATCCAGACAACGCAGATCTCCTTCGAGACGGAAGAGGGACGCCGCGCGTCCCGAAGGACCGTCGGCGTTAGGTCAGGAAGCAGGAGGCGATAGTCACAGGCGTCATGGCGTGCGAACCTCCTCTGCGTCGGGGACGTAACCGCCGTGAAGGCTAGGCCTCGGGAGCCCAGCCGTCAAGCGACGGCTCGCCCCCGAACTGGCGCCGGATGTGGGAAACGGCGAGAACACGGTGGCCGCTGCGTGCTTGCACGAAGACCCACTGGTCGGCCGCGGGCAGAGAGGAGAGCAGCCAGCGGCCGTTCGGCGACCATGCGAGGCCGGCGAGCCTGCTCGGTGCGGCGAAGAGTGTTCGGACGCGGCCGTGCGCTACGAGCAGCACGCCGTTGCCGCGCAGCAGTGCGAGCCGGCCGTCCGGCGCGAACGCGAGCGTGCGCACGCCCTGGACGCCCACGACATGCGCCTCTCCGGTCGTCACGTCGAACAGGGCGACCTCGTCGCGCGCTGCAAGTGCGAGCGTCCTCCCGTTCGGCGACCACGCGATGTCACGCACGTCCATGTAGGGCCTCGAGCGGCGTGCGACGATGCCGCGGTCCGCATTCATGATCGTGAGCCGTCCACGAACGTCGACGTAGGCGAGCACGTGCTGGCTCGTTTCCGGCTGCCAGGCAGGCGCGACGCGCGCGGACGGCGGCAGGCGGTGGTCGCCGGTGCCGTCGCCCGCGACGACGTGCACATGGTTGCCCGTCAGGTACGCGATGCGGGTGTCGGTCCGCGTGCCGCCCCAGCGCGGGAAGCCGATCGCGGGCCGCGCGAGCTGCCAGTGCACCTGCCCGTTAGCCGGCGCGACCGTCGCGAGCTCGTTCGCCGTCGCCGCGACGACGTACAGCGCGTGCGGTGACCACGACGCCTGCGAGTACGCGCCGAGCCGGCGCGTCGAGCCGTCGGCGGCGACCACCCACGTGCCGCCCGCGCCGCTCACGAGCAGGCGCCCCGGCGAGGGGAGCTGGAAGAGGGCAGGCTGCGCGCCCTCGATGCCGATCGAGCGGCGCACGGCATTCACCACCGCGCGGCCGGGCGGCGACAACGCTGCTGCGACGACGGCAACGGCGACCGCCGCGAGCACGAGCGCGGGGCGGATGTGGCTGCGGCGACGGCGCACCACGGGCTCGCGGTGCGCGTACGCCTCGCGGACGACCGACCAGGCGCGCTCCTCGGCCTCCGTGTCCGAGGGCACGGCATCGAACAGCCGTCTCACTCTCGCACCGCCTCTTGCAAACGGTCGAGGCCGCGCCGTAGGCGCGAGTTGACCGTGCCGCGCGGCAGGTCGAGCAAACGGGCGATCTCGCCCGGCGTGTACTCGAGCAGGTAGCGCAGGACGATCACCGCTCGCTGCTCCGGCTGCAGCAGCGCGAGCCCCTCGGCGAGCGCGCGGGCGTGCGCCGACGGTTCGCGCTCGCCGGCGGCTTCGAGCTCGACGTCGCTGAAGCTCTCCCGCCGCAACGCGCGGGCGCGCGCCCAGTCGATCGCGCGGTTGACGACGATGCGATGGAGCCACGGGCCGAATGGTCGCCGCCGGTCGAACCGGTCGAGCGCGCGCACCGCGGCGAGGAACGACTCCTGGGCGATGTCCTCCGCGGCGGCTGCGTCGCCGACGACGAGGAGCGCCGCGCGGTACGCCCGCGGCCAGTGGCTCCGGAACAGCTGCTCGAACGCCTCCACCGAGCCGCGCTGTGCGTCCCGGATGAGCGCGCGCTCAGTCCGGTCGCCGGCCACGGGCAGGTCCAGCCTGAGGGCACCCACGTTGGAGGACACCGTCCCTATACGGTTACACAGCCGTGAGAGGTCCATTGACCGAAAGCCAGCTGGCGCTCTTCGACGAGCTCTACTTCGGCGTTGTCACGACGCTGCGGCCCGACGGTTCCCCGCAGACCACGGTCGTCTGGGTGGAGCGGGACGGCGACACCGTCTCCTTCAACACCGCCTACGGGCGCGCGAAGCCGGGGAACCTCGAGCGCGACCCGCGCATCTCCGTCCTCGTGACCGCCCCGGACTTCTACCACTGGGTCGCCGTCGGCGGCCGCGCCGAGTTGACGACGGACGGGGCGGAAGAGCAGATCGACCGGCTCAGCCGCAAGTACGACGGTAAGCCGTGGCCGTACGTCGAGGGCCAGCGACGTGTCCGGGTACGCGTGGTACCCGAACACGTCACCGCCTACGGCGTCTAGATCTTCTTCAGATCCGAGAGGATCTCGGTCGCCGCGCGAGCGCCTTCCTCTGCGCCGCCCTCCATGAAGCCCTGGAAGTTGATCGAGCAGTGCTCGCCGGCGAAGTGGATGTTCCCTTGCCGCACGCCCTCGTAGCCGCTGAAGCCGGTGTACTGGCCGGGCTTCCAGTACGAGTACGAGAGCAGGAAGTTCGGATCGGTGACGGGCGTCGAGAGCATCGCCTTGCCGTTCCACTGCGCGGTGATGCCGGGGAAGATCGGCTCGATCTGCGAGAGGAACTGCTGCGCGAACGTCGCGACGGCCGGGTTGTTCGCCGTCGTCGTGTACGGGCTCGACTGTCCCAACGACTGCGCCGTGTTCGCGCCGGGGTACTCGACGAGGATCCCCGTTGCGCCGCTCTGCGCACGCGTCACGTCCCAGCCGCTCTGGAACGACTGGTCGGAATAGAGCGACCCGGTGCTCCCCTGTGCGTTCCAGAGGCGGGACTGGAACTGGACGTTCAGCTTCGCGTTCCGTCCCGCACCGAGCTGCGTGATGGCCGTCTGCTTGAGCTGGTCGAAGCCCGCCTTCTTGTAGTTGAGCGTTCGTAGCACCGCGAAGCTCATGCAGAGGATCACGTGGTCGGCGGTGATCGACTGGCCGTTCGAGAACGAGACCTTGATCGAGCCGTCGCTGTTCAGCGCGATCGAGCGCATGCTGTAGCCGAGGTGGACGCTGCCGCTCGGCAGCGCGTTCGCGATCGCGACCGGCAACTTCGAGTTGCCGCCGACGATGTGGTAGCGCTCGTCCGAGGCGCCGTAGATCGCCCATGTCCCCGGCCCGGCCTTGAAGCCGAGCAGGTAGACGAGGTTCAGCGCGGACTGGTCGGTCGTCTCCGCGCCGTACTCTTCGTTGTACGCGGCGTTCAGGAGCGCGCCCATCTGCGACGAATGACCACCCGGCACGTACTTCGTGATCCAGTCGTACAGCGTCATCTTGTCGAGCATCTGGCCGGTCGGTGTGGAGCTGTTG
>Ga0193751_1002911_pt1 | contig 10248 bp, 8 predicted proteins | sample L1c2metaG_FD_143050 | JGI IMG/M metagenome (GOLD analysis project Ga0193751, IMG submission 143050) | Soil microbial communities from a riparian zone of the East river system, Colorado, United States - L1c2 | ecosystem: Environmental > Terrestrial > Soil > Riparian zone | place: USA: East River...
CCGCGATGACGGCGAACACACTGATCAGAATTAACGCGAAGCGGGTGCCGGCTTCCGCGTGAGCGACCAGAGTTTCCACGGGCTGCATCTCCGAAACCAGCAGATGCGAATCCACGTCTTTAATCGCGGCGCGGACTGCGCTTCCGTAATTTGTCGGATCATTGCCGGTCCGAATCGCCCACCAGTCGACGCGGCCAGATCCGATGAATGCATCGGTAAAGTAAACCTCTTCCCGCCCCGGTTCTGTCAGCGAGACGGCGCGCTGGTGGGCGACAACGCCGATGACCTCGACCCATTCTGCCTCTGGCGTGCGGGCGCGGATCAGAATGCGCTTACCTACCGCGGATTGCCCTGGGAAAGCCTTATTGGCAAGAACCTCGTCGATCACTACGAAATTGCGCCCCGGCAAGTTGTCCGAGTCTGTGAAAAGTCGGCCCGCCAATAAGCGCATGCGCATGGTTTCAAAGTAGCCAGGCAGAACGATTTCATTATCCGTAGCCTGGAATTTGCCCGCGTCCGCCAAAGCCTCCGCGGTGCCCCAACGGATTGGACTGAAGCCCCCCGCGAGGGGAAACGGATCGGAGGCGGTCACACTCTGAACTCCTGGGATGGCCCGCAAGCGCTCCTGGATTTGGCGGATGGAAACAGCTCGCTTTTCCGGCGAGTCTCCGCCTCCATCGTTCCCGGTAACTTGAAAGGTCAACAGCCGGTGCGGGTCGAAGCCCGGATCTACGCGCTGCAGTTCGAGGAAGCTGCGGAACATCAATCCCGCGCCCGCGAGCAGAACAAACGACAGAGCGACTTCCACCATCACCACCGCATTGCGCAAAGTGCTTCCCCCTAAAAGGCCGGCATTCCGGCTGCTGCCGCGCAACAGACCTGTGACTCCCGGCTTGGAAGCGCGCCAGGCCGGCAGCATGCCGAAAATCGCCGTCGAGGCCAGGCACGCAAGAGCTGTGAACCCGAGTACGACCGAATCGAGTCGGACGGTTTCGAGGCGAGGCAGATTGGCCGGTGCCAGGATTCGCAGTTCCTGAATTCCAATCCACGCCAGGGCCAGACCAACCAGCGTGCTTAGGGCGGTCAGCAGAAATGCTTCGGTGAGGAGAGAAGTAATCAAACGCCATCGATTCGCTCCCAGAGCCGCGCGCACTGCGAGTTCACGTTCGCGCACGGAAGTTCTCACTAGCATAAGATTGGCCACGTTCGCGCAAGCGATCAGCAGCAGGAAAATTGCCGAACCCATGAGCGCGAGGATTGCGGGACGAACTTCCGAAACCAGGTGCCGTCGCATGGGCTCCACGTGGATGTAATACCCAGCGGTTCGTTCGATGAGGAAGTTCTTGCGCGCTTCCGCAGCCACGTTATCGGCAGCCGCCTGGGCTTGATCGACCGAAACGCCTGGTTTTAGCCTGCCTACCGGAACAATGGAGAACTGATTGCGCTCGGCGGCGTCATAGCCCAGGCGATTGGCGATCCAGAAATCCGGCGCAGATTCCTGATTTGCTTCGGGGGGAAAGTACAAGCGAAAGTGCGGAGCCAGCACGCCGATAATGACCGGGCTGGGTTGGCCGCCGCCTGCCACCATGGGATGACCGAGCACGGCCGTGTTGGCGCCATAGCGCCGCTGGAAATACTCATAGCTGAGAATTGCGGCGAACGGCAGTTGCGGCGGCCGCGCCTGTTGATCGGCGGCGGGAGCGCCAGGCTGCGGGACTCCGTCGTCTTCATTGAAATCGCGGCCGAAGACGATTCGGCCTCCTAACAAACGGAAGAAGTTCGTGGTAACAATCGCGACACGAGTCTGCTCCGGCGTGCCGTCCTCAAGGGCCGAGACATTGCGAAATGTGAACACGCCGGCCATATCCTCCAAAACATTTTTCGTTCCATCGCGCAAATCGATGTAATCGGCATTAGAGAATGGAAGATCGCGGACATGGCGCTGGCGCAGATCCGTCCCGGCCACGACGATGCGATCAGAATCCTTATAGGGAAGGGGTTGCAACAGCACGCCGTGGGTAACACTGAAAATCGTTGTGGTTGCACCAAGTCCCAATGCCATCGTTGCCACAGCCGTCAAGGTGAACAACGGGTTCTTGATCAGTACCCGAATTGCAATCTGAAGATTTTGCAGCAGCATGCTGGGACCTCCTAAGCACATTGTGGCCTTAAGATCGATGCCCCATTTATACAATACAACTCGGAATGCTGCTCCACTTACTCGCTGGTGAAGTAATCCACGGTGACCGGATTTTCAAACAACGAGTAGTCGCGCGTGACTACGGTGATGCCGCTCTCAGTCACGAAGTAGCGCTGACGGTCCGCTTCGGCGTCGTAACCAATGGTGGTGCCTTCGGGGATGTGCACGTCCCGGTCGAGGATGGCTTTGCGAATGCGACAACGGCGTCCGACGCTGACGTGCGAGAACAAAATTGAGTCGTCCACTTCCGAGTAGGAATTGACGCGTACATCAGGGGAAAGAATTGAATTCTTGACGATGCCGCCGGAGACGATGCATCCGTTGGAGACGATGGAATCAAGCGCGGTCCCGGTGCGTCCCGATTCGGCGAAGACGAATTTTGCCGGTGGATACTGCCGCTGGTGCGTACGGATCGGCCACTGCTCGTCGTACAGATTGAAGATCGGCGAGACCGAGACGATGTCCATGTTGGCCTCGTAGTAGGCCTCGAGGGTGCCCACATCGCGCCAGTAGAGGGCTTCCTTTTTATTTTCGTCGACAAAGTCGTAGGCATAAACCCGGTAATCGTCGACCATTTTGGGCAGAATGTCCTTGCCGAAGTCGTGGCTGGATTGCGGGTTCTCGGCGTCTTTAAGCAGCACGGGAATCAGCACGTCGGCATTGAACAGATAGATGCCCATCGAACCTGCAACTTTCGCCGGATTGATGGGCGATCGCAGGGCCGTGGTTTTTGGTTTCTCCTCGAAGCCTTTAATACAGCCATCTTTGTCGACGTCCACTACACCGAAGCGATACGTTTCTTCGGGATCGATCTGGATGGTCGCCAGCGTAATGTCGGCCGCCGAGTCCTGATGTTGCTTCATCATCTTGCCGTAATCCATTTTGTAGATATGGTCGCCGGAAAGGATCAGGACGTGTTTGGGCTGTTCGGAGCCGATGGAATAAATATTCTGGTAAACCGCGTCGGCGGTTCCCTGGTACCACTGATCACTCACCCGCTTCATGGGCGGCAGGACTTCGACGAACTCGTCGACCTCGCGGCCCAGGATGTTCCAGCCTTCGCGGATGTGGCGGTTGAGCGAGAGGGCCTTGTATTGGGTAAGGATATAGACACGGCGCAGGTCGGAGTTCAGGCAATTGGAAAGTGTGACGTCGATAATGCGGTAGATGCCGCCGAAGGTGACCGCCGGCTTGGCCCGGTCGCGAGTAAGAGGATAGAGTCGCTCCCCGGCGCCGCCTGCCAAAAGAACCCCGAGAGTATCTTTCATTACCGCCCCTCAGATTCCGTTCCGGCGACTCACCGCCGGAACCTTGCTTTCCGCACGGCAGATGCGAAAAGAAAACAGTAGATGGTAGCACAGGCGGGGAAGGTTGCTAACCGGTCTGGTTTAGATTGAGTGCGCTCGCCGAGTCCGTATAATGCTGCTGCGATGCCTGGAGGCCGATGGTCAGAAAAATGATCGCGCGCTTGAGGCAGTCGAATATTCGCATGCACCGTAAAAACTCGCGCGACGACAAATTGCTCGGGACGGAGCAAGGCATCACACGGCGGGATTTCCTGAACGCCACGTTGCTGGCTTCGGGAAGTCTCCTGCTGAATCCTGTTTCGCCGGCCGATTTGCTGGCTGCGAAACCACGCCCGAATGAAGACGATTGGACGGGCTATGGCGGCATCGGCGACTACGCGAACTCCAACGGTAACACGCTCGGAGTCCTGGAGGCCGGCCACCAGATTCGCGATGGCTTGTTTGAGAACCTTCCCGCCAGTGCCATCGACACCGATGAGACCTACGATTGCGTTGTGGTCGGCGGAGGCATCAGCGGTCTGGCTGCGGCACTGATCTTTCAGCGACAGGCGGGTCTGGGTAAGACTTGCCTGGTACTCGACAACCATCCAATTTTCGGCGGCGAAGCCAAGCGCAACGAGTTTCTAGTGGGCGGCCACCGATTAATTGCGCATCAGGGCTCGGCATTCTTCCCAGTTCCTTATCCACACAGCTTCATTGCGCGATTCTACGAATCGATTGGACTGAAAACGCCGCGCCTGGAATACCAGAAATGGGGAAGCTCCGAGCCGGAAATGCCAGTCAGCCGTACGCCATATCTAGGTTCGGCGCCCAGCGCTACCTACTTTGGACCCAAATTCGGTCAGCCGCGCGGCTTGTGGCTGACGGACCCATGGGGGACCCAAACGGAGCAAGCTCCGATTCCGGCGAAGGCGCGCGAAGAGTTGAAGAAGTTTCAATCAGCGGGCGACTCGGATGCCCATGTGCCGCAGTATGCCGGCGATGCGATTTCACGGCGGCTCGACAGCGTCACGCTCGAAGACTACATGATGGAGCGGCATGGCATCAGCCGCGAGACTATCCGAACATTTCTGTCGCCCGGCGAAGGTGGAGGATACGGCCTCGGTCCCGACGCTCTTTCCGGCTTTACTGCCTATGCGGCCGACATGCTGCATCCGCTCGACATCAGCGATGAAACTGGCACGCAGATGTTTCCCGACGGTAACGGTGGCATCGCACGGCTGATCACGAAGACGCTGATTCCGGAATCGATTGCGGGAGATCACTCCTTAGAGGACGTATGCAGGAATGCAGTGAACTTTGCGGCGCTGGATCGCGCCGGAGCGGCTGCACGCATCCGTCTGGATTCGACAGCAGTATGGGTCAAGCACGACGGCGATTCCGCGAAATCTGCATCCGTCACCATCGCTTACACGCGAAGCGGCAAGACCTATCGTGTGAAGGCGCGTTCGGTGGTGATGGCGGGGGGAAGCTGGACGACGCGGCACATCGTCCGCGATCTGCCGCCGGACCGGATCGCGGCTTACCGCCAGTTCTATCGCACACCGTGCATGATGGCTAACGTCGCGGTGCGCAACTGGCGGTTCCTCTTCAAAATGGGAATCTCCGGGTGCCAGTGGTTCGAGGGGTTGGGAAACTACATGCAGGTGCGCAGGCTGGCGCTCTGCGGGGCCGACGCGCCGACGATTGGACCGGAATCGCCAATCGTGCTCTCAATCAAAGTTCTGTATTCGTACCCCGGACAATCCACCGAGCAGCAGGGACACTTAGGACGCGCCGAGTTGATCTCCACTCCCTTTCGCGACTATGAGCGGCAGATCCGCCAGCAGTTTACCGAAATGTTTGCACCATCGGGATTCAACGCCGCCCGCGACATTGCGGGAATTATCCTGAACCGCTGGGGCCACGCGTATCTGAGTCCTGCTCCCGGATTCTTTTTCGGCAAGGATGGCAATCCCGCGCCCGGCGACGTGCTGCGGGCGGCACCCTTCGGCAGAATCGCCTTCGCAAACACCGACCTTTCCGGCGTGGCAGATCATCGTTCCTCTATTATCGAGGCAGATCGCGCGGTGGGACAGTTGCTGGACCAAGTGTTAGCGACTTGAGCGAGACTTCGGCCGGTTACTTCTCTTTATCGCGTTTTTCTTTGTCCGAATTCTCTTCTTCAATCTTGATGCGGAGCGACTTCAGGAATTTGAGGTCCTGGTCGTTGATCTTGAATTCAGGATTCGTGGACAGCGTGGTAACGAGCGAGGTTTTGTCGGACGATTTTTCGCCCTGCTTGCTGACGCCGATCGTGGCTTCGAGAACCAGGAAGATGTCGTAGCCACCTTCCTTAATGCGGGAGACAACTTCAGAGATCTGCTCGGAATCGGACAGGGATTCATTGATAGCGTCGCCGAGCTCTTTCATGAGCTGTTTCAATTGTGGATCCACTGTGTCCCCCTGTTAAAAATCAACTTATCACGATCCTCATGCCCGCGTCGCACGCACCTCCAAATATTCCGCTTCGATTGCGGTCGTGCCATCGGACGCTGTGTTGTGTTCCGACCACAAGGATTCCAGGCGCGCGGCCAGAGTTGCTTGTCGGTCTGCATCCAATCGCGAAAACGCCGTTTTCGTCGGCCCAAAGTAGCGGCGAAAGAAATCCAAGGTTTCCTTCGGCGGGAACGGAAAAGCCATTTGCATTTTTTGTCGAATGCAACTTATTTGAGCAGATCCGTGGCCGAGCCTTTGCCGTACAGTCGACTCGTCCCCCCAAAGAATCGGCGGAGGAACTCCCGGCGGGGGCGGCACCAACTCAGCCGTGGCGCGAAACATCTTGCCTACGAAGCCTTGTGCGGTCCAATTCGCCATCGTGACGAGTCCACCCGGCTTGCAGACGCGAAGCAATTCCGACGCGACGCGCTCCGGCTGCGGGGCAAACATCGCCCCGAACATACTCAGCACGACGTCGAACGACCGGTCGGGATAAGGAAGCTCTTCGGCATCGCCTTCCTCAAAACGGATGTCCAGTTTCTCAGTGGCGGCCCGCTTCCTTGCTTGTTCCAGCAAGTTTGGGGCGATATCAATGCCAGTGACTGTCGCGCCTGCCTTGGCCGCGGGAATTGCAGTGTTGCCGGTGCCGCAAGCCACATCCAAAAGTCGCGTGCCGGCTTTGAGTTCCAGCCGCCTAACAAAGTTCGCGGCTTCGCCGGCGCTGAAATTCGCAATCTGGCCGAAGTCTCCGGCCATCCACACGGCCTTCAGGCCGGATTTAAGCTGCGCGAGATCGGGTAAGACCGTGGACATGATCTCCAACATCCCTTAGATGCCTGCGGCGTGAGAACGGTTCGTTGCCGTATGAGGCTGCGTCATTGTATCCCCGCAGGCTGTTAAAATCGAGGCCGTGAATAAAGTTTCCACCTTACGAAAGTTGGGGCTAGTGGCGCGAGTGGCCGCGCAGCAGGCCGGACGCAGCCGCACCTTCAATGCGGTGATGAGCGGCGCCCGCACCACCGCACGATCGTTTGGGCGCGCGGCCCATCAGTTGTGGCTGGAGGTGACCGGCACCGTGTTTCTAACCATGGCGCTGTTTGGCGGAGTCACGGGAGTCCGCGAGTACATGAAGTACGCTAGCGGACAGACGACCGCCGGACGGGTTGCGGTTGCAGTTTGCTTCACTCTGGCATTTGCCTGGTTCGGCCTCAGTTCATTCTGGAGGGTGAGAAGGAAAAGTCAGCGTCCGTGACCACGTCGGCCTTCATAGCAAGTGTTTGTATTTCATAGGAATTGGTCGAGCCATTAGATCTGAGGGATGGCGAGACAGAGTGAGACGATGAGGTATTTTTTCCTGGTAATTGGCGCGTTGTGGGTCACTGTGGCGATTGTTCTCCGCAGGACTGGTTTTGGTATCCATTTCCACGGCACTGTCAATCCTGCTACAGTCACCATGATCTTTCGCCTAGTGTTTCCGGTGCTCTTCTACGGCTGGATCGTCCCGACCGCGATCGGTGTTTGGCTCCTCTGGGCAAAGAAGTAAGAAACTCAAGGCAGCCCGCCACCGGGGAGTTATTTCGGAAAATCGATGACAAACAAGGTGAAGACCCGCCCCGAATCAGCGGTAGAAATTGAAACCTCCTCCCACATTCCGGTGAACCCGCTCTACACTCCAGCCGATCTCAAGGGCTCCGATTACGAAAGCGAAGTTGGCTACCCCGGCGAACATCCCTTCACGCGCGGAGTGCAGGCCACTATGTACCGCGGCCGCCTCTGGACCATGCGTCAATATGCGGGCATGGGGGATGCCGATGAGTCGAACAGACGCTACAAATATTTGCTGGCGAATGGAACTACCGGGTTGTCTGTGGCGTTCGATTTGCCCACGCAGATTGGGCTGGATTCAGATCACCCGCTGGCTGCGGGCGAAGTGGGCAAGGTGGGCGTCGCGATTGACTCCATCGAAGACATGCACCGGCTGTTCGACGGCATCGACCTGGCGAAGATTTCTACCTCGATGACCATCAATGCAACGGGATCCATCTTGCTCGCCTTGTATGTGGCGGTGGCGCGCCGACAGGGCGCCGACATCCGCAAGCTATCGGGCACGGTGCAGAACGATGTGCTCAAGGAATACATCGCGCGCGGGACATATATTTATCCGCCGCAGCAGGCCATGCGTGTAATCACCGACATGTTTGCCTGGACCAATGAGAACGTGCCCGAGTGGAACACGATTTCAATTTCCGGCTACCACATGCGCGAGGCCGGATCGACCGCGGTGCAGGAGGTGGCGTTCACCCTGGGCAATGGAATGGCTTATGTGGAGGCGGCAATCAAAGCCGGATTGGATGTGGATCAGTTCGCGCCGCGGCTGTCTTTCTTCTTCAATGCGCACAATAACTTTTTAGAAGAAGTCGCGAAGTTCCGCGCCGCACGCCGGATGTGGGCGCGCATCATGCGTGAGCACTTTAAGGCGAGAAATCCTAAGTCGTGGATGTTGCGCTTTCACACGCAAACTGCCGGATCGACGCTGACCGCGCAGCAGCCCGAGAACAACATCGTTCGCACGGCGATTCAGGCGATGGCGGCGGTGCTGGGCGGGACACAATCGCTTCACACCAATTCTTATGACGAGGCGCTGGCCCTGCCCACCGAGCAGGCGGCGCGCATCGCGCTGCGCACGCAGCAGGTGATTGCCTATGAGTCGGGCGCTCCACAAACGATTGATCCGCTGGCGGGATCGTATTACGTGGAGTCGCTCACCAATGAAATTGAGAAGCGCGCGGCGGAGTATCTGGGAAAGATCGAAGTTCTGGGCGGAATGCTGAAGGCGATTGAGCGCGGCTACGTGCAGCAGGAAATTCAAAATGCGGCGTATGAATATCAGCAGGCGGTGGATGAGGAGCGGGCGATCGTGGTGGGAGTGAACCGTTTCGAAGTGGACGAAGAAAAACCAATTCCGATTCAGCGCATCGATCCCGGCCTAGAAGCGAAGCAAGTGGAACGTGTGCGCGCGCTGCGGGCGAAGCGGGATGCCGGTCCGTGGAAAGCGGCGCTGGCGGGTGTGGAAGACGCGGCGCGGTCAGGGACAAATGTCATGCCCCGCATAGTGGCTGCGGTCGAGGCCGGCGCCACGGTGGGAGAAATTTCAGATGCGATGCGACGCGTATTTGGAGAATACAAGGAAGCGGTTGCGATCTGAAGCCAGATTCCGCCGATGCTCGAAGACCAACCGGTGACCGGAAGACAACCGGTAATTGGAGAACAACCCGGAAGGGCACGGCGTCAGAGCTTGCGGAAAAAGTCCTTTTTCGCGTTGTTTTGAAAGGGCGCGGCTTTTAGCCGCGCCGTAAGTCGTGCAAATGAATGACGGCTTTTAGCCGCTGAGGGTCGTATCAAGCTCGCGGAAGAGTTTTTCCGCAACCACTTCAGCCGTACCATGAGAGCACGCTCTGCGAACGGGCTTCAGCCCTTGGGGCAGCTTTCTCCCTGGCTGATCGTCGCTTTGGGAGTTCGCAACACTTTCGCGGACGGGGGCGCCCGCGCCACACTTTTACGCCGGCTGGGCCTGCATTTCGGAGACGGCTGCATCTAAGTGGGCCAGCGTCTCTTCCACCGTCAGCGAGTACATTTCGCGCCCTACTCCTTCGCCCGCTTCGAGCGCGGTCTTGAGATAGTGCCCGGCAATCTCTACCGCCAGCGAGTCTGTAACGGCCTTGCCTGTGCGCTTTTTATATTCCACCCATGCCGGATGCGGTAGCGCCACCCAGACTGGCCTTCCATCCACCAGAAATTTAACGTCCACCGCGTCGGCGTGCCTTGTGGCAATGGCAACGATCAACGCCTGATAGGCGCAGTGCACTTGCTTCTTCGTCCAGCGATCGGTGGCGGTGAAATCCGCAAACATGGACAAAACTATAGCGGAGTGGCGTGGAACCGGGCAAACGGACAGATCAACAGTTCAGGTTAAAAGGCATGACACACGACTTCGGACCTCGGACTTCCGACTCGGACAACGGCTCTCTGGCTAACCTCAACGGGTTCACGGCGAGGTGTGACGTCCGAAGTCTGAGGTCCGACGTCCGAGGTCCGAAGTCGGTTCAAGTCTGCTGTAACATAGATGTGTGCCAACCCGGTCCCCCAACAAAACCAAACTTACTATCCTTCGCACCGAAAACTTCGGCAGACTTCCGTGGCTGGTCCACGGTTTTTCCACGCGTGCGGGAGGATTCTCGCGGGCCTATGGCAGCGGTGATCTCA
>Ga0193751_1002912_pt1 | contig 10248 bp, 9 predicted proteins | sample L1c2metaG_FD_143050 | JGI IMG/M metagenome (GOLD analysis project Ga0193751, IMG submission 143050) | Soil microbial communities from a riparian zone of the East river system, Colorado, United States - L1c2 | ecosystem: Environmental > Terrestrial > Soil > Riparian zone | place: USA: East River...
GACGTATAAATGATCGATTGCGTATCGAACGGCTGGATCCGTTTTGGCGGTAGCGGCGGTGGAGCTGAGGGTTTGGTCAAGCTGGAAACGGCGAGGATCGTGATGCAGCCCGGCGGCACCGAAGTGGCGGCGTAGGAGGAACGGACAATCGTTTTGAGGGCAGGGGGTGCTGCGGCAACGACGCGATCGAGAACGCTGTCATGGGCAACGGCGAGCGCGGCGCCGGCATTATGCAGAACGTGCTCCAGCGATGATCCCTTCAAGGCGGGATTGACCGGCACGTAGACTGCGCCGAGATAGTTGATGGCGAACATCACCAGCAAAGCCAAGGGAGATGTCGGCAACACCAGAACGACATAGTCGCCCTGGCGAACACCGAGTTCGTGTAGATTGCCCGCGAGGCTTTCGACTTGCTGCAGGGTTTGCTTGAAGGTCCAGCGCTCGCCGCCCTCGAAGGCGGCGAATATCTCGCCCGGTTTGATGCGCGCATTGCGCTCCAGCGCGTAGCGCAGCACGCAGATATCGGCTGGGTAGGTGCCCTCGGCCAGGTAGTCGGCCGAAAGCGATACCTTGTCGCTTCCTGTCTCGGAGTAATTCATTTTGCTTTTTCTTATGGGCAATCCTTTGTATACGCCTTTGGATCGTCAGGCCCTGGTCTGACGATACTGACTCAAGTCTGGATCGTGGGTCATCGCCCAGTAATCGACAAAGCGCCACGGCATAGCGGAAAACACTCGGCCCTGTTTGTTGCGGTAGTAAGTCGTCATTCCCGGATGGGTCCAGATCAATTGCTCATGCTCGGCATCGACCTTGTGGACATATTGATCATGCGCGTCCTGGCACACGTCGATGGCGGCAATGCCGTGCTCGATCATATCGACAAGGCACGCGGTGATATAGCGGCTTTGACATTCGGACTGGAAGATCACGCTGCCGCCATGCGCGGGGCCGGAATTGGGACCAAGCATACAAAAGAAATTCGGGAAGTCCGGCACCGTCAAACCGAGATAGGCGGTCGGATTGTCGTTACGCCAGACGTCCCTAAGATTCTTGCCGCTGCGTCCGGTGATATTGAGCCGCGCCGCCATTTCCGTGACCTTGAAGCCCGTCGAGATCACGATGACATCCGCGGGGCGCAACTTGCCGTCCGATGTGACGATGCCGTCGCGCGCGAAGTGGTCGATCTTGTCGGTGATCAACTCAACATTCGGTTTGGTCAGCGTTTTGAACCAGCCATTGTCGAGCAGGATGCGTTTGCCATAAGGCGGATAGGTCGGCACGCATTTCTCGATCAGATCGGGCCGGTCCTTCAGTTCGGACAAGATGAAGTCCGTAAGCTCCTGTCGGTGCCGGTCGTTGGCCTTGTTGACCGCGCGATCGGGATACGGCCAGTCCGCATCCTTGCGCAGGAACGGCAACAGTCCGTCGCCATAGCGCCAGAACATGTTGAAGCGATACCACTGCACATAAAACGGCAGATGCGCGAGCAGCCATTGCGCCCCCTCGGTGATGGGATCGGAGTAGCCCGCGACCGGTCGCGCCCATTGCGCCGAGCGTTGGTAGGCGGTAACCGAAGCCACGCGGTCGGCGATCGAAGGCATTAGCTGCATCGCGGTGGCGCCGGTGCCGATTACAGCCACATGCTTGCCGTCGAGCTTGATGTCATCCGACCACCGCGCGGAATGCAACATGAGCCCGGCAAAATCTTCCTCGCCCTTGAAATGGGCGGGCGAGGGGTCGTTGAGCTGACCGATCGCGCTGACAAGCGTGGTCGACTCGAAAACATCCTCGCCATTTTCGGTTTTCAGCGTCGAAATCCAGCGCCGTTTGCTCTCGTCCCAGCGCGAGGACGTGAGTTGCGTGCGGAAACGGATGTGGCCGCGAACGTCGTGTTCCAGCGCAACCGTCTTGAGATAGTCGAGCAGCTCCTGACGCTGGGCGAAATAGCGGGTCCAAGGGTTTCGTGCACCGAACGAGAATGAATAAGAGTGGTTTGGCGTATCGACACCACAGCCCGGATATCGGTTGACATACCAGGTGCCGCCGAGCTCATCGTTCTTCTCGACGATTGTATAGGGAATGCCGAGACGGCCGAGCGCGACGCCGAGCGCGATGGCGCAGACGCCCGCGCCGACGATCAGGATGTGCTGCTGCTCCAATTGTTGGCGGGCGGGTTTCTTTGCCCAGCGCGCGTCGCGCGGGATGAAGCCCATTTCCTCGCGCATCAGCGGCGCGTATTCCGGCGCGACGTTCTCGCCGAGGCAGGCACGCATCATCTTTAGCATCATTTCGTCGCCAGGATCGGTGATCGCAGGCTTGGGCGCGCCGTTTGCAAACAGTTTTAGGACGGCGGCGCGGATTTCATCCTGGATTTCCCTGGGCACGCCCGCCTCCGGATCGGGAATCAGGCGGACGTCGCGTTTGGGCTTGTAAGGCGGTTCCAGCCAGCGCTCGTCGCCCGTGATGTGAAACAGCACCATCAGCAGCACGCGGATATCGCCTTCGGCGATGGCCGACGACAGATCGAGCCTCTTGCGCGGCGTCTCGATGTTCATGGTATCGATCCTAACTTACGCTTCCGGAGCTTCGCGGAGTCAATGTCCGCTATTCCGCTGACGACACCGGCTTCGCTGACGACGTCGACCGGATCGGGCCAGAGGATCGTCTGCGTTCCAATGAGAGGTTCGGGCGCGATATCGACAATCACAACGCGCTGACCCTGCTGCGCGAGAAGGGTCGCGGTGGCCGCGCCGATGCCGCGGCTGCCGCCGGTCACCAGGATGGTTCCTTCAGCCGTCATGACTGTCGCCTCCCGCGGGGAAGGGTGAACAAGCCGCGCGTGATCAGCTTCTCGTAGGCCGAGATGACATGGTCCGGCACGGCGGTGACAGCGCCGCCAGCGTAAGAGTAGCGGCGGCTAAGATAGCCGCGCGCGCCCATGAACATGTGAACGATGGCCTCGAATTCCTCGTCGCTGAAGTCATCGATCGCGCCGGCGTGCCGGGCACGCCTCAGGATGCGGACATAGGCGGTAGAGATATTGTCGAGATGTTTCTGATACCCCATCGGAGCAAAGAATTCGGCCTCGTTGAGAATACGCAGAAATTCCGGAACCTCACGGATGAAGTCGAAGAAAGCGCCAAATCGTTCGATCTCTTGCCTAGCCGCGTGCGCGGTGCCGGTCCGCTCCCGGATGAAACGGACCATGTCCAGTCCGATTTTCGGCAACAATTGATCGAGCAACTCCTGACGATTTTCAAAATGATTGTAGAACGTTCCTTGCGCGACGCCGGCCTCTTCGGTGATGCGGGCGACGGAAGCCTCGGCGTAACCGAATTTGCCGACGATCTTGGTGGCGGCGTCGAATATCCTGCGCTTCGTCCACGCGTTGCGCTCGACTCGATTGAGTTTTGTCACTTTTTCGGAAGCGGCTTCGGGCACTTGCGTCATGCGCTGGCCTCAAGTTCGGCGCGCAGCACGCGCTTGAGGACCTTGCCCGAAGGATTGCGTGGCAGGCTGTCGCGAATGATGAGCTGTTTTGGCACCTTGAATAACGCGAGACGTTGGCGGCAATGGTCCGTCAGGGCCCGCAATTCGAGCACTGCGCTGTCCGCGAGGACCACGACCGCAACGGGCCGTTCGCCCCAGCGCTCGTCAGGCATGCCGATGACGGCGACTTCGCGGACTTCCGGCAATTCGTAGATGACGCGTTCGACTTCGGACGACGCGATGTTCTCGCCGCCTGAAATGATCATGTCCTTCTTGCGGTCGGTAAGGTAGAGGAACCCGTCGCCGTCGAGGTAGCCGACATCGCCGCTGCGGAACCAGTCGCCAAAGAACGCGGCAGCGGTTTTCTCGGCATCTTTCCAGTAGCCGGGCGTGACCTTTGGACCGCGCAGGCAGATTTCGCCGTTCTCGCCGGGCGCAAGACGGTTGCCGGCATCGTCGCAGATTTCGATCTCGACATGGGCAATGGCGCGGCCGGTCGACCCGATCTTTTCGATTTCGAGACCGGGCTCCATGAAGGTGTCGCCGCCGCAGGTCTCCGTCAGTCCATAGGCGTCGATGTAGCGTGCATTGATGAAATATTGGGAGAAGGCGCGGATCCGCGCTTCCGGAGTTTTTTCGCCGCCGCCGATTGCCCATCGGAGGCTGGAGACGTCATACCGGCCGCGATTGGGGCAGGTCAGGATCGCCGTTGTCATCACGGGTGCAAACCACACAGCATTCAGTTGCTCCGCTTCGATCGCACCCAGCGCCTGTTCAGGCTCGAAGTTGCGGTGAATCGAGAGCAGGCCGCCATGCCAGAGCACCCCGATCCCCGGCAGATCGAGCGCGCCGACATGATAGAGCGGGCCAACGACTAGCAATCGCGTGTCGGCATTGAGCCCGAGCGCCACCGTCTGGTCGGCGGATTTCCAATAGATGTTCTGATAGGTGAGCATCACCCCCTTGGGCCGGTCCGTCGTACCGGACGTGTACATCAGCCGCATCAGGTCGGACGGAACCCGAGAGCACATCGGCGCAGATGCGGCATCCGGTGCAAGACGCGTGGTATTGGATTGCGCGGCTTCATCGAGCAGGACGACCGGCTGATCACCCGCTGCGATCCTGGCAAACTCTTCATCCGCAATCAGGATGCGCGCGCCGGAGTTGCCGACGATGTAGCCGACTTCCTCTGCGGAGAGGCGGTAATTGATAGGAAGAAAGACCGCGCCGATGTGGCTCGCAGCAAAGGCGAGTTCGAGAAACGCCGTACTGTTTTTCATCAGAACCGCGACTACGTCATCGACGCCAATCCCGCGTGACAGCAACCATCCGCCCACCTTGCGAATGCGCCCGTCGAAACTTCCGTAGGAAATGTCTTCGCCGCGGTATTTCAGCGCACAACGGTCGGGGGTCCGCCGGGCATGAAACGCGATGAAGCTCGATAGGTTGATCATAGGCTGCCCAGAACTGCTTAACTTGCGCCCTTGGAGACGAAGAAGTCCGCATTATGAATTCTGACTCGTAATTCATAATTGCCTTGACGTCATCCCGTTTTCTCTGAAATCCTCAAGACTATGGGGACGGCAGATCTCCGCCAGGGATTTTAAGGGACGCACAGACTTCGAGGAGGCGAAATGACCAAGAACAGCAAGCCGGGCGTGAGCCGGCGGTCGACGCTGGCGCTGATGGGCGCCGGCGCTGTGATGATTGCGACACCTTGGGTGGCGCGCGCGCAAGCCAAGATCATCAAGATTGGAATGCCGACGATCCTGTCAGGTCGTGTCGCGCAACTCGGAACCTCGTCGCGCAACGGAGTCATGATCGAGGTCGATAAGGTCAACGCCGCGGGCGGGTTAGCCGGCCGGCAGATCGAAATGGTGATCCGCGATTCCAAAGGGCAGCCGCAGGAAGCCGCCCGCGTCGCGCGCGAACTCGTCAATACGGATGGATGTGAGCTTCTAATCGATGCCGAGGCATCCTCGGGGGCGTTCGCGGTGCACGAGGTCGCGCGCGATCTCGGTGTTTTCTGTATTCACTCGAACTCGGAAACCTCCTCGCTGACGGCCGATCCCAAGCAGCACATCCCCAACGCGTTCCGCACCGCGCGCCAGGGCGTGCATGATTCGATCGTCGGTGGCGGCTATGCTGCGGCCATTGCCAAAGCCAAGGGATTGAAGAAATGGGCGACCTGTTCGCCGGACTATGCCTACGGCCGCGATACGACGGGAGAGTTTGTCTACTACCTCAAGCAATTCGCGCCCGACGTCGAAATCATCACCGATGCCTGGCCGAAACTGTTCCAGCCTGATTATACCGAGGTGGTGACCAAGATTCTGCAGGCAAAACCGCAAGCATTGTATTCCGCGCTGTGGGGCGGGGATCTGACATCCTACATCGATCAGGCCAACATCTACGCGCTGTTCAGTCAGATGGAAGTGTTTGCCGTCAACATGGCCGATTATACGGCGCTGACGGTGGTCAAGAACCTGCCGAAAGGCATCCATTCCGGCAACCGCTATATCAAGACCTATCCGGCTACCGCTGAGAATGCCGCCTGGGGTGATGCCTACAAGGCGAAGTTCAACGAGTATCCGACCAACTGGTCGTGGGAGAATGCGACCGCGATGATGCTTATCACCGAGGCGTCCAAGAAGGCCAATTCCGCGGACGGGAAGAAAATCGCAGACGCGATGCGCGGTCTTACCATCAAATCGCCATTCGGCGCCGACGGCACCGTGACGATGCGAGCCGAGGACCAGACCCTGATCGGCTATGCCATCGGCTGGGGCACTACGATTCCCACCGAGCCTTATGTTCCAGAGGTGAAGAGCGGCGACTGGAAGCAGATTTTGGCGCTTGAAGCAGAGTGGAAGAAGAGCAAAGGCTACACCTGACACGTCAGCGGACGCGGAGGCTGCCCGGCGGCCTCCGCGCACCGCCCGACGATATTTCCGCCGACGCAACCCGGTAGCCGTGACGGACACCTTCCTTGGACCTCGATGCGCTTACCGGCTGTCTTGCCAGTTCCGCCTGTCTGGTGACGCAAACCACCAGTGGCTTCATCATTGGAATGCTGCTGTTTCTCGTCGCCGTCGGGCTGACCCTGATCTTCGGCGTCCTCAAGGTCGTGAATTTCAGCCACGGCGCGTTTTACATGTTCGGCGCCTATTTCGCGATGACGGCCTATCAGGTCACCGGGAGTTTTGCGCTGGCGATGCTGTGCGGCGCGGCCGGGACCGCCATCCTTGGCCTCGTCTTCGAGCGCGTCTTCATGAGCCGCGTCTATGGCGCCAACGTGCTGATGCAGCTTCTGGTCTGCTACGCCTTTGTCCTGATCTTTGATGACGTCGTAAAGCTGATTTGGGGAGCGGAATTCAAGTCGATGGGAATGCCCACCGCGTTCCAGGTGCCGCCGCTGTCTATCGCCGGCGGCGTGGTGCCGCCGTATTATCTTCTGCTGATCGGCGTGGCGCTCGCGGTCGCGGCGATCCTCGGCGTCGGTCTTGCCCGTACCAAAATCGGCAAGGTGATCAGGGCCGCCGCGCATAATCCGGGGATGGTCTCCGCGCTCGGCATCAACACCGGGCTGATCTATGGTGGCGTGTTTGCGCTCGGTGGAATGCTGGCGGGCCTTGCCGGCGCGCTCGCAGCGCCGGTGCGTTCGCTGACACCCGGCATGGGATTTTCGGTCCTGATCGAATCCTTCATCGTCACCGTGATCGGCGGCATGGGCTCTATACTCGGCGCGCTGATCGGCGCGCTCCTGATCGGCATGATCCGTTCGTTCGGATCGCTCGGCTTCCCGCTGTTCACCGACGGGCTGATGTATCTGTTCATGGTGATCGTGCTGGTGGCCCGGCCGACCGGCCTGTTCGGCAAGGAAGTGGCATGACCGAGCTGCAGGCCGAACGCGCTCGTGAACCCTTGGGCGTTTCGCGCATCGAGGCCCAATCGAAACGCCTGCGCTACTCGGATGTGCTGATCGCGGTCGCCGCGTTTGCCGTTCTGGCCACGTTGCCGTTTCTGTTCAGCAGCAAGGCGCTGCTCGATTTCGTGATCCGCTGTTCGGCGTTCGGCCTGTTCGCGACTTCGCTCAACCTGCTGGTCGGCTACACCGGCATGATCTCGTTCGGGCACGGCATGTTCTTCGGCCTCGGCGCCTATGGCTTCGGCCTGATCATGCAGCGCGCCGGCGTGCCGATCCCGGTCGCGTTTCTCGGCACGCTGCTGATTACGGCCGTTGTGTCTGTCGTGATCGGCGCCATTTGCGTGCGGTTGAAGGAAATCTACTTCGCCTTCGTCACGCTGGCGTTCCAGATGCTGATCCACAGCATGATCCTGTCATGGGCCTCGCTGACCGGCGGCGATCAGGGGCTGCGCGGTGGCATCCCGCGCCCCATGTTTTTCGGCATAGACCTGACCAACCATATTCATCTTTATTTCGTGAGCTGCGCGCTGCTGGTGATCGGACTGCTGCTGATGCGGCAGATCGCGCAATCGCCGTTCGGCTACACGCTGCGCATGATCCGCGACAACGCCAGCCGAGCCAGCTTCATTGGCATCGACGTCTGGCGTGCCAAACTGACGATTTTCGTGCTGGCGGCGCTCTTTGCCTCCACCGGCGGCATCATCATGAGCCTGTTCGTATCCGGCGCCTATCCCGAATTCGCCTACTGGACGATTTCGGGCGAGGGAATCTTCATCAACATGCTCGGCGGCGTCACCACCTTCCTCGGCCCAATGGTCGGAACCGTGCTGCTTCTGATCCTCAACGATACCGTCACTCGCATCACCGAATATTACGGCATTGTGCTCGGCATCGTAATCCTGTTCTTCGCCATCGGCCTGCGTAAAGGTTTGATGGATTTCGCGGTCGAATGGTACGAGCAGCGTCGCGACGCCGAAAGAGAGCGCGGCTAACCATGCTTGAGGTGCAACAGCTCTCCAAGTCATTTGGCGGCGTCAAGGCAGCCGACGATATCAGTTTGCGTTTTGCCGACGGATCTCTGACCGCCGTGATCGGCCCCAATGGCGCCGGCAAGAGCACACTCTTCAATCTGATCACGGGCGCGCTGAGGCCGGACCGCGGCCACATTCTGCTCAACGGTATCGATCTGGCGGGGCGGTCGCCGCCCGACATCGTGCGCCATGGCATCGGTCGCGCCTTTCAGGTGGCGCGTATTTTTCCCTCGCTCACCGTGCATGAAACGATGCTGGCCGCGGTTGGCGCCGATCAGCGCCGCGCCAGTGTGCTGCATCGGCGGTTCCCGCTGGCCGAAACCCGCGATCGTGCCGAATACGCGATGGAAGTGCTGGGTCTCGCCAGCAAGCGCGACCAGACGGCAGCCACGTTATCGCATGGCGACCAGAAGCTGCTCGATATCGCGTTGGCATTGGTGCTCGATCCGCAAGTGCTGCTGCTCGACGAGCCGACCGCCGGCATGGGCACCGAGGAGCGCTGGCGGATGATCGACAAGGTCTATGAACTTTGGGAGCGGCAGAAAATCACTGTGGTGTTCATCGAGCATGACATGGATATTGTTTTCAAGATTGCGCCCTCGATCGTGGTGCTTTGCTATGGGCGGATTCTCGCCACAGGAACGCCCGACGCGATCCGCCGGAATGCCGCTGTGATCGAGGCGTATCTCGGCACCGAACATCACACCGAGGCAGCAATATGAGCGCGCAGCCCGTCGTTCAGGTCGATGATCTCGACGTCTACTACGGCACCAGCCAAATTCTGTTCGGCGTTGCGCTCTCGGTCCGACCCGGCGAAACTATGGCGCTGCTCGGCCGCAACGGTGCCGGCAAGTCAACGACGATGAAAGCAATCATGGGCCTTGCGCCGGCACGCCGCGGCAAGGTGATGCTGCGCGGATGCCTGGTATCCGGGCTCAAGCCACATCATATCGCACGCGCTGGGCTCGGTTTTGTTCCAGAGGACCGGCAGATCTTTCCCGACCACACGGTCGAGGACAATCTCCTTGTCGGCCAGAAGAAGGGTCCCGAAGGTCAGGACGAATGGTCGGTCCGGCGCATCTATGACGTGTTTCCGCTCCTGGAGCCGCTGCGGTACCGGATTGCGGGCAGGCTATCGGGTGGAGAACAGCAAATGCTTGCGATCGCCCGCACACTGATGGGTAATCCGGTACTGTTGCTGCTGGACGAGCCTAGCGAAGGTCTCGCACCGATCATCGTGCAGCGGATCGGCGAACTGCTGCGGCAGTTGCGGGGCACCGGTGCGACGGTTCTGATCGCGGAGCAGAACATGCATTTCTGCCTTGGCGTCGCCAGCCACGCCACCGTCATCGACAAGGGCCAAATTGTCTACAGCGCCTCGACCGAGGATTTGAAGGCCAATGGCGCCGTCCGCCAGCGCTACCTCGCGCTTTAGTATGCCGGTGGCATTGGCGCGCTCTGTGCTCCAATTGCAACAGGATGCACCCCCTGGGGTCGCGGTCATTTCGCCTGGCGCTGGGACACGCTGGAGTACGCTAGTTTACGTGGAGAAGGTTCGACCCCAGTTCCTCTCCCTCCGCCAGCAAGTCATTGATATTACAGATATAATTGAGGCACCGGCAAATTGCGCGACATTTCCGAAGGTTAGCGGCCGCATTCGCGAGAGTTCTAAACCGAGAGCGCGAATTACTGCCATTTTTTTCAACCTACTCGGCCAATTCTCAAAAGGGCACTTTGCTAGTGCGGTCTTCGCAATGATGGTGCGTAAGTCGATGTTACCGTTCAGCTCTGGATGCCTCT
>Ga0193751_1002913_pt1 | contig 10246 bp, 7 predicted proteins | sample L1c2metaG_FD_143050 | JGI IMG/M metagenome (GOLD analysis project Ga0193751, IMG submission 143050) | Soil microbial communities from a riparian zone of the East river system, Colorado, United States - L1c2 | ecosystem: Environmental > Terrestrial > Soil > Riparian zone | place: USA: East River...
GGAGCACTCCGCTCGCCAGGCCGTCGAAGCCGTCGACACCGGCCATCGTGAACGCCGCCGCCGGGTGGTTGCCCTGGATGAGCGTCGAGGTCATGGTCACCCGGCCATCTGCCGCCGACGACGGCACGAGTCCGTGGCTGACGACGGAGACCCGGTAGGACTTGAGATCGGCGAGCGCGTCGGTCGCGCCGATCAGGTCGAATTCGCCCGACGGCTCGGGGCGAAGCGTCGGCACCTCGTCGATCGCGACCGGCGTCGCGGACGCGTCCGGTGCGGGCGTGCCGGCGCGGCGGCTCGCAATCGGGCTCGCGGGCGCCTGCATCAGCTCGCAGGAGGCGAGGACGGCGGCGGCCCCGAGCAGGAGAGAGGCCCGGGCGAGGCGCGCCGCGAACGCGGTCGGACGATGCATGGTGGTCCCGCGCGGAGATGGCTGGGCGGAGGATACCAAGGCCTCGTCAGCGCGAGACGGGCTCGACGCTCGCGCAGACCTACGTCGCGATCGCGGCGGCCGCGATCACCCGCAAGGGCGGCGGAAGCGGTTTCAGTGGGCGCGGATCGAGACGATCCGTCAGGAGGATGCCGACGACGTCCTCGATCGGCGCCGATCGACCGATGAGATAGCCCTGGCCCCGGTCGCACCCGAGGTCCGCCAGTCGATCGAGCTGGGCTCGGGTCTCGATACCTTCCGCGGTCACTTCCAGCCCGAGGGCGTGGGCGAAGGCGATCGAAGCCGTCACGATCGCCTCGTCGGGACCGAGGCGTCCCAGGCCGGCGATGAACGACCGGTCGATCTTGACGCCGTCGACGACGAAGCGCTTGAGGTAATCGAGCGCGGAGTAGCCGGTCCCGAAGTCGTCGATGACGATGCTCGCCCCCAGCGATCGGAGCGATGCAATCGTCTCGGCTGCGCTCTCGACGCCGACGAGCATCGCCGTCTCGGTGATCTCGAGTCGGAGGGCGCTTCCCGCGATGCCCGCGCCGGCAAGCGTGGTCCTGACGGCATCGACGAGCCCGGGGTCGCTGAGCTGGCGGGCGGACAGGTTGACGCTCATCATCGGGCCCCGGACCGGTCCGAGAGCCTCCTGGAGCCCTCGCAGGTCCGCCAGGGCGCGACTCAGGACGAACCGGCCAAGTGGGACGATCAGCCCCGACTCCTCGGCAACCGGGATGAACTCGGCCGGTCCGACGTACCGGCCCGATGGGTGGTCCCAGCGCAACAGAGCCTCGAGGTCGACGATGCGACCGGTCGCCAGATCGATGATCGGCTGATATTCGAGACGAAGCTCGTCGGCCTCGAGCGCCTGACGCAAGTCGCCCTCCATCGCCAGCCTGGCCTGGAGCTCGGCGAACATGGCCGGATCGAACACCGCGGTCTGGCCCTTGCCAGTGCGCTTGGCGGCGTACATCGCGGCGTCGGCTCGAGCGAGGATCTCCTCCGCCGTCGTCGCCTCATCAAGGTGGGCGATGCCGATGCTCGCGCTCACGCGCACCTCGCGGCCACGCAAGCTGAACGGGACCGCCAGGGCGTCGGTGATCGCGCTGGCGAGCCGGCGCGGGGCACCTTGGTCGGCGGGGCCGGCGATGACGACGATGAACTCGTCGCCGCCGGGGCGAGCGGTGACGCCGGACCAGCAAGCGGTGGCGATGCGCTGGCCGACCCGCTCCAGCAGGGAATCGCCGGCGAGATGGCCCAGCGTGTCGTTGATCCGCTTGAACTCGTCGATGTCGATGTACAGCATCGCGGCGCCGGCCTGCGCCTCAGGTGGACCGTCGAGAACGGCCTGCGCCAGCGCGAGCCCGGCTTGTCGGTTGGCAAGCCCGGTGAGCGAGTCGTGGGTTGCCTGATGCGCGAGAGCCACCGCCGACGCGGTGGCCTGGCGGAGAGAGCGATGCAGCCGGTTGCTGAACCCAGCGAGCAGGATGAGAAACACGACGAGGAGGGCGAGGAGCCCCAGCACGTTGAACGTCGCGAAGAACCAGTCCGGGAGCCGGTCATCCCGGGGGGCCATCGACTGGATCGCCGTGGTGCCGGCCGCGCTGAGGCATGCCAGCGTCATCAGGGCCACGAGACGGCGGCGTTCGAGGAACGGCAGGGCGAACGCGACGCCGAGCAGCGGCACGAGCGGAAAGGAGGCGAAGGTCGGGGGCTGCACGGCAGCGAACAGGATCGGCAGGACGAGCAGCGTCCCGGTGAGCAGCAACGCCGCCGGCCGCACCAGACCGCGCTGGAGAAGCCGCCAGGCGAACGCGAAGATCGCGGCGCCGGCGGCGAGCACCGCCGCGGTGCGCTCCATCGCGGGATCGGAGAAGACGAGCCCGGCACCGAAGGCGCCGACCGCGAAGATCGTTGCCGCCGGAGCCAGCAGGACCGTCGTTCGACGAAGGGCGGCCGCGAGCATGGGCGTCGCCGGGATCGGCCCTGTCGCGGTCATGACGGCATCATGACGGGCCCGGGGTCCCCGTCGCCACGACACCTTCGACCGCCGCTCCGCCCGTCGTGTCTACGCGGCCGTACCCCGAACGTCGTAGGCGGCCCGGAGCAGCCGGATCAACGGACCGGCGCGGCCACCCGGGCGTGCTGGACGAGCAGGTCCTCCAACGTGACCGACTCGCCACGCTCGCCTAGACGGGCCATCCCGCACTCGGTCGCGACGGAGAACGGACGGCCGGCCGTATCGGCAGCCGCCACCAGCTCATCGATCCTTGCCGCGTCGTTTTCGTAGTCGATGACCCCGAGCGCGAGCTCGGCGCCGTCGACGTCGAGGCCGCGGAGCGGCTCGAAGTAGGCCGGCTTCCGGCCGCTCTCCCGATCGACAGGCATGTGGACGAAATCGACGGGCGCGGCGGCCGTCACCGCGTTCGCCAGGCGAACGATCAGGCCGAGGTCCGTCGGCACCTGGAAGTGACGGTGCTTGTAATCGCCGTAGCAGAAGTGGAGCCCGCGCTGGGCCGGCCGCCGCACCTGCTCGATGCATTCGACCAGCTCGGCGGCGATCCGATCGAAGTCCCGCAGCTCGGGGATCGGCGTGAAGACGCCCTCGAGAACCCCGATCTCGACGGCCACGTCCCATTGGATCGCGAGATCCTCGGCTGGGATTGCCGCCTGGATCGCGTCGACCTCCGCGAACAACGCGTCCTTGAATGGCTGCCAGAGCCGTCGTTGCGACTCGCCGCTCGACCATGCGACGACGACCGCGAACGGCGTCGGCACGCTGACCTGGAAGCGGACGCCCTGGGGCACCGTGCCCTCGTCCCGGAGTCGAACGAACTCGCGGTAGGAATCGATCGCGACGTCCGCGTAGCCGAGCGCCCGGTCCGGGATCTCGGTGCCTTCTTCCACGTCGAGGCCCGGGAAGACCGAGTAGTCCGGGTTGCCGGTCTCGGGGTTGACCTGCGGCTGGCCCATGGCGATGCCGGAGATGGCCACCAGCTTGTCGATCTGCCACCAGATCCACTGGCTGCGATCGCCGGTCTCGCCATCGGTGAGCCGCGTGAGGTGCCGGCCGAGGATCTTCGCGGTCGACGTCATCGCGTCGACGGCGGTCGGGGCGGCCAGGCCGCCGACAAGGTGGGCTCCGCGGGCAAGGGTCATGACGACTGCCATCCTTTCGCGCTGGATGACGTCGGGACCGGGGATTCGAGAAGGCCCCTCCTGTCCGGAAGGGCCTCGCAAGCGGTTCCCTTATCTCGCAGGCGGAGGGCCTGCCCGGAGTTGGCACCTTGCCGGCTCGACGCCGGTAGGTTGTCGTGGCTTCATCGGGCCGGTCCCTCCGCCACTCTTGATAAGACGCTATTCGGTTATGCGCGATGCTAGCCAACCCCGTTGTCCCGGTCAATCGTCCTGGACGTGCCGCTAAGATCGGTCGGTGTCGAGCGATGCCCGATCGATCGATGACGCTGCGAGGACGCCGTGGGCGTGGTGGATCGTGTTCGCCCTGCCGCTGGCAGGACTCGTCCTCCTCGTGGCGCGCCCGGAGATCGACCTCCATTGGGAGCACCATCCGAGCCATTTCTGGCTCGTCCTGATCACCGCGGTCGTCAATGTCGCCCTGGCCTACATCACGAACGTGGTGGCCGGCCGGCTGGGCGACGCCCGATTGATCCTGATCTCCCTGGCCTTCTTCGCCAGCGCGGGATTCCTCGGTCTTCATGCCCTTGCGACGCCGGGTGTCCTGCTCGAGGGGTCGAATACGGGCTTCGTCATCGCGACACCGGCGGGGCTGTTCATCGCATCGGGGTTCGCGGCGGCGTCCGTCACGGCCCTCGTCGGGACGCGGCCGGCAACGGTCCTGCGGCACCGCTCGTTGATGCTCGGCGGACTCGTCGCATTGATGGTCGTCTGGGGCGTCGTCTCGCTCGCCGACCTGCCGCCACTCCAGGGACCGCCGCCGACGGCAGAGGCCATCGGTCCCCTCAGCCTGCTGGCTGCCCTCGGCGTCGGGCTGTACGCGTTCGCCGCGTTGCGGACGCTCGACTTCTATCGACAGCGCGGCGGCATCGTGGTCCTCGCGATCGGGGTCGCCCTCGTGTTCCTCGGCGAAGCCATGATCGCGATCGTTATCAGCCGCAACTGGAGCATCAGCTGGTGGGAATGGCACGTCCTGATGCTCGTCGCGTTCGCCGCAATCGCCCTGGGCGCGCGAGCCGAATATCGTCGCAGCGGCTCGCTCACGGCCGCCTTCGGCGGACTGTATCTCGAGGCGACGCTCGCCCGCCTGGATCGTCGGCAGGCCCGGGCGATCGCCGCCGTGGCCGCCGCCGGCGAACGCGGCGAGTCGACCGACAGGGTCCTGGCGGAGCTTCGACGCGACGGGGCGAGCACCGACGAGGTTGCGCTGCTCTCGCATGCGGCCGACGAGCTCCGCCGGCTCGACGCCCTGTTTCGGCCGTACCTTCCATCAAATCTCGCGACCCGGCTTCGCAACGAGCCGGACATCGCGCGACTGGGCGGCGCCGAGGGCGAGGTCAGCGTGCTGTTCGCCGACCTGGCCGGGTTCACGAGCTTCAGCGAGACGCGGTCGCCGACCGACGTCATCACGATGCTGAACGCCTACTGGGCGGTCGTCGTGCCGGCGATCGAGCGGGGAGGCGGTGTCGTCGAGCACTTCGCCGGCGATGGGGTCCTGGCGAGCTTCAACACCGCCGATGACCAACCGGATCATGCGAAGCGGGCGGCAGCAACGGCGCTGGCGATCATCGAGGCGGGGCGGCCGCTGGCGGAATCCCATCCCGACTGGCCGATCTTCCGTGCCGGCGTGAACACCGGGCCGGTGATCGTCGGCAACGTCGGCGCCGCGGGTCGCCGCAGCTTCACCGTCATCGGCGATACGACGAATCTTGCCGCGCGCCTGCTGGCCCTTGGCGAGCCCGGCTCGGTGGTCGTCGCCGAGGCGACGTGGGATCGGCTCGGTGAGGGTCGCGCCGGCACGGCCCTCGGTCCCCACGTCGTCAAGGGCAAGCGCGAACCGGTCCAAGCCTGGGTGCTGCGCGGGCTCGAGCCTTCTGCATCCGACGACCAGATCTAGGCTTCCGCCCGACCCGACCCGGATCGTGCCCGGGACCGGGTTCGGTCAGCTGCCGGCCTTCGGCGGCAGGACTGCGACATTCAGCCAGCGCGCCCCGGTCGCACGGCGCATCGCGAACGTCAGGGAAAACGGCGACGACTGCCGGGCCAGCAGGGTCCCGGCTGCTCCGTAGGTCTCCTGGACCATCGTCCCCCGGGCCGCCAGACCGAGACTCAGGCCGTCCTGCCGTCCGAACGGGACGAGGAGAGACGCGTCGATGGCAGCGAACTGGTAGTGGACGATGACGGTGGTCCCCGTCGTCACGGCATCCCGCAGGCGACCCTGCATTTCGACGAGCCGATCGCCGTGATCGACGGCCGGAAGGACCGTTTCGTCGTGGCGGAGCAGGGCCTGGTTCTCGAGCTCGAGGTTCTGGGCCAGCGTCACCAGCACTTCCTGCATTTCGGCCCCGGCGAACCGATAGTCGAAGTCGATCACGTCCTGCTCGACCGTGATCGCGGGCAGTGTTGCCGGGTCGATGGCCGTCGGCACTCGGTTCAGCACCTCCGCGCTGTCGGGGAGAACGACGCCCCGGGCCGGCTGCCCGGCCGCGACGATGCCGACGCCGACGGCCAGGACCGCCACGACGGCCAGCCCAACCCGGGCCGCGCTCCGGGCGATCCCGGTCGCCGGATTGCCGCCCGTTGCGAGTCGGATCGCGAACCCACGGAGGTCGTCCCCCGGCGTGCGCGGCTCCGGGACGAGTCGGTCGAGGATCGGACGGGCCGCGCACAGGACCACCAGGCCCGCGAGCAGCCCGACCTTCGTGCCGTACTCGTCGGTTTGGGGTGCCATGAGCAGCGTGCTCGCCACGGCCACCAGCAGGCCGAACGCGACGCGTCCGACGCGCCCCGCCGGCACGGTCTTCGGATCCGTGATCATGAAGAACAGGAAGATCATGACCTCGGGCGACGTGACGATCGCCCGCCAGTAGTCGAACCCGCAGACAGGCGCGAACGCCCAGCTGGCTGTCATGCAGTGGCCGGAGCCCGCGAGGAGCCCGACGCCGGCTGCGAGGGCGACCCAGAAGGTCGCCGCGAGCCCGAGCAGGCGCAGCCGCCTCGTGATCAGCAGGCCGCCAGTGAGGATCACGGCATAGGCCGTCAGCATCCAGACGTTCAGCGGGGCCCACCAGAAGTCGAGCGGCTCCACGCGTGAGGTGCCGAGCACGGCGAAGGCGACGACGAGGCCGATGTTGGACGGGTTGAAGACATGGGACCCGCGATAGCGGATCACGTACTTGGAGAGGAGCGAGAGCCCGGCAACGGCCGCGAACACGTACCAGGCGTACGTGGTCCAGTGATCGTCCGGCGGCGTGCCGACGACGCGCAGGATCAGGGCCACGCCACTGCCCGTCAGCATCGCGCTGGCGGGCCACACGAACGTCCTGGTCTGCCGGAAGGTCAGAGCCACCTCGAGGATCGCGCAGGTCAGGATCGCCGCCAGGACCTGCGGCACGCTGACCCTGAAGCCGAGCCCGACCTGGCCGAGGACGTGGATCGTGATGATGACCGCCGCGACATGCAGGCGCGGATCGCGGATGTTCGGCAGGATCAGCGGGTAGGTGCCACCGCCGATCGTCAGCGTCCGGGCGGTCATCGACGGGATCGATTGCCGGACGCGTCGAGCGGGCGCGGCCGGGAACACTGGACGTTGAGAGACCGGGATTTGGCAGACATCGGGGCGCTTAGGATACTGGGCGACGCTGCTCGTAGATCGGGGCGGACCACGAGTGGCGGCGGCACTGCATACTGCGGCTGGACTTCCCATCAGGAACGACTCGAGAGGGACACGGATGGCACGTGACGAGGAGCGCCTCCTGCGCTCGCAGCAAGAGCCCATCGTCGGTGGCCTGCCCGATGTGCCGGGAATCCTGGCCGCGATCCGGCTGACACCCGGTCTGGGCGTCCACCTGCGTGGCCTGGCCGACGAGCTTCTCGTCAATGACTTCCCCGGCGCCACCCTCCGTCGCGCCGAGCGGGAGATGCTCGCGACGGCTGTGTCGGCGGGCAACGACTGCTTCTACTGCATGGACTCGCACGGCGCGTTCGCGACCGCGCTGCTCGAGCGCGACGGGGCGACCGAGCACGTTCCGCTCGTGGACGTGATCAAGCGCGGCTCGTCCGAGGGCCTCGACGACAAGATGCAGGCACTGCTCCAGATCTCGCGAACCGTCCGTCGCCAGCCTCTCGACCTGACCGCCGTCGACGTCTCGACCGCACGGGCCGCCGGCGCGACGGATGCCGACGTCCAGCTCGCCGTGCTGATCGCGGCCGCGTTCTCGATGTACAACCGGATGGTCGATGGGTTTCGCGCGACCACGCCGCCGACCGCGGAGGCCTACCGTTCTCGCGCCGCGGAGATCGCCGAGCACGGCTACAGCGACCAGCGGGTCACCGCTCTTCCCGGGCGCACCTGATCCCGCGGCGACGGGGCCGCGCCGCTCGTTGAGCGCGCGACCTCAGATCCCGAACCGGCGCAGGTAGTCGCGGTTGGCGCGCTGCACGGAAACCACGGACTCGGGCGTATCCGAGGCCCGCAGGAACTGGTCCTGCTCGATGACGAGCCAGCCCCGGTAGTCGTACCGGCGGAGAGCCTCGATCACGGAGTCGATCCCGGAGTCACCGAGCCCGAGCTGGCAGAAGACGCCGCGGCTCAGGGCTTCCTCGAGACCCTTTCCCTCCGCCTTGACGTCGTCCATGACCTTCGTCTTGCAGTCCTTGATGTGGACGTGACGGATGACCTCGTGGTAGTCATCGACCGCCCTGGTCGGGTCGGCGCCGCCGAACCGGAAATGGCCGCTGTCGAGGCAGAGGCCGAGCAGTGACGGGTCGAGCCGATCCATGACCCGGGCGATCTCGTCGGCGGTCTCCACATACGTTCCGGCATGCGGGTGAAGGACGACCTCGAAACCCTCGTTGCGACAGATCTCGGCCGCCCGATGGAGGTTTGCCATCAGCGTTTCGAACCGGGCCGGCGACAGCCACGCCTCGGGATGCTCCGCGATCCGGCCGGAGAATGCCAGTCGCTCGGGCTCATCGAACTGATCTGACAGGATCGCGAGCGTCGAAGATCCAGCCGGGGCGCCTTCACGGATGAGCCGGAGGCTCGCCCGCAACCAGGTACGGTCGTCGTCGGCTTTCTCGTCACGGCTGAAATGCTGCGGCAGGAACGCGCCGACGAGCTCCAGCTTGCGCGACGACAGGCGCTGCCGGACCTGCTCGGCGTCGCCCATGAACCCGGGCGGACCGAGCTCGGTCCCCTCGAACCCGATGTCGACCATCCAGTCCAGCATGTCGTCGGGCCCCGGCATCCAGGCGTCGTCGAGGATGATCTCGTCGACGCCGAACGAGACCGGTGCGCTGGCGACGCGCATGCGTTCAGCCGCCACGAGCGCCTGCGGCGGCGCGGTCGTCCGCTGCCGAGGAACGGGATCCCGCCCGGGCCCGCGAGGTCGATGTCCCCTCGGCGCAACCGCACGAGCGGCGGACCGCCAGCTCCATCGAGATCCGGACGTCCATCGCTCCGGCCTCGGTGTGCTCGAGCGCGCGGAGGACCATTGACGCCGCGAGATCGCCGATGTCGCGATCGCGCCGGGCGAGGACGGTCAACGGGGGATCGAGCAGGGGGGCCGCATCCGAATCGTCGAAGCAGACGATCGCGACCTCGTCCGGCACGGATACACCCCGGGCGCGCAGCTCGCTCAAGCCGCCCAGCGCCAGGTCGGCGCACGGGTAGACGATCGCCGTCACCGGATCGTCCAGGTCCAGGAGCGCCGCCGTCTCGGAGCGGCCGGCCGCCTCGGTCCAATCGCCCGGCCGGACGTACCGCGGGTCGATCGGGAGTCCGTTTCCGAGCATGCCCACCTCGTAACCCGCCAAACGCTCCGCCCCGGACGTCTCGCTCTCGATGCCGCCGACGTAGCCGATCCGCCGGTGCCCGTGGATCTCGGCCAGGTGGCCGACGAGCAGCTGGATGCCGGCTTCGTTGGCCAGAGTCACCCGTCCGGCCCCCACCCCCTCGACGATGTTGTCGAAGAAGACGATCGGCAGCCCGAAGCGTCGTTCGATCGCCCGGATCGCCGATCCGTCCCCTCCCGACGAGCAGAGGATGAAGCCATCGACCCGACCGGCCGCCAGCGCAAGGAGGGCGGCTCGCTCCCGGTCCGGCCGCTCGTCCGTATCCATCAGCGTGATCTGGTAGCCGGCGGCCTGGAGCCGGTGCTGCGCACCCTTCAGGGCATTCGCGTAGAAGCCCGAGCTGATGTCAGGGACGATGAACCCGATCATCCGGGTCGATCGCGTCCGGAGCGTCTGACCCGCGGCCGACGGGTGGAAGTCGAGGTGCGCCGCCGCTCGGCGGACCCGATCGCGTGTCTCGACGGCGACGCTGCCCCGGCCGGACAGCGCGCGGGACGCGGTGGCAACCGAGACGCCGGCCGCCTCGGCGACATCCGTCAGGCGTGGCGAGGTGGCGATCATTTGACGGCCCCCATGGTCAAGCCACGGACGAGATGCTTCTGGACGAAGATCGAGAAGATCACGATCGGCAGGGCGCCGACCACGCCGGCTGCGCTCATCGCCCCCCAGTCGACGTTGATCCGACCGATGAGCGTCGCGGCGCCGATCGGCATCGTCTCGGCCGCCGGCGTCGATGTCAGGACGAGGGCGAAGAGGAACTCG
>Ga0193751_1002914_pt1 | contig 10241 bp, 11 predicted proteins | sample L1c2metaG_FD_143050 | JGI IMG/M metagenome (GOLD analysis project Ga0193751, IMG submission 143050) | Soil microbial communities from a riparian zone of the East river system, Colorado, United States - L1c2 | ecosystem: Environmental > Terrestrial > Soil > Riparian zone | place: USA: East River...
TGGGCCGGCCGCGCTGCACGCGCTGAGCAGCAGGCCCAGCAGCAGCACGACCCACGCGTTCGATCGGTGGGTCACCCGCTGAGTCTAACCGCACAGGGGAAGAACCGGCGCGGTCCAACCCGACCCATGGCAACCTTGACACGCGACAGGCCGGCGACCTAAACTCCCGCGTCGGCAGCGCGCCATCCGTGACGCGCCTCGCCGCCCGGCGACCAAATCAACCCGAGGGACGACTGCACGGCAATGAAGATCTCGCATCGCGCCCACCTCGAGCGCCGCATGACGCCACTCAGTGGCGCCGTTGGCGGGAGATCTGCGCCCACCTCGAGCTGATGCCACGGCGGCAGTGCCGCTGAGCAGGAAGCCAACCGTGGGCCAGATCGGGTCCACGGTTTTTTGATGCTCGCACCGAGCGAGCCCAAGAGCCGCGGATCCGCCAGGGACCGCGGCTTTCATGTCTCCTTCGACGACCGATAAACGTACGACCGATGAGCGAGCGATCGATGCCCGACCATCCAGAGGAACCCAAGATGACGACCGTGATCGAACAACTCAAGACCGGCATGCCCGTCACCCCTCCCGCGGAGACGGCGCCTTCACGGACGCGCCGCGTCGTTATCGACGACGGCGTTCCGGCGCTGCTGGTCGAGCACGTAACCAAGCGGTTCTTCGTTGGACGCAAGCGCAAGCCGGTGACAGCCATCAACGACGTGACGATGCGCATCCCGCGCGGCGAGATCTACGGTGTGCTGGGAGCCAACGGCAGCGGCAAGTCCACGCTGATCCGCCTGGTCAGCACCCTGCTGACGCTCGACACCGGACGGGTCGAGGTGTTCGGGCACGACATCGAGCGCGAAGAGATGGCGGTCAAGCGCCTGATCAACCGCGTGAGCGTCGACGCTGCCTTCTTCAAGAAGCTGAGCCCGCACGAGAACCTGACCTACGCTGCCCGCCTCTACGGGATGGATGCCACTCAGGCTCGGCAGGAGGCGATCCGCATCCTGGCGCGGCTGGGGATCGGCGACAAGCGGCTTGGACGGCCGCTCGAGCAGATGAGCCGGGGGATGCAGCAGAAGGTGGCCATCGCCCGTGCGCTGCTCACGGCGCCGACCCTGCTGCTGATGGACGAGCCGACCACCGGTCTCGACCCGCGCTCGAAGCTGGACGTGCAGACCTTCATCGAGGAGCTGCGCGACACGCATGACGCGACGATCGTGCTGACCACTCACGACCTCGATGAGGCCGATCGGCTCTGCGATCGGATTGCGATCATCAACGACGGCCGGATCGTGGCCGAGGACACGCCCGAGGCGCTGAAGGCGATGGTTGCCGAGGAGTACGGCCTGGTCCCGACCCTGGAGAGCGTGTTCATGACCTTCACCGGACGCTCTCTGGACGATGACCTGACCGGCGAAGACAACGAGAACGAGGACGAGTGAGGCGATGACACTCATGGCCCGCGAGCTGAGGGCGAGCTACGCCTTCGTCGAGCGAAACTTCAACCTGTCGAAGCGCTACTGGGGCTGGGAGATCGCCTGGCTGATCTACTCGGTCGCCGGTGCGTTGGCCGTTTCCCTCATCGGTCGCGATCAGCACAACGAGAAGCTGCTGGTGGTCCTGGTGATCGGCACCATCTTCTGGAACTACCTGTCGCTCGTCTTCGAGTTCATCGCCGAGACGGTGCAATGGGAGCGCTGGGAGGGGACCTTGGAGTACACGATGATGGCCCCAGTGCGGCGCTACAGCCAGCTCCTTGGCTCCGCGTTCTACGCGATCGCCTATGGGCTGGTGCACACCACCTTCATCCTCACCATCCTGTGGCTCTTCTTCCAGCTCGACCTATCGCACGCCAACTTCGGGACGGCGATCGTGTTCATGCTGCTCGGCTCGTTCAGCTTCGTGGGGCTGGGAATGGCGACCGCGGTCCTGCCGCTGATGTACGTCGAGCGCGGAGCCCAGATGGCTTTCGTGCTGCAGTCCGTGCTGCTTCTGGTCAGCGGCGTCTACTACTCCATCGACGTGCTCCCCGGCTGGATGCAGGTCCTGTCCCACATCTCACCGGCGACCTATGTCCTCGATGGGGTGCGCAAGGGCCTGATCGAGGGGCAAGGGGTCGGCCCGTTGCTGGGTGACGTGTGGCCCCTGGCGGTTATGGGCGTGGTGCTCATCCCGGTGGGCATCTGGATCTTCGGCATCGCCGAGCGCTACGCCAAGCGCACCGGCAAGCTCAAGCGGGTGGGGTAGAACCGATGACCACGCATCTGACCGCTCAGCGATGCGCGCCTGAAGGCCTCGTCCTGCGCGGGTACGCCGGTCCAACTGACCTGGACCAGATGGTCCGCGTCTTCAACGCCAGCAACGAGGATTGCGGGATCGACGAGCGCATATCGGTCGAGGGCCTTGGCAACTGGCTGGCGCACCCGTCAGACCGCTTCGACCCCGCCCACGACGTGGTGGTCGCTGTAATCGCCGACCTGGTGGTCGGCTACGGCTCGAACAGCTGGATCAACACCAGCGATGGGATGCGGGAGTTTCGGACCCGGGGCAGCGTGCACCCCGATTGGCAGGGCCGCGGCATCGGATCGGCGCTCCTGGCCCACAACGAGGCGCGCATCCGGCGCGTGGCGGTCGGGCAGCCAGATGACCGGCCGCATGTCTTCGGGGCATGGGCCTCCGAGCGCCAGCCGAGAGCTGTATCGCTCGTCACCAGGGCCGGCTACCGTCCGGCCCGCCACTTCTTCGACATGCTGCGGCCGACCCTCGACGAGATCGAGGTGCCTCCCATGCCCGAGGGGCTCGAGGTCAGGCCGATGGAAGAGACGAGGCTGCGCCAGTTCTTCGATGCCGACGCCGAGGCGTTCGCCGATCACTGGGGTGGCCTCGACGCATCGGATGGCGCGTATGCGCAGTGGCTCGCCGACCCCGATTTCGACCAGAGCCTGCTCGTCGTCGCCTGGGATGGCGACCAGGTCGCCGGCGGCGTCACCAACGTGATCAACGCCCGCGAAAACGAGCAGCTGGGAATCAAGCGCGGCCTCCTCGCCAGCGTCTTCGTGCGCCGCGCTTGGCGCCGTCGCGGGCTGGCGGGGGCGCTCGTGGCGCGCAGCCTGCTGCTGCTCCGCGAGCGCGGCATGACCGGCGCCTGGCTGGGGGTTGACGCCGACAACCCCAACGGCGCGCTCGGCCTCTACGAGCGAGCAGGCTTCGCGGTCCACTTGCGTACGACGGCGTACCGCAAGCCGATGGACCCCCAGCCGTGAGCAGCATCGAGCTGCCGGAGGCGCCGGCCATTCCGGGCCTGCGATTCCGGTCCATCCAGCGGCCGGCGGACGACGCAGCGATCGCGGTGCTGATGAACGAGTGCGCCGCCGCGGATGAGGTCCCGAGTCGCGAGACCGCAGCCCAGATCACACTGTGGCTCGACCATCCGTCGGGCTTCGACCCAGAGCTCGACCTGGTCTTCGCTGAGGTCGATGGCTCCGTCGTCGCCTACGGACAGGCTGGATGGGAGCAGGACAACGACGGTGGGGAGAACTACGAGGTCTACGGCAACGTGCATCCGGCCTGGCGGCGCCGCGGCCTGGGCTCGGCCCTGATGCGATGGGCCGAGGCCCGCCAGCGCAGCCTGGCGGCCAGCCACCCGCGCGCAGCGGAGCGTCGACTTGAGAGCTGGAGCTATGACAGCGAGACCGGCCGACGCGCTCTGCTGGAAGCGAACGGCTACGAAATGGTTCGCTACTGGTTCGAGATGGATCGGCCGCACCTCGACCAACTGCCGGATGTGTCGCTGCCTGACGGCGTGGAGCTGCGCCCAGCGCGGCCCGAGGACGTGCGCGGCGTCTGGGAGCTGGAGGTTGAGGCTTTCCGCGACCACTGGGGCTCGACCGATGAGAGCGAGGCCAGCTTCGAGCGACGTCGCGACAACCCGCTGAACGACCTCTCGCTGTGGATCGTGGCCTGGCACGGGGATGAGATCGTGGGCGAGGTCGTCAATCGGATCAACGTCCCCGAGAACGAGGAGCTTGGCCTGCAGCGGGGGTGGCTCGGCTCGGTTGCCGTTCGACGGACCTGGCGTCACCGAGGGATCGCCAAGGCGATGGTGGCGGCGAGCCTGAGGGTCTTCCGCGACGCGGGCATGACCAGTGCCGGGCTGGGGGTTGACGCCGAGAACCCGCACGGTGCCGTGGGGATCTACGAGTCTGCCGGGTTCCAGATCTCCGAGCGCGGAAGGGTCTACCGCAAGCCGTTCTAGCGGCGCGCCTGCTTGCGGATCACGTCGCGGTACAGCTCGACGACCCGCTCGGTGACGCTGTCCCACGAGTACTCGGGGGCCTTGGCGCGCCCCGCCTCCCCCATCGCGTGTCGCAATTCGGGGTCGTGGGCCAGGCGGTAGAGCGCCGCGGCGAGGGCCCGATGGTTGCGCGGCTCGACCAGCAACCCCTGCACGCCGCGCTGCACGACGTTCTTGTAGCCATGGATGTCGGAGGCGATGATCGGCACCCCGGCGGCCATTGCCTCCAGGAGCACGATCCCAAAGCTCTCCTGGCCCGTGGCGGGCGCGCAGAAGATGTCGGCCGATGCAAAGTAGCGCGCCTTGGCATCGTCGCTGACGCGGCCCAGGAACTCCACGTCGCGGATCTGGCGCAACCCGATGTAGCGCCGATACTCACGCAGCTTCGGCCCGCTGCCGATCACCAGCAGCCGCGCGTCGATGTGGCGCTTGCGCAGCCGGTGGTAGGCCTGCAGCAGGTGGATGAGGCCCTTGCGCTCCTCGAGGCGCCCGACGAAGAGGATGTTGATCGTCCCGTCGCGCAGCTCCTCGTAGGGCTGGGCACCTCCGAAGCGGGCCAGGTCCACGCCGTTGGGGATGATCTGGTACTCGCCGGGGAAGTAGCGGCTGATGAAGTGACGCGCCGCGCCGCTTACCGCGACGCGTCCATGCAGCTTGGCGGCCAGCCGGCCAGCGAACCACTTCCCGACCCAGTACGAGGGGGAGAAGCCGCCGAAGGCATGGAAGGTGGCGATGTTCACCGTGTCGGACTGATCGAGCATGGTCGGCGAGAGGAAGGGCACGAACGGCTCATGGAAGTGGAGGATGTCGAAGTGGTGCTCGGCGAGCAGCTCGCGCGCCTGCCGCTTGAACTGCCAGCCGAGGGTGACACGGCCCATGCTGCCGTTGGCGGCTTAAGCGAAGCCGGTCCCCAGGCGGATGACGTGCCCCTCGTCCAGCCGCTCCTTGCCGTACTTGCTGGTGATGATCCACACGTCATGGCCCAGCCGTCGCATGGCGTCGTACGCGTTGTGCACGTGCTCGTTGACTCCGCCAGGGTGGGGATAGCCATACGGGCTGACGATGCCGATCTTGAGCGGCCCGATCGGCGCCTTCGGCCGTCGGGCCCTGCCCGGCGGGGAGGCCGGCCTGGTCAGGGTCGCGTCGCTCATCGCCACTCTCCTGTGGGACGGAGAGTATGCCGGACATGTCGCGCCTTGGCGATCAGCTGCCGGCCGTAGATGCTGACGTTGTGCCAGTGCGACCAGTAGCTGCCGGCCGGCTCTGTGGTGCGGGCGGCGATCGCGGCCCGATACGCATCGGGGCTGACTCCGGTGAACCAGGTCCAGCCGCTGCCGATCCCGTCCAGCACGTGGGCATCGGAGTTGCCAACTGCCGCCAGCTCGAGCAGCTCCTCGTTGAGACGGCGGCGATGATGGCGCCGGACCCGTCCGGCGGCGCTGGGGTTCAGCAGCTCGATGGCGTCCAGGTGCCGCGCCGGGTCGGGGTCACGATGGACGCGCAGCAGGCTGCGCCGGCCGATGCTGGGGGTGAGAGGCGCCATCGGGTGGGCGGCGATCGCGATCCCGCCCTGGTCGTGGATCCGCTCGATCGTCTCCTCCAGGGTACGTAGAGGGGGGATCCGCTCGCTCAGGAAGAGGCCGAGAAGATGGCCGCGGCGGGTGGTGATCTCCTCCCCGACGACCATCTCGAAGTGATAGCCGCCCGCCTCGAGCAGCTCCCGGGCGCGGAGGGCGCCGTCGATGCGCTCGTGATCGGTGATCGCGATCAGGTCGAGATCGGTCTCCCGGTCAACATGGTCGAGGATCGCCTGCAGCCCGGCGGTGCCATCGGAGTAGAGGGTGTGCATATGCATGTCCGCCCGGCCGCGGCTTCCGCCGGCGCGAGGGGTCTGGCCCCGCCGATCCGTCACCTGCGGCGCTTTCCGGGCTGGTCGTCCCAGAGCGGCTGGAAGATCGCCCACCACTGCTCGGGAGCCTTGGCAATGGCCTCCTCGAACCGCCTCGCAACCGCCGCGGTCATGGCCGCTGCATCCGTGCGCCGATCTCCGCTGCGCGGAGCCTCGATCAGCCAGCCCCAGGCTACGAAGCGCTCCGGCGCCAGGCGCAGGCAGGCGCCAGCGACGAGCGGCCGGCCGCTGATGAGGGAGAGGACGGCGGGTCCGGTGGGCAGCGTGGTTGGATGACCGAAGAGGGTCACCGGGATCCCGTTCCCCCCCAGGTCACGGTCGGAGATGAGCCCGGCGAGCTTGCCATCGCGCAGGGCCTGCAGCATCGGCCGGCGAGCCTTCGAGAGCGGGATCAGCTCCACGCCGCGTCCCGAGGCCCGGCGGGCGCGCAGGAAGTCGAACAGCTCGCGAGGGCGAATCTCCTCCACCGGGGCGACCGCCTCGAGCCCATGTGCGGCCAGGAATGAGCCGTACGGCTCCACGTTGCCAATGTGCGGCAGGGTGACCACCGCGCCGGCACGCAGGACGGGCTCCCACTGCTCCCAGTCCTCGACGACCACCATCTCGCCGATCTCTTCGATCGAGCGGTGGGGGATGCGCAGGATCTCCAGGTAGTAGCGCGCGTGCTCGATGAAGGCCGTGCGGACAAGCCTGCGCAGCGCCGGTCCCTCGACCGGGCCTCCGATCGCCGCGCCCACACGCGCCAGGTTGGCCGTCACCAGCGCGCGCCTTTCTGGCGCGAATCGGTACCAGGCGCGTCCGGCGAAATCGGCAAGCGCATAGGCGATGCCGCGGGGCAGAGCTCGAGCGACCAGGTCGGCGCCTTCCAGCCCGGCGCGCAGCAGCAGCCCGCGTACCCCTCCTATCGCTTCGTCCAGTCCTCGCCGCGCCGCGCCGCATCGAGCGCAAGGCGGGCGCGCTCGCGCGCCTCATCGGTCTGTGGCCAGATCGGGCGGAACATGTACCACTGCCCGGGGTCCGCAGCGATGACGCTGCCCAGTCCATCGGCGAGCGCCTGCGTCGCACGGTGGATCTCGGCGGGCTCGTTGCTGGCGGCCCAGATGAGGGGCAGCCCATGGGCCCGGAATCGGTCATTCGGCAGCCGGCTGCAGGCGACCGGCAGGATCGGCGCACCCGAGCGCGCGGAGAGCGCGGCAGGTCCGGCCGGGAAGGTGGTCGGCTCACCGAGGAATTCGACCGGGACGTCTCCCTCCCGGTAGCCCCCATCGCAGAACAGGACAAGGTTCTCTCCGGCCTTCAGCACGCGGAACAGTCCGCGCAGGCTCCTCCAGCCGATGAGGGTCATGCCGTGACGGGCGCGGATGGCGCGCAGATGCTCGTACAGGCGGCCGTAGGTCGTGTCATCGGCCACAACGTGGATCTTCTCGCCGCGCAGATGGAGTGCCGGCGCGATGAGATCCATGCCGCCGACGTGAACCGTGCACAGCAGGACGCCCCGCCCAGCCTCGTGCGCCTCACTCAATAGCTCGTAGTTGTCGATTGTGACCAGGGCGTCGATCTGCTCAACCGTCAGCGAGGAGAGGCGCATGACGTCGACCAGGTACTTGGCGTAGTTGCGGAACGCGCGTCGAGCGGCGCGTCGCACGCGGCGATGCTCCGGGTCGAGGCCGAGCGGGCGGGCGAGGTTCTCGCGCACCACGCGGCGCTTGTCGACGGCGATGTCGTTCGCCACGTTGCCGGCGGCCGTGGCCAGGGGAAGCACGACCGATCGAGGCAGAAGGTTGATCAGCCGCTCGGCGGCCAGGTAGGCCCAGTAGATGGCGAGCTCCCGACGGCGCTCCGCGGAGGCTGAGGCACCCCGAACCTCGGGCGCCGGCTCGGGAATCCCGACGCTGCGAGCTGCCGCGCGCACCGACGTGGGCACCGCCTCAGTCGACGCCGGCGGCTGCCTTTGACTTGCCACGTGCCATCTTGCGCAGATTTGCCTTCGGCGGCGTCTCGGTTCCGACCAGCGTCTCGTTGTCGTCGCCGCGGATGAAGGCCTCCACCCGCTCGTGGGCAACGTCATCGTGGAGCTGGCGCGGAGGGCTCTTCATGAAGTAGGCCGAGGGAGCGACCAGGGTGCCGACCAGCTTCGGGTCGAGGCCGAGCTTCAGGCAGCGGATCGCATCGGTGATGACGCCCGCACTGTTCGGTGAGTCCCAGACCTCGAGCTTCAGCTCCAGGTTGAGCGGAACGTCGCCGTAGGTCGTGCCCTCCATGCGGATGTGGCACCACTTGCGGTCCTGCAGCCAGGGGACGTAGTCGGACGGTCCGACGTGCACGTTGTCCTCGCCGATGTCGTAGTCGAGCATCGAGGTCACGGCGTTCGTCTTGCTGATCTTCTTGGACTCCAGACGCTCGCGCTCGAGCATGTTCAGGAAGTCGGTGTTGCCCCCGAAGTTGAGCTGGTAGGTGCGGTCGATGCGCACCCCGCGGTCCATGAAGAGACGTGTCAGGACCCGATGGGTGATGGTGGCGCCCACCTGGCTCTTGATGTCATCGCCGATCACCGGCAGCCCGCGCTCGGCGAAGCGCCGCTGCCAGTACGGCTCGCGACCGATGAAGACCGGGATGGCGTTGATGAACCCGACCCCCGCCTGCAGGGCCTGCTCGACGTACCACTTGGTGGCCTCCTCGCTGCCGACCGGCAGGTACGAGACGACCACGTCGACCTCGCGCTCCTTCAGGATGCCGACCACGTCGGCGGTCGGGCCCGGGGCCTTCTCGATGACCTGGCTCAGGTACTTGCCAAGCCCGTCGTGAGTCATGCCGCGCTCGACTGTCACCCCGATCTTGGGGACCTGCTGGAACTTGAAGGTGTTGTTCTGGCCGGCGTAGATCGCCTCGGAGAGGTCGGTGCCGACCTTGGTCTTGTCGATGTCGAAGGCCGCCACGAACTCGATATCCGAGATGTGGTAGCCGCCCAGGTTGACGTGCATCAGTCCCGGGACGAGGTCGTCGTCCTTGGCGTCCTCGTAGTAGTAGCGTCCCTGGACCAGGCTCGAGGCGCAGTTCCCGACGCCCACGATGGCCACCCGGATCTTTCCATTCGACGTCCGATGACCGTTGGTCGCGCTCTTCACGGTGCTAGCCACGTTCCTTCAACTCTCCTGTGAACCGTCGCTCATGCCGGCCGGGCCCTCACTCGCCACCGCCAGCTGTCGAACATGCCAGATGCGCTGGATGGTGGTCGCCACCGACAGGATGGCGACAGCTGCCATGGCGCCGATGAGACCGATCTGCAAGCCGATCCCCGCCAGGGTGATGCCGGCCACGATGATCACCAGCCGCTCGGTCCTCGGAGCGAGGCCGACCGATGCGGTGAAGCCGATTCCCTCTGCCTTGGCTCGTGTGTAGCTGACCATGAACGATCCAGCCAGTGCGACGAGCGCCAGGAGCACCGGTCCGACCGGGTCGGTGGCCAGTCGCAGGTAGTAGGCAGCGAGCGCGCCGTACAGGATCGCCTCCGCGGCGCGGTCGAGGGTCGAATCGAGGAAGCTGCCGAAGGCGGTCGTCCCGCCGGTGGCGCGCGCCAGGGCGCCATCCACAGCGTCGAGCAGCGAGCCGGCGACGAGCAACGCCGCCCCGGCCACCAGCTGCCCCAGCGCAACCAGGACGGCCGCGGCAGCGACGATCAGGAAGCCGGCAACGGTCACCCCGTTCGGGGTCACGTGCAGCCGGATCGCCAGTCGCACTACCGGAGCGAGGAGGGCGCGCACCGCCTCCTTGACCCGGGCCGAAAGGAGGGCGTCACCGCGGGGCAGGTTGTGGGCCTGTGGATGGCTAGCCGACATCGGCCACCTCCGAGCGCTTGCCGGAACGGGCTACCCCGATGCCGGAGGTGCCGCCGATGAGGCGCGCCTCCGTCTCGTGCAGCTCTTCGAAGGCAGCGATCCGCAGCTGGCAGATCGTCTCGCGACCGTGCCGCCGGGTGTTGATCAGGCCTGCCAGGCGCAGGATGCGCAGATGCCAGCTGATCAGTGGCTGGGACAGCGCCAC
>Ga0193751_1002915_pt1 | contig 10236 bp, 8 predicted proteins | sample L1c2metaG_FD_143050 | JGI IMG/M metagenome (GOLD analysis project Ga0193751, IMG submission 143050) | Soil microbial communities from a riparian zone of the East river system, Colorado, United States - L1c2 | ecosystem: Environmental > Terrestrial > Soil > Riparian zone | place: USA: East River...
AGCCCGTCGGTTTAGCTCAGAGCTTAAGACCGTTGTTTCACGGAGGAACGCTATGAAACCTATCCTTACCTGCTGCGTAACCCTGTTGCTCGCGATATCCGCGCTGGGCGCTACCTCGAAAGACGTTTCCTACAAGAGCGGAGATGAAACGGTTAAGGGCATTCTTTATACACCAGAAGGAAAAGGCCCGTTCCCTGGCATCGTCGTCATCCATGAATTCTGGGGTTTGAACGATTGGGTGAAAGAGCAGGCAGCGAAGCTGGCGGGCGAGGGCTATGCGGCGCTGGCGATCGATCTGTATCGCGGCAAGGTTGCGACCACTCCGGACGAAGCGCACGAAATTATGCGCGGGGTACCAGAAGACCGCGCCCAGCGCGACCTGGAAGCAGCCTAGAAAGACCGCATCGGCGCTATTGGCTGGTGCATGGGCGGCGGCTACGCGCTCGACTTGGCGCTGGAGGAGCCGAGGCTGGCTGCTGATGTCATCAACTACGGCCATCTGGCGACCGATCCGGCGGCGATCAGCAAAATCAACGCTCCCATTCTGGGACTTTTCGGGGCCCTCGATCGCGGGATTACACCTGACGATGTAAAGGCGTTCGGCGCGGCGCTGGAGAAAGCGGGGAAGAAGATAGACGTAACGATCTATCCCGACGCCGGGCATGCGTTCGAAAATCCGAATAATAAAGACGGTTACCGGGCCGCCGATGCAGCCGACGCGTGGAACAAGACGGTTAACTTCCTTGCCAGCACGCTGAAGAAGTAGCACGTCTGAGGTTCTAGATGTGGAAAGTCGCGGTCAATGACTGTGAACAAGTGATTTCTAATGCGCGCAGCGAGTGGTGGGGCGCAAGAAAGAGGCGTCACGGATCGTTCACGAACCTGAGTAGCCCCGCCTCTTTACTGAGGGCGCAGAGCTAACGGCAGCGAGTTAGCAGTTATCATAAATTTTCGCTTGCCAATAGGTACTACTCTGGTTACTATGCACCAGACTCCTTGACATGGATATTGGCATCACAATCCGAAATTTTCGGTTGCAACGGGGGATGTCGCAAGGCGACATAGAAAAGCGTACCGGCCTGCTGCGCTGCTATCTGTCACGCGTCGAGAATGGACACACCGTCCCTTCGCTCGATACCCTGTCAAAGATCGCCGGAGCCATGGAGTGCCCGCTTTCCCATTTCTTCTCCGAACCCGGCAATAGCAACGGATCGAAGGCATTGCCCCAGCTCTCGGACGACGAGCTCCGCTTCCTGAGCCAGATTCGCCGCTATTCCGGCAGCCTGAATGACAGCGATCGCAAGTTGGTGCTGGCCATGATCAAGAAAATGGCGATGAAGTAGGAAGAGGCTTCCTGTTATTAGCTTCCCGCTCTTGGCTTTTTCACCCTCGCAGCTCCCATCCAAAGTTGAACACTCCAAGTTTTTGCGGCAAGATACCAAGAGCTTTACGTTCTCATTGCGAGGGCGGTCGGCCCATCTGCGGAGGTTCACAATGTTATCGAGAAAACGTCTAGCGAGCCTATTCCTGTCAGTTCTGATTTCGGGCGTCTGCGTCGCACAGGTGAAGCCGAGCGATCCGGGCAAAATCCTCACTCGAATCTCTTACCGCACAACATATGGAATCGATTGGCGTGCGCAAAAAGGCTCTCCGCAAATTTGCTTCGCGCTGTACCGCAACGGCTATTACCGGCTCTCCAGAATGACGGAGAGTGGGCCGCAAGGACTGCAGGGCACGTTATCCGCGGACCAGGTTTCCCGCCTCGGCGAGATGCTGCGGGAGTTGAGTGCGCAGCGCCGGGAAGACGGAATCGTCCTCCGGGGTTCGGAATCCCTGGTAGTAGAGATGGCTACGAACGGGAAGCGATATGCCTGGGTTGATGCCGATCACCGAAGCCCGTTTCCGGTGCCGGTTGCCCAGGTCGTGCGCTGGCTGCAAGAGTTTAAAGCGCAAGACGAGACTCCGCTTACCTTACGTGAACTGAGTGACCAGCCCATCTGTCCACCAGCGTCTGAAAAGCGCTTGCAGCCTGCGGTGGCGAAGTTAAACGGCGGCTCGGACGAAGCAGTCTCGTGCGGAAAGATGCCTTAGTAGAAACCTGCAATCCGAGCTTTGAGCTAGAGACCATCTAGTAGCTGGCCTCCTTACTTTCGTTCCATCCCTCTTGTGCCCAACCGGTACCTCGTCCATCCGGACAATCTCCCCTAGACTGGCTGCTGGGGAACTCATGACCGTTGATGAGGAATTGGGTAGTTTGGAGTCGCAACTGCGGCGGCTCAAGATCGAATACGAGATTTTTTTTAGCAATCCGCAGAAAAAACCACCCTCCGACCTGGAGTGGAAAGTGCTGGCGATGCTGCGCAAGTTTTCCGATGGCGCTCACATGAGTTTTCCCCAGCGCTTCCGCTACAACGGAATTGCGCAACGCTATGCGATTTATAGCGACCTGTGGCGCAAGAAAGGACGCATCCGGGAGGAGGGCTATCGCCGTCCGCAAGATGCCTTACTGGCGGTGCAGGGAGTCAGGCCGGAAGAGCGCGAGCCAGAGCACAAAGTTTATGGCCTGAGCCATACTGCGCCGAGCGAGACCGTACCCTGCGTGGTGGATTGCGCCGACCCTGGAGCCGAACGCGAGAAAGTCGAAAAGCTATTCATGGCATTGAGTGATGCCAAGAAAAAAACAGGGGAAAATGTCTCCGGTTCGCTCGATAGCTTTACCTCTTTTGTGCAGAAGAAAACCGATCAACTCCGCAAACAGCACGGCTGCTCCAAGGTCGAGTACAGCGTCGAGGTTATCGACGGTAAGGTTAAGCTGACGGCGAAGGCGAAGGCTTAGCGTAACTCTTGCTCTCGGCTCCTCGCGCTTAGCTCTTGGCTGCTAGCTCCAGGCTCTTAGTTTCGAAATCATAACAGTCGGGAAGGGCACGAGTTCCACTCGTGCCGAAAAATCGTGCGCCCTTACCGCGGCTTAAGCCGCTGGGGCTCGCTTTCCTAAACCGTGCCACCTCCTAAAAGCCCACCTCAACGGCTGGAAGCCGCTGGCTGTTTGGCAAACTCAATCGGCACGAGTAAAACTCGTGCCCTCCCGGTCTTGGAAGCTAACGGACTGAGTAGAAAGCTTGCGCCCCTTTCACCCTTTGCGACTTAGCGCAACCACGCCATTGTCGAACAGTTCGCTGAAGCCGCCTGCCTCTCGAATTCGCGTCTCCCCGCAAAGCGCGACGACTCGATCTGCTGATAAAATCTTGTGCTGGCGCTTTCGGCGCTGCAATCCCCATCCGAGGGTTTCCATGTCCCAGAAGATTCAGCGCGCCATTCTGAGTGTCACCGACAAAACGGGATTGGCGGAATTTGCCCGCAAGCTCTCCAGTATGGGAGTGGATCTGATCTCAACCGGCGGCACGGCCAAGCTGCTGCGCGACGCAGGAATTGCGGTGAAGGACATTTCCGAAGTCACTGGATTTCCCGAGATGCTCGATGGACGGGTGAAGACGCTGCATCCCAAAGTCCACGGAGGGATTCTGCACCGCCGCGAAGATGCTTCGCACCGCGCCGCTGTAGCCGAACACGGCATTCAAGCGATTGATATGGTGGTGGTCAATCTTTATGCGTTTGAGAAGACGGCGGCCAAACCAGGCGTGCATTTCGAAGAACTGATTGAGAATATTGATATCGGCGGACCTTCGATGATCCGCTCGGCGGCGAAGAATTTTCATGATGTGGCGGTGGTTACATCGCCAGCGGATTATGCCGCCATTGCAGAAGAAATGAGTAAATCTGACGGCGCGCTTTCTGCGGAGACCAAATGGCGGCTGGCGCAGAAGGCGTTCGCCACGACCGCGGCGTATGACTCAGCAATCGCCTCAACCCTGGAGCGGGTCAGCACCAACGGCAATTCCCAGGTTCACCCCGGGGAAGGTTTTCCTCAGATCCTGCGGCTCTCGTTTTCCAAAGTGACAGATCTGCGCTACGGAGAGAACCCGCATCAGAAAGCGGCAATGTACTCGGACGGCTCGGGGACGGGCGTCGCCAATGCGCGGCAGGTGCAGGGGAAGGAACTTTCTTACAACAACATCGTGGATCTGCAAGCGGCGTGGGACCTGGCGCAGGAATTTGAGGAGCCGGTCTGCGCCATCATCAAACACACCAACCCGTGCGGCACGGCTACGGGCAAGACCTTAGCGGAGGCGTACAAGCGCGCTCTAGAATGCGATCCGGTGTCGGCGTTTGGCGGAGTTATCGGCGTGAATCGTCCGGTGGATGCTGCAGCCGCCGAGGAAATGGCAAAGCTCTTCCTGGAGGTGATTGCCGCGCCGGCTTTCGAACCGGGTGCAGTTGACAGATTTTCGGCAAAGAAAAATTTGCGGTTGGTCGAGATCACGCACAGTCCACAGAAATGGGTGCTGAAAAATGTATCGGGCGGAATGCTGGTGCAGGATGCCGATCTGCATCAGTTGCAGGAGTCGAATATCAAAGTCGTGACCAAACGCCCGCCTACCCCAGAGGAGAAGCGCGCGTTGCTGTTCGCCTGGAAAGTTAGCAAGCACGTGAAGTCGAACGCCATCCTTTACTCGCGTGACGGGCAGACCGTGGGTGTCGGTGCCGGACAGATGAGCCGTGTAGATTCCTGCCGCCTGGGCGCGCAGAAAGCCGTGTTGCCGCTGAAGGGCACGGTTGCAGCCTCTGACGCGTTCTTTCCGTTTCCTGACGGCGTTGAGGAAATCGCCAAAGCCGGAGCCACGGCGATCATTCAGCCGGGTGGGTCAGTCCGGGATCAGGAGGTGATTGAAGCGGCGGACCGGCTGGGACTGGCGATGATCTTCACGGGCGTCAGGCACTTCAGGCACTAGGACATCGGGTGATCTGGCGATCGGGTCATCGGGTGATCGAAACTAAGTCAAAAGCGTCGGACAAGAGTGTCCGACCCACACGGACCCAGTTGATCGCCGCAGTCAGATCACCCGATGGCCCGATCACCAGATCACCCGATTCTTTCGTTACTCTAGTTTTCCGCAAGCTCCAGTCGCGACGGGGTAGAATAAGCGAAAGCACCCACTCGGCGTGGTTCGGCATCCAATCGCTATTGGGAGTCCCAAAGGTATTTCATGAAAAGTATTGTCGCCCTGTTTCTGCTCACTTCTTTGGCCGCAGCTCAGCAGCCGGCTTCCGGATCTTCTTCTTCCCCGGCTCCAACAACGCCTGGCGACGCTTCACAGTCTGCGCCGCGTAAGGTGGATAAAGCCGCTGCCTACTATCACTTCACCATGGCCCACATGTACGAAGAGGAAATGGCGGCGTATGGGCGCAGCGACCTGGTGACCAAAGCGATCGAAGAGTATCGGCTGGCGATTGAGGCGGATCCGACTTCGGAATATCTGAGCTCGGGCCTGGCGGAGATCTACGCCCGATCTGGCCGCATCAAGGATGCCGTGAGCGAAGCGCAGGACATTCTGAAGCGCGATCCGCAAAATCTTGAAGCCCACCGCCTGCTGGGACACATTTATCTGCGCTCGTTGGGAGAGATACAAGGTGGCAGCGGGTCGGCGTCGGACAACGTGCTCAAGCTGGCGATCGAGCAATATGAACAGATCATCAAACTCGACCCCAGCAGCGTGGACGACCACATCATGCTGGGCCGCTTGTATCACGCTGATAGCCAACTGCGAAAAGCCGAGGAAGAGGAAAAGACAGCGGCCAAGCTGGCGCCGGACTCCGAAGAAGCCGTAACCGCGCTGGCCATGCTCTACAACGAAGAGGGTAATGCTCAGAAGGCCGCCGAGACTCTGGCTTCGGTCCCAGAGGGCACGCGTTCCGCAAAGCTCTACGCCGTGCTGGGCGAAACCTACAGCCAGCAAAAGGATTACAAGAAGGCAATTGGGGCCTACCAGCATGCCATTGCGCTGGACCGCGACAACCTGGACGCGATTCGCGGGCTGGCTGACAGTCTGCAGAATGATGGGCAGACGGAAAAGGCGCTTCAACAGTACAAAATTATCGCCGACGCCAACCCCGAGGACGCCAGAACCTATATCCGGATAGCGGAGATTTACCGTAAGCAGGGCAAGCTGGATCTGGCCTTGCAGAACCTGAAAAAAGCGGGATCGATGGTGCAGGATTCGGACCAGATTTCTTACGACACGGCGTCCGTCTACCAGGCGCAGGGCCGCTATGACGAGGCCGCCCAGGAGTTGCAGACTCTGCTGAAGCGGACCGAGAAGGCGGACAACAACTACAGCCAGGAAGAGCAGGAAAACCGCGCTGTATTTCTTGAACGTCTGGGAACGGTCTATCGCGATAACGGCACCCAGGCACAGGCAATTGAGACCTTCCAGAAAATGCTTGCCCTGGGCGGCGATGCCGCCAAGCGGGGCTATCAGCAGATTATTGATACCTACCGCGAAGCCAAGCAATGGCAAAAGGCCACTGACGCTGCCAAGGAAGCCACTCTAAAGCTGCCGAAAGACCGCGATCTGAAAATGGTTTATGCCGGCCAGCTGGCAGATTCAGGCCAGACTGAAGCGGCCTTGCAGCAGGTGAAATCGTTTTTGAAAGGCACGCCGGACGACCGCGAGGTTTACATCAACCTGGCGACCATGTATAGCCGCCTGAAGCGCTGGTCTGAGGCGGAAGCCGCGCTCGACAAGGCGGATGAACTCTCCACCAAGCCCGAGGACAAGGAAGCGATTACGTTCCTGCGCGCTTCCGGCTACGAGCGGCAAAAGAAGTACGACCAGGCTGAGGACCTCTTCCGCAAAATGCTGGACAGCGATCCGGAGAATGGCGGGGTTCTCAACTATCTCGGCTATATGCTGGCCGACCGTGGCGTCAAGCTGGATGAAGCGCTGGGAATGATCAAGAAGGCGGTTGAGATGGAGCCCGCCAACGGAGCGTACCTAGACTCGTTGGGCTGGGCATACTTCAAGCTGGGCAAGTACGACTTGGCGGAAGACAGTCTGATCAAGGCTTCACAGCATGTGATGGGCGCAGACCCGACGGTGCAGGAGCATCTTGGCGATTTGTACCAGAAGACCGGCCGCCTGAAACTAGCAGCGTCGCACTGGGAGCGCGCCGTGAACGAATGGAACAAGACGGTGGCTCCGGAAGTCGACCAGGACGCGCTCGCCAGAGCGCAGAAAAAGCTGGAGACGGCGAAGGTGAGATTGGCCAAGGAAGGACAGTAAGGAATCGGGTGATCGGGTCATCTGGTGACCGGGCGATCGCACACCCCGCTTTTGACTTAAGATTTCAGCTCATCCGATGACCCGATCACCCGATCACCCGATGGCCCCTTACGCCGTCCATGTGGAGAACTCGCGCGGGCGGCATTTTCCTGAACCGCAGCACCCTTACCGCAACGACTTTCAGCGCGATCGCGACCGGGTGATTCATTCGCGTGCCTTTCGGCGTCTTGAAGCTAAGACCCAGGTCTTTACCCGCCGCTACTCGGATCATTTTCGCAACCGGCTCACCCATACCATTGAAGTAGCGCAGATTGCGCGCACCGTAGCTGCGCAGCTGGGATTGAATGTCGATCTGGTGGAAGCGCTGGCCCTGGTGCATGACATTGGGCATCCGCCGTTCGGGCATGCGGGAGAGAAAGCGCTCGATTCCGCTATGCGCCAGCACGGGTTGTCCTTCGACCACAACCTGCACGCGCTTCGGATCGTCGAGGACTTCGAAACCCGCTACGCCGCATTTCGCGGATTAAACCTGACTTTCGAAGTGCGCGAGGGAATCATCAAGCATTCGCGCGATTACGATCCGGCTGAGCATCCGGAACTCGCTGAATATGTTCTGGGTAGCCAGCCGCCGCTCGAAGCTCAACTGATCGACATCACTGACGAGATTGCTTATGCCAGCGCCGACCTCGATGACGGATACGAGGCTCGGCTGCTCGAGCTGGAGCGTATCCGCGAAGGATTGCCGGGTTTTGCCGGCTTCTTGCGCGAGGCCGAGGAACGATATCCAGATGCAGCAGAGAAATTGCAGTTTAACGAGGCTCTGCGACGCACGCTCGACCGCTGGGCGGGGGACCTGATTCGGAACACGCAGCACCAAATCAAAGCCGCCAGCCTCGCAAGTTTGGAGGATGTGCGTGAATGCGCAACCCGAATCGCAGCGTTGAGTCCGGAGATCGAGCAGGAACGGCGCCAGACCAAACAGTTCTTATACCGGAACCTGTATTTCAGTCCGGCTCTAGAACCGGAAAAAGACGACGCCGAACGCATTATCGCTAAGCTCTTCGCTCTGTGGATGAAGGAACCAGAAAAGCTGCCGTCAAGTTATCAAGAGAAAGCCAAGCAGGAGCCTCTGGCGCGCATTGTCTGCGACTACATTGCGGGCATGACCGACAACTATATCTACGAACAGCATGAGAAGTACTGCGGTTAGTACCGTCAGTCCTGGTACTGGTCGTGATAACGGACTCATGCCTGAATGAATTCAAGCGCTTCTTCATCGAAGTCAGTTCTTTCCTGGCGCGGTCAACGCGGTGAATTCGCGCCGGGCTTCCTGAGCGGGAATGAAGTCGGCGTCGGCGTTCTTCCAGATATCGAGCAGCTGTTGATAGCTGCGCGTGGCGGCAGCTTTATCGAAATGCGATTGCGCCCGAGCGGTGCCCAAGAGGGAGAGAGCATAGTTGGGCGACTGAGCCGTGCCGACAGGCCCTTCCTGCAGTGAGAGGCCGCGGTAGCGGATTCCGGGCTGGAAGTCGGTCACCGCCTGCTGCCATTGCCCCATCGCCAGCGAAGCGCTGCCCAGAAGCTGGGGCGCTTTGGACACTTGCGCATAGGTGCCTGCAGAAGCCAGCAGCCCGGAGACACGTTCCGGATGGTGCTCGGCCAGAGCGATCGCAGCCTTGATCTCGGGCAAATAAACGTCATTGACAAGGCTGTTGCCCGGTACCGCCGCTGCCAGGCGTTCCGCTTCCTGTAACGCCGGACCGCTTTCGCCGCACAGGGCCAGGGCGAGGGCGGCATCGGGAACAGTAGCCACAGAATGGTCGAGAGCCAGGCCGCGGTGCGCGGAATCGCGCGCCGCAGAACACTGGGAAGCCAGGGAATCGTGGACTGCCTTAAGAGAGTAGAAGGTGCCGGCGGAATCGGGAAAGTGCTGCTGTTCGGCACGTTGCGCGGCACGTTCCCAGGACTTGTCGGCCGCCTGGATCTTACCTGCGTAGAAGTTGATGTTTCCCGCCAGGAATTCCACCATAAAGCCCGCCGGCTGGGTGGATGCCCATTGCGTTTCCTTCTCCCAATCCGGGCGGCCGGACTGGAAGTCGTGCAGCAACAGGTTGCCGTGATAGTTGGCATCGTCGCCGCCACCTTGCTCCAGAGCTTCTTTTAGATAACGTTCGGCCTCCTGTATGCGATCCGTACTGAGCAGAGTCCCGGCGACGTTGTTGGCGGCGACGTTGTCCCACTTGGCGATCTCCCAAGTTTTCCTGAAACCCTCGAGCGCCTGATCGAAATCGCCGACGTAAGCATAGGTTTGCGCCAGGTTGTTAGTTGCCTGTGCATCGCGCGGATAGGTGGCAACGTACAGCTTGTAGGATTCGAGCGCCTTGGGCAGATCGAACTGCTGCAGCGCGTATTGCGATTCGATGTACATGCGCTCGCGCTCAGTAACCCGCTCGCGTAGGTCGTATGCTTTCTTCATGTCCACCAGCGATTTTGAGATAGCTCCCTGGTTGGAGTAGGCAACACCCAACCGTGCATAGGCCATGGCGAAATTGGGATCGAGTTGAATCGCTTGTTCATAGAATGATGATGCCTGCGGAAAGTCGCGCCCCATGCGGTGTTCGTCTTCTCCCAGCGAGAACGCATGAAACGCCTGCAGCGATGCTGTGGTCACGTTGGTGTACGGAGAAGATAATTTCTGAATGGATGACAGCGATTCGCCCAGCCGGGCGCGCATGTTGGTGGCCGCCGTCGAAACCGCAGGCAGGACGCCGGTTTTGTCGGCAGCGGTGACCTGCTCGCGTCCAAAAACTTCGCCGGTGGCGCAGTTCACCGCATTAATCGAAATCACATACGATGAACCCAACGGCTCGATCGTCCCTGCCAGATAAGCTTTCACCCCCAGGCGCTGCCCGATCTGCTGCGCCAAGTCTGGGGTGATGCGCTGGTCTTTTGGCTGTCCCAGATATTGCAGATTGTTGTGCAACTCGGCATCGCTGACCAGTTGAATCATCGGCGACTGCTCCAGCTGGATGGCAAGCGCTTCCTTCAGCGTGGA
>Ga0193751_1002916_pt1 | contig 10231 bp, 9 predicted proteins | sample L1c2metaG_FD_143050 | JGI IMG/M metagenome (GOLD analysis project Ga0193751, IMG submission 143050) | Soil microbial communities from a riparian zone of the East river system, Colorado, United States - L1c2 | ecosystem: Environmental > Terrestrial > Soil > Riparian zone | place: USA: East River...
TCGTGAAAATCAGGTCGACGCGATTATTCGGCTGTTCGATGATTTCGGGAACGACGCTCACGTCATAACGGCCCGCGTGGCGATAGATATCAGCAATACGCTGGGCGTCCGACTGCACCATGGGTCTCGACAGCGTGCCGCGCGGTTTGGATTGAATTTCGGAAGTAAGCTGTTCGTCCTTGACTTTCTTGTTGCCCTCGAAGGCGACGCGGCCGATCACCGGGTTTTCGACCACGGTGACCACCAAACGGCCGCCCGCCTGATTGATTCTCACATCCTGAAACAGACCGGTCTCGATCAGCGCCTTCAGGCCGTCATCGATGTGGCCCTGATCGAGGCGCCCACCGGGACCCGGCTTGAAATAGGAGCGGATGGTCGCAACTTCGACCCGCCGGTTACCCTCAACCTCGATCTGGTCCACCGTCTGGGCCAAAGCCGACGAGGACGCGAGCCCAGCCGCCAGCATGGCAGCAACCGGCGTCGCGAACATGATCAGGGCGGCCAACAAGCCTCCCCGCACCCGCATTCCAACATTCATGCGCTGAGCGCCCTTACCATTCCAGTGCCGGCTCGCACCCCTACGAACCCGCAGATTCCCATCGGTTGGCCTGCTTGTAGCCAATTTTGCCAAGCCGGCAAACCCAATGTCGCAGCGCGATTTCATTTTCATTCCAAGACGTTGCCTATCGGCCACGTCATAAAAAAGCCGCTTCACGATGCGGCCAGATGCAGGATGTCGTTATAGGTGGCAAACACCATCAGCATCAGCACCAACCCGAGCCCGATTCGGAACCCCATTTCCTGCGCCCTCGGGGACAGCGGGCGTCCCCGCACGGCTTCCACCGCATAGAACAAAAGGTGACCCCCATCGAGCAGGGGTACCGGAAACAGGTTGAGCAATCCGATCGAGACCGAGAGAACCGCGGCCAGATGCACCAGCGCAGCAAGACCGATGGTGGCGACCTGACCTGAAATCTGGGCGATACGGAGCGGACCGCCGACCTGATCGGCCGCCTCTCGCCCTGTAAACACGCCGCCGATGTATGCCAGCGTGCGATCGACCACGAACCAGGTTTCCTTGACGCCAAGCCAGAGCGCGGTCGCGGGGTCCACGCGCTCGGTGGTTACGTCACCAGCCGTAGTCTGGCGAGTAATGCCCAGCACGCCAAGACGATGGGCATTGCCGAACGCATCCTTCACTTCCTTGAGTTCTGGCGTGCCACGCAGTTGCAGCGTGGATTCGCCGCGTTTGATCGTGAACCCAAGTTGCTCGCCCGCCCTAACGCTGACGATTCGCTGCATGTCGGAAAAACTTCCGATCGCCTGACCGTCGATTGCTGTGACAACGTCCCCCACCTGAAATCCGGCCGCGGCCGCAGCGCTGCCCGCCTCCACCTTGTCGACGCGCGCCGTGGTGCTCGGCTTGCCGAAAAATGTGAATAGGCAGGTGAAGATCACGATGGCCAGCAGGAAATTGGCAATCGGACCAGCCGCCACGATCGCCGCACGCGGCCCAACGTTCTTGTAATGGAAGCTACCGGCGCGCTCTTCCTCGGTCATGCGCTCGAGGGTTTCGGAAGACGGCGTAGAGGCCTCGCTGTCGTCGCCGAAGAACTTGACGTAGCCGCCGAGCGGAATTGCCGAAATCTTCCATCGCGTGCCGTGCCGATCATTGAAGCCGGCAAGTTCGGGTCCGAAACCGAGCGAAAAAGTTAACACTTTGACGCCGGCCCAACGAGCAATCAGGAAATGCCCAAGCTCGTGGAAGAAAACGACAATGGTGAGCACGAACAAGAAGGGAACGATGTAGCCGATCAAACCGTGGCTTAACACATTGAAACTATGTAGAAAAAACTCAGACATCCGCTTTCCCTCACCCAGAGCCAAAGGCTCCGCCCGCAACGTTCTAGGATGCCTTTAAGGCAATTTGAGGCAATAGGGTGACTGCCTTATTTCGCGCTTTATGGTCAACGGCAATGGCATCATCCGCAGATGTCAGCGGCGCCAGGTCACCGGAGCGTATCCACGCCTCCAGCGTCGCTTCGACCAGGCGCGCAATGGCGCCAAATCTGATTTTGCCGTCGATAAACGCAGCTACCGCCACCTCATTGGCCGCATTGAAGACGGTGGTCGCGCCGCGGCCGGTCCGCAACGCATCGTAGGCCAGTCGAAGTCCCGGGAACCGTTCGAAGTCGGGCGCCTCGAAAGTCAGCTGTCCAATTTTGGCAAGGTCGAGCTTCGCCGCCGGCCCGACAATGCGATCAGGCCAGCCAAGGCAATGCGCGATGGGGGTGCGCATATCGGGCGCGCCGAGTTGGGCGACGACCGAGCGATCCGAAAACTCAACCATCCCGTGGATAATCGATTGCGGATGAACCAGAACGTCGATCTCCTCCGGTGCCAATGCGAACAGGCACGCCGCTTCGATGACCTCCAAACCCTTGTTCATCATCGATGCGGAATCGATGGTGATCTTTTGTCCCATGCTCCAGTTCGGATGCTTTAAGGCCTGTTCCAACGTTGCTTGTTCGATATCGGCGCTGCTCCAGGTCCGAAACGGTCCGCCGGACGCGGTGATGATCACGCGCAGCAATTCTTCCCGATTGCCGGAGCTGAGCGCCTGGAACAGCGCGTTGTGTTCGGAATCGGCCGGCAAAATGCAGGCCCCGGCCTTTGCCGCGCGCTGCATGAAAAGATCGCCGGCACACACCAGGCATTCCTTATTGGCAAGCGCGACGGTGGCGCCGCGATCGACGGCCGCAAGCGCCGGCTTCAGTCCGGCCGCGCCGCTGACAGCCGCCATGACCCAATCCGCTGGACGGGCGGCTGCTTCGATAATCGCGCCCTCGCCGGCCCCGCATTCGGTGCGCGTACCGGCCAGCGCATCCTTCAACTCAGCGAGGCGGCCGGGATCGGCAACAGCCGCAAAGCGCGCGCCGAACTCCTTTGCGAGCTTTGCCAGCCCTTGCACATTGCTATGCGCCGTCAACGCCTCGACCCGGTAGCGGTCGCGCGACGCCCGCAGCAAATCCATCGTGCTGTCGCCGATCGAGCCGGTCGCACCCAGCACGGTTACCGAGCGGACGGCCCTGGCCGCAGCTTTGTTGTTACGCAAGGGAACTGCGCTCATGACCTCACCAAACCATAAGACCGCGGCCAACGCCATCCGCGCCGCCCCGCAAAAACCCAAAAATCGCCGCCACGACGATGGCGGCCACGAACCCGTCAAGACGATCGAGCAAGCCGCCGTGCCCGGGAATGATGTGGCTGGAGTCCTTGACGCCGAACCGGCGTTTCACCGCCGACTCAAAGAGATCGCCGAGCTGGCAAATGATCGAAAGGACCGCACCTAATAGCAACGCGTAGCCGGTTTTGAGCGCGAGCGACGGATCGGCCCATTGGGGGACAAATGCAAGAAATGCCGCGGCGATCGCAAGGCTCGCCACAAATCCGCCGATCGCACCCGCCCAGGTCTTGTTGGGACTGACCCGCGGCCAGAGTTTCGGTCCGCCGATGCCGCGGCCCGCAAAGTAGCCGCCGATATCGGTTATCCACACCACCAGCAGAATAAAGATCAGCGCAATAAATCCACGTGCCTGGTCGAGGCGCACCAACACCGACGCAACCTCGGCAGCGGCGGCATAGGCAAATCCCGTCGCAGTCCAACCGCGACGCGACGGCGAAAGCAGTACGACACCGGCCAGTCCGCCGACGAGGACAAGGAGCGAGACATCGATCCGCCCTTTTGCGAGAAAGAATCCGGCTAGTGCAAGCGCGACGACGCCAGCCGCTACCAGGCGCGGCCGGCGTGCACCCACAACCGTCAGCCACTCGACATAGAGGCCGATCGCAGCCAGCGTCACCAGCGCGCTCCACAGCCAGCCGCCGGCGTAGGCAATGGCGATCGCGAGCGGAGCCAGCACCATCGCAACGGCCACGCGTATCAGGAGATTGCGCGTCCCCTGCTCAGCGGTTGCGGCAGGCGCTGCTTCGCCTTCGCTCACGATCCGGTCTTCGCGGCCAGACCGCCGAAACGGCGCTCGCGTCTGGCGTACTCGGCGATCGCGCCCTCAAGTGCGGCCTTGTCGAAATCCGGCCAGTGAATCGGCACGAACACGAGTTCGCTGTAGGCGGCCTGCCACATCAGGAAGTTTGACAGCCGTTGCTCTCCGCTGGTGCGAATGATCAGATCGGGATCGGGAATATCGGGTGCGTCCAGGTATCGTCCGAGCGTGTCGGCGTCGATCGACGCAGGATCGCGTGTTCCCTCGGCGACTTCGCGCGCGAGCCGCTGCGCCGCATGAGCGATTTCCTGGCGCGATCCGTAATTGAACGCGACCACGAGATTGAGGCGATCATTATCCCGCGTCAGGTCCTCGGCCTCCTTCAGGAGCGCGCAGATGTCCGGCTCAAGTCCTTCGCGTTCGCCGATCACTCGAACCCGAACGCCGTCGCGATGCAGCGTCGCAAGGTCGTTACGGATGAAACGCCGCAGCAGGCCGAACAGGTCGCCGATTTCGGTCGCCGGGCGCGACCAGTTTTCCGAACTGAAGGAAAAGATCGTCAGATAGAGAATGCCCAGTTCGCTCGAGGCGCGAACGACGTTACGCAACGCTTCGACGCCACGGCGATGACCTTCCGCGCGCGGCAAGCCGCGGGCCGCCGCCCAGCGTCCATTGCCATCCATGATGATCGCCACATGCAACGGACCGTCCGCCCGATTCGGTCGTTCTGTTGCAGGTAGAGCGGCATTCGACATTCGATCAATCCTTCAGAGCATGATCGGAAAAACGCGGGATCCGCCTTCTTGAAAACACCATGCTCAAATCAAACAATGGCCTAGAGCCTTTTCCGCTTCGATTGAATCGAAACGGGGCTCTAGATTCTTGATTTGACGCGTTTTCTTGACGCGAACCGGTCTCCACTTCGCTTGAAAACGCTCTAGTGTGGTGGTTCAGAAGTTCTCATCGTCTGTGGGGCTAGTCCGTCATGAGAATTTCTGAACCAAACCACGCTAGAATCATAGATTTCTAGTGTCCTTTCGAATCCGAAGTTCGCAAAAGTGGGTGCTGCACGGGAGTGCGAACTTCGGATTCGGGACACTAGACGGTGAGGATTTCCTTTTCCTTGGCTGCAAGCAAATGATCGATCTCCGAAATCGCGCCGTCCGTCGCCTTCTGCACGTCGTGAGCCAGACGCTCCTGATCGTCCTCGGAAATCTCGTGATTCTTCTCAAGCTTCTTGATCGTATCGAGGCCATCGCGGCGGACATGACGGACCGCAACCCGGGCGGCTTCCGCATATTTGTGCGCAACTTTGACCAGTTCCTTGCGGCGGTCTTCATTGAGTTCGGGAATTCTCAGGCGAAGTACCTGCCCTTCGGTGGCGGGACTTAGGCCGAGATTGGAATCGACGATCGCCTTCTCCACCGCCTTGACCATCGACTTGTCCCAGACCTGCACCGACAACAGGCGCGGCTCGGGCACGCTGATGGTTGCCAACTGGTTGAGCGGCATATGCGTTCCATAGGCATCGACCTGCACCGGCTCCAGCATTGAAGCCGCCGCGCGGCCGGTCCGCAAACCGCCGAGTTCGTGCTTGAGAGACTGCGTGGCGCCCTGCATGCGGCGCTTCAATTCGTTGATGTCGAAATTACCCGTAGGCATTGCGCTCTCTCCTCTTGAATCCCGCTCATCGAGGCCGCCAGCCCTGCGCTCGCTTTGCGCTCCGGGGGGCAGGTCAGCCGGCGACGACGGTGCCCTTGCCAGTGCCGCGCAGGATTGCGCCGATCGAGCCCGGCTCGGCAATCGAAAACACGATGATAGGCAGCGACGTCTCGCGGGCAAGCGCGAATGCGGTGGCGTCCATGACCTTGTAGCTCCCCGCGATGGCCTCTGAATGGCTGAGGCGGTCAAATCGCCTGGCGGACGGGTCCTTTTTGGGATCGGCGCTGTAGATGCCGTCGACATTGGTGGCCTTCAGGACCGCCTGCGCGCCGATCTCGGCCGCGCGCAACACCGCCGTGGTGTCGGTGGTGAAGAACGGATTGCCGGTTCCGCCGGCGAGCAGCACGATTCGGCCCTCGGCGAGATATTTGTGTGTCGCACTTCGGGTGAAGAGCTCGCAGATCTGCGGCATGACAAACGCCGACAGCGCTCGTGCCGGCGCTCCCCGCCGTTCGATGGCCGCCTCAAGCGCCAGGCTGTTCATCACGGTGGCGAGCATGCCCATGGTATCGCCGGTCGGGCGGGAGACCCCGCGCGAGGATACTTCCACGCCTCGGACGATATTGCCGCCACCGACCACCACGGCGATCTCGGTCCCGAGTTGGCGGGCGCCGATCAGCTCGCCCGCGATGCGGTCGACGGTCGGCTGATCGATGCCGAAGGATTGCGCGCCGGCGAGATATTCGCCCGAGAGCTTGATCACCACCCGACGATAGACCGGCTCAGCCATTGCTATTCGCTTTCTCTAGCCCGCCCGGCAGCCTCCGGTGCAAACAGTCCGAAAGCACGGTTCGGGCGGTTATTTCTGGCCGCTGACCGCCGCGACTTCGGCCGCAAAATCGGTTTCCTGCCGGTCGATTCCCTCACCGAGAGCATAACGCAAAAATCCGCTCACCTTGATCGGCGCGCCAACCTTACCCTCAGCTTCTTTCACGGCCTGCGCGACCGATTTGCCGGCATGCTCGGCATGGATCGAGGCCTGCTCCAGCAGGCAGACTTCCTTGTAATAGGTCTTCAAGCCGGACTCGACGATCTTTTCGATCACGTTTTCGGGCTTACCCTGCTGACGATACTTGTCGGCGAGCACATCCTTCTCGCGCTTGACGGCGGCGGGATCGAGCCCGGCCGGATCCAGCGCTTGGGGGTTGGCGGCCGCAACATGCATCGCAAGCTGCTTTCCGAGCGCAGCCAGTTCGTCGGTCTTGCCCGCCGATTCCAGTGCGACGATCACACCCATCTTGCCCGCGCCTTCGATCACCGCGTTGTGCACATAGCTCGACACCACGCCCTTGGCGACTTCAAGCGAAGCCGCCCGGCGGAGCGTCATGTTTTCGCCGATGGTCGCGATCGCGTCGGCGATCGCCGTTTCGACTGACACGTTGCCGACCTTGGCGGCCTTGATCTTTTCTACGTCGGCACCGACCTCGAGCGCGACCTGGGCGATCATCTTGACCAGTCCCTGGAATTGGCCGTTGCGCGCAACGAAATCCGTCTCGGAATTGACTTCCACGACGACCCCCTTGGTGCCCGCGGTCAGCGCGCCGATCAGCCCTTCTGCCGCGACGCGGCCGGCCTTTTTCGCCGCCTTCGACAGCCCCTTCTTGCGCAGCCAGTCGATCGCCGCCTGCATGTCGCCGCTGTTTTCAGTAAGCGCGGCCTTGCAATCCATCATGCCCGCGCCGGTGGTCTCGCGCAGGTCCTTGACCATCGCCGCTGTGATTGTCGTCATCGTTGAACGTCCTCTGCCTGTCAGGGCGGTGCGGCGCGGCTTTGCCGCCTCGCCGCCATCCACTTTCAGCCATGTCGTAAATTGCAGTTTGTCGGCCGGGATGTTCCGGCCGACACGTCGCTATTCCGCTTCCGCGGTCATCGCCTTGGCTTGGGCCACCCAGCCATCGGCCCGGCTCGGAAGGCCGACCTCTTCGCCGATCTGGTGGGCTTTATCGTGATCGAGTTCGGCGAGCTGCCAATAGTGGAAAATGCCGAGATCGTTGAACTTCTTCTCGATCGCGCCAGACACGCCGGTGAGTTTTTTGAGATCGTCGGCGGCGCCACGCGGCCCCGCGAGGCCCTGGAAGCCCGCGGGCTGCGGTGCCGTTGCGATTTCCTCGCGAGCCGGATGGGCCGACGCGCCGACGTCGATCCCGGCTTCGCCTTGCGCGCGCGAAATGCCGTCGATCGCCGCGCGGGCGACCAGGTCGCAGTACAGCGAAATGGCGCGGCCGGCATCGTCATTGCCGGGCACGACGTAGGTGATGCCCTTCGGGTCGGAATTGGTATCGACGATCGCGGCGACGGGAATATTGAGCCGCTGGGCTTCCTGGATCGCGATGTCTTCCTTGTTGGTGTCGATCACAAAGATCATGTCGGGCAGACCGCCCATCTCCTTGATGCCGCCCAGCGAACGATCGAGCTTGTCGCGCTCGCGCTGCAACGTCAGCCGCTCTTTCTTGGTGTAGGCATTGGCATCGCCGGAATTGAGCACCTCATCGAGGTGCCGCAGCCGCTTGATCGAACCGGAAATCGTCTTCCAGTTGGTCAGGGTTCCGCCGAGCCAGCGCGAATTGACAAAATACTGCGCCGAACGCTTGGCGGCCTCGGCGACGCCGTCCTGCGCCTGCCGCTTGGTGCCGACAAACAGGATACGGCCGCCCTTGGCGACGGTATCGCTGACTGCCTGAAGCGCGCGATGCAGCATCGGCACGGTCTGGGCGAGGTCGATGATGTGGATGTTGTTGCGCGCACCGAAAATGTAATCCGCCATTTTCGGATTCCAGCGGTGCGACTGGTGGCCAAAGTGAACGCCAGCCTCAAGCAGCTGACGCATAGAGAAATCGGGTAGTGCCATAGTTCGGTTCTCCGGTTGGTTCCTAGCGGAAACGTGTGAGCAGACGAGCCTTATGGCCCGGCTGCCACCGGACGGCCTTTTGAGCCATGTTTCCGTGTGAGATGGCGCGGTATATAGCGGGATTTTCGCGAGAAGCAAGGAAATCCGGGGCTTTTCGGCCGCCCGGAGGTCGTGAAATCCCGCGAATATCGCCCAGTTCGGGTTTATCCCACGGGCGCGCTGCGCACCACCGGCGCGACGTCAGGCCTGACCGGCAAGTTCAGGGACAAGAGTGGTCCTCTTCTCGCCAATTCAGCGGATGAGGTAAATGCTTTCTTTCGGTTGTCCCGGCTGAAGCAATGGTCCGGCCTGAGCGGCGGCCGCGGAATTCGCAGTGCACGCCTTGCGTCCGATGTGCGCGAGGTCGTCAAATCCCAGCCAAGAGGCCAAAATCGCCGTGGTCGGCGGCGACCTGCGCTCGATCAACGCGCCGCGCGTGAAACATTGATGAATTATGCCCAATGATTGGTCAGCATAAATGCACAACCTGTACGCGTGCAACCTTCGGCCTGCGGGGTCACGCCTGTGACGAGGTTCAAGGCTATTTGTTCAGTAAGCCCGTGCAGCCAGAGATGATCCCTGCACTTTTTCACGCCAACGTTCTGTCACCGTCGCTTCAGCCGCGATCTCCGTACATGTCAGACCACTGGGGCGGCAGCACGACCCAAGCCGAGCTTGACGCTGGATAACGCCAAAGGCGCCGCGAAACCGAACGCCGGCAAATTCCTTCCGGTTTGAGTTCGGTGGCGGTCACGGAGCCCGCCTAGACCGCCCGACACTTATTCCGCCTGTCGAATCCCGCGTCAAAACAGGTCTTGCGTGCGGCCTACTGATTTGCCCCGTCAGGTCTCGTCTGACTCCGATCGTCCGGCTACTCCGCGAGTCGAAGCTCCGCGATCGCTGTCCTGGCGGCCGTTTCGTCCAAAGGAAAAAGGTCGAACGGCCCGGGATTGCTGTAGCCAGCGGTAATCGCGGAGCCGACGGCCAACCCCAACAATCCTCCGGTGGCTGACGTCGCCAGAAGGGCGTTCCGTCTCTCACTCGTTCTTGCGACGAAGAAATACGTGCGGCCGGATTCGGCTGTGATGTCGCGCTGAGTTACACCTGGAAACAGGGCCTCAGTGGCCGTGAGTTGATGGCGACCGGCCGGGCGATCGGCATAGATATAGGTTCCGGTCTTGAGACCAATCATCGGACTTCCGTCGAGCTGAATGTCCCAACCCGTGTCACCGATGCCGCCATAAGCTTTTTCGCGAAGCACCACGATACGCGATTGTCCCGGTCTCGGCGGGCCGACCCTCTGCACCATTCCCGCATATTCCGTACCGGTTCTTTCGGTCGCCGCGCAGCCCTGCAAAAGAACTGCGGCAAGACACAACGTCACGCCACGCCCAAACATCACGCCCCCATGCCTCATTCGATCAGGACTGGGTCATAAGAGAAACACGGTGTGGTTGCAATAGCGCGAGAACTCTTGCCGCCTGCGACGTTGCAGGCGGCAGCGCGTCGAGCAGCGATGCCCGCAAGCACGGGCGCACGGAGACGCTAGAGCATGATGTTTTTTGTCGGAATCGGGATTCCCAAATCGGCGGGTTTCTGATTCAAGCTTCATGCTGGG
>Ga0193751_1002917_pt1 | contig 10229 bp, 8 predicted proteins | sample L1c2metaG_FD_143050 | JGI IMG/M metagenome (GOLD analysis project Ga0193751, IMG submission 143050) | Soil microbial communities from a riparian zone of the East river system, Colorado, United States - L1c2 | ecosystem: Environmental > Terrestrial > Soil > Riparian zone | place: USA: East River...
TGCGCTCGGCCCACTGGACTGCTTCTGCGAAGAGACCGTCTGGCGCTGTCGCTGCTGTTGGATTGGAGGGGAAATTGAGGTACATCGCGTCCGCCTCGGCGTCGAACCCGGAGAAAGGGATGTGCTGTGCCCCCGCGAGCGCCACTGCAGAGAAATAGTCGGGATACCCGGGATCGGGAAGCACGATCGTGCCGCCGCTCTCGACCGCGCACAGTGCGAACTCCATCAGGCCGGTCTTCGTCCCCGGCAGGACCGCGACCTCGCGGCTGGGATCGAGGTGCACGCCGTAGACCTCGCCGTATCGGGTGGCGATCGCCTCCTTCAGGACCGTCAATCCGGAGAACGGCGCGTAGCCGTGGACGTCGTGGCGCTCGGCGCACTCCGCGAGCGCGCGGACGACGTGGTCGGGAGGCCCGACCTCCGGATTACCGCGTCCAAGGTCGACGAGCGGCTCCCCGCCCGCCAGGGCCGCAGCCGTGACTCGTGCAAGCAGGGCCGTGAAGTACTGCTCCGGCAACCGCCGAACCCGATCCGGGACCTCGCGCATCGGACGATGCTAAGCCGCTTGTCGTGGCGCTGCGTGGAGCACCAGTGACCAAGGGCGGGCGTTGGACGGCCGCATGGGCGAGGCCCACCTCGCCTCTCGGCGGCGTCGCCGAGTCGACGCCTATGGCAGGCTACGAGGGATGGCGCGCTGCCCGCGCTGTGGAGGGGACATCGAGGAGCGCTTCCGCTTCTGTCCCTGGTGCGCGTCGGCCCAGCGCACGAAGATCGTCGAGTTCTTCGCGCCGCATCCGCGCGACGCCGGGAAGGCGTTACGCGTGTCGCGCTATCTGACCCGAGACCCGCACGTGCGCTTCAGCGTGTGGAGCGAAACGGGTGTCGCCGAGAGCGCGGTTTCGCTACGCGAATCGGAAGCGGCGAGGCTTGCGCGCTTCCTTGCTCCGATCAGGCAGCCGACGTCTCTGCTCGACGCAGTTCGACGGGTAGCCGGAACACGACGTCCTCGTAAGCGGACGAGAACGACCTGATCTCGCCCACGCCCTGAGCGCGGAACCAGTCGCAGACCCGGGCAACGAGCCGCTCCGGCGCCGACGCGCCCGACGTGAGGCCGACCGTCTCCACGTCCTCGAGCCAGCGCTCGTCGATCTCCGTCTCGTCGTCGATCAGGTGTGCCTCGACGCCAGCGAGACGCGCCACTTCGACGAGGCGGTTCGAGTTGGACGAGTTGCGCGAACCGATGACGAGAAGGAGGTCGATCTCGGCCAGCATCTCCTTGACCGCCCACTGGCGGTTCGAGGTGGCGTAACAGATGTCCTCGCGCTGCGGGCCGTGGATCTGCGGGAAGCGGCGCTTGAGAACATCGATGATCTCCGTCGTCTCGTCGACCGAGAGAGTCGTCTGGGTGATGTAAGCCATCGGAGTGCCGGGTGGAAGCTCGAGCGCTTCCGCGTCATCGATGGTCTCGACGAGCACCGTCGCTTCCGGGGCCTCGCCCAACGTGCCCACGACCTCTTCGTGTCCTGCGTGTCCGATCAGGACGATCCGTCGTCCTTCCGCCGCGTAGCGTCGCGCCTGCACGTGCACCTTCGTCACGAGCGGACAGGTGGCATCGATCGTGGTCTGTCCGCGGACGGCTGCGCGCTCGTAGACCGACGGGGCGACGCCGTGTGCCGAGAGCACGAGTATCGCTCCGGGCGGGGCCGCGACTTCGTCGTCGACGAAGACCGCTCCGCGCTCCTCCAGATCACGGACGACGTGGGCGTTGTGGACGATCTGCTTGCGGACGTAGACGGGCGCGCCGTAGAGCGATAGCGCACGCTCGACCGTTTCCACGGCACGCTCTACTCCGGCGCAATATCCCCGGGGCGACGCAAGCAAGACCCGCTGAACCAAACCTCCGGCCACGGTAGCAGCGCCCGGTGGAAAGCCGTTCGAACAGGAAAAGGCCCGTCGCTCGGGGGGGTCGGTGGCGACGGGCCTCCTCCTAGTGCTCACCGCGGACTGCAAGGCCAGGAACGCACCGCGGTTCGCATCGCCCAGTGGGATTGACGCTAACGGGTCCTACGGCCCTTTCCAATAGGCCGAACGGCCCATCTTTGGAAGCGAGAGGAAAGCGGCTCGTCTGGCGGAAAAGCGTGCTGGCAGGCGCCTCAGGGCGGCTCGACTGCCCCACGGCCGCTCCCTACAATCAGGACGCCCAGTGTCACAAACCGAACAAGCTCTGTGGTTCAACGCTGTCCCGCTGCTCGTCGTGGCTGCGGCATTCCTCGGGGCCGCTGCGCGCCTCAGCCCTGCGCTCTGGGGAAAACGAGCGCGCTCTCAACTCGAGTCCGCACTGGCCGCGGTCTTTCCCTCGGTTGGGCTTGCGACCGCCCTGTACGGAGTCGTCCTGGCAATCGAGCGGAAACCTCCGCCGGGCGGGATCTGGCTCACCCTCGTGCTCGCCGCCGTCCTGGCTTTACCCGCCGCTCTCGCCCTCAGGGCCGGGGGCCGGCTTACCGGCCTCGCTGACGAACACAAGCGGGAGGCAGACGCAGCAGCGGCCCGTGCTCCAGCGGGGAGCGACGATGTCGAGACGGTTGCCGGAGCACTGCTGGAACGCGCGGAAGAGGTCGCCGGCATCGAGCTCGCCTGCCTGTTCGTCATCGAGGACGAGACCAGAGTCGGGAAGGGTGTCGTCGGGCGCGTGAACGGGCGCGACCTCGAGTGGTTCTCCGACGTGCGCCTCGATCTCGAGAACGAGCCGTCCGGCGTTGCGACGGCTGCGTTCGAAGCAGCGCCGTTCGCCGTCTACGACGCAGCAGCCTCGAAGATCGTCAGCAGCAGGCTGGTCGAGGCAACGGGCGCGAAGAGCGTCGCGTTCATCCCCCTTCTGCTCGACGAGCGCGTCAACGCCGTCCTCGTTGCCGGCTCGGTTTCCAGGCACCGGGGCTTCACATCCGATGAGCTCGGCCTGCTGCAGAGCATCTCGCGCGACTCGGCGCTCGCGCTCGATCGTGCACGATCGACAGCTGACCTGGCCGAGGCGCTCGAGCGCGAACGCTTCGTCGCGCGAATCTCGGCCCGCGTTCGCTCGGAGCTCGACATCGACGAGCTGCTGCGCGTTGCGGTCGAAGAGACCGGCCAGGCGCTGGGCGCCGACCGGTGCCTGATCCGGCTCGGCGCCCAGGGCGAGATTCCGACCGCGCAATGGCAGGCCACCGGCTTGGCTCCGGTCAAGACGGGGAGACGCCTTGCCGTCTCGAACCTCGCGGTGGCCCGCCGGCAGACCGTCGCCCTCGAGGATGTCGAGACGGCGCCGGAGCTCGACGATGCATCGCTCGGGGGCCGTGACGCGGTGCTCGGTCTCGGCTCGCGCGCGGTCCTTGCCGTTCCGGTCGTGATCTTCGACGAGTTGATCGGCGTCCTCGCTCTGCACCGCAACACCGCTGGGCCCTGGAGCGACGAGGAAATCGCGTTGACCGAGGCGGTGGGCCGGGAGATCGGGCTGGCGGTGCGAGTCGCGCAACTGCTGCGCGAGAACGAACAGCGGATGAGCCGCCAGGAATCGTTCTTCAAGATCGCGGCGCTCCTCGGCCAGTCACTGTCTCTTGCCGGCACGCTCGAAGCGCTCGCCCAAGCGGCGAACGAAGCTCTCGGCGGCTCCTTCGCCGCAGTTCTGATGCCCCGGGGCGGGAAGCTCGAGCTCGCTGCGAGAGGCGGTCTGCCGGACGTGCTCGCGGAAGTGCTCGAGGACACGCTGCCGGAGTCGGCGAACTGTCTCCAGGCTGCAGCGGAGGAGGGCCGCGCGCTCGCCTCGCCCGACGTGACGCGCGATGACCGCTTCGAACTGCCCTGGGCGGAGCAGGCCAAGGCCGCGGGATATCACGCTCTGCTCGCGGTGCCCGCCGCAAGCCCGAGAGCGGAGCACTCTGGCCTCGTGATCGTCTTCTTCTCGGCCGAACGCGATTTCAGCGACGACGATCTCGAGCTCGCGCGCCATCTCGGCGACGCCGCGCGGGGCGCCCTCGAGCGGAGCGAGCTGTTCGAAGCCGAGCGCACCGCGCGGGCGCTGTCGCAGCAGCTTGCGCGCACCGGCGGCGTGCTGGCGACCGAGCTCGACCCGGCGGCGGTGCTAGAGGAGGTCGTGCAGCAGGCGCCGGCCCTGCTCGAAGCCGACGCTTGTGCAGTCCGCACGCTCGAGGACGACGAGCTCGTGGTGAGCGCAGCGTCGGGCGAGGGTGCCGAAGAGGCGGTCGGCAGTCGAACATCTGCGACGGGACGCCTGTCCGGGGATGTCTTCCAGTCGCGCTCTCCTGTCGCGGTTGAAGACGTCACTGCGGACGAGCGGCTGGTCGGGGCCGATGCGATCCTGTTGGCCGGGTACGCAGCGTTCCTCGGCGTGCCGCTCTCCGGTCCCGAAGGCTCTCTCGCAGGCGTTCTCTCGGTCTACGCGACCAAGCCCCGCCGGTGGCGGTCCGAGGAGGTCGAGGCGCTGCTCGCGCTGGCGGGAAACACATCGGCCGCGCTCGCAAACGCCGAGCTCTATTCGCGCGTCTCCCTGGAGAAGGAACGGAGCGTCGCGATCCTCGCGAACATCGCCGACGGCATCGTCGCAGTCGATCGTGACGGCGAAGTCGTCCTGTGGAACTCCGCTGCAGAGGAAATCACCGGCGTGCCTCAGGAGGAGGCAATCGGCCGGACGACGGTACAGGTCCTGCAACGACAGCTCGAGTCCGCGGAGGGCGAGACGCCGTTGCGGCAGCGGCTCGTCTCGATCACGCGCGGAGGCGAGGAGGTCTGGCTGTCACTGAGCGAAGCGGTGATGCGCGACCCGCTCGGTGCCGTCGCAGGACGCATCTTCGCGTTCCGCGACATCTCCGCCGATCGCATGGTCGAGCAGGTCAAGTCCGACTTCGTCGCCGCCGTTTCGCATGAGCTGCGGACCCCGTTGACGTCGATCTACGGTTTTGCCGAGACGCTCCTTCGACAGGACGTCCCGTTCGGTGAGGAGGAGCGGCGCATCTTCCTCGGCTACATCGCATCGGAGTCCGAGCGGCTGACCGAGATCGTCGATCAGCTCCTGAACGTCGCGCAGCTCGATGCAGGCGACCTGCAGGTGGAGCTCGGCCGCATCGACGTCGGCTCCGTCGTCTCGGAGCTGGTGGAGACCGTCGAGGAGAGTGGCGCGATGAACGGTCATCGCTTCGAGATCGACCTGCCCGACGAGCCCCTCGCTGCGGAAGCCGATCCCGACAAGGTCCGTCAGGTCTTCAACATCCTCGTCGAGAATGCGCTCCGCTACTCGCCCGGAGGCGGAACTGTCACCGTCGGTGCGCGCCGACGGCAGGACCGGGTCGAGGTGAGCATCGCCGACGAGGGAATCGGGATTCCGGCGGCCGAACGAGAGCGAATCTTCAGGAAGTTCTACCGCGCCGAGTCAGCCGCGCGGGACGGCGCAGCCGGCACGGGGCTCGGCCTGTTCATCGCGAGAGAGCTGGTGACCGCGATGGGCGGCCGCATCTGGGTCGACTCCACGGAAGGGGAAGGCTCGAGCTTCTCGTTCGAGCTGCCAGCTGCGCGGGAATAGATGACAGCCGGTTCGGGTATAGCGGCGGCGACCGCTGGGTCCGCCTTCTCATGACCAAAGTTCTCGTAATCGACGACGAGGCTCCGATTCGCCTGCTCTGCCGGGTCAACCTGGAAGCAGAAGGCATGGCCGTGATCGAAGCTCCTGACGGCCCCTCCGGTGTCGACAAGGCCCGTGACGAGCGACCGGACGTGATCCTCCTCGACGTGATGATGCCCGGGCTCGACGGTTGGCGGGTTGCAGAGCAGCTGATCGAAGACGAGCGCACGGTCGGCATCCCGATCATCTTCCTCACCGCGCGCGCAGAGTTCCGCGACCGGGCCCGCGGGCTCGACATCGGCGGCGTCGACTACGTGACGAAACCGTTCAACCCGCTCGAGTTGGCCCCGCTCGTCCAGGGCCTCCTCGACCGCCTCGACCGCGGCGAACGGGATGAGCTGCGAGCCGAGAAGCTCTCGGAGCTACGCACGCTGATGGAGTCCGAGTAAGAGGGCAAGGGAGGCCGTCTCAGCAGACGGCGTCCCTTGCCCTCTCTGTCCCGACGACTTTTTAGCGCCCTGCGAAATCGGCAGTGACCACGCCGGCACCACCGTACCCGGCGAACGTGCCGAAGGAGATTCCCATTCCGACCCGGCGGAAACCCGGCCGAAGCAGGACAGCCCGATGCGAAGGGCTGGCGAGCCAATGGTCGACGACCCACTGCGCCGTCAGTCCCGTGGCCCACGCGAGGTCCTCGCCGAAAACGGGCCCGCGTGCACCCTGGGCCACCACGCGGCCGACGACGGCTCCATGGGCGAAGTACTGCCGACTCATCATGTCCGCGGAGTGAGAGCGCGCGGCGCGTAGAAGACGAACGTCCAGTCGCAGGGGTGCGAGGTGGTTGCTCAGCCGAACGGCGTTCATCGTCTGGAGGAGCGAGGCCTCCGAGCTGCTCAGCGTCCGGGCTTGAGCCCCGGCTGCCGGCCCCAGGAGGGCGGAACTTGCCAGAAAAGCTACGAGAATCTTCTTTTTCATTGGCATTCGGGGCAGTCTGGGGATGCCGTTTCGGGGTTGCCTCCCCCAAAAGGGGTAGACCGATTTCGCTCAGAGCGCCCTTTTCAGCGGGCCGTCTGCGCGATCCCGATTCCGAGCAGGGTAAGCGCCGCCCCGGACAGCTGGACCGGCTGGAGGGACTCTCCCAGCCAGGCCCAGGCCACGACGATGGCCACGACGGGCTCCAGCATCGCCGTGATTCCCTCCCTGGTGGCGGAGATGTGACGAAGGGCGCTCACAACCAGAGCGAACGGGAGGATCCCGCCGAGGACGACCATCCACAGCATGAGCAGCCACAGGGAAACGTGCGTCGACGCGAGGTTCCCGAGCAGGGAGACATGGTCGTCGACACGCCGCCCAGGGAAGTTCCACCACGGTGCGAGCAGGGACCAGAAGATCGTCGCGAAGAGAAAGCCCCAGGCCGACAGCGAGATGGGATCGCGACGGCGCACGCCGCGCTCGGCGATCAGGACGTACGTCGCGTAGCTGATCGCTGCGAGCACGGAGGCGGCGACGCCGGGACCGCTGAGGCGCCCGCCGTGCCAGACCTCGACGATGAGTGTGAGCCCTGCGAGCGAGACGACGAGCGCAGCCCAGATCCGGCGACGGACCGGCTCGTGAAAGACGAACCGTGCCCAGAGGGCGACGAGGATCGGCGCGACGTACTGGATCAGGAGCGCGATACCGATGTCCAGCCGGTGGATCGCGAAGAAGTAGGACCACTGGACGAGGGCCAACCCGATGCCGAGCGCGATCAAAAGCGGGAGCTCGTCGGCGCGAACGCGTAACGTCCCCGGGCGCGTCGCGACAGCGATGAACGTGAGCCCGATGAGCGCGCCGGCGCAACGCACTTCCGTGAGCTGGCCCGAGCTGATACCCGAGCCGAGGATCACCTTCGAGACCGTGCCGTTGACGGCGAAAAGGGTCGCGGCGACGGCGACCATCACGTAGCCGAGCCCTGGGCGTGGCTGGACCATCGCGCGAACCTACACATGTACTCTGCGCACGGCGGGGCGTAGCTCAGCCTGGTTAGAGTGCTGCCTTTGGGAGGCAGAAGTCGCGAGTTCGAATCTCGCCGCCCCGATTTTGGTCGTCCTCCTTGCTGCGGGCTCGGCGCTCTTCTTCGGCGCCCTCGCCGTTACGATCCGTTTCGCGCTCGCCCGCGGAATCGATGCGGAAACCGGATCGCTCGTCACCACCGTGATCGCGGGCGTCGTTTGTGCGCTGCTCGCACTCGTGTTCGGTGACTTCTCCGGAGTGGCCTGGCGGGATACGTGGCCGTTCTTTCTCACCGGGCTGTTCGCTCCGGGAATCAGCCAGATCCTGTTCACTCGTTCGGTCGGCGTCATCGGGCCGTCGCGGACGGCGATCGCAGTGGGGATCTCGCCGGTGCTTTCGGCCGCGATCGCGGTCACCGTTCTCGGCGAACCGCTGCACGTCGCGCTGGTCGTGGGGACGCTGTTCGTGGTTGGGGGCGGGACGCTGCTCGTCAGCGAGCGCGGGGGGCCCGCGGCGATGCTCTCGCTGGGAATCGGGCTCAGCCTCAGCGCGGCCTTGCTGTTCTCCATTCGAGACAACCTGGTCCGCTGGGCTTCCCGCAGCAGCAACGTGCCCGGGCTCGTCGCCGCCACGGCATCGCTCGTGTCCGCGACGCTCGTGATCGTGATCGTCGTTCTTTCGCGACCGGACGCGCGGGAGCGCATCCGCCTCGCAGCACGCCCATTCGTGCCCTCGGGGCTCGTCTACGGCATCAGCTACGCGTGTCTCTACTCGGCCTTCGACCGGGGGCGGGTCACGATCGTGGCGCCATTGGTCGCGACGGAGTCGCTCTTCGCGGTCCTGATTTCGATCGTGGTGCTCCGTCGCTCTGAACGGATCGGCCCCCGGCTGCTGCTCGCAGCCGCGCTCGTGGTCGGCGGCGGCGCGCTCATCTCGAGCTTTCGCTGAAGACCCCGGCGATGTGCTCGGTCCGCAGGAAGCGGAGGAAGAAGTAGGCGAACACGGCGAAGAACACGACAGCCTGCTCGACCACCATGGTCACGCCCGCGATCTGCTGGTCGGTGGTGTGGGAAATCCCCCAGAGCTGTGGGGCGTCCTCGTAGAAGCGGTAGATCGGGCGCGGCAGGAGCGCGAGCAGCAGCCCGAGCGGCGCGGCGAGCACGAACGCACCGAAGAGGTACAGCGCCTTGATGCCGTCGGTGTAGCGCCCGTGCACGACGGGCCACCACATCAGCACGCCGGCCGCGAAGTACGTCAGGTGCTCCGAGTGAAGGAGCCAGCCGGACTGACGGAGCGCCGCGTCGTAGATCGGGGGGACGTGCCAGACGAAGTACGTCGCGAGCCAAAGCGGTAGAGCGAAGACGGGGTGCGTCAGGACGCGGACTGCGATGAATCGCTCGAGCTCGCGCGCAAGCGCCGGCGCGAGTGCGAACACCACGAGCCCCGGAGCCCATTCGGCGGTCACGACGTTCTGCAGCAGATGAACGGAGAGCAGGTAGTGGAGCGCGATCGTGTGCAGCGGGGTGATGTAGACCGCGAGCAGGAGGATGATCGCGAGGTCGAAGGCGGCCCTGCGCGTCGCATCCACGGGCCAGCGGCGCTGGCTCCAGAAATAGCCGGCCGCGAGGACGCCGATCGCAAGCAACACGTCCCAGTGCAGCGACCACGAATGCGGATCCACGGCGCTACGCTACTTGCAGACTGCGGGCGTAGCTTAGTGGCAAAGCACTAGGTTTCCACCCTAGGTACGCGAGTTCGATTCTCGCCGCCCGCTTGCACGGCACGTCCGAGGCTACCCGTATCCTGTTTTCTGTTATGGCAACGGAGAGGCGAGTTCGGGCACGGGCGCTACGACGGCAGGGCATGTCAATGAAGGCGATCGCCAAAGAGGTCGGCGCCTCACTCTCTTCCGTCAGTCGTTGGGTCAGGGACGTAGAGCTCACCGAGGAACAGCGTGCGACACTCGAGCTACAGGCCTTCAACGGGCACGTGAAAGGAAGAGCTGTCAACTCGGCAGTCCGTCGGAGCGCTCGTGCGCTCGCTCAAGAGGAGGGACGCCAACTCGCTGAACGGCGAGAGGCGCTTCACGTTGCAGGATGCATGCTCTATTGGGCCGAAGGGGCGAAGGATCGCAACCAGATCCGCTTCACGAACTCGGATCCCGAGATGGCCAGGTTCTTCATCACGTTTCTCCGAACGTACTTCAACCTTGAAGATGAGAGCATCAAGATCACGTGCAATCTCTTCGCTGACCATCTTGAACACCAAAGCGAGATCGAGCATTTCTGGCTCAAGACATTGAGACTGCCACCGTCGTCACTTTGCAAATCCACGGTCAACGTGTATTCGAAGTATTCGAAGAAGAAGAGAATCAACAAGCTTCCGTACGGCACATGTCGCGTTGTGGTGTCGAGAACGCGCATCGTGCAGAGCATCTTCGGCTCGATCCAGGAGTACGCCGGTTTCGACCGGGAGGCTTGGCTGGAATAGAAAGCCCATGCCTGACGAGAGCAAGGAAGACCCCACAACCGAGAGCTGATCGAGCCTCTCAACGAACTGCGGGTGGCGCTCCCCGGCGTGCAAGTGCTGTTCGCCTTCCTTCTCGCCGTGCCGTTTGCAAACGGCT
>Ga0193751_1002918_pt1 | contig 10225 bp, 8 predicted proteins | sample L1c2metaG_FD_143050 | JGI IMG/M metagenome (GOLD analysis project Ga0193751, IMG submission 143050) | Soil microbial communities from a riparian zone of the East river system, Colorado, United States - L1c2 | ecosystem: Environmental > Terrestrial > Soil > Riparian zone | place: USA: East River...
TTTCGTCCTCAATACCGTTTCGTTTTAGTACAAGCTCGCGATCGGGATTGAACCGATGACCTCACCCTTACCAAGGGTGTGCTCTACCGACTGAGCTACGCGAGCGGGGGTACTGCTCAACCGAACAAGCTGCCTGCTACCTGCTTGAAGCCGAACAGTTGTCAGCTTCACTACATTCGGAGCGACCTTCTGGAACGTGCACCGTCCTAGAGCGGGAGACGGGACTCGAACCCGCGACATCAAGCTTGGAAGGCTAGCGCTCTACCAACTGAGCTACTCCCGCGTACGGCCGTTTGCTGAACCCCACCACACACAAAAAAACCCGCCCCTACATCCATGGTGGGGGAAGGATTCGAACCTTCGTAGGCGTGAGCCGGCAGATTTACAGTCTGCTCCCTTTGGCCACTCGGGCACCCCACCGGTTTTCGCTCATTGTGAATCTAGCTTCGTCGGCAGAGCTGACGGGGAGAATCGAACTCCCAACCTGCTGATTACAAATCAGCTGCTCTGCCAATTGAGCTACGTCAGCAACAAACAGCGATTTTTCATCGCAAGCCTAGTAGAATAGCCAACTTATGATGGCGAGTCAACCCGACCACACGTTCAGTAGTGGGTCACCAAACTGACCACTTTCAGGCGTTCGGTTCTGGTTCGTTCTCACTCTGTGACAGGCGTTCCCCGGATCAAGAACAGCGATTGAAGACTCTATCACGTATGGTAAGTGAAGGCTCTACCGCGTATGGTTCGGATCGCCACTCTCATGGAGCGCTTATCAAACCCAGAAATGCGCTGAGTCCATTCGAATTGTGTTGTTGCACAGCCCTTGTGGGGCTATTGGGCTGTGCATCGCTCGGGCGTCCATTGCCGGAGCGAAAGCCTACAGACGTCTACGCCTCTTTCAGTAAGACGTGGGGTGCGACGGTAGAGTACTTGGAGCGGTCGGGTAGGTCGGTCGACACAACGGACCGCTCCTCGGGCATAATCAGGGCAGATGCCACAACAATCCCGTCCGACAAATCTTACTTTGGCTCGTGCGGCAACTCCCGGATCGAACACGGCTGGAGGGGGACCGACGGAGGCTGGGAATCTATCACGCATTACGAAGGGCCACCGATCGGTGCGCTGTTCACTGCGATCGTCCAAGGCGATAGCGCTCGAGCTACGGTTACTGTGACCGCCGAATGGATAGATTCGCGGGGGAAGGAGGTCCTGTGCTCTCCCTCGTCAAAGACCTGGTGGGAGAAGGGATCCGAAGAGGCGATCAGGAAAATAGCGGAAACGCGCTAGCGTGCTGCGCGGGCAGGCGAAGCAAGGCAAGCGGATTCGCCCTAACCGAGTCTTCAGTCTATCGGACCACCTTCCATTTGGTCCCTTGGGGGGTGTCTTCGATTGAAATCCCCCGCCCCTCGATCTCGGCGCGAATCGAGTCGGCCCTGGTGAAATCCCGTTGCGCCCTCGCCTCCTTCCGCGCTTTCAAACGCTCCTCGACCCAGTGCTCCACCTCGGGATCGGGTCCGACCGCCTCCGGCACAACATCGAGCATCGAGTTAATGCGAGCGAAAACATTTCTGGCCTTCTTGAGCGCCTGCTTGTCGACGCCGTGCCGATCGAGCTCCGCGTTCGCCTTGCGCACGAACGTGAACAGGGCGCCGAGCGCGATCGGAGCGTTAAGGTCGTCGAACAATGCAGCGGTCACCTCGGCATCGGCTTCCTCAGCGATTTTCTCCAGTTCTGGAGTCGCTGCCTTCGCCTCGGCCAATCTGCCCGCAAAATCAGCGAGTCGGCGCACGCCCTCGATCGAACCTTCGAGCGCGTCGCTCGACAGGTTGAGCTGTTTACGGTAGTGCGTCGAAAAAACGAAGTGGCGAAACGCCGCAGCGCTCACCCCGTGGTCGCGGAGATCCTGCACGGTCGCGACGTTGCCTAGTCGCTTGGCCATCTTGCTTCCATCGGTGAGGAGAAACTCGCCGTGGCACCAGAAGCGGGAGAAGGTTTTTCCGGTCGCGCCTTCCGACTGGGCGATCTCGTCCTCGTGGTGGGGAAAGATCAGGTCGATTCCACCACAATGGATGTCGAGCGTCTCGCCAAGATATCTCATCGCCATCGCAGAGCACTCGAGGTGCCAACCGGGACGGCCACGCCCCCAAGGTGAATCCCACGCCGCGCCTGTCGCTTCGTCCTCGGACTTCGCCGCCTTCCACAATGCGAAGTCCTGCGCATTCTCCTTGGAGTAATCGTCCTGGATTACGCGTGCGCCGGTCCGCACCTCGCGCGTATCGAGGCGCGAAAGCTTCCCGTAGCCTTTGAATTTGTCGATCGCGTAGTACACGCTCCCGTCATCGGCTTTGTAGGCGAGCTTCCGCTCGATCAATCGCTCGACGATCGCAATCATCTCCGGAATGTGGTCCGTCGCTTTGGGATATAGCTCGGCGTCCTGAATCCGAAGGAACGCACGGTCGGCGTGGAAGATCTTCGTGATCGGCTCCGTCACTTCTCCGATGCTGACGCCACGCTCGCTCGCCGCCTTGATGATCTTGTCGTCGACGTCGGTGAGGTTCATCACCTGGAAAATCTTCCAGCCCCTTAACGCGATTGTGCGCCTAAGCAGATCCTCGAACAGGAACGTGCGAAAGTTGCCAAGGTGCGCTGGTTTGTAGACGGTCGGACCGCAGGTATACATGCGAACCGTTTCGCCATCCTCGGGCGAAAACGATTCGATTTTGCGGGTGAGTGTGTTGTAGAGGCGGAAATCGGGAGGCACCCCCAGAAAATAACTTCCTAGTCTTGGTCACGCCCGCGAAAAAGCATCCACAGAACCGAAGCGGGGAGCGGACGGCTTTGCAGTTAATCGCTTGGAGCTTTAATACGGCCGAACTGAGCGACAGGCGACGTGGATCGCGCGCGGTCGCACACTACTCACTTAGCCTTCTTGTTGATCCTTGGAACACGAAACGAGAAGGAGCGTATGGGCTCGCCACCTCCAAACACTACGACCGCCTCAGCGCCGGCGATTTCCTGTCGGGTAAAACCCTGGCCTCTTGCGTATTCAGAATCCGCGAAATCAGCGGCCGCACTAAAGTTGCCTTCAATTTGGTAAGAGCGCTCCCACTCGCGGAAAGCTGCCAAGGGGACTGCGAATAAGCGGCCGTTGGCGCGACACACTATTGGAGAATCACCCCGAAGTGGCGGGCGGCGGCTGGCGAGAAAACCGAGTAAGCTATTTGGATGGGCGGGAAAGGCCGCTCCGGGCTTCACGCTTAAGTGCAATTCGCCACCACGCAGCTCAAGCCGGCATCTCACCGGAGTCGGGAGCCTGGCAAGGTAGCTTATAATTTGGTCGGCTGATTTGATCCCCTCCTCGGTGAAGTACTGAGTCTCGGGTTGGGGCGACCTTTCAGACTCTCGGATAGTGGAGTGTAGAACAAATAGCGCCAGACGCGCCGCGATCACGAGGTCACCAGGTCCTTCGTCGCACGTTACACTCACTGCCTATTGTCCTCTGTGATGGGAGCGAAGTTTCGGTGCTCCAGATAAAGGCGGCGGTCTTGTTTGTCGGCACGACCCGGACAGACCGCCAGCTCGCCCGCACTGCTATCACGCTCACGGGTCCCTAGGCGTGCACTATTAAATTATCGAACCGCGCCGGACGCCGGAGATTTGAGCTTGGGCTTTTTCCGCGCTGGAGGCTAGGATTGCTCGGCTACTCGGCGTGGTGGGCTCGTCGGCAGCTCGAAGGATGGCTGAGACGTGCTCCGACCGGTCGCAATCGATTCCCCCCGAGCGGTGACCACTCGGCCCTCCACGATATTGATGATGCGCGCGGCGATTCGATGCAGCTCGACGGGATTGGGTGCAGCAAGAATGATTGTGATGCCGCGCCGAGTGAGGCGAGTGAGGACGGAAACAACATGGGGATCGAAGAGGAGGCCTTCGCCGCAGAGCGTTTCGTCGAGCAGGATCGCGCGTGGAGATCCGATCAGGGATTGTGCGAGGCCGAGCCGTTGCACCAGGCTCTCGGACAGAGTGCTGACGCGTCGCGTGGCGTGGATGTGGAGACAGACCTCTCTCAGCGCGCCTTCTACCTGGGCGGCGCGGTTCGCAGTGGAGAGATCATGAAGTGTCGCGTAGTACTCGAGCGCTTCGCGAACGGTGAGAAACGAATAGTAGCCAGCGCGTTGGGGAACGTAGGCCAGACCGGTAGGAACGTGATGTCCCGTGATTTGTTCGCCGAACCAATTGATCGTGCCCTCGTCGGACTTGAGGAGGCCGGCGAGACAGAGGAGGAGTGTCGATTTTCCCGCGCCTGGCCGGCCGACGAGTCCTACGATCTCGCCGCATCTCACGTCGAGGCTGACATCGCGGAGCGCGGGGATCGCCACGGTGCGCGATCTTGCGCCGGACTGGTACGTCTTGTTGAGGCCTCTGACAGATAATGCGATCGGCACTGGCGCGATCCTCCGGCAATCGTGTGGGCGCACGATTGCATCGGATTGCGAACGCAGAGGAATCGTTGAAGGGCGGGTGAAAGCATTGCACCGCGCGGTCCAACAGAGAGACGCTAAGCCGTTTTCCTGAGCGGCTTCTTCTCGCGAATCCCGATCAGATCGGGCGGAGGCGTAGAGGGAACGAGGACTCCCCCATCGGGAACAGGCACGCGCAAGACGAAGATCCTGTCGCGCGTGCTCTTCCTGAATCCCTTGCCCTCGTAGATGCGGTTGATGAGGATGCGTCGCACGATCACCATCACGGTGACGAGCGTCGGGAGCGCGACGACAAGACCGAGGGGCCCAAGCAGCTTCCCGATCACGAGGACCGACGTGATCGTCAGCACTGGCGGCATGTCGATTTTCTTTGACATCACGAGCGGCGAGACCAGGTTTCCCTCGATCAGGTGAATCACGACCCCTAGCAATAGCACGTAAATCGCGCGCGTTCCGCCGCCGGGTCCGCCGAGCACGAACAACGCCGGCAGCGTCGTCGACAGGAGCGTGCCGAAGAACGGAACCACCGCCACGAGACCGGTGAATATTCCGAACGTCAGCGCAAATGGAACGTCGAGTATGTAGAGTCCCAGCGCGGTGAGCGCGCCGAGGAATGTCATCGTCAGAAGCTGGCCGACGATGTAGGCACGAAGCGCGTCGGCGAGATCACGCAGCACGTCGCGCACGAGATCGCGATGAATCGGGGGAAAAAGCGCAATGAGCCATTCCCTGTACGTACCCGGCTGGAGCGCGAGATAGATGCTCATCACAGCCACCGCGAAGCAGTCGATCATGACAGCCACTAACGACAGCACCCTCGGCAGCAGTAGCTGCGCCTGATCGGAGACCTGGTTGTACACCGCGCCGATCAGCGGATGCTCGCCGGGTTTCCAGACGTCGCGCATCGCCGGGAAGCGCGCGACGAAATGGTCGATCCCCGTCTCCCATGTCTCGATGTACTTGGGCATCACGACGATCAGCGCCCGCGTCTGTTCCACAACCGGCGGCAGCAGAATCGCGAACAGCGTGAGCAGTGCGGCTGCTGTTCCAACCACAGAAATGAAAAACGCGAGTTTCGGTGGGACGTGCAGCTTCTCGACGAGGAGGTCCCTTACCGCACCGAGGTATAGCGAGATGATTATTGCGATAAAGAGGAGAAGAAAGACGTCGGCTGTCGCTCCCAGCATCCAGAGGAGCAGGAACGTCAGAATCACGCCGGCGATGATCGGCGCTACTCTGACCCTCGGTGCCGCAGCGCTAGCCAAGGCTACTTCTTCTCGTCGTGGATCTCTTCAACCTCGATGGCTTCCTCTTCGTCTTGCCGACCCGCGTTGAGCGCCTTGTTGCTCACGGTACCCGGCGGCAGCACGCCCATCTTCTGCTTGAGCGCAATGAGCTGCATCTCGGCCGAGATGTCCGCTCCGCCCGCCTCCAGCTTCTTGAAGTCCTTCGCGAGCCTGTCGCCTGAGAACTCCTCGTCGATCTCGGCGTTCGCTTTCACTTTGCGCTCGTTGCTCTCGATCTTCTCTTCCATGCGGGCGAATGCCTCGAACGCCGACTTCTCCGAGATGTGCGACATGGTCTCGTTGATGCGCTTCTGCGCTTCGGTGCGGCGCTGTTTCGCGAGCAGAAGATTCTTTTTGCGGTTCGCCTCTTCGATGTTGTCGTTGAGGCTGCGGAGCGAGTCCTTGAGGCGGTCGGTCTCCTGCTTGTGCGCCTGCCACGTCAGCTGCATCTGCTCGCCGCGCGAGATGTGCTCGGTGCGCCGCATCAATGCCTGTTTGGCGAGCTCGTCCTGATTCTGCTGGACGGCGAGCATCGCTCTCCGCTCCCAGTCTTCCGCTTCCTTCAGCTCCTGCTTGGTCTGATCCTGGAGCCGCTTCTCGTCGGCGATAGCGGCAGCGACCTGCTGCTTCGCGCGCACGAGCTGCGATCTCATGTCGAGAATGATCTGGTTCAGCATCTTCTCGGGCTGCTCGAATTCCGAGATAACCGCGTTGACATTTGACCGAAACAACATCGCGATTCTATCGAAGATATTCATAGTCGTGTTGATGGGTTTTTTACGAACTGCAAAATGAACGCGATCCGAGATCTGAAAACTGCAACTGAACGCGATCCGAGATCTGAGAAGAGCAGATCCCTGATTTTAGTAACGACGCTAAGACCGTCCTACTGGCGTAATGACACAGGCGAATGCTTTGTCGTACGCCGGGTAGACCCGTCCCAGCGCAGTTACTGCCAACTGTGATCTATGCTTCTCAGATCTCGGATCCCGTTCTTATTCAAATCTACAAGTCCACACATGAGCCGTTCCGCGAAACTACAACTTTGGCCCGCGCTTCACTAGCTGATTTTATCCGTCCGACCTCTTGATCTGGTACAACCGCTCCTTTGCCAGCCGGCGCCCCGTCGGCGTTGCGGCCAACCCTCCGCCGGCTGTCTCGCGGTACCGGACATCCATCTCCCGCCCGATCTCGCCCATCACATCGATCACCTCGTCCACCGGGATCGCGAAGGTAATTCCCGCCAACGCCATCTCGATTCCCGCCAGCGCGATCGCGGAGCCGGTCGCGTTCCTGAATACGCAGGGCAGCTCGACGAGCCCGCCCAACGGATCGCAAACGAGTCCCAGCGTCCCTTGCATCGTGAGCGCCACCGCATGTCCTACCTGCGACGGAGTTCCGCCCAGCATTTCAGTGGCGGCGCCGGCTGCCATACCCGCTGCGGCACCCGTCTCCGCCTGACACCCGCCCTCAGCGCCGGAGAGCGACGCTCTCTCCGCCACCACCGCTCCAATCAGTCCCGCCGTCGCCAGACCATCGACGACCTTCTCGTCTGGAACCGATCTCGCCTTCGCGAGACCGGTGAGGATCGCCGGAAGAACCCCTGCTCCGCCCGCCGTTGGCGCCGCGACGATTACTCCCATCGCCGCGTTCACTTCCTGCACCGCCAGCGCGCGAGTCAGGATGTCGCGAAATGGAGTCTGCGCCAGCGGACCCTTTGCGCTCAACCGCAGCTTCGCGGCATCGCCACCAACCAGTCCCGACGCGGAGTACAGATCACCGACCAATCCCTTCTCGATCGCGCCGCGCATCACATCGAGGGCGCGTTGCAGCGCCGCACGAATGTCTTGTATCGGGCGGCCCTGGTCCCGCGATTCAGCGGCGAGCGCGACCTGCGCGAGCGACTTCTTATCACGTTCAGCGTCCTTGATTGCGTCGGCGAGGGCCTTGTACACTCAGCCTCCGCTGACTTTCGGGAGTCGACGCGTCCACCTGACCCAGTCGAGCGCTCGCAGCTCCTCGCCTGCCTTCTTGTCGGGCTCTTCGTCGCATTCGATCATCATGAATGCGTCGCCACCCCTTTCCTTCCTCGATAGCCTCAGCGTAGCAATGTTGATGTCGTGCTCGGCCAGGATCCCCGTGATTCTGGCGATCGAGCCCTTCCTATCCTCAGCTACGAGAACAATCGTATGTAAGTTTCCGGTGACCTCGACCGGGAACCCATCGATCTCCTGGACCAGGATTCGCCCCGCCCCCAGAGATGACCCCAGCATGGTGGCCTTGTTGCCATCCAGCTCGAGATTGATTCGGACAGTGTTGGGGTGCGCGGCGTCCGCGATCGTCACCTTCTCGAACTTGTAGTCGAGCCCTTCGCGCTCGGCGATCTGGAGGGCGTCGCGGAGTCGCTCATCGTCGGGACGGAAGCCAAGCAATCCGCCCACCAAAGCCTTGTCGGTGCCGTGTCCTTCACCGGTGCGCGCAAAGGAGCCGTGCAGCTGCAGGAGTCCGCTCTGGGGAGTCCCACCGATAAGCCCGCGCGCGAGTAATCCGAGCCGGCACGCACCGGCTGTGTGCGAGGAGGAGGGACCGACCATCACGGGTCCGATTATGTCCAGCAGTGAGACCATGCTTCAAAATACGGTGCGTTGCGCCGTTCGGGGCAACTGCCCGACTGGACACTGCAACTGAACGGGTGCCAGCAGTCAGTGGCGCGGATGCCAGTCGATAGTTCACTACGCCCTGACTTTTCTACCGGTGATTGAGGGAAGGGCAACTGCCTGGGTCATTAATGCCGCTGGGGTAAGTCCGGGCGTCGTGAACTAGTCACTCGGAACTACGCTACTGAGGTCTGGCACCAGTTCTGTTGCAGTTAAACAGTTAAGCGGGGGCGATCAGCGGGCAGCAGGCAGCAGCGCCTTTCTGTTTTGCCCACCCTTGAGCGCCACCTTCTCTCTGGCGGAAGCGCGTTCGCGTCTGAGCATAGCGCGCAGGTACTGTCCAGTGTACGACGTCGCGACATCCGCCACGTCTTCGGGGGTTCCAGCCGCGACGACATCGCCACCGCGGAGTCCTCCCTCCGGACCCAGATCGATGATCCAATCGGCAGTCTTGATGACGTCGAGGTTGTGCTCGATGACGAGCACCGTGTTGCCACGGTCAACAAGACGGTGCAGCACGCTCATCAGCATGCGCACGTCCTCGAAATGGAGTCCCGTCGTCGGCTCGTCAAGGATGTAGAAGGTTCTTCCCGTATCACGTTTGGAAAGCTCCGCGGCCAGCTTGACGCGCTGCGCCTCTCCGCCCGAGAGAGTCGTCGCCGACTGTCCGAGGTGGATGTAGCCGAGCCCGACGTCGAAGAGAGTCTGGAGCTTCTGGCGGACGCGCGGTTGGTTCTCGAAGAAAGCGAGTGCGTCTTCCACGGTCTGCTCGAGCACGTCCGCGATGCTGAGGCCGCGGAAACGAACCTCCAGAGTCTCGCGGTTGTAGCGCTTTCCCTTGCAGACGTCGCACGGAACGTAAACGTCGGGGAGAAAGTGCATCTCGATTTTGACGAGACCGTCTCCTTCACACGCCTCGCAGCGTCCGCCCTTGACGTTGAACGAGAATCTTCCCGGGCCGTAGCCGCGGATCTTCGCTTCGGGCAGCTCCGCGAACAGCTCGCGGATGGGCGTGAACAACCCCGTGTACGTCGCCGGGTTCGACCTCGGGGTCCGACCGATCGGGCTCTGGTCGATGTCGATGACTTTGTCGAGGTGCTGGAATCCGGTGATGCGCGTGTGCGCGCCGGGAATCACCCTGGCGCGATAGAAGTGCCTCGCCATGGCGCGGTGAAGGATGTCCTCGATGAGCGTGGACTTCCCGCTCCCTGACACGCCGGTGACAGCGACGAATAGGCCGAGCGGAATGTCGACGTCGAGGCTGCGCAGATTGTGCTCGCGCGCGCCCTCGATGCGAATCACACGGGTGGGATCCATCCGCCGACGCACTTCGGGAATCGGAATCTCGAGCTCGCCCCGCAGATAACGTCCGGTGATCGATTCCTTGTTGGCCCGAACCTCGTCGACCGTTCCCTCGGCGATGACGAGCCCGCCATGCTTCCCCGCGCCTGGCCCGAGATCGATCAGGTGATCGGCCGCCTGCATTGTCTCCTCATCGTGCTCGACGACGATAACCGTGTTGCCGAGGTCGCGGAGCTGGCGAAGCGTGTTCAGGAGCCGCGCGTTGTCGCGCTGGTGCAGACCGATCGACGGCTCGTCGAGGATGTAGAGCACCCCGACGAGGCGCGAGCCGATCTGTGTAGCGAGCCGGATGCGCTGCGCCTCGCCGCCCGAGAGGGACTCGGCAGAGCGGCCGAGCGTCAGGTACTCGAGTCCGACATCGTTGAGGAAGCGAAGGCGCTCGCGAACTTCCTTGAGAATCGGCGCTGCGATCTCGGGATCGAGGCCGGGCTTGCCGTTG
>Ga0193751_1002919_pt1 | contig 10220 bp, 8 predicted proteins | sample L1c2metaG_FD_143050 | JGI IMG/M metagenome (GOLD analysis project Ga0193751, IMG submission 143050) | Soil microbial communities from a riparian zone of the East river system, Colorado, United States - L1c2 | ecosystem: Environmental > Terrestrial > Soil > Riparian zone | place: USA: East River...
GGTAAGGACTGTGCTCATAGCTCACTCCTCTGTTCGATCATGGGCGCCAAGCGGCACACTCACCAAGACTCGCCCTCGACGGCGCTCGCCGCTCGGCTGAGACGTGGTCGCAACGAGGAAGAAGAAGCTGGCGACTCGACGGACACAAGCTGGACCGTCAGCGCGACTGGCTCGGTGTTTCCAATCACCACTCTACTCCAACCCGCCCGAGCACGCTGCTTCGATGCCGCGCCTGTGGGGTGCCAAAACTCAGCGCACATCCCGAGAAATCATCGATTTGCAGGCAGGACGCTAATTTTGGCACCCCACACGATGTCGAGCATGCTGCTGAGGCTTCGATCCGAGGTGAGCGGGTGGTGCCGAAGGAGGGCTTGTGCGTGCGGCAGCGCTTCTGCGTGACGGCCGAGGTAGAAGAGAATCGTCGAGAGAATCGTGTGGATCCGCCACTCGGTTCCGCGCGCGATCGAGCGTGGCTCGAGCTCGTGGACGATCTCCAGGCACCGCTCGAGGGTGGCAATGTCGGGGACGTCAGGGTCGGTCGCAGCCGCGACCATCACGTCAACCTGAGTATGAAGGGATCGTTCCTCGATGTCGGAGCCGAGATTCGCCTACCGGCATTTGCCTCGAGTCGCGATCGGATGAGATTTCGGTGTACGCCTGCGAGAATGCTGCGGTGGCTGATGAGAGGGCGATGCGCGAGGAGCGGCGGGTCGTCACTGCGCTTTGCGCGGATCTGGTCGGCTCTACCCGGCTGACCGAGCGCCTTGACCCGGAGGAGGCACGGCTGGTCGTCGGCGAGGCGGTGGCGCGAATCGTTCACTGTGTTGAAGGGTTCGGCGGCATCGTCAAGGATCTCGCGGGTGATGGGGTGCTCGCCTTGTTTGGCGCTCCAACCACGCACGAGGACGACCCAGAACGGGCGCTGCGCGCGGCGCTCCAGATCGTCGATGAGCTCGACGGGTATGCACGTGAGGTCGAGCGGAGCTTCGGTATCGATGGGTTCGGCGTTCGGGTCGGGGTCAACAGTGGCATCGCTGTTGTGGGGCCTGTCGGCGCCGGCGGACGAGTCGAGTACGGTGCGACCGGGGATGTCGTCAACGTCGCCGCCCGTTTGCAGGCGGAGGCGTCCCCTGGCAGTGTGCTCGTCGGCGCCGAAACGAAGCGGTCGGTCGAACATCTGTTCCGGTGGGGTCCTGACCAGCCGCTCTCGCTGAAGGGCAAATCGAGCGAGGTGGTCGCATGCGTCATCGAGGGTGTGCTTGTCTCGCCCGTCTCGCGCCATGAGACGCGTCTTGTCGGGCGTAAGGCTGAACTTGCCGCGGCGCAGGGGGCAATCGATGCGGTGCTTTCTGGCGCAGGGGGCGTCGTGTTCGTTACGGGTGAGGCCGGAATCGGGAAGAGCCGTCTCGTCGCGGAGTTGAGAGACGCTGCAGACCGCGTCGATGGCGGCCGTCGGCTGGTTTGGCTTGAGGGCCGCTGTGTTTCGTATGGCGAGACGATGCCGTACTGGCCGTTTCGTGAGCTACTGCGCGACTGGCTAGGCGTGTCGCTCGACGACCCTGAGCTGCGCACGCGACTCGCCTTGCGGCGCGCTCTGGAAGCGGCCGCAGTCGAACGTGCGTCAGAGTTCTACCCATACCTCGGTTCGCTGCTCGGTCTTACACTCGAGCACGAGCCGCGGGCGAAGCTCGCCGAGCTCTCTCCTGAGGCGCTTCAGTATCGAACGTTTGAGGTCGTGCAGCAGTGGCTGCAGCAGCTCGCGGCCGAGGGCCCCGTTGTCCTTGCGCTTGAGGATGTGCATTGGGCCGATCCCACCTCGCTGCTGCTCGCCGAGCGGCTGCTGTCATTGGTCGAAGACGACGCTGTGCTTCTGCTTTTGACGATGCGCCCGGACCCCGACCACGCGTCCTGGTCGATCAAGGAGTTCGCGGCGCGGCAGCTCCCGCACCGGACGCGCGAGGTCACACTCGAGGCGCTCAACGGGGACGCGGAGGCGGAGTTGCTGCAGGCGCTCGTCGGTCGCGACACGCTGCCGCCGAAGCTGCAGGCGCGGATCGTGAGGGAGGCCGAAGGCAATCCGTTCTTCCTTGAGGAGCTCGTACGCTCGCTCGCCGACTCAGGCGCGTTACAGCGTGTCAACGGCAGTTGGCGCTTCGACCACGAGACTGGTGTCGAGGTGCCCGCGACGGTGGAGAAGGTGATCCTTGCCCGCGTCGACCGTCTCACGCCCTCCTGCAGAGGCGTCCTCACCGCTGCGTCCGTGCTCGGCCGCGAGTTCGGTCTGCCGTTGCTGCTTGGTGTCACCCATGACGCCGGTGATCTGCGCGATTCGCTGCGCGAGCTGCAGCGGCTCGACCTGCTGCGCGAGAGCCGCCGCTGGCCGCAGCCCGAGTTTCGCTTCAAGCACGTCCTTATCCAGGAGACGGTTTATCGCACCGTCGTCGGGAGCGAGCGGCGCGCATTGCACCGGGAGGCGGCCGAGTGGCTCGAGCAGCGGCGCGACGAGGGAGGCGACGAGGTGCTCGGGGTGCTGGCCCACCACTGGCTCGCGAGCGAGGACGAGGAGAAGGCAATCGACTACCTAACCCGGGCGGGCGACAAGGCGCGACAGGACTACGCGCTGGACGAGGCGATCGAGTACTACGAAGAGCTGCTGCCGCTGCTTGAGCGACGTGGCGAGTCGCAGGGGATCGCGCTCGTCTTGTTCAAGCTCGCGCTGGCGCTGCATACATCGCTCCGCTTCGCCGAGGCCAACGCCGTGTACCAGCGCGCGTTCGACCACTGGAAGCCACCCGACCCGGTTGCGGCGAGCGAAGTGTTGCGGATCGGCACGAGCTTCGTGCCGAACGATCCTGATCCGCGGTCGGCGATCGCCTGGCCGAATATCCAGCTGTGCATGCAACTCTTCGATCGGCTTGTGGAGGCGTGGCCGGAGCGGACGATTGTGCCTTCGCTCGCCGAGCGGTGGGACATCTCCGACGACGGCCTGCACTACCTGTTTCACCTCCGTGAGGGCCTCGAATGGTCCGACGGCCGGCCGCTCACCGCCCACGATGTCGAGTTCGGGATCAAACGCGTGCTCAGCCCAAACGAGCCGGGGTCGTCGGTCGCGATCTATTTTGTGCTCGACGGCGGTCAGGACTACTACCTCCGGCGAACATCAAATGCGGACAGCGTCGGCGTCAAGGCGCTGGACGATCGGACGATCGAGTTTCGACTTGCCGCCCCCGCCCCGTATTTCATGAGCATGATGAACCGGCCCGATGGCGGTCCGCAGCCGAGACACGCGATCGAGCAGCACGGCGAGAACTGGGCGGAGCCCGAGCACCAGGTCGTCAGCGGCCCCTTCCGCATCTCCAAGCGCACCGACAGCGTGTTGACGCTCGCCCGCCGCGACGGCTACCGAAACGTCGCACGGACGGGCAACGTTGAACGGGTGGAGCTCGTCGCCGCGAGCTTGCCGAACGCACTCGATCTTTACGAGCGTAACGAGCTGGACATGGTCGCTGTGCGCTACACGCCACGACTGGCCGATCAGGTTCGAACCGAGAGCCGCGCCGACGCCGTGGTCGGACCCGCCGCCTGGACGGCGTACCTTGCCTTCGACCACTCGCACCCTGGCGTTGCGAACGTTGATTTCCGCCGCGCGCTCGCACACGCAATCGACCGGACGACGCTAGCCGAGAAACTGCCGACGAATCTCCTTGTTGCAACTGGCGGTCTCGTTCCGCCGGCCCTGCAAGGGCACACCCCAGACATCGTCCCGCGCTACGAGCCGGAGGTCGCCCGAGAGCTGCTCGCGCGCTCCGGCGTGACGGGCGTGGTACAGCTCGCCGCTCTCGACGAGTGGGCCGAGATCGTCGGCGCGATCGCGGACTCCTGGAGGTCGACGCTCAATGTCGAGGTCGAAACGCCGACGTGGTCGCCCGACCAGGCATGGCGGCTCGCGCGACCGTGGGAACAGTTCATCGCTCCGATCGTGATCACAGGCTGGCTCCCAGGCTACAGCGACCCGGAGTACTACCTGCGCCTGCTACTTCAGTCCACGTCGAAGACAAACGAGGGCGGCTACGCCTATCCGCCGTTCGACGAACTGATCGAGCGCGCACGGCAAGAGCGCAGCGACCGCACCCGGCTCGAGCTATTCCACGAGGCCGACCGCATGGCAGTCGCCGACCAAGTCGCGCTGATCCCACTCGCATACGGCCGCAGCACCGCCTTCGTGCGACCCGCACTCCAAGGCTGGTGGGAGTTCGGCAAGACCTCGGCCCCGTTCGCCGATCTAACAATCGCTTAGCGCGCGAGGCAGAAGCGGCACTGGCGACCTGTGGGTGCCAAAATTAGCGTCCTGCCTACAAATCCTGGCTTCCTAGGTGCGCACCGAGTTTGGCACCCAACGCGGGGCAGTGCACCGTCCGCCGCGAACCTGATGCGCTGAGTTTGTGGCGAAAGGGGGGCGGTCGTGGTTCGACCGCCCCCCTTTTTGGGTTGAAGGGTTAGCCGGTGAGGGTGACTCGGAGTGTGGTGCCATAAAAGACGATCGGTGTGCCGGTGACGGGGAGTTCGAAGCACTGGTAGGGGGAGAGGATGTCGGGGCCTTGCAGGTGGATCTGGTTGAAGCACAGGTTGACGTCGCCGGCGTTGACCCAGCTCCAGCTAACCGGGCTGATCAGGTAGACGACCTGGGCCCCAGCGTAGGAGAAGGAGATTGAGCCGCCGCCGCCGAGGCTGCCGTCGCTGTTGAGCGGGCCGCCTGCCCAGCCTCCTTGGCCGTGGTCCGAGATCGTGTAGGTACCGATGGCAGCGGGGTTGCTGGCGGTTGCGGTGGTGGCGACGGTCGCGACGACGCTGAGCACGACCAAGACTGCGAGCACGAGCAGCTTTCTCATGTCTATTTCCTTTCCGGTGTGGATTTGCCGGGGCGGCCGCGGTAGAAGTGCGGGTCGAGGACGGCCACCTTGGTGATCGACTCGATCGGCCAGTGGCTCTGGTTGGCGGCACGGCGGACCGCTTCGGGGCTGGTCGCTTCGTACAGGCAGAAGCTGCGGCGGCCGTCCTCGCTGACGTAGGAGTGCAGCCAGGTGACACCGACCGCCTCGTTCACTACAACGATGCGGGCGCAGGCGGCGTCGCGCATCCGAGCGGAAGCGAGCGGGAAGCCGTTTGGAAAGGTCCGCTCAACCAAGTATCGAGGCATGCAATCGAGCTCCTACCGTTGCTGTCCGGCTGGTCAAGACGGAACGCTACGAGCGGGTGCGGCTCGCTCCATCGGGAACGGTGCCCACATTTTCGAGCGGGCTGCCTAACTTTTCCGCGCGGCCCCGGCGGGAACCGTCGGTCAGATCCGCTGTGCGGCTTCGTGCCGGGAGCGTGCGTCGAGCTTGGCGAGGATCGCAGACACGTGGTGGCTGACGGTCTTGCGTGAGAGGAAGAGCCTGTCGGCGATCTCGGCGTCGGTCAGCCCCTCCTTGAGCAGTTCGAGGATCTCTTGTTGCCGTGCGGTCAGGCCGTTTGGGTTGGCGCGGGTCGAGTGGTGGGGACCGCGCGCAAGGTTGCGAACGCCGAGCGCTCGTAGCTTGCGTGCGGCGATTGCGGCGGCGGCGCGGGCGCCCAGGCCGTCGAAGATAGTGAGGGCGCGCCGCAGTTCGGGCTCGCTATCGGCGTCGAGCAGGGCGGCTGCGGTCTCGAACGGGCAGTCGAGCTGTTCCCAACGCGCGGCGGCCTCCTCCCAGCGGCCACTGATCTGCAGGCCGTACGGATGCTCCGCGAAGACAGGGTGGACGCTCTCGAGGACATCGCCGCGCCAGAGCCAGAGCGCGAGCTCGCCGAGGATCCAGGCGTCCCCGACCGGCAGCGCGAGCGCGTAGGCGGCGCGCGCCTCGGCAACCATCCGGGCCGTGTCGCCTGCCAGCCAGGCGGCCTCGGCGCGGGCGGCGCGCACGTTGCCGATGTGCTGCAACTCGTTACGCGGCGCCGCCAGCGCGAGCGCCTGGTCGAGCGGTTCCCACACCTCGGGATCGTCGCGGCGGGCGCGCAGCCGGCCGAGCACGTACAGCGGCTGGATCCGGTAGACCGGCTCGCTTCCGGGTGCTGCGAGCAGTTCCTGCGCCAACTCGCCCGCCTCGCTCCAGCGTCCACGATGCACCAACTCGACGCTACGGCTCTGCCGCAGGCCACGCTGCGCTTCGGTCAGGTTGTGGCGCTCGCAGAACGCAAACGCATCGCTGAAGAATCGATCGCACCAAGCAAACTGGCGGTGCATCGAGCCGAACCAAACCAGCCGCTGGTAGGCCTCCGCCACCTGCGCAGGTAGGTCGGCCGCGAGCGCGAGGGCGAGCGCGCGCTCGAGCTCCGGCCATCCGTCCTCTTCGGGCCCGCAGAGCTTCGCCGCGCCGAGCGTTCCCAGCGCCCGATAGGTGAGAGCGGGATGGGCTTACCGACGACCCGGTTTGTCTTCGTGTCGACCGACCAGAGCAAACCAGGCGCCAGGGGGTTTGGACGCGTATGGATCGGGTTCGTCAGGACCCAGACATATCGACCATCGACAGCGGCCGCGCTCGCGGTTTCAGGAAGACCGGTACGAGCGACGACGACGTTCCTAGTCGGGTCGATCCGGACAAGCACACGCGGACCCGTAGCCCACACCGATCCCGCTCCCGCAGTCACAGCTCCGGCGTTCGCGAGTGGTAGCAGTTGGCCGACTCGCACCCCGCCGCGTGCGTCCGCCGCAAGGAGTCCGGCGAGCATCACAGCAGAAAACATGCAGCTGCTTTCTCGCGCATTCTCTCGAATACGAGCTTACTCAACCCGGAGGTCCCGACGGAACGGCCGCGGCACTGGCGTCAATCCCGCACACTGGCGCAGTCGAGCGGAGTCTCCCAAGGCTGCGCGCGGCGGCGTACGATCGCCCGATGCAGACGATCACGCCGTACCTCCTGTACGACGACGCGGCGGCGGCGCTCGATTTCCTCTCGGGTGCTTTTGGATTCGAGGAGAAGAGGCGGATGACGTCGCCGGACGGGCGCGTTGGGCACGCCGAAATGCGGTTCCGCGGCGGCGAGATCCATCTCGGTCAACCTGGGCAGCCGAGCAGTCCGAAAAGCTACGGTGGCACGCCAGTGCTCATCTATGTGTACGTCGAGGACGTGGACGAGCATTGCGCTCGGTCGCGTGCGGCTGGCGCCGAGATCGTCGACGAGCCCACCGACCAGGAGTACGGCGAGCGGCGCTATCACTGCCTCGACCCCGAAGGGCACTCCTGGTACTTCGCGCAGCCGTTAGGCCGCTAACGCCGTTCCGCTCCGCGCCTCCCTACTGGTCGAGGTGCATAACCGAACGCTCGCGCAGGTGTGTGGGGTCTCGCCGGGGGTGTGTTGGGGCTGGTGTTGTTAGTTGACGAGGGTGACGGAGTCGGCGCCGAGGTCGGGGATGTTTTGGTTTGTGCCGGGTTGGATGCCGTTCACGAGGACGCGGGTGAAATAGCCGCTGATTGAGCCGGTCTTTCCGGTGCCGGAGACGGTGTAGCCGGTGAGGTGGAAGGCGACCCAGGAGATGACGTCGAAGGTGGCGTTGGAACCGCTGCCGGTAAGGGTGTCGTAGACCGGGAAGATGAGGTCGGTGCCGATTCGGGCGGCGAGGGCGGAGGTGATGCCGTTGGAGTTGAACTTCGCGCCGACGTCGGAGTAGTCGCCGAAGCCGACGTAGTCCTGGTAGCCATATTGGATCCAGGTGGAGAGGGGCGGCACGCCGAAGTTCCCGTTCGGGTCAAGGTTCATGAAGCCGAACGCGCCCGGCGCCCCGAGCGGGCCGAGCGGCAGGGTTGTGTCCTGGCCGAAGCAGGGACAGCCGGAGCCGGACAGGAGCGGGTGCTGGATGTTTACGACGATGGGTGCGAGCCCGTACGCCTGCGCGGGAACATCCGTGCGGGCAGCGGCGGTCGCGCCCACGGTGACCGACCCGATGGAAAAGACGCTGGCGAAGAAACTCTGCGCGGGCTGGGCGACCTTAACCACGACGGTGTCACTCGGCTGGTAGTCGCTTCGGAACGTGATCGAGTCGACACCGCCGCTGTTGGCATCCCCATATTGCTGCGCCAATACCTGCGCCTGGGAGGGATCGGTCGGTAATACCTCCGCGCCAGCAAGCGCGGCCGCGTCCGCGGTCGCCTGCGCCTGCCGCGACTGCCGATACCACGCACCGACATCGACCGCGAGCGCCGCCACACCCAGAAGAACCGCGAGGAAGAACACCGTCAACACGACCGCCTGCCCGCCCTCAGCGCGAAGACGATCCCGGATACGGCCACGTGCGTCGATACCCATACAGACCAGGACGCCGCACTTTTCTTACGCGCCGGGGACGAAAATCGCCCAAAAGGGTTAGACGCACTCGCTCTTGCCGCGAACGCTGTGACGCACGGCCACGACCTACCCCGCGGCAACTCACACCCACTGGCCGTCGGGCTTGGGCTTGAAGCACGCGCCCCAGCGCAGGGCGCCCGAAGCCGCAACGACCGCGACCACGGACGAGGCGGAGTACAACGCCGCGAATCGTCTGGAGGTCATATCTCCGGGACGGCTACCGAACACCGTCACCGTCGAAAAGATGCGAAGTGGCTACCGCGCTACGCGAAACGAGCTGGTGAAGGAAGTCCTTCGCGACTATGGCTACGTCGAGGCTCGAGGCCTCGGGGTTCCGCGAAAGATTGTCCGTTTGATGAACGACATCAACGGGACCGACCCCGAACTCGTCGAGGAGGATGATCGGTTCGTCGTCCGGCTCCTTCGAGGCGTTAGTACTTGACGGGCTTCCTCGCCTGCGGCACTTCGCTCAGCCCCCAAAGATACGCGCCTCCGCGCGTTCCGCAGCGCCCGCGAACTGCACCTGGGCGGCGTGGATGTAGCGTTCAGTGATCTGCGCTTGGGAGTGGCCGGCTTTCATTTGGATGTAGGTGAGGGGGTTGCCAGCGGCGGCTTCGTGCGTTAACGCGGTGTGGCGGAGGTCGTGGAAGGGCCGGAACGGTTTCGTGATTGCTGCCTTGGTGAGGGCGGGTTTGAGGTGTTCGCGGGCGAGGCGGGCGGGATCGAGCGGGGTGCCTTTGGTGGGGTGTGCGAAGACGAGGTCGTCGTCGCTGTTGTAGGCGCTGTGCTGCCAGTGGTGGGCGAGGAGTTGTTTGGTGCGGGGGCCGAGCTCGATGCGGCGTTTGCCGGCGCGCGATTTGGGGGTGGTGAAGCGTCCCTTGACGAGCGCCTCGCGGACGCGCAGATGTCCTTCGAGCAGTTGGATGTCGTGCCAGCGGAGGGCGAGCAGTTCGCCGCGGCGCATGGCGGTGCCGAGCGCGGTGAAGGTGAGTGTGCGTGCGAGCCGCCACCACTGCTTCTGCTCAACGTCTTCCGCGTCGGTTTCGAGTTGGGTGTACGCGGTCCAGAGGCGCGCGATCTCGGTTTCGGTGAGCACGTTCATGTCGGTCTGTTCGACGCGTGGGCGTTGGATGTCGCTGACGGGGTTGTGGCGGATCAGGCGCCAGCGGATCGCGGTCTTGAGCATCACCTGCAGGACGAGCAGGTGGTTCGAGATGGTTTTCGGGGAGAGGCCGGCGCGGGTCTTGGCGGTGATGTAGCGGTCGATCAGTTCCGGTTCGCGCTCGAGCCGTTCGAGTGGGTGTTTGCCGAAGGCGGGCAGGAGGTGGCGGTTGATGGTTTGCCGGTAGCTGTCGGTGGTGGTGAGCTTGAGCCCACGCCCGGGCAGGTAGTCGTTGAGCCAGCGGGCGGCGAACTCGTTGAAGGTGAGCTTTTCGGGTTTGCGGTAGCCGTCGCGCTCGACGTCGACGAGGCGGCGGCGTAGTTCGGTCTCGGCGCGCTTGCGGTCCCAGGCGGGTTCTTTGCCGAGTGTTTCCATGACGCGGCGGCCGGTGGCGTCTTGGTAGCGGATCCGCCAAACGACGCCACGTGTGCCCGCGTAGCGCCACACACGGCCCCATTTCGGGTTGGCCTGGGTGCTCATGTCCTCATTCACAAGCTCTGATCGGGCATGAGTGCAAGTCAGGGCCGTGCGGGTGGGGTGGGGCCGGCTTGTTGTTGGCCGAGCCAGGCGTCGATTTGGTCGCGGCGGTAGCGGCGGTAGCGGCCGAGTGCGACGTAGGGGAGCCGTTCGTTGCGGGTTGCCTCGCGTACCCAGGAGAGCGGGACGGCGAGGAGGTCGGCGACTTCTTGGGCGGTGAG
>Ga0193751_1002920_pt1 | contig 10216 bp, 13 predicted proteins | sample L1c2metaG_FD_143050 | JGI IMG/M metagenome (GOLD analysis project Ga0193751, IMG submission 143050) | Soil microbial communities from a riparian zone of the East river system, Colorado, United States - L1c2 | ecosystem: Environmental > Terrestrial > Soil > Riparian zone | place: USA: East River...
CTCCCATTTGTCGCCGTTTTGGCCCGGCCGAAAGACGTCGCGCTCGTTCGTGAGAATGAAGTCGGGGCGAATCGGGAAGGAGTAATCCGCCAGGCCGGATTCGAGTAAATCGACGGAGCGTCCAGTGTTGATCGTCCAAATCGCGCCGGCGTCTTGCATTCGCCGGATCAGCTGAATGCATTGCCGATCCAGCACCGGCTCGCTTACCCGAGAGACGACCGTGCCGTCGAAATCGGTGCTAAGAAGGCGGATTTCCGTAGTCATGGGTAACAAACCTAACTTAAGAATTGATTTCGCGAACGCAATCGGTGACCGTCGATTACGATCACGAACGGGAATAGGAGCAAGAGTAAGAGCCAGAAGATATGAAATCGGCTTATGAGCTGGCGATGGAACGGCTGCAAAAAGGCGCGCCATCAGTTTCGCTGACAGACGATCAGAAAAGACAGCTCGCCGACGTCGATGCGATGGCCAAAGCGAAGATTGCGGAGAAGGAACTGTTTCTACGGGACGAAATCGGAAAAGCCCAAGCTGGCGGCAAATTCGAAGAATTGGAGAAGCTTGAGAAGCAACTGGCGAGCGAAATCCGCAGATTGCAGGATGATTGCGAAGTGAAGAAGGAAAAGTTGCGCGCGAGTTTTGCGAAATAATTTCGCGGGAGGGACACGCGCCGTCCCTAAATAATAGACCACGACGGGCCTATGGTAGTTCCTACGAGATTGCCTCCGTTGCTTCGCCGACCGGTTTTCGCCGCTTTGGCAAATCGGGATCGAGAAAGCCAAGCATGTGAGCGCGTTTGATAACGCGCACGCCCTCTTGCTTCTGCAAGTCGCGGATTTGCCGACGGAACGCCTCCATTTTTGTCCAGTGCACTTTCGGCCGGAAATGGTGCTCGGCATGGTAGCCGTTGTAAAAGAAGAGCCAGTTGTAGGTCTTACCGTAGCTGCTCACGCCCCACGCCATCGGCTTGTCGGGATTGGCGCCGTAATGCCGATAATAGCCGTTCAAGTAGCTGAAACAGTGGCCGAGATAGAAAAACGGCAGGAAATAAAAGAGGACGTAGCGCCAATTGAAGAAAAACATCATGAGGAGTGTAGTGGCGAAGGCCGCCAGTTCGATGTTTCCCCAAAACAAGTCGCCATTGCGGCGCTTACGCAGTTCCCTGCGAATCGCGCCGACATCGTCGCGGAAGAAACTGAGAAAGACGTACCCCCACGGGTTTTCCGGTTCGCCGTCGTGGCCGCGCTTGTAAATCGAAATCCAATCGATGGTTTCACCGTCTTCATCGGGACGATCGGCGTTGCCTTTGTGATGCTGCATGTGGACGGCGTCGTAGTAAGTCTGCGAAAAGCAACAGGCGACTGACTGGGTGATTCCAAAGAGGCGATTCAAAAGTTGGGAGCGGAAGAACGGGTTGTGAATGAAATTGTGGCCAATACCGTTGATGTTCGCGTTGACCATGAGCGAGTAAATGAACCCGAGCATGAGCATGAGCCATAGCGGCGCGTGCGGATAGAGAAAGAAAAGGCCGAAAAAGTAGGTTAGATGGAACAAACTCGCGAGTACCGGAATGGCATCCCAGCGCGTATGGGCGAAGAGCTTTGAGTTGGTTGTCGGGCGCTCTACTCGAATGGCTTCGGCGTTTGTCATAACGGGGGTTGTCGACCTAAAATTATTCGGTCGAACCTAATTTTCGAGGACTTTGTCCCTCTTGGCAAGCGTTGGCCCCAAATTTGCGAGCTCGGCGCATTCTTGGTTTGCTAATCTCCACCACCCGCGCCTAACTTAGCGCCCCTCAAGATGTTCGCGCTCCAACCCGAAATGAAGATCTTCAGCGGCTCAGCCAACCGCGAGCTGGCAGAGCGCATCTGCGACTACATTGGCGTGCCCCTCGGCCAGGCAACGATTAGCGCGTTTCCCGACAGCGAGACTTATGTCCGGATCGAGGAAAACATTCGTGGGCGCGACGTCTTTATCATTCAGCCCACTTGCCCTCCTACGAATCAGCACTTGATGGAGTTGCTTATCATGGTCGATGCGGCCCGGCGTGCCAGCGCCGACCGAATCACGGCGGTGATTCCGTTTTTCGGTTATGCCCGGCAAGACCGAAAAGATCAGCCGCGTGTTCCGATTACGGCGAAATTGGTCGCGAATTTACTCCACGCTTCTGGTGTCCATCGCGTTCTAACCATGGATCTACACGCGCAACAGGTACAAGGCTTCTTCGATCTGCCGGTCGACCATCTTTATTCACTGCCAGTGTTGATTAAATATCTACGTCAGCGATTGACCGGGAAAACCGTCGTGGTCTCGCCTGATCTCGGCGGTTTGAAGATGGCTTCGGCCTACGCCGAAGCGCTGGGTGCAAATCTTGCCATAGTCGCAAAAGAACGCCGGAGCGCGACCCAGACCGAGGCGCTCTACTTGATTGGCGAAGTGGAGGATCGTGACGTGCTCCTGGTGGACGACCTCACGGAGACTGCCGGCACATTGACTTCCGCGGCGGAGCTTTTGAAAAAACGCGGCGCGCTCAAGATTTACGCGGGGGTTTCCCATGCCGTCCTTGTCGATATTGCCATTCCGCGGTTGCAAAAATCGAAAATCGAGGAATTAATTACGACCAACAGCACGCCGGTGCGCCCGGTGGAAGGATTTAAAACCACCGTGCTTTGCGTCTCGGAGCTTCTCGGCGAGGGGATGAAACGGATCCATAATGATGAGTCCGTCTCATCGCTGTTCAAGATCGACAACGGAACAAATGGCAAAGCAAGTTAAACTCAAAGCGGAACAGCGGACCGAAACCGGGCGTTCGGCAGCGCGCAAACTGAAAGCGCGCGGCATTGTTCCGGCGGTTATTTACGGTGGAAAAGAAAAACCGCAGCCGTTGCAGCTTTCCGCCCGCGAGGTCAACGCCATGCTCAGCCACGCTTCGGGCGAGAACATTTTGGTCGAGCTTGAGATTGCCGGCGAAAAGTCGAATCGCACCGCACTGGTGCAGGAAGTGCAGCACTCGCCGGTGGGCGGGGACGTTTTGCACGTTGATTTTCATGCCGTCTCGATGGACCAGAGCATTCAAGCTGATGTGCCCGTCGAGTCGGTCGGCGTGGCCAACGGGGTTAAGAATTTCGGCGGGTTGCTCGAACAAAGCTTGCGCGCGCTTTCGATCGAATGTTTGCCGCGCGATTTGCCCGACAAACTTACTGTCGACGTTTCCGCGCTCAATATCGGCGATTCAATTCATGTCCGGGACATTCAACTTCCGCCGGGAGTCACGATAAAAATGCAGCCTGATCTCACCGCATTTTCCGTGGTGGCGCCTGTGATTGAAGAAGAGCCGGTGGTAGCCGAGGCGGAAGCCGCTGCCGCGGCCGGCCCGGAAGTGATCAGGGAAAAGAAGGAAGAGGGTGAAACCGCCGGACCGGCGCCAGGGGCGAAGGAAGGCGCTGCCAAGGAAAAAGCTGCTCCCAAAGAAAAAGAGCAGAAGAAGTAAATCCATTTTGGATTTTCAAGTGCGGACTTGGGATTGAGCAAGTGTGGACGAAGAAACGCCACCGATTCGCTTGATCGCGGGCTTGGGCAATCCCGGAGCCGAATACGCTAATACCCGTCACAACATCGGTTTTCTCGTGCTCGACCGTTTCGCTGCGCAAGTTGGATCGACCTGGGAAAGATCGACAAAGTGGGGCGCTCTGGTGGCCAAGCACGCGAACATTTTTCTCGTGAAACCAATGACTTACATGAACCGAAGCGGGGAGCCGCTCCGGGCGGTGGCGGATTTTTACAAAATTGGGCCGGGCGGAATTCTCGTCGTGCTGGACGACCTTGCTTTGCCCCTCGGCCGCCTGCGGTTGCGATCCAGCGGAAGCTCTGGCGGTCACAACGGGCTCGAATCAATGCTTGTCCAATTTGGCACGGATGCGATTCCTCGGTTGCGCATGGGAATTGGGGCGGCGCCCCACGATGGTGGGGTCGATTACGTGCTGAGCCAATTTTATGAAGAGGAGAAACCGCTGGTTCGATCGACAATCGACCGTGCGGTGGACGCAGTGAAATGCGCGATTGACAATGGCCTCGTTTCCGCGATGAACAATTTCAACAAACCCGAAGAAAAAACCGAAGAACCATGAAGAACCGCTACGAAGCGTTGCTCATCCTCAACACCCAGGGAAGGGAAGACAGCGTCAAAGATATTGTCGATCGGCTGGAGTCCGAGTTTCAAAAGGAAGGCGCCGAGATCGAGCAGGTGCAAAAAATGGACAAGCGCCAGTTTTCCTACGTGGCTGGGCCGCTCGATTCCGGGTTCTACGTCAATTTCGTTTTTCATGCCGACCCGCAGCTGGTGACAAAGCTACGTTCCAAATTCAAGCTCGACCCCGAAGTTTACCGGCAGCACTACCAGCGGTTGAGCGAGAAAAAGGAGAAGACGGAAAAACCTGGGAAAAAGTTGGCGCGCGAGAAATAAACCCGATAAAACGGAACGATGGCCAGTTTTAACAAAGTCATCCTCCTCGGAAATCTCACCCGCGACCCGGAAGTGCGCTACACGCCAAAGGGCAGCGCGGTTTGCGATCTTGGCATTGCGGTCAACCGCGTTTACACAACCGAGGCTGGCGAAAAGCGCGAAGAAGTCACTTTTGTCGATGTTGTTCTGTGGGCACGGCTGGCCGAGATAGCCGGCGAATACTTGAAAAAGGGTCGCCCGGTCTTCATCGAGGGCCGTTTGCAGATGGACTCCTGGGACGACAAGCAGAGCGGACAGAAGCGCACCAAACTGCGGGTGGTCGGTGAGAGCATGCAGCTCCTGGGCAGCCGCCCTGCGGCGGCCGCTCCTGCCGAAGCCGGCGAGGGAGGAGATCGGCCAGCGCGCTCGGCCGAAAAATCGCCTTCGCCGCCGCCGAAATCATCTGGTCCGGGCGAACCCGACGACGACGAGATCCCGTTCTGATTGGGAATCGTGACCGGCGGTTTGCGTTAACATGAACGCGACCGAAGCGTGCGTTGCGCTCAACATGCTGCCGACGGTTGGGCCGGTCCGATTGCGCAAGCTGCTCCAGGTCTTCGAACGGCCGGAGCGCATTCTTGCCGCGAACCGGACGCAGCTTCAAAAAGCGGAAGGAATCGGCCATGAAGTGGCGGACCAAATCTCAAATTGGGAATCGATTGTCGACCTTTCGGCCGAACTAAACCGGGTTCGTGAATTCGGCGCGACCGTAATCACACAAGAATCCCCATCATATCCGAAATCGCTGCGGGAGATCCACGCGCCGCCGATCGTGCTTTATCTTTGGGGCGAATTGCAGGAGCGCGATCATCACGCGATCGGGATCATCGGGGCGCGCCGCACCACGCATTACGGAACCGAGTCGGCCAAGAAGCTTGCGTATCAACTTGCCTATGCCGGCTTGACCGTGATCAGCGGGTTGGCACGGGGAATCGATACCGCCGCGCACCAAGGCGCGCTTGCCGCCAAAGGACGCACGATTGCGGTGATAGGCTCCGGTTTGTCCAAGTTGTATCCGCCGGAGAACCACGGTCTTGCGGAGAAAATTCGCGACGGAAATGGCGCGATCGTCTCGGAATTTTCAATGGAGATCGAACCGGACCGCCAAACTTTTCCGATGCGCAACCGGATCATCGCCGGTTGGAGCCACGGCATACTCGTGGTCGAAGCCGGATTGAACAGCGGGGCGCTGATCACCGCTTCCCAGGCGCTCGAGCAAGGCCGTTCGGTTTACGCTGTACCGGGCCACATCAACGCGCCGAGCGCGATGGGGTCGAACCGTCTCATCCAGCAGGGCGCGAAACTGGTCATGGACGCAAGCGACATTCTCGACGATCTGCAGGTTCTCCTGCCCGAGACGAGACCTTTGCCCGAGGCGGCAGTACGCCCATTGCCTTCGCTTTCCGCCGAAGAGCGCCGTGTTTACGACGCGATCGAGGCAACCGAAACGCCGATTGACCAGATTGCCGCGAAATGCGATTTGCCAAGTGCAACCGTCTCTTCTACTCTCCTGCGCCTTGAGCTGAGGCGGCTCGTTAAGCAGTTGCCCGGAAAATATTTCGTGAAACTGGCTTAAACTCGTCCGCGACCTGCTTCCCCAGATTTCGCAAGGCGCTCATTTTCAAATGTCTAAATCGTTGATTATTGCCGAAAAGCCGAGCGTGGCCACCGACCTCGCGCGGGTTCTCGGCGTCAAGAAAGCCGGCGACCACTACGAAGACGACCGCTATGTGATCTCGTCAGCCGTAGGACATTTAGTGGAACTTTGCTTGCCGAGCGAGCTGGATGTGAAGCGTGGCAAATGGAGCTTTGCCAATTTGCCGATCATTCCCGATGAATTTTCGCTGAAGCCAAAGGAGAAAACGGAAGATCGCCTGAAAATGCTCCTTCGTTTGGCAAAGCGAACTGACGTGAGCGATTTGATCAATGCCTGCGACGCCGGACGCGAGGGCGAGTTGATCTTTAAGAATATTATCAAATACGGCAGGCTGAAGAAGCCGATTCGACGGCTCTGGCTCCAGTCGATGACGCGCGAATCGATTCGCGAAGCGTTTGAACGTCTGCGTAGCGACGAGGAAATGGTCCCGCTGGCCAAGGCGGCCGTATGTCGATCCGAGAGCGACTGGCTCGTCGGCATCAACGGAACGCGAGCCATGACGGCATTCAACAACAAGACCGGTGGTTTCCAACTCACGCCAGTCGGCCGGGTCCAAACTCCCACGCTCGCCATTCTGGCGGAACGCGAGGAAAAGATTCACGCGTTCAAGTCGCGACCATATTTCGAAGTTTTTGGCGATTTCGAAGTCGCGGCCGGAAATTATCGCGGGCGTTGGTTCTGGGAAGATTTCACAAAAAATGGCGACGAAGACGCGCGCGCGGAGCGAATTTGGGAAGCAGCGCAAGCGGAAGAAATCAAAGCGCGCTGTCTTGGCAAAATCGGAATCGCAACGGAAGAGCGCAAGCCGACCACGCAAGCGTCGCCGTTGCTCTACGATCTCACCAGCTTACAGCGTGACGCGAACGCCCGCGGATTCAGCGCGAAGCGAACACTGCAAATCGCGCAGCAACTTTACGAGAAGTTCAAAGTCATTACCTACCCGCGGACGGATTCGCGCTACCTGCCGGAGGATTACCTTGCGACCGTAAGATCGACGTTGGGCAAGATCGATAATCCGCACGCGCACAAAGTTCTGGAAAACAATTGGCTCAAACCTTCGAAACGAATCTTCAACAACACCAAGATCTCCGATCACTTCGCGATTGTTCCGACCGGCACCGCGCCGCACGGCCTCGATGAATGGCAGCAGAAGGTTTACGATATGATTGTGCGTCGCTTCATCGCGGTTTTTTTCCCGGCGGCGCAGTTTGAAGTCACCATCCGAATTACACGCGTCGAAGAAGATGCATTCAAAACCGAGGGCAAAATTATAAAAGATCCGGGCGCGAAGCTGCGGATGCGAGCGAGGAGGGCGGCGAAGCGCTCGTCGCCATTTCACCTAACGAATCTGCGAAAGTTATCGATCTTGAAATTAAAGAGAGCGAGACAAAGCCGCCGGCGCGTTTTAATGAAGCGACGCTTCTTTCCGCGATGGAAGGCGCGGGAAAATTAGTCGAAGACGAAGAATTGCGTGAGGCGATGCACGAGAAAGGCCTCGGTACGCCGGCCACGCGCGCTGCCATCATCGAGGGGTTGATCCATGATAGTTACGTTTCGCGCCAGGGACGCGAACTGATTGCCACGGCAAAGGGAATGGCGCTCATCACTCTCCTGCGTGGCATCGGTGTAGCGGCGCTGTGCTCGCCGGAAATGACAGGCGAATGGGAATACAAACTCAAGCGCATGGCCAAGGGCGCAATGGAGCAGGACGAGTTCATGGCCCAGATCAAGGATTTTACGCGCGAGATTGTGGAGAAGGCGAAAAACTTCGAAGGCGACAACGTCGCCGGGAATTTTACGCCGCTGGAAGTGAAGTGCCCAAAGTGTGGAGGTGGGCCATTCGACGAAGATTACCGCACCTTTAAATGTCGATCTTGCGGACTGATTGTCTGGAAGAAGATGGCCGGTCGATCATTCGAACCGCGCGAGATCGAAACTCTTCTCAGTGCTGGGAGAGTCGGGCCTCTCGAGGGCTTTCGCAGCAAGATGGGCCGTCCGTTCAGCGCCATCGTCAAACTTGGCGAAGATTTCAAGCAGGAGTTCGATTTCGGTGAAGGCGCAAACGGCGAGCCTGTCAAGATCGACACTCAAAAGCACGAAGCCCTCGGATTATGTCCGATTTGCCGAAAAGGGCAGGTTTACGTTCTTGATCGAGCTTATGCGTGCGAGAACGCGGTGGCCGCTTCTAAAACCTGCAGTTTCCGCGTCAGCAAAACGATCCTGCACCGCGAGATTCCGAAAGAGCAGATCCAGAAACTGATTGCAATTGGCAAGACGGATCTCCTTCCTAAGTTCGTTTCGAAAAAAGGCCGTCCATTTTCAGCGCACCTAAAGCTCGAGAATGGCAAGGTCGGCTTCGAGTTTGCCGCGAAAAAACCGCGGGCGAAAAAAAGCAGCGCGCCCAAAGAAGCCGCTGCGGCCTAGGCGTCAATCTAATCGCTCGTTTTCGGGCGAACTGATCCTCGACCTAGGAACCGCGGTCTTCGTCCTAACAGCTCAGAATTCGGCTGCGAAATGATTGACGCCACAATTTGTTGTGTGTTATTGAATCGTTCAACACTATGCGTTGCCCCAAGTGCGGGTCTCGTGATGACAAGGTCATCGATTCTCGCCAGTCTCGGGATAGTTCCAGCATCCGGCGTCGCCGCGAATGTCTCAGCTGCGGATATCGCTTCACGACTTACGAGGAGATCGAGCGCTCGGACTTGCGGGTGGTGAAACGCGATCGCACCCATGAGCCGTTCGATCGGCGCAAGCTCGCCGGCAGCATTGCCAAAGCGTTCGAGAAGCGTTCGACCAGTTTGCTGACTCTCGAACAGATCGTGGATGAAATCGTCCATGACCTGGAAACGAGCGGCCGCGAGGTTCTCTCCACTGACATCGGCGCAAAAGTGCTCGAAAAACTTCGAGGCATCGATGAGGTCGCGTATTTGCGTTACGCGTCGGTGCACCGGCGCTTCGAAGATGTCGATCAATTCGTGGATGCGATCCACGCCCTCGGACGCCACGTAAAACCGGACAGCAAGCAGCGGGAATTATTTCCAGCGGAAACAACAGAAAGTGGGCCGATTCCCGCCGTTGCTCCATCCGCTGATGTTACAATGAAAAATCATGGTCGCGTTTAAAGAAGAGTTTCCGTATCTGCGCTGCGATTCCGGACAGCTCTTCGAGTTTAACCGGGATTGGCTGCACGCCGCCATTAACCGCGCGGCGGATGAAGCCGGTTACCCGAGCTGGTGGCTGACCGATCATGTGACCGAGAGCATTGCCTTTTACCTGCGGCTGCGAACCGACGAGGCGGTCGTTGCCTTCAGCCAGCTTTCGCAAACGGTGCGCTACGTTTTGAAGGTGATCGGTTACAAGGAAATCATTCCGCATTTTAAGCCGGCGCCGCCGCCAATCTCAATTTCCCTGCTCGAAATTGCTCATGAAGCAGGGACCGGCTACGAGCTCGCGTTTTTCGATCTTCTGGAAAAACGAATCAACTCGTTGATTGAGACCGGCGTGGACAACTTGCAGCTTTGTTCCTTGCAAGCTTGCGTAAAAAACTTGCGGCGGACAAAAATGTGGACACGCGCGTGCGATTCTCTTCGCCAGGACATCGTCTGCTTTGTTCGTGAGAAACTGACATCGACAAATAAAATCGTCCGCCTTGATTGCGCGTTGCGGTGACCGGTGAATTCTGACTGCCATGACGATATTTGAAAAGATCATCGCGCGGGAGATTCCGGCGAAGATCGTTTGGGAAGATGACGATGCGGTTGCGTTTCACGATGTAAACCCGCAAGCGCCGGTGCACGTATTGATCGTGCCGAAAAAAGTGGTTCCGCGCCTTGACGCAGCCACCGAAGCGGATCGCGCGCTTTTGGGAAAACTCTTGCTTGTCGCCCGCGATCTGGCGAAGAAACTCGGCGTCGAAAAGAGTGGTTATCGTGTTGTCATCAACAGCGGCCCGGACGCGGGCGAAAGCGTCCCGCATCTGCACGTACATTTGTTAGGCAAACGCGCGCTTGCCTGGCCCCCAGGGTAAGACCGACAATCACTCGGGCAAGTAGCCG
>Ga0193751_1002921_pt1 | contig 10214 bp, 9 predicted proteins | sample L1c2metaG_FD_143050 | JGI IMG/M metagenome (GOLD analysis project Ga0193751, IMG submission 143050) | Soil microbial communities from a riparian zone of the East river system, Colorado, United States - L1c2 | ecosystem: Environmental > Terrestrial > Soil > Riparian zone | place: USA: East River...
GGCACATTAGGGGTCGAGCCGCTCCCGGTGGCGAAAGTGCTCGTGTCCGGTCCAACCAGCGGAGGAATGGTGAATGGCACGTTGTTGTCAATCGTTCCGCTGATGTTGGTTCCGGAATGAGTGACGTTGCCTCCGTTTGTCGTTACATTTCCGTAGATCGGTCCCCCTTCGCTAAAGCTCGCACCCCCAACTGACACATCGCCATTGCGGGAATCGGCGTAATATGGCGACAAGGGATTGGTATCATCACTGCGATTGTAGATGTAGCCAGGGTGGATGTTAAAATTCTTTGAATCGTAGCTGTCTACTACGCCGGCGGAACCGGGTCCGTCGAAGGCGCCGCTAACCCTGAGCGCGCCGGAGAAAGATAGCATCTGGGGAGCCGCGATCAATTCGATCCGACGCGTGATTTGCGGGTACTGTACTGTTTGAAGCGTCGGACTGTTCATGTCGCCATCGCCGTAGGTGGCCTTAAAATGATCGTAGTTGAAATCAATCTTTCGGAGGAGCGTGTCTCCGTTTCCGCGCGTCGCGCTGTTTGCCGCGAAATGAGTTCCGTTCGCGGTAAGAGCGGAGTCCAGACCGGTCCGTGGCAAGCCGATTAGCTTTGCAGTTCCTGTGGCGCGAATCCGGTAGTAAGTGATGCTCTTCGAAGGGTCGGAGAAGCTGTCGACTGTGACGCTAGTCGAGAGCCCGTTTGACTGTCCAAAAGTGTAAGGCGTGGGCGTTTTTGTGCTGTAGGAAGGTCCCGCAACGTACGAGGGTCCTGGAGTCGGAGCTGGTGAAGCCGCGGGTGATGTCCATCCACTGAAGGCGGCCGCTGGATTACTCACGGTCTTCCGAACTTCGGCAAAGGCGATGTCCCCACCGCCTTCCGCCGCGTAAAGGGCTTCTTTCCAACCCTTGACCTGTTTGGTGGCCACGTTGTAGCGGGCGGCACAATTCAACAGCACCGTAGCCCCAATGAGTGAAAGGATAAAGATCGTGCAAAGGACGCAAATTAATGCGCTGCCGGCATTTGTTCTTCGAAGTTGCATTGTTTCGGTAAATTAATTTTTCAGTTGGTCAACCTCGGCGCTTGTTGCGGAGATAGACCGTGGAGTAGAGCGTTGTTCCAGATCGTTCAGCCGTCGCCCCGCTAGAGGTGAAGATTGGAAGAAAGGTTATGCTAGTTTGGAGGTACTCCGTGTTGGCCAGCTCGGTGTCCAACGAACTGGGAAGCAGATTGTCTGTACTCGACGCGATGGTCGTCAGAACGCCATTTTCGGTGCGCAGAATCGACTGACCGTTGATCGAGTAGAGGACGGTATTTCCGATCGTCACTGTCTCGCTTGCCGAACTAGCGGTTGCGTTGGCAGACATCACTACTGTGGTAGGGCCGGCGTAACTTTGAATCGTCGTTCCCGCAGGGATATCGTTGGCGATTAGTGTTTTACCAACATCGGCTGAAGTGAACCCAGCCGTCGGGGACGTGAATGTGGAAGAGCCACTAACAAGAACCCCATCCGAGACTCCTCGGTAATTCACGGTTACACCATTGGCACTGAGCGTTATCTTCGGCGTTCGGCGCGCGCCGGTGCTATCGAGATACTCCGGAGTCGTACAAGTCACCGTTTGCGGACTGCCTGTGCTCGTCACGATGTACGACCGTCTCACATCCCGGCCGAGGTAATCGACAATGCGGATTTGCTGGGTGTGCGCGGTAAAGTAGTTGTCCACCGCATTCAGGCTTTTTTGGAGCCCGACCGACGCCGCCATTGTGGCAGCAAGGGCTACACCGCCGATCGCCACTGCCACCAACATCTCGCTAAGTGTAAATCCATTTTGTGAACGGCAGTTGTTAAGCTTCATTTTTTGGTTCCGGCTGAGATGATAGTTTCGGTTTGTTCGCTCCGGGATTGACCCCCGAAGGTAGTGGTCCACGTGTAGGTGACATTTACTTTCACAAGCGTGGCACTGGAGAGGCTGGAGTCGGTTGAGTTGATCGTCGGAGTGACAGAAGTGCCAGGCCCACGTGTGATCTGTGTGGTTCCATTCGGTGTCGGATAAGCGCTCAACGTGATCACCTCCGTTGCATTCTGTACGAGGGCTGACCCATTGGATGGCGTGGTCATCAAAGTCTGAAGGGTGGTGGCGTTGGTTAGATCGGTGAACAACAGACTACGCAGCTGCTCAACGCGATCTTGCACTCCTTGAAGTGCTCCAACTGTTTCCTTGCTGGCGTCGATGAAACGCAGGCACCTGGCATTTAGCTCAAATATGGTGACAAAAATTGCCCCCAAGAGTGCAACGGCGACGAGGACCTCGACCAGCGTGAAGCCCCTTTGGCGAATGTTTATCACTCTCATGACCGCTCAAAGAGAGCAGCCGCAATGCCCCGCGCACGCCACGACGTCATGAAGGTTTTGTGGCAAAAAACGCTACTTTCCTCACGGGCCGCCGCGCCTCGCTAGACTGGCGCTTTTTGCCCGGCGCTCACCCAGCGAATGGCCTCATGTGCAAGCTGGCTCGCGTTCTCCAGATTCAACTTTGTTTTGATACGTGCGCGATAGGTGTCCACCGTGCTCATCCCGAGGTGCAGCCGGCTACTGATTTCCCGGGTCGTGCGTCCGTGTCCGATTAATTCAAAGATCTCCAGTTCGCGATCGGTCAGATGCGAGACTCCATTCTGCGCTCTCGGCCGAGCGGAGAAGCTTTCCAAGGCACGCGTAGCCATGCGTGCTCCCAGATAGATTTCACCGCTCAGTACCTTTCGAATCGCGGCCATCACTTCGTTCGATGTTTCGTGCTTGGTGATGTAACCACGCGCGCCTGCGCGGAGAACGCGTTCGGCGTAGAGCAATTCGTCGTGCATCGAGAGTACGAGCACTGGGACGCTGACCCGTCGGGCCTTGAGATCTTTGATTAGTTCAAGCCCATTCGAACCCTTCAACGTCAGATCGACAATCACGATGTCGGCTGAAGCGGATTGAACCAGTTCAAACGCGTCGCGGATGTTGTCGGCCTCGCCACACACGCACATGTCCGGTTCTTTATTAATAAGCTGCGTCAACTGTTCGCGAAACATCGGGTGATCTTCTACGAGAACGACCCGAAATTTTTCTGAAGTTTGTCGTGAATCATTCATAGGTACTAACCGGAAGCGCCGGCTGGCACGGTGCACGACACGATGGTTCCCCCTTTTGCCCGCGCTTCGATCTCAAATTCGCCGCCGACTACATTCGCGCGATAGCGCATAATGCTAATGCCGAGTCCATTCAGGTCCTTTTCGGTCTTGGAAAAGCCTGCTCCATCGTCCGCAATGCTCAAGCTCACCGCATTGGAATTTGCGCTAAGCCGCAATTCGATATTCTGCGCTTTGCCATGCTTAGTCGCATTATTGATCGCTTCCTGGGCAATGCGGTAGAGATGGGTCGCTTTGTCGTTATGAGCGATTCGGTAGTCGCCGGCAAATTCAAAGGTGCAATCCATAGCCAGCAATCGACTTGTGGAAGCTGCCAGTTCTTCCAGTGCCGCCGGCAGGCCGGCTTCATCCAATTGAACTGGCACCAGGCCATGCGCCAGATTACGTGCTTGCTTAACTGATTCGCTCAGCAGCTTCTCGATTTCGGCCGCGCTCGCCGCCGGCTCGCTTAGGTTTTGTGCTTCCAAATCGATTTTGAGCGAGGTGGCCACACAACCGACCGCCGCCAGGAATTGGCAGAGTCCATCATGAAGATCGCGCCCGATTCGCTGCTGTTCATATTCGCTGACCTCAATAATTTGTTTTTCGAGTCTCTGGGCATGCTCGAGCAGAGCAATGCGCGCCTTGGCTGCTTGGTGTTGTTCTTTCGTTGCAATTCCTGCCACGGCGACCAGGAAGAAAAAGGCAAAACGGATCGCAATCTCCGAGGCCTGAACAGTAGCACTCAAATACACGTGCCCCAGTGCGATGTCGGCCCACGACCAGAGCGCCCCTGCTAGAGCGGCGATGATGAAAACGCTTTTGTTATCACAAAGCCAAACCGCAAAAACGATCGGAGCGGTGTAGAAAAGAACGAGCGAAACCTGATGCCCTGTCACCAAGTCCAGCCAACTGATGGCGAACAGCAGCGCCAGAGCCTCGATGAAGACAAGTGTTAGTGACTGCCGAATAAGAGAGCGAAACATACGAACTGGGTCGGACGACGCTCTGTTTGGGAGCAGCTTTCCCGCCAAAGATCGACAGCCAGGCAACCTCTACTCTATGGGCTGACGCTCGCGATCAGCGGTGGCCCTTCCGGCGCATCCGACGCGGTTAGGGCCACTGCCGATTTATCTGAAACCTCGGTGCTAAACGCACTGACTTCTGCAACGACTAGCTGACGAAGATCGCTCTTCGCTGTCCACCGCAACATGACATAACGCGCTTGCTGTGGCGCGAAGTCGACTGCCGGAGGTCGCAGTCGATCGCGTGGAAGGCAGCCGGTCGCTGTCCGGAGCTGACGAAGACGATCTTTCCGCCGGATTGAACTTTCGCCAGATCGACGTCGGCAGCGTCAACAACCACTCGATTCGACGTTTCAGTTGCCCGCAACGGCAAACAATTGAGACAGAGCTCAATCACGCTGATCGCGAGCAAGTGCGGATTCCATTTTGGATGGAGAAATCTCATAGGCAATCTCCGCTTCCGTTGCAAGCAGCCGCGCGCTAACGGGTTCGGTTGGGCGGATTCAAACTTGCGTAGGCCTTGTCGATTAAGGCTTTTTCTTCCGGGAGAAGATTTGCCTGTTTGCCAAAGTCTAAATAAGTCCGCGCTTTTTGATCCCCGTTGACGGCAAGACAGATCCCGTAATAGGCGCCGATTGTCGGATCGCTCAATTGCTCTTTGCTCAGAGAGCTCATAATTCGCAGCGCCTCCTTCGCGTTGCCCTGAGTCAAAAGCGAGTAGGCATAAGTTGTCATATAGGCGGGGTTCGTCGGCGACTTGTGATAAACATCTGCCGCTGAACGCCGCGCCTTTTCCGGATTAGCATTTAAGAGCAATGAAACCTGTGCGAGATTGTTTTGGATATTGAGGTTCGTCGAATCCAGTTCCGACAAACGAACAAGCACGCGGTAAAGTCCCTGCGTGTCCATGGTTTTTGCATAATGCTGATAAAGAGCCACGAATGCGTCCTTCTGTTTCTCGGGGCGCTTGGAAAGTGCCCAGAGCAGGTCGGTCGTTTCGTTTTCCCAGCCCCATTCCGAAACCGGTTGAATCAATAAAACCAGTGATTCGCTACTGGTTGCATCCTTAACTGCAGCACTCCATTCGTGTTCGGCCGCAGCCGGCTTGTCCTGTTCGCGTAAGGCGCGGACTAGGTAGGCATGCCGCAGAAACTCGAACCGTCCCCAATTCGCCTTGGCCGTGCCTGCTTCCAGATTCTGCCAGTCTCGCAATCGCACGTAAGCATCGGCAAGTGCGAGCGGCACCGGCCAGTTCCGGAGCGATTCGGCCGGTAAACTCTTGGAATAATCCAGAGCGAGCAAACTCAAATTGTTCATAGCCATCCACGAGAGCAGAGCCGCCAGCGACGAAGCTTTATTCGGCGCGGTTTTTTCCAGTTCGGTCAGGTAAGCGCTGAATTGAGGATCTTGTAGCCCATGGAGAAAATCGAGATAAACAAATCGGTCGTTCCATGTCGCTTCGGGATACGCCTGCAATTCGCGCGCGAGCTCCATCAACTTGCGTGGATCTTCTTTTCGCCTGACGCCGGTGTTGATCAATGCGCGGGTTGCGGCGCTTCGCTCGGCGAGGTCGGAACGCAAAGCTGTTAACGTTGCCTCGCCGGCAGCCCGCCGTTTCGGTTCGTTCGCTCGCAGCCGAAGCATTCCGAGTTGCAGCTGGAAGGACTTGTCGTCCGGACGCAAACGCAGCGCCTCGTTCCATTCGGCTTCCGCTTTTTCATCCTGATGTTTGATCTGCGCCACCAGAGCAGAAGCTTCGTGATAAGACGCGGTATTTCGCGAATTCTCATCTACCGCGCCCAAAGTCAGCTCGGCGGTGGGGATGTCGCTGAATTGGACGGCGCACCGAACTAGTGCCAGCGCGTCGTCGACTGAATGTGGATCCAACTGCACCACTCTCCGCCTCCAGTCCAACGCAGAACGTTCGCCCCCGCGCTCGGCCAACTGCGCCATAATTCGGGCTGCGCGCGCGCTCGACGGTTTCATTTCCAAAATGCTGCGCGCGGCCAGACTGGCGTCGCGTTCATTGCCGTGTTCGATGTCGAACATGGCCCGGCGCACCAACCGCTTTTCCTGCCAGCGGACGTAAAGATCGTGGCCGCCCCAGATCGCAGCGATCAAAAAAATCAGACCTAGAAGAATGCCGAACAAAAGTCTGATGACTGTTCGTTGTGTTCTTTCGACTGACTTTTCCAAGAGAGTTAGAAATTAGACGGAGGATTTGTGAAAGGCGAATCGGGACGCAACTCGGCCCAGTCTGGCCACGAGCAGCGGGCAACCCACTCTGTCCCGTGTCGCTCAGAGGCTCGCAAGTTGCTGGCGCTCGGCTACCCTATGCCGCAAATGGATGAGGCCATTGCGCAAGTAGCGCCTGTTTCAGCGACGAACTCCAAAAAAACGGGTTGGCTGATCGCGATCATTGTTTTCGCTCTCCTTTGGTTTGAGCTGATCAACCAAATTCGAGCCGAGTGGTGGCTTAATCCCCAGTACAATTACGGTCTGATCGTTCCACTCCTCGCGCTCTATCTGTTCTGGAGACGCTGGCGCAATCGACCCACTCCCGCACCGCCGGCGGCAACTGTGTTTGCAATCGCTGTCATATTTTTTTCTGCCGCTCTTTTTCTTCCGGTCCGGTTTATCGCCGAAGCGAATCCTGATTGGCGATTATTAAGCTGGGTCCTTGCCCTCGCTGTCGTTACCCTCTCGCTTTCGTTTCTCTACTTGATCGGCGGGCGCGCTTGGTTGCGGCATTTTTCCTTTCCGGTCCTGTTTTTTCTGGTAGCGGTGCCATGGCCGGTCCGGATCGAGCAGGTCGTTATTCAGGATCTGATGCGGGCGGTGACGGCTCTGAACGTCATATTTTTGCAGCTCGCGGGAGTCCCGGCGCTTCAACATGGTAACGTCATTGAAGTTGGCTCCGGCTTCGTCGGAATCGAAGAAGCGTGCAGCGGCGTTCGGTCGCTGCAGGCCACGCTGATGATCTCTCTCTTTCTTGGCGAGCTTTATTTTTTCACCGCAATCCGCCGGATCGCTCTGGTCATTATCGGCGCAGGGCTGGCGTTTGTTTGCAACGTGGTCCGCACGGCCATTCTCGTTTGGGTTGGAACAAAGCGGGGCGCCACCGGCATCGAAGCGTGGCATGACCCGGCCGGCCTGACCATTTTGATCGTTTGCTTGTTTGGTCTTTGGCTGGTGGGCCTTGTCATGGTGCGGCGTGGAAACAGACCACAAATTGCGTCGCCGCCGCCCTCTCAGAATGCGCCGACTCATTTCAGTTCGGGTCTGTTAATCGGCTTGGCGATCTGGCTGCTTCTTGTGGAGGTGTCGGTGCAGATTTGGTATCGGGCCCACCAAATCGCAGCCAGTTCGCGTTGGGCCGTGCACTGGCCGGAATCGGAAAACAACTACAAGCCCGTGCCGATCACGCCCGAAGCCGAATCGTTGCTTCGCTTCAATGAAGGAGGCGGCGCCGCCTGGGAAGGCGAGGATGGCCACCAATGGGCGATGTATTTTTTCCGATGGCTTCCCGGCCGAACGGCGGCGCGCTTCGTTAAAGTGCATCGGCCCGATATTTGTCTTCCCGCAAGCGGCAGAACGATCGAACGTGACAGCGGTTTACGCATGGTCACGGTCAATGGCGTGACTATGCCGATCCGCTCGTATCGCTTCGACGATCGCGGTTCGCCGCTCCACGTTTTCTATTGTTATTGGGATGCGCGCTCGTCTTACGAGAGTGTTGCCGCGGCCGAGTCCGAGGATTGGTCGCCACGCGGGCGTCTTCGGGCGGCGCTGCAAGGACATCGCGAGATCGGCGCCCAAATCCTGGAAGTTATTGTTTGGGGTTATCAGGATGACGGTGAAGCGAACGAGGCGATGGCGCGCGAACTCGGCCGGCTTGTCCGGGCAGGTTGACCATCTCGCAGGTCCGGAAATATTTGTAAATCGCAGCAAGAAGCGGGTGGGCACCCAGTCTTGGCGATGACAAACTGACGGCATGAATGATTACGAACGAGTCGCAAACGTGATCCGGTTCTTGGATCGACATCATACTGAGCAGCCCGATCTCAACCAACTCGCGTCCGCTGCCGGTCTGAGTCCGTTTCATTTTCACCGGCTCTTTTCAGCTTGGGCCGGCGTCACTCCGAAGGATTTTTTGCAATGCCTGACTCTCGAGCATGTGAAATACCTTTTGCGAAATGGCGACAATGTTTTCGACGTCGCGCTCGACGCCGGTTTGTCCGGACCAGGACGATTACACGATCTTTGCGTGACACTTGAGGCCGCGTCGCCCGGTGAAATGAAAAACGGCGGCGCCGGAATGCAGATCGAGTACGGTTTTGGCGAGACCCCATTCGGCCAAGCGCTCATCGCCGAAACGAAGCGCGGAATTTGCCATCTCTCTTTTGTCGACGGCCACGGCCGCAATAGCGCGCGAGATCTTCTAACGTCGCAATGGCCGAACGCAAAATTGAATCGCGCCGATCAACGTGCGGAAGAATTATCGGGCAAAATTTTTGCACAACCGCGGGAAAATCAATCCCGTCGGCCCTTGCGGGCATTCGTCCGCGGGACGCCGTTCCAGCTGCGAGTTTGGCGTGCGCTCTTGAGGGTGCCAACCGGGTCGCTTACGACCTACGGGCGTCTTTCCGCCGCGATCGGTCAGCCCCGGGCTGCCCGCGCCGTCGGCAGTGCGGTCGGTGCCAATCCGATCTCCTTCGTCATCCCGTGCCACCGCGTCATTCGTGAGACTGGAGCGCTCGGAAATTACGGCGGCGGTCGGGTTCGGAAACGCGCCATCGTCGGATGGGAACTTTCATCACAAGACTCGATCGGCGGGGAAGAAGCCGATCGAATCAGGGCCACGGCGGCTTAACAACCAACCTAAGATCGACATCGTCGCCGCCCCGAAATATCGTAAGCGATCGCTGCTTGCGTATGGACAAAATTTCTCTCGATTACGCCGGTTTTCGCCACGAATACATCGGAGGCGGATTGCGGCGGGCCGATCTCGATCCCGACCCGATCAAACAGTTTCAGAGCTGGTTCGCCGCAGCCATCAAAGCCGGGATTCACGATGCCAACGCGATGACTCTGGCTACTTGCGTGGACAATAAACCGTCCGCCCGCGTGGTGTTACTCAAGGATTTTGATGAGCGCGGTTTTGTTTTCTTCACGAATTATTCCAGCGACAAAGGCCGGCAGCTTGAGAAAAATCCAAATGCCGCGCTGGTGATGTATTGGATGGAAGTGGAGCGTCAGATCCGAATCGAGGGGAAAGTGGAAAAAACTTCGCGCGAAGAATCCGAGGAATATTTTCACACCCGGCCTTTCGGCGCACAACTTGGAGCCTGGACTTCGCACCAAAGCGCGGTGATTGATGCGCGGCGAGTTCTCGATGCGCGTCTCGAAGAAATGAAACAACGTTTCGCCGAAGGACAGATTCCACTTCCGCCGCACTGGGGTGGATTTCGTCTCAAACCCGACCAGATGGAGTTTTGGCAGGGACGCCCGGACCGTTTGCACGATCGATTTCGTTACACGTTGCAATCGAGTGGTTCTTGGTCGATAGACCGGCTCGCGCCGTGATATCCGACCAGCGCGGTCGTCGTGGCAGTTGCGAATCAATTGATGATGGATCCGATCGAAGACGATTTTGTGAATGACGAGCCTCTCGGCGCCGAGCAAAAGGCGACGGCGCGAAAACGCCGCCGCCGCCCACCCAGCGTCCTGGAGCCGCCGCCTCGTCGCCGGGAACAAATTGGCGGGAGAACGAGTCGGGAACGGACCGAGCTGTTCCTTCGCGAAAATCCGGTGCCGATGATTCTTGGCGCCCTCGTTGCCGGACTCGCCATCGGTCTGGCGATTCATTACACATCGCGCTCCGAAAAAGAAGTGGAAGTGAAAACGCCGCTCGGGCGCATCAACTGGAGCGTGCTTTCGCTGCCGTTTCTCTGGCCGCTCTTCCGCGGAATGAAAGAGAGTCTCGAAGGCTCCACTGATTCAATCAAAGAAAGCGTGAAGAATAT
>Ga0193751_1002922_pt1 | contig 10214 bp, 8 predicted proteins | sample L1c2metaG_FD_143050 | JGI IMG/M metagenome (GOLD analysis project Ga0193751, IMG submission 143050) | Soil microbial communities from a riparian zone of the East river system, Colorado, United States - L1c2 | ecosystem: Environmental > Terrestrial > Soil > Riparian zone | place: USA: East River...
CATCAACGGCGGGTTCTCTTCCAGGCACTTGTCGACGTGGAACCGGCAACGGGGGTAGAACGGACATCCCTTGGGGAGGTTCACGAGATCCGGTGGGGCGCCTTCGATCGGCTCGAGCTTGTCCTTTCGAATCTCGTCGAGTCGAGGCACCGACTTGAGGAGGCCGAGCGTGTATGGGTGGCGCGGGTTTGCGTAAAGCTCCTTCGCGCTCGCAGTCTCGATGATGCGTCCGGCATACATGACGTTCACACGGTCGGCGTAACGCGCAACCACGCCCAGGTTATGGGTGATGATGATGACGGCGGTCCCGAGCTCTTTGCTGAGGCGCGCCATGATCTCGAGGATCTGGGCCTGAATCGTTACGTCGAGAGCGGTTGTGGGCTCGTCTGCCAGAAGCAGCTTGGGGTTGCATGAGAGCGCCATAGCAATCATCACGCGCTGCCGCATCCCACCAGAGAACTGGTGTGGATAGTCATTCAGCCGCGCGCCTGCCTCCGGAATGCCGACCATCTCAAGCAACTCCGTCGCCCGCTTGCTGGCGGCGGACTTGTCCATCCTTAGGTGCAACTCGAGCGCCTCGGTGATCTGCCGGCCGATAGTGAGCACGGGATTCAGCGAGGTCATGGGTTCCTGGAAGACCATCGCGATCCGATTGCCGCGGATGTGCCGGATCTCGTCTTCGTCGGCCTTGAGGATGTCCTGGCCGTCGAACCAAACCTCACCGCCAACTATCCTGCCCGGCGGGTTGGGGATTAAGCGCAGGAGTGAGAGCGCGCTGACGCTCTTGCCGCAGCCGCTCTCGCCGACAAGGCCGAGGGTCTCGCCCTCCTCAAGCTCGTATGAGACACCGTTGACCGCCCGGACGACGCCCTCCTCTGTAAAAAAGTGCGTCCGCAGATCTTTGACCTGGAGCAGCGTGGCCATTGGTCCTCCTTAAAGAAGCGCCTCCGGCGCGGTATCAACGCGTCCGCGGCCGATCAAAGTGGGGAAGAGGAGACTCGAACTCCTACGCCTTGCGGCACATGATCCTAAATCATGCTCGTCTGCCAATTCCGACACTTCCCCGGATGACAAGGTCGCCGGTCCGCGTAAACGGGCCGGCGACTCTCCGGGCGCCTGGTGAGCCGCAGAGGAATCGAACCTCTAACCGGCTGATTAAGAGTCAGCTGCTCTGCCAATTGAGCTAGCGGCCCAAGGTGAACGGGAGTGTAGCACAGGGCGTCAAGTGCTTCAACAAGATGTGTTTAGACGTTTTCAGGCTCGGCATAAATTCGGCTGTCCGCAACTGCACATGACTGCACCTATCCGATCACACCCTTCCCCGCCCATTTTATCTCCGTTGACCTCGGAATGCGCTCGTTGCTAGCATGGCTCTCAAAGGGCCAGCCTGGGCGGTTAGCTCAGTCGGTTAGAGCGCTGCGTTGACATCGCAGAGGTCACTGGTTCGAATCCAGTATCGCCCACCATTAATCAGTTGCGTTGCGCCTCGTATCCGTCTGGAAGCGAGGCGCTATCTGTATGCGCTGGTTACGCCGCGCGACAGATAGTATGACGTGGACGATGCCGGAGGCTATCGGTGATGGCTGAGACCCCGAGCAATTCTCTCAGAGCGATGACGAAGGACGACCGGCTGTACCGCATGCGGCACTCGGCAGCGCATGCGATGGCGGAGGCCGTCCTGGAAATGTTTCCGGAGGCGCGCTTTGCCATCGGCCCGCCCATCGATAGCGGCTTTTACTACGACTTCGAACTGCCGCGGTCTCTGGCGCCAGAGGACCTCGAAGAGATCGAGCGTCGTATGCGCGCACAGGTCGAAGCCGACCACCGCTTCGAGCGCAGCGAGGTAGGCAAGGAAGAAGCCCGTACAATCTTTGCGGCGCAGCCGTACAAGCTGGAGCTGATTGACGGAATCACGTCGGCGACCGTCAGTCTCTACCGGCATGACGGCTTCCTCGACCTGTGTGAAGGACCGCACGTCGCGTCAACCGGGCAAATTCCGCCATTCAAGCTGATGAGCATTGCCGGCGCCTACTGGCGCGGCGACGAGCACCGCCCGATGCTTCAGCGCGTCTACGGTGCGCTGTTCGAGACACAGGAGGAGTTGGACGAACACCTTGAAATGCTTGAGGAGGCGCGCCGGCGCGACCACCGCAAGCTCGGGCGGGAGCTTGGTTTGTTCACGTTCAGCGAGGACGTTGGCTCCGGCCTGCCGCTCTTTCTGCCCAAGGGCGAGGCGATCCGCCACGTGATGGAGAGCTACGAACGCGAGGTGCAGACGCGCTATGGCTACCAGCACGTCTGGACCGGCAATATCGTGCGCGCAGAGCTCTACGTCAAGTCGGGACATATGGAGCACTACCGCGACGCAATGTTTCCGCTGATGACCGACGGCGAGGAAGTGCACGCGCTCAAGCCGATGAACTGCCCATCGCACATGATGCTGTACAAGTCCCAACTCCATAGTTATCGTGACCTCCCGCTCCGCTACGCCGAGTTTGCGACGCTCTACCGCTACGAGAAATCGGGAGAGCTGGGCGGCTTGACGCGAGTTCGCAGTCTGACCCAGGACGATGCGCACATCTTCTGCACGCCCGATCAGGTCCGGGGGGAGTTCGCCCGCGCGCTGGCAATCCTACGCGAGGTGCTTGAGGCTTATGGATTGACGAGCTATTTCACGCGGCTGTCATTGCGTGATAGGGGCAGCGACAAGTACGTGGCCGACGACGACCGCTGGGAGCGCGCGGAACAGGCCTTGCGGACTGCGCTCGACGCAGCCGGGCTCGAATACGTGCCGGCGACCGGCGAAGCGGCCTTCTACGGCCCCAAAGCCGACTTCATTGCTCGGGATGCGCTGGGGCGGGAATGGCAGATCTCCACGATTCAGGTGGACTTCATCCAGCCGGCACGGCTGGGCCTTGAATACATTGGCGATGATGGTCAGGCACATACACCGGTGATGCTGCACCGCGCGGTGATGGGCTCGACGGAGCGATTCCTTGGACTTCTGATCGAGCACTATGCCGGCGCCTTCCCCGTCTGGCTGGCGCCGGTTCAGGCGACGCTCATCCCGATTGCCGACCGCCATGTCGAGTATGCGCGCGGCGTCCAAGAGCGGCTGCAGACAGCCGGGCTGCGATCGGAAATCGACTCTCGCTCCGAGCGTATGAACGCGAAGATCCGCCAGGCGCAACTCGAGAAGGTCCCGTACATGCTGGTGGTGGGCGACAAAGAGGAAGAGACGGACACTGTTGCGGTGCGGCTGCGTAATGGCGAGAACCTGGGTCCGATCCCACTGCAGGATTGCATCGACCGCATGTTGGACGAGGTCGCCAGGAAATCGCACTCGTGAACCGCGGACCCATCCGCAGGCTGCTTGTTGCCAATCGCGGCGAGATAGCGATCCGGATTCTGCGGGCTTGTCGCGATCTGGAGATCCGAGGAATCGCTGTCTTCTCTGACGCAGACCGGAGGTCGATGCACGTCCGCTATGCGGACGAGGCGTACAACATTGGCCCGCCTCCGGCCGCCGAGAGCTACTTGAACATCGATCGCATTATCGCGGTCGCGAAGGCGGCGCACGCGGATGCCATTCACCCCGGCTACGGGTTCCTGGCGGAAAATCCGGAATTCGCGGATGCCTGCGAGCGTGAGGGAATTATCTTCGTCGGTCCCCCTGCGCGTTCCATGCGCCTACTCGGAGACAAGATCGCGGCGCGTAATCTCATGCGCCAAGCTGGGGTACCAGCGGCGCCCGCTGTCAGCGTGCTGAGCCACATTCCGGGTCTGCGACGGTTCGTCAGGCCCAGCGGCGTACCGGTGGTGCCAGGGAGCGGCGAGCTTCGCGATTTCCGCCACGCGCGATCCGCGGCGCGTTCTATTGGGTACCCCGTGCTGATCAAGGCCGCAGCCGGCGGCGGCGGCAGGGGCATCCGCACCGTACGTGGCGAGCAGGATCTCGCGTCTGCAATGGAGCTCGCTGCCGCCGAGGCCAGAACCGCCTTCGGCAATCCGGCTGTGTATCTCGAAAAGCTGCTTTCCCCAGTCCGACACGTCGAAGTCCAGATCATCGCGGACTCGTTCGGCAACGTGATCACGCTCAACGAACGCGAATGCTCGCTTCAACGCCGCCATCAAAAGATGATTGAGGAATCGCCATCGCCGGTTGTCACTGATGACCTGCGTCGTAGGCTGAATGCCGCCGCAATTCTCGCAGCGCGTGCGGCGGATTACGTCAACGTTGGCACCGTCGAGTTCCTGCTGGACCCGGCCCTGAACTTCTACTTTTTAGAGATGAATACGCGCCTGCAGGTAGAGCATCCAGTAACGGAGATGGTCACCGGGTTCGACCTCGTTGCGGATCAAATTCGGATCGCGAGCGGGCTTGAGCTCGGCTACAGCCAGGAAGCCGTGTCACGTCGCGGCTGGGCCATTGAATGCCGGATCGTGGCCGAGGACCCGCGCGCCAACTTCATGCCCTCGGTCGGCGCGATCGAGTACGCGCAGGAGCCGGCGGGCCCTGGCATTCGCGTGGAAAGCGCGCTCTACGATGGTTTCGAGGTCTCACCGTATTACGACGCACTTGTCGCCAAGGTGACCGCCTGGGGCCGCGATCGTCGTGAGGCGATCCGCCGAATGCGACGGGCGCTGGGGGAATTCAAGATAGCTGGGGTTCAGACCAACATCCCGATGCATATCCAGGTCATGCACGCGGACGAGTTCTTGGAGGGGGAGTTCAACACGACCTTCCTCGAGACTGCATTGGATCTCAGCCAGCCCACCGCACACGGGGACGACGAAGAGGCCGCAATCGCTGCCGCCGCGGTGCTTGCTTACCTGGGTCACGGGGACGGGCGGCCGGACGAGCCGGCTGCGGGCGATGCGACTAGGAAAGCAGGGGGCCGGCGTCTGGCGGCGCGGCGCTCGTGGTCCTTAGATGGATGGGATGCCGCCGGCGCTCGAGGCTGGCGGTCGCCGACGGGGCGCTGAACGCCAGGGGAGACTTGTGGCGCGGACCTACACACTTACCATCGACGGCCGCAGCGTAGAGGTCGAGGTCTGGCGAGAGGGAAATGACTACGGCGTGCGCATTGGCGCCAACGCGCACGCCATATCGCTCGGGATGATCGACGACGGACAGCTTTTCTCGCTGCTCATGGATGGCGCAAGTTACGAGGTCCACAGCAGCCGCACCCACAGCGGGTACGATCTGCTGGTCCGTAACGAGCTGTTCCACGTCGAGATTGAACGCGGAGGCCGCCCTCCCGAGAGCGCGTATCCAGGCCCCGAGTCAGGGGCACGGGCGCTGCATGCACCCATGACGGGTATTGTCGCTGAGGTTGTGGTGGCGCAGGGCCAGAGTGTCGAACGCGGCGCCGTGGTGCTGATCCTGGAATCGATGAAGATGAAAAACGAGCTACGCGCTGACGAGGGCGGTGTGGTGGAACGAGTCGACGTGCAGGCGGGCCAGCAGGTCGAGCGCGGACAGGCGCTTCTGCAGATCCGGTCGGGAGGTTGAGCCCGGCGGAGCGCATCCGCGTTGACGCCCCGGAAGAGCGAATGCTAGACTAAGGTATTCCTAACGCAGTCAAAAATACCAAGCTTTGGAAAGGAAACCTATCTATCAGTCGCGAATTTCGCATCAACGACCGGATTCGAGCGCGCGAGGTGCGCCTCATAGGCATCGATGGCGATCAGCTCGGGGTATTGCCCCTCATGCAGGCACTGGACATCGCTCGAGAGAGCGGCGCCGATCTGGTTGAAGTAGCCCCAACTGCCGTACCGCCGGTCTGCCGAGTGCTGGACTACGGAAAGTTCAAGTACGAGCAGGCGAAGAAGGAGCGGGAGGCCAAGAAGCACCAACACAACGTCTTGCTTCGCGAGATTCGCATCCGTCCGAAGATCGACGATCACGATATCGACTTCAAGACCCGCACCGCCGAAAAGCTCATCAAAGAGGGTGACAAGGTCAAGATCACGGTCATGTTTCGTGGCCGTGAGGTAACGCACCCGCAACTCGGGAAGGAACTCCTGGATCGTGTCTATGACCGGCTAAAGGACATCGCGGGCGTTGAGAAGGCCGCGAGTATGGAAGGCCGGCACATGACGATGATCCTGGTACCGGGGCACGCAAAGGCTGTCAAGGCGGCACCGCCGCCGGCGCAGGCTGTAGCGGCGGAAACCTAGACCTCCCTCGGCCGTCGTTTTGACTTAGAATCATTCTGCGGCCCGGCTGCAGGACGAAGGTGAATCACGCATGCCGAAACTGAAGACCCACAAGGGAGCAAAGCGCCGCTTTAAGATCACCGGCACAGGTCGGATCCTGATGTCCAAGGGGAACAAGCGGCACAAGAAACTCAATAAGTCCCGGCGGGTGCTGCAGGGCGACAACAAGATGCGCGAGGTTTCCGCCGGACACGCGCGGAAGGTGCGCCGTTTGCTCCCCTACAGCTTCTAAGTATCTGTAATCTCTAAGTACGGTTTTAGTCGGAGGGTCGTTGCGGTGACACGAGTCAAACGAGGCGTCGCGGGACACGCGCGACACAAGAAGATCCTGGGGCTCGCCCAGGGTCATCGCGGCGTACGGCACCGGCTCTTCCGGCGCGCCAATGAGTCGGTACTGCACGCGCTCGCCTACGCGACGCGCGATCGCAAGACCAAGAAGCGGGAGTTCCGAAAGCTGTGGATCGTCCGGATTAACGCGGCCGCCCGGTTGCACGGACTCAGCTACAGCCGGCTCATGCACGGGCTCATTACCGCCGGTATCGTCATCGATCGGAAGATTCTGGCCGACTTGGCGGTGCGTGACGATGACGCATTCGGTCAGCTCGCCGAGACGGCAAAGGCCGCCGTTTCCTAAACGGCGCCTATCGCGTACGCTGCATCGCTTCGAGGCGAGACTTCACCCCCGGCCACTCTTCGGCGAGTATCGAATAGCAGACTGAGGACCGCTGGTAACCATCCTTCAGCACGACGCGGTTCTTGCGCAAGACGCCCTCGCGGACCCCGCCAATGCGTTCGATTGCGCGCTGCGAACGCTCGTTGCGAAGGTCTGTGACGAGTTGCACCCGGATGCAGTCCAGCTTCTCGAAGGCGTGCCGAAGCAGCAGATATTTGCACTCTGTGTTCACCGCAGTGCGCCAATAGTCACGGGCGTACCAAGTAAATCCAATCTCAACGTGCCGGTGTGCCGGCTCGATTCCCAGGAAGCGTGTACTACCCACAGCGCGAGCGCTCGCAGGGTCGATAACCGCGAAGGGGAGCTCGGCCCCCTCCAGCTGTTCGGCTAGCGCGTCATCGATGAACGACTGCATTTCGGCGAGCGCCGCAGGCCGCCTCGGGTAGAGCCAGCGCCAGATGTCATCGTTCTGAGCAGCTTCGAAAAGATCCGGTGCGTGTTCCTGCTTCAGGGGCTCCAGACGGACGTGCCGGGCCTCGAGCGTGACGGGCTCGTGGTACCTCGCAAGCATTTCAGAGTTCAACCGTCCACCTTGTGCGGCCTCGACCCTTCTATCCCTCCCGAAGCTGCGCGCCCAATTGTTGCCGTAACTGCTGCTGGATGCGGGCACGAGAACGGCTCACTTCCCCGTCGGCGAGCGTGCGGTCGGCGGCCTGATACTGGATCGCGAAGGCGATTGATTTCCGGCCCTCCGGCACCGGTGCCCCTGTGTATACGTCGAATGGACGGACGTCGACCACGAACCGTCCCTGCCGGATGATCGCCTCAATCTGCCCAGCGGGCACCTCGCTATCTACGATAACCGCGAGGTCCTGCCGCGTGGCCGGGAAGCGGGAATACGGCCGGTATCCGGCTCTGCTCCCGAGGGCGGATTGCAAGCGATCGAGCTGCAACTCGAACAGGTAGACGTCGGTGTCGAGATCGAAGCGCGAGGCCATATCTGGATGAATCTGACCGACGGTGCCGATAACGCTCCCGCGGCACACGATCTCCGCAGCCCGCCCTGGGACCATGTCGCGGTCTTCGACCGGCCGGAAGGCGCCGTCGACGTGCAGGCGGTCAAGCACGACCTCGACGATGCCCTTGGCGTCGAAGAAATCTACTGTCGCGTCTGATGGCATGCCCCAACGGTCGGGCCGCTGGCCGCCGATGACGCCCGTGGCGAACTCAGGCTCGAGTGGCAGGTCGCCTGCGCGCGGCAGATAGACCCGAGCGGCCTCGAACAGGCCGAGCGCAATGCGCCGGCGGAGCAGATTCGGGGCCAGAATCCGTAGGAGGCTGGCTCGGAGACTCCTGCGCAGGTAGACGTGATCCTGACTCGCCGGGTTGACGATTCGAAGCGCCGGGCCGGAATCGCCCGCATTCAACAGGTCTTCGGCGATTAGCGAGTAGGTAATCACCTCCTGCAGTCCGCCCTCAACGAGGAGATCCTGCACCTGGCGGCGAAGGCGATAGGCCGGTTCGGGGACAAGATCGGGCACCCGCCCGGCGATGGTCGTCAGCGGCACCGTCTCGTAACCCAGGATCCGGACGATCTCCTCAACAACATCATCGGGAATGTGCACGTCCGTGCGCCAGTATGGGGCGAATACGCGGTACGGATGCGGCGGGCCGCTCTCGACGACGAAGCCAAGTGACTCCAATGCAAGCCGTACTCGCGCGGGCTCAACGTCAATCCCGAGAACTGTGCGAATCCGCGCGGGCGGAACGTCGACGACGGTGACCGGCATCCGCCCAGGATAGGCATCCACAACACCGTCCGCGGCGCGTCCGCCACACAGATCGACCATGAGCTGGACTGCGCGTTGCGCAGCCCGCAAGGCAACCTCTGCACTGATGCTCTTCTCGAATCGCGCCGAGGCCTCGCTGCGCAACTGCAGTCGTGTGCTGGTCGATCGAATGCTGATGCCGTCAAAGTTTGCTGCTTCGAGCAGGACGCGCGTCGTCGTCTCGCCTACCTCGGATGCGGCACCGCCCATTACGCCTGCGAGCGCCACCGGCCCCTCGGCATCCGCTATCACGAGCATCCGCGCATCGAGAAGGCGATTTTCGCCGTCCAGCGTCAGCAGCCGCTCATCCTCCCGAGCGCGGCGGACGACTATTCGGTGGTCAGTGATGTGGTCATAGTCGAAGGCGTGAAGCGGCTGCCCGAGCTCCAGCATGACAAAGTTTGTTATATCGACGACGTTGTTGATTGGGCGCATGCCCGCTGCCAGAAGGTGCTCCTGCATCCAGCGAGGTGACGGGCCAATGTGGACGCCTTCGAGGAGCGCGCCAATGTATCTCGGGCAGAGATCCGGCGCCTCAATCTCGACGCTCAGCCGTCCCTCGATCGGTCCGGCCTCAGCCGGATAGGCAGCCTGCGGTTCGCGCACGGTCTCACCCGTGAGGGCGGCGACCTCTCGCGCCACTCCAACCATGGACATCAAATCGGGGCGATGGGGCCATGAGTAGAGGTCGAGCACGGTATCGCCGAGGTAGTCGTTGAGCGGCGCGCCAACCGGGGCGTCCTCCGGCAGCACCAGGATTCCCTCATGCTCGTCGGAGAGCCCAAGCTCGCGCTCCGAGCAAACCATACCAGCCGAGACCACGCCGCGAATGGTGTTCGCCTTGAGCACAGCGGGCTGTCCGGTGTGGCCGTCCACCAGGTGAGCGCCTACCTCAGCGAAGGCGATCCTCTGGCCCGGCGCGAGATTGGGTGCACCACAGACGACGATCTGTGGCTCGCCGCCGATCTCGACTGTCGCCAGACGCAGGCGGTCAGCATTCGGATGCGGTGCGACGTCCAGGACGCGGCCAATGCTGACATGGTCCCAGGCGCCACCGATCTGCTCGATCGCCTCGACCTCGGCGGTGGAGAGCGTGAGCCGCCGCGCGATCTCCCCTGGAGGAAGCTTGAGATCGACGTAGGAGGCGAGCCATTTGAGGGAGACTTTCATTCAGAACTGCTCCAGGAAGCGGAGGTCGTTGGCGTAGAGGTCGCGGATGTCTTCGATACCGAGGCGCAGTAACGCGAGACGTTCGATACCGATCCCGGCCGCAAACCCCGTAAGCCGAGACGAGTCGTACCCAACACCCTCGAGCACCTCGGGATGCACCATCCCGCAGCCCATGAGCTCGATCCATCCGGTCTGCCCGCAGATGCGGCACCCCTCGCCATGGCAGATCCAGCAGTCGACGGCCATCTCGGCGCCGGGCTCAACAAAGGGGAAGTAGGCGTAGCGGAACATCACCTTCCGGTCCCGACCGAACATCTGGC
>Ga0193751_1002923_pt1 | contig 10213 bp, 8 predicted proteins | sample L1c2metaG_FD_143050 | JGI IMG/M metagenome (GOLD analysis project Ga0193751, IMG submission 143050) | Soil microbial communities from a riparian zone of the East river system, Colorado, United States - L1c2 | ecosystem: Environmental > Terrestrial > Soil > Riparian zone | place: USA: East River...
AAAAATGCGGCGCAACGTCGTCGTGTCCGACAAATCGCCGTAATGGAGGAACAAGGTCTTCCCATAAATCTTTGGGTCCCGCCGCAAATGCTCGATCCGCGAACGGAGCAGGTTGCTCGTCCGGCGCACGATCCCGTGAACGGCGTACCCCTTTTGCAAAAGCAGCTCGGTCAGATACGAGCCGTCCTGCCCGGTGATTCCCGTGATGAGCGCGGTCTTGTCATTACTCACGACCGTGAGTTAACCATGGAACCGCAAGTTGAAAAGTTGAGACGTTGAGATGTTGAGTAGTTAAGGGATTAAGCACAGACTCCCGAGTCAACCTCGCCGCTCAGTGATTGTTCCGAGAATTTTTCGCAAAGCCGTTCGGTCGATTCAGCGTCGCGCCGTTAAACTCGTCCTTCCGAATCCACGCGCTGGCCACGGCGAATACTCCATGATTTACGACACGCTCAATACTTGGGGCGGGCCAAGTGATTACCTGATCGATCTTGCTTTGCACGCCGCACAAGAAGCCTGGCATACCGAGTTGCCGGACCTCAGTCGACGGGTCGATTCCGACAGCAATGATTTCACCCGAATTTGGCCGGGCGAACACTACCGATTGCTGGCCGCTCTGGTAAAATTGTTGCAACCGAAACGCGTTCTCGAAATCGGGACATTTCGCGGAATGTCGGCGCTTGCGCTCAAAAAATTCCTGCCGGTCGCCGGCAAAATCACCACCTTCGACATTGTTCCCTGGGAATCGGTGTCGGACACTTTTCTGCGGCCGGAGGATTTCGAGGATGATCGGTTACAACAGCAAATTGGTGATCTGTCCGACGCAGCGGCGTTCGAGTTGCATCGCAGCCTGATTCAAGAAACGGAACTGTTGTTCGTGGATGGACCGAAAGACGGCGTCTTCGAACGCAAATTGCTCCGGCAACTGGAGACCGTTGATTTTCATCAACCGCTTCTCCTCGTCATGGATGACATTCGCTTTTGGAACATGCTTGCCACCTGGCACGAGATCGCGCGGCCGAAACTTGATCTGACTTCGTTCGGCCACTGGTCGGGAACGGGTTTGGTCGAATGGCACGCGCCGCGCGGATGAGTTGCCGAGGTCCGAATCGGACTGAATATTTTGAAACCGGAAACGCTTTCCCAGGAATATTTTCAACCGGCTCTATGAAACGCGTTGCAATGTTTTCGCGCTGGCCATTTGATCGTGGATCCAGCGATAAGTGCGCTCCAAGCCATCGCGCAGACGAGTTGACGGTTCCCAGTTAAAAATTCTCCGAATCAATGTGTTGTCGCTATTGCGCCCGCTCACACCTTTCGGAGCGGAGAGATTGTAGCGCCGCTTCAGTTTCAAACCCGCAATGTCTTCCACAAGATCGACAAGCTGATTGATCGTGACCAGTTCGTTACTGCCAAGATTGAGCGGCTCGGCGTAATCGCCGTTCATGATCATTTGGGTGCCTTTCACGCAATCGTCGATCCATTGGAAGCTGCGGGTCTGCTTTCCGTCGCCCCAAATTTCGATTTCATGTTTCCCGGAAAGCTTTGCCTCAATCACTTTGCGACAAATTGCGGCCGGTGCTTTTTCCCGTCCGCCATCGTAGGTGCCGTGCGGTCCATAGACGTTGTGATAACGCGCCACCCGGGTCGTTAGGCCAAAATCTTCCCGGAAATGACAGCACATTCTCTCGGAAAAAAGTTTTTCCCAGCCATAACCATCTTCCGGCATCGCCGGGTAGGCGTCGTCCTCTTTCAGCGCGGTCACATCCGGATCGGTCTGCTTGTCCGCGGCATAAACGCACGCTGACGACGCATAGAAAAAGCGGCTCGCGCCCACGTCTTTCGCCGCCATCAGCAAATGCGTGTTGATCAGCACGCTCAACATGCAAAGCGCTTTGTTGTTTTCGATGAAACCCATCCCGCCCATGTCGGCGGCGAGGTTGTAAACAAGATCGACATCGGCGACGGCGCGCTCGCAACTTTCCTTGTCTCGAAGATCGAGCTGCAAATTTTCCACTTCGGGAAACATCTGAAACCATTCCTCGAACGGTTTTACGTCTACTGCGCGAACCTTTTTGCCCTGGCGAAGTAAATCGGCCACAAGATGACCGCCGATAAAACCTCCGCCGCCGCAAACGAGGATCTTCCCGGATGTCATTCTATCAATGAGAGCGGGTAACGTGCCGGGCAACGCTCCAGCTCGCAACTACTTTCGCAAGCCGATAAGTTGAGCGGCTGCCCGAAAAACAAAAAGCGGGTTATAAATCGGGTAGCCGCATCGAAGAGAAATTCCCGCTAGGGGAAAGTTGAGTATTCCTAGACTTTGCGGCCGAATTTCTTTTCCAGCTCCGCGTTTGAAATTTGGATCATGGTCGGTCGGCCGTGGGGACAGCAGTAAGGCAAGTCGCACTCGAGCAAATCCTGGATCAGTTTCTCCACTTCGAGATAACGCAACGGGTCGTTCGCTTTCACCGCGTGACGACAAACACTTTTCGCGATCATGTCTTCGCCTAAACGCAACGGCGAACTGCGTTCACTGGCGCTTTTGAGATCATCGATCACTTTCCGCATGAATTGCGCGCCATCGGTCACGTTTAGAAATCCCGGCAAACTGTCGATCTTAAATGTGTTCGGCCCGAAGCTCTCGATCCCGATTCCCATTTTCTGCAAGATCGACAGGTTCTGCTCGATCCAATCGGCATCGCGTGGCGGGAGGTCGAACGTCTGCGTGATCAGTAATTTTTGCGCTGGGACGCCCTGCTGTTCCATTCGCCGTCGAAGTTCCTCGAACAAAATGCGCTCGTGGGCGGCGTGTTGATCGACCAAGACGAGTCCGTCCGCGTTTTCCATTAAAACATAAAGTTTATTAAGCACGCCAATGATCTGGAACTGCTGCTGTGGCCGATTCGCCGCTGGATCGCCGTTGGAGGGACGGGCTCTGTCCCGTCCATCAGATTCAACAACTGGCGTTGCCGGAAAGGTTTGGGACGACACGGAGGTCGTCCCTCCAATAGAAGACAGATGCGGCAATTCACGATGCGATTCTTCCGGAACAATGACTTGCGGCCGGAGCGTTAGATCGACAGGCGGTTGAGTTGGAGTGGGCGCCGGTGGGCGAAATTTTTCCTGCCAATCGGCGCGACCACGAGCGAGCGTTTCCTGAATACAACGCGCAATGGCTTCGCGAACTCCATTCGGATCCCGGAAACGCACTTCGCGCTTGGCCGGATGGACGTTCACGTCCACCGCACCCGGATCGAGTTCGAGAAAAAGGAAAGTCACCGGATATTGTCCTTTCATCAGCGCGGTGTGATAACCTTCGCGCACCGCCGCTGTGATGAGCGGACTTTCAATCGCGCGGCCGTTCACGAAAACCAGTTGCTGGGCGCGCGTTTGCCGGCTCAATCCGGCTTGCCCGATTAATCCGCTGATTCGGATTTGCGGTGAATGCGAACCATTGAGCGCAACCAACTGTTGCAGCAATTGGTTTCCGTAAAGGTCGCGAATTCGATCGGTCAGCGTCGCGGTTGCGGGCAGTTGAAACGCGACGCGATCGTCGCGCGCGAACGTGAAAGCGATCTGGGCGTGGCCGATCGCCTGCAAATGGAGCTGGTGCTCGATGTTCCGGCTTTCGGTATTTTCCGCGCGCAGAAATTTGCGGCGCGCCGGCACGTTGTAAAAAAGCGACCGCACCTCCACTTGCGTCCCGGGCGCTTCGCCGCCGTCGCGCACAATGTCGATTTTGCCGCCATTGACGACGATCTCAGTCCCCGCAACCGCATCCGGTTCGCGAGTGGTCAGGCGGAAACGCGACACGCTCGCGATGCTCGGCAACGCTTCGCCACGAAAACCGAGAGTGCCGATCGCTTCCAAGTCCGACACCGATCGGATTTTGCTGGTCGCATGCCGTTCGAGTGAAAGCAAGGCGTCGTCGCGATCCATCCCGGAGCCGTCGTCGATCACTCGCATCAGAGAAATTCCCCCGCGCCGGATGAGGATGTCGACCTTCCGCGCGCCGGCATCGATGCTGTTCTCGACCAGCTCTTTCACGACGGAGCCAGGCCGTTCGACTACTTCGCCGGCGGCAACCTGACTGGCCACGGTTTCGGAAAGGAGGCGGATCCGACTCATCTTATTGCTGATTGTAGATTTCTGATTGCTGATTGCGAAGAAAAACGCCTTTCAACCGCCGTGCCATTTTTGACTTGAGGGAGCTCAGATCGTATTTTGCCGGACGATGATTACCGTGACCCAGAACGCAGCTCGGCAGCTCCGACATCTCCTTGATGCGCAGAAGCAAACCGCCGGAAAAGGTCTGCGGGTGCAGATTAGCAAAGGTGGTTGTTCCGGTATGCATTACGAGATGACGCTGGACGAAAAGAAGGCCGGAGACGCGGTCGTCGAGCGCGACGGGGTCGAGTTTTTCATCGACAACGAGAGCGCGTCGTATCTGCGCGGCGCAACCCTGGATTTTCGCGCCGGCCTCACCGGCACCGGTTTTCAGATCGTGAATCCGAACGCAAGTCGGACTTGTGGATGCGGGACGTCATTCGAAGTGACGCCATCAGCTTGAACGCGCAAATCGGAATCCCCTCGCCCGTTTAGATGGACTACGGACTCTATCAGTACGACGAACCGTACGCGCGCCCCGTTCGGCGCCGGATCAATTACTTTGCCTGGACGGTCGCGATCCTGCTGCTGACCGGATTCGCGTTCGCGGCCTGGCTCGGCAGTTTTTATATCTTCAGCCAGCCCGAACGGCCGGACAGTTATCGCATTCTGCAAAAACTGCATAAGATCGAGCCGCCGAAGCGATTCGAATTAACAGCGGCGCCGGCGGGCGAATTTTTGAGTGCGAAACAAATCTACGATCGTTACAACGCGATGGGCTCGGCCGAGCTGACTAAAACCAACGCGGAGTTGGCGCGAAATTACATTCGCAATTTTCAACAGGTGCGCGGGCTCGTCCCCTACGTGGTCGGTCGCTATGTGATCATGGACGCCCGCGAGCTCAGCTCGAGCGATGTGTTCACTTCCGGAATGGTCGCGTTGACTGATTCGATCGAGAACCCGGAGCTGTTGATGGAACATCTTTATCCAGCCGAGCCGCCAACGGTGCCTTTGATCAAGCAAACCCTTACGACCGGTCTGGAACTCAAACTCGATCGCGCCCACGATCTCTCCGTGGTCATTCATGTCGAACGCTTTGCCGATGGGCGGATCATGCTGACTTCGGTCCCGCTGCTTTATGGAACTTACACGGTGATGCGCGGCACCGGCACTTTCAGTCTCGAACCGCCGTTGTCCCTGAATCTCGAAGGGGGCTGGCCGTTGTTTAAGGAACAGGCGCGGTTGCGCGGGGAGATGCATTACACGCAATTCCGACAGGGAGCGCCGCGCCCTCAAGCACAGGCTCAAGTCGCAATCCCGGGTTTCGCTCCGAGCGGAACGCCGCCACCTGCGGAAAATCAACTTGTGCGCGTCGAGGCTGCCAAAGCGGTCACACCACCGCCAATTGTACAAGTCCAACCCAAAAAAGGAAAAGCCGGCGCAAAAGCAACGCCAACTCCAAAAGGCAAGTTGGCTAAAGGCAAACCGACCCCGCAACCTTCAGCGTCGGCGACACCAATAGTGATCGCGGAAAAATCGACCCCTGCGCCGGCGCCGCCAGCGCCAGCGCCGATCGCCCAAACATCGCCGCCTCCTGCGCCGGCGAAAAAGCCAGCTCCAGCTCCGCCGGCCGCGACCCAGTCAGCGCCCGAGATCGCGCTCGCTCAACCGGTTGAAACCCCAGTGCGCGCCCAACCGGTGCAGCCAGGCGCTCCTGACCTGGGCACATTGGCGTCGACCACGGGTGGCGGAAGTTGGAAAACTTTTCCGCCGGGGAAAATGCCACTCGGCCGTCTGATTGCGACGGGCGATCTCAAAGAAATCGCCGATCGCGGAACAGCGGGCGAACGCATTTACTTGAAAGGACAATTCGTTGTGAACTTTTCCGACGCGAATCGCGCCGTGCTCCGACCGCGTGGAAAACTCACCGATTCGGTTCTGCATTTCGGCGCGGCACCGACGCGCATCATCGTCGAGTTCCCAACCGGTTACACTCCGCCGCCACCGGGATCGACGGTCAGCCGCGACGAATCGCGACCACTCGAGATCACCGAAGTCCGGAAACAGGAAGACGGACAACTCAACGTCTTCGCCCGCGAGATCATGCAGTAGTTTCGTGCGGCGTTAGTGCGCCTGCTCGCTGCCGTTTGTTTCCAAAATTATTTTTCCGTCGGAAATCTCGAAGGTCTTGAGATTGGTCCGGCCGGTCCAGTCTAACATGTAACGTTTGAACGACCACGAGCCGTACTCCCAGCTCAGGATTTCTTCTCCGACCGGGCGACCATTCACGACGATGCTGGTAATGCGCGCGTCTTCCGGTTTGCCAGTCGGCGCGGATTGGACCGAGCATTGTGCATTGAGGTAACGCCCGTTCAACCACCGCGTTTGGCCGATCGGCATGCTCACCTGCAAGCGCGCGGTGCTGTCTTCGATCGTCACGTAAACGTTGCCATGCAGCTTCGGCTCGGATGCAATCAGCGCATTGAGATCGTCGGCAGTGAGCTCGATTCGAACGGATTCATGAGCATGAGCGGCTTTTTCGAACGCGTCCCATCGCGCTCGCACGGCCTGTTCCTCTTCTACCGATGCCTGACTGATGGGCGTGCGCTCGTGATGGATTGAGAAATATTCGGTTCGCAAATATTTCGCCGCGAAATAAGTGCCGGCGACAAATGCCAGCGCGAGAAGAATGAAAAAGACCACCAGAATCAAGCAACCTTTCGCGAAACAACCGAGGCCGCGCTGCGCCGGCGGCGGTTCGATCCACGACGAGGCGCCGTTCATCGCGGGCGCTCCTTTTCCATTTTTGCCTGTGCCTCAATCAGCTTGTCGTACAAAGCGCGCAGTCCTTCCGAAATCGTTTTCGTCCCGGCGAGCACCGGCATGAAGTTGGTGTCGCCCTTCCAGCGTGGCACGATGTGAATATGCAAATGATCGGTCACGCCCGCGCCGGCGGATTCACCGAGATTTAAGCCGACATTGAAACCTTGTGCCCGCGTGGCTGCGCGGAGGAGCGCTTGCGCGTGCGTCACTAAATTCCAAAGCTCGACGATTTCATTTTCGCCTAACGACGAAAGCTCGGCTGTTTTTCGATAAGGCACCGCCATTAAATGACCGACCGAGTAGGGATAACGGTTCATCATTAGGAACGCGGTCTTACGCCGCGCGATCACCAGGTGCGCGGCGTCATCGCTCGCTTGCGCCGCGGCCGTGAGAAATTCCATGTCCCGCGGTTCCTTCTCAAAATATTCCACCCGCCACGGCGCCCACAGGGTTTCGATTTCTTTCTTCGGGAATTGCTCCATCGAGATCTAGCGACTGTGGCGCGAGACTAAAATGCCGCCCGGGAAAGTCGAGCATTTTGCTCTGCTAACGCGTCAGCAACACGTAGTTCGGGCGGCGAAGATTTTTTCGTGGAACTGATTCGAATCGGCGAGTCGAGTGGTGTAGTTCGCGGATGAAGTCGAGCGTCTGGTTTGAGGGAACGGCGAGAGCATCGATTTCCCGGTTGTTCCATTTCGCCACCGCCACCTCGGGTTTGAGGAAATGCGGCCGCATTAAGTAAAGTGGCAATCCTTCATCGGTCGATCCGACCGCTTCGTATCGCCAATGATTGCTGGCCGCTTCTTCGCGTACTCTGCGGCCGAAGATCGATAATGCATCGCGATGATCGCGGTAGCCACTGATAACTCGGCTCGCCGCATAACCGCCGCTGAAGAGAACGGCGACCGCCAATATCGCGGTTGCCCATCGAAAATTTCGCGCACGCTGTTTTTCGCCATTCAAGAAACGCGCGGCTTGCCTAGCGACCAACAAACAGAGCGGTGGAATGACTGGAAAAATTCGGTCGACTCTTTTCGAGGGAATTATCGACATCAAGAGGAGCCCGCCGATGCTCCAACAGATCAGCCAAAACGTCTCCGGCGAGATCTTTTCAGTCGCGCTACCGTTCTCAAGACTTGACCGTTTTAAACGGTCAAGTTTTCGCGCGCGAAAATCGACAATGGCGAGGGCGATGATGAGCGCGCTCCAGGGGAAGAATTTGTGAAGCAGATGCGGCAGATAAAAGAAGAACGATTGGGCGCGGTGGACATGGGTCCCGACTTCACCGAAGCGCGCGAGAAATTCGCGGACGATGACCAGTTCATAAAAGCGCGGGACCCAAAGCCATCCGGCCATCACCCAAATTAAGAATATCGCGAACGACCCGACCCACGGCCACCAACCGAACCATCCGCTGCCTCCGCTGGTTTTTCGGGAACGCCATTGATAAAGGATCAGGCCGGGAAGCAAGAATGCGCAAACGATCGGGCCTTTGATCAACATCCCCGCCGTCAGCAAACCAAACATGATCCATCGATCCTGTTTCCGCCACGGTTCGCCGGTTCTAATTTTTTCCCAGATCAAAAGTCCGATCAAGAAAACGACGAGCGCGAGCGGCATGTCAGAACGAACAAGCGTGGCCAGGCGCGGACTCAACAAATTGAAACCGAACGCAGCGAAGGCGATCAGACCGGCAACGTTTCCGTAGGCGCGCGCTGCGTATCGAAACAAAGCGAAAGCAATCAGCGCGGCGCACAGGAGCGAAGGCAATCGCCACGCCACGTCCCACGATCGCGTGATCGTAAATATCGCCGCAGAAACCCAGCCGGTCAGCGGCGGCTTAGTCGCTAACCCCTGATCATCAGACGTGCGCTGGTAAAACCAGTGTCCTTCGGTCACCATTTCGTACGACGTCCAGGCTTGTTTGGCCTGGTCGTAATCGTCGAGTTGCCATGGAAGGTTCGTGATCGAAAACAAAACGAGCATGAGCGCGGCGAGCGCCCAGAATGTCCGCTTGTTCTCCAGTAGACCCCCTGTCATTCCGAGCCCTTCGACTTGCGCTCAGGACAGGCTCCGTCGAGGAATGGAGCGAGTGGGCCGAGCGACATGGACGGTTGGGCCGCGAGGTAGCGGCGAGTGAGTTGGGAAAGGAACGAGTTCAATCTCTCACTGTTTCCGTCATGAAGAAATCTCGGACAAAATCGCTCGCGCCGCGCGCTCGCTCGCGCCCGATTCGCCCAGCTGCGCGGCAATTTTATCGAAGTTGGAAATCATTTCTTGGCGTTTCATCGGATCATCGAGTAACTGCAGAATTGCTTTCGCGAGATCCTGCGGCTTCGCGCGATGCTGAATGAACTCAGGAACAACTTGTTTATCGGCGAGCACGTTCGGCATGCCGAGATATTTCACTTTCACCAGAAGCCGCCCGGCCAAATATGTCGGCCACGCAACTTTATAGATCAGCGCGAACGGCATCCGAAAATAAGCGGCTTCCAGCGTTGCGCTCCCGGAAGCAACAATTCCGACAAACGCGTGCTGCATGATTTCGGCAGTCTGGCCGACTTTGATCCCGAATAAATGTCGATCCCGTGGAGCTAACATTTCTTCCATTTCGGTTGCGAGCTCGTCAGAAGCGGCCGCAACTTCGAAACGCAACTTTGGTTTCGATTGCCGGAGCTCTCGCGCAGTCTGAATTAGAATCGGAAAGATTTTCCTCACTTCACGTCCGCGGCTTCCGGGAAATAAACCAACAAGATTCGAATCGCGTTGGATCTCGATCTTACCTGCCGAGCCGTAGCCCGGCGAAGGCTGGCGGTCGCGTAATTGCTCGATCATCGGGTGGCCGACGAAAATTGTGCGCAATCCGCTTTGATTGTAGAGGTCGGCTTCAAACGGGAAGATGCAGAGCATCAAATCGAGCCAGCGCGCCATCTTCTTGATCCGGCCGCGGTTCCAGGCCCACACCTGCGGACTGATGTAGTAGATGATCTTGGGTCTATCCGCCGTAGCCCTGGCGGAGGCGGACAACGCACGGGCGAGTCGCAAATTGAATCCGGGATAATCGATCAACACGACCGCGTTCGGCTTGCTTGTCTCGACCTCTCGTAACGCCTCGTGAAATTGTTTTCGAAAGTAGCCGTAATGTTTGATCACTTCCCACAGCCCGAGGACGCCGGATTTGTCGATCCAATTTTGAAAGCCCGCACCCGCGACCGCTTTCATTTGCGGTCCGCCGCGCCCGATGAAGCGAAGATCAACCCCGGCGTTACGCAATGCGCGC
>Ga0193751_1002924_pt1 | contig 10205 bp, 7 predicted proteins | sample L1c2metaG_FD_143050 | JGI IMG/M metagenome (GOLD analysis project Ga0193751, IMG submission 143050) | Soil microbial communities from a riparian zone of the East river system, Colorado, United States - L1c2 | ecosystem: Environmental > Terrestrial > Soil > Riparian zone | place: USA: East River...
ACCGCCGCCGAATCCTCCGCCAAATCCACCCCGGCCACCGCCCATGTTGCTAAACAACATGGACCACAGTAGTCCCGACAAAAATCCAGATCCACCGCTACCTCGTCCACCACTACCCCCGCGAAATATCGCCCGCAAAATGGGAAGAACAATAAAAAAGATGATAATGAGGATGACAACCGCCGACAGCCCACCGCCAGGCGCAGGTCGCTGACGATGCGCGGCTAGTTGCGGCTGATTGTCGAGCGTCACACCCGCATCCTGCGCAATTACCGAGGCTACACGCGTAGTCATCAGCGTGACCGCTCCCGCATCGTCCCCGTTTTTCAGAAAAGGCACTGCTTCACGACCGAACCCGCCCACCTTCCCGTCCGGAAGAATCGGCTCCAACCCGTATCCGGTCGTGATGAAACCTTTGCGGTCCTCTGTAGCCAGCAGGATCAGAACTCCGCGGTCTTTTCCTTTCGCCCCGATCCCCCACTTGTGATAGAGCGCTACCGCGTAACTCACCACGTCCTGCCCATCTAGCGACTTCACCGTCACCACGGAAATTTGCGCCTGCGCCTTCTCCTCCACCTGCCGGCAAAGATCGTTCAACCGCGCCTGCGTGGCCGCATCCAGAACCCCCGCAAAGTCATTGACGTAATTGCTCGGATGCAGAGAAGCAATGGGCTCGGCGGCAACCCGCGCGGACACCCCCAGCACAATCCACGCCAGGACAATCCAGAGGATTGCCGAAACTTTCGCCAGCCGCTTCATTCGGGAAAATTGTACAGGAGTGCACTCCGCAGAAGGTCGGGCGCCGCAATTCGTCCCATCAATTGAGTTCCTAGACGTCGAGTTCCTAGACGTAATTTGGCGTTGTCACGATGTTTCGCCAATGTCGCGAACCGGCGAAGATGGGTTTATACTGGGGGCCGTTTTCGATGTCAGAAAAAGATTCGTGGTAATAAAGGAGATGGGCCGTGAAAAAGTCTCGCGTATCATCGTTCGTACTGTGCGTGGGACTAGCGCTGCTGCTCGGATTGAGGATTGTGCCCTCTCGCGCGATGGCAGCGGATACACCACCGATCGTTGCAAATTGGGAAGGAACCCTCGATCCAGGCGCCCAGCCGAAGAAGCGGATTGTGGTGCACATTTCCGCCGGGCAGGACGGGAGCCTAAGTGGCACGATCGACTACCCTGACCAGGACACCTCGGGTATCCAGATCACCGCCATCACCTATAAGGAGCCCACCCTGCACTTCGAATGCAGCTCCATTCAGAGTTCTTATGACGGCACCATGAACAAAGACAGTTCAGAGATCACGGGCACCTGGAAGCAAGGAGCGGCGCTGAGTCTCATCCTCAAGCGGACGCCTTAGCTTCCAAATAGAATCGCGAGCTAACGTGTGAGGATGAGGAAACAAAATTCGGCAAGTGGCCATACTACAGGTATTCCCCACGAACCTTGGCTTGCGAAACAGTAGTCCGACATAGCGCTTCCAGCATCAGATATCCATGATCCGCTCCTACAAAGGCATCACTCCCCAGTTCCCCGACACCTGCTACGTCGACGATTCCGCCCAACTCATCGGCGACGTCATTCTCGGCGAACACTCCAGCATCTGGATGAACGCGGTCCTCCGCGGCGACGTCCACCAGATCCGCGTCGGCCACTATTCCAACATTCAGGACAACTGCGTACTCCACGGCATGAAAGAACAATACGGCGTTTACGTTGGCGACTATGTCACCGTCGGCCACAACGCCATCCTCCACGGCTGCACCATCGAAGCCCGCTGCCTCATCGGCATGGGCTCGATCATTCTCAACGGCGCCGTTGTCGGATCCGGCTCCATCATCGCCGCCGGTACCCTGCTCCCCGAGAAAACGATTGTCGAGCCGAATTCGCTCTGGATGGGTTCCCCAGGAACATTCCGCCGCCGCCTCGACAAGAAAGACGAGGAAACAATCCTTCGCTACGTCGACAATTATCTGGGCTACAAGAAGTCGTACTTGGTGGAGAGAAAAAGCTCTTAGCTAGCAGTTCGCAGCGTAGTCTTTGTTGAATGATTCCCGGCGGCGCATACCGACGGACAACCGATCAAGTAGGTAATCGGCGCTTTCCCACTCGAATGCTCGCCTATCTCCCACTGATATTCGTTTGCGGTTAGTTTGTCGACGATCTCACGCAGTTCCCGTGGCCGATACGTCCGAAAGCAGGACACCACTCCATCAAACAATAAGACCATGGGAATGATCGGAACCAGATACGTCCAGACGAACCGTGACCAGCGGAACGGACGAATCCACGGAGTGCAGACGAACAGCATGACAACCCAACTAAACATTAGTCCAATCGTTGACGGAGCGCGCCTCGTTATCTCAAATATGCCGATGCCTTCGCCGGCATCGATGGCATTTTGAAGTATCGCGCGGGCCTCTTCCGGCGAGAAATGATGAAACGACGTGAACATCGTTCGAAACCCCTTCAATTCAGAAGGAACTTTCATCGCGTCAACCGAACTCGGATAGTAAGTAATATTCTCTGAAGGCGCTCCGGCATTTTCGAGTGCTCTAAGGTTTGGGTATTTATCGGTGAGCCAAATGTGCGAAATCTGGAGTTCTGGCACGCCTCCTTGCAGGTTTCGGAATTTGAGCTCTCGAGAAAGCTCCAACCATGGTCCCCCACCGCCTGAACACAAATCGACAACCGAGCAGCTCCCTGTAGAGCCAAGCACGCCCTGCAGCAGCGGAGCGATGGGGGCATAGGCCTTTGCGAGATTTAACCCAAACTGAAGCGCATCTGTAATTTCATCTCGAAGAGATGACGGGACCCACGGTTGTTCATGGAGTTCGATGAACTGTACGCGACGCATGGCAACTCGGCCTGCAAGGCTGCGGAAACATTCCGGTTGCGTAACAGGATTTCGTATCAGGGCATGGTATCAGGCTTTCGTATTTTCACCGGACCGGCTTCGCCGAGGAGCCAAAGGGAATCCGCATAACTCCGCTTCTTTCCGCAGTTTCGCCCCCCACTTGAAGAGCCATTCCGAATCTAACGCTGCTCTTCTATTTGTATTTTTGGTCTTCGTATTTGTCGAAAAAAGATTTTCATTGACAATCAGCTCCCACAGACTCATACTTGCGGCCTCTCCCGAGAGCTGCTGCTGCGATTCTGCGCAGAAGGTTCGGCACCCAAACAGAGATAGATATGTAGAGCCGACCCAGGGCCCCTGATTCTCTGGCACAGGAGGTCTCTCATGACCCGCAAATTCACTCGCAACGCTAGCGCTCTCCGTGGTGTCGCTCCATTCATCGCAGTTCTAACCGTAATCATCGCTCTCGCCGCACTGGCACAAACAAGGGGCGGCCGGGAATCGGTGAAACCTTCCGTTGCGCTCGCAACGTCGAACAGCGGCGCACCGCTGCGAGAGTCGAACCATCCGGTACTGACCGAACAAATCAGCGGGAGACACGTGCCTGCGAGTCGCGAGGCGAGAAAAAGACATTCCGTTTTTTCACAAGTCCAAGACTCGCCGCTCTTTCTACCAGTAGCGAGCTTCTATTCGAGTGGGTTTACCTCTTCGGTAGCTGTCGCCGATGTCAATGGCGACGGGAAGCCCGACCTAGTGGTCGCCAGTAACCACTCCAACGCACCAGGCTCGGTGGCTATACTGCTGGGCAATGGCGACGGAACTTTCCAGCAAGCGGTGACCTATAACTCGGGCGGACAATATGCCGGATCGATAGTGATTGCAGATTTTAATGGCGACGCCAAGCCCGACCTGGTGGTAGTGAATGGGAGCGGCTCGCTCGGCATCCTGTGTGGCAACGGCGACGGCACCTTCCAACCGGCCGTGAACTACGGCTCCGGAGGGTCATCTGCTAATTCGGTTGCGGTCGCAGACTTGAATGGTGACGGTAAGCTCGATTTGGTTGTGACAAACCAGACCGGGGGAAACGACGATGTGGTGGGTGTGCTACTGGGCAACGGCGACGGTACCTTCAAACCAGTGGTCGCCTACAGTTCGGGCGGCTTTCTTCCCAGCTCGGTTGCAGTATCAGATGTCAATGGGGACGGCAAGCCGGACTTGATCGTGACGAGTTACTGCACCGGCAGCGGTTCCTGCCCTGGTGAAGGTGTAGTGGGAGTCCTGCTCGGCAACGGCAATGGCACGTTCCAGCCGGCAGTTGTCTATGATACGGGCGGGATCGAGGCCAAGTGGGTAGCGGTGGCAGATGTGAATGGCGACGGGAGGGCTGACGTGGTGGTGGCCAATTGTGGCCCGAGCGGTTCGGGCAGTTGCGGTGCCGGGACTCTAGGTGTGCTGCTGGGCAATGGCGACGGCACTCTTCTGCCTGTTGTCACCTACGGCACGGGCGGGGATTTCCCGAATTCGGTCGCGGTGGTAGATGTGAACGGCGACGGAAAGCGTGACGTACTCGTGGTGAACTCTTTTTCGTTGGGAGTTCTACTCGGCAATGGCAACGGTACCTTCCAACCACCCCAAACATACAATTACCCCGGTGGTTTCAACGGCGAGAATGGCGAGTCTATCGCGATCGTCGATGTCAGCGGAGACGGCAGACCGGACTTGCTAGTAGCCGATGGCGCGATCGGTTTGTTTCTGAACATTGATGCGCCTTCCACAACTAGCACCGTGATCTCAAACGCGAACCCCGTCCCTGTAAATCAAACGGTAACCTACACGGCCGCCGTGAAGAACCAATCCGGAGGAGCCGTGACAGGGAAGGTGATGTTCCAGGATGGGGGGGCGATTATCGCGACGGTGGCGCTGGCGGGCACGCAGGCGGCTTACAGCACCTCATACGGAGTGCTCAGCTACCACCCGATCACGGCTACGTACCTGGGTGACTTGAATAATGCTGCTAGCATATCCAATACACTTACCGAATGGATCGGGTCCTCTTTCCGGACCCATACGGGGTTGAGCACGTCGGGATCGCCTTCATTTATTGGGCAGGCCGTGACGTTCACGGCTGTCGTGTCTCCGTATGTCGGCACGGTTCAGGATGGCGAAACTGTGACGTTCTACGACGGCCTGACTGCTATTGGGACCGGTACCACAGCAAATAATGTGGCGACGTTCACTACCTCCGCCCTGATGGTGAAGACGCATTTCATGAAGGCAGTGTACCCCGGTGACGCGGTATTTGCCCCAAGTAGCGGAAAAGTAAAACAGATCGTCATCAAATACCCAACGACCACAACCCTGAGTTCAAGTCTGAATCCCTCGCAATTCGGACAAAAAGTGACCTTCACGGTGCAAGTAACTGGCTCAGGACCGCCGCTAACGGGGCACGTGAGGCTTCTGGACGGAACACTCGGTATTGGCTCGGCAGTGTTGAGCGGCGGCGTGGCGAAAATCACCAAGTCCACACTCGCTGTCGGAACGCACCCCATCACCGCTCAGTACGTGGGAGATGCCTACTCCGCGAAGAGCACCTCCCCTGTCGTGAACCAGGTGGTGCAATAGGATGCGATGAGCGGGCAACCCGCTTCCAGTCTTCTTTCTGATTGAAGGCTGGCTGCCCGCGAGTTTCTCGGACGCAGGATCGAGGCTGATCGTCCGGGATCGAACATCGTGGAGTGGGGCGGGCCGATTGATTCCGTAGCAATAGGAGGTCTTCCATGACCTGCAAACTTACTCGCAGCACTAGCGTTCTCCGTGGTATCGCTCCATTCATCGCAGTCCTGACCGTGTTGATCGCTCTGGCGGCCCTGGCGCAAACAGGGGGAGGAGGCCACGGATCAAGGGAAGCGTCTGCTGTGCCCGTCTCGCCGGATGCTTTCGCGAATTCGGGCGCAGGCCCGATGGGTCCGGGAACAGCACTTTTCTTGCCGGCTGTGACGTACTCTTCCAACGGGCAGGGGTACTCGGCTTATTCAGTAGCCGTTGCTGATGTGAACGGCGACCACAAACCGGACCTGGTCGTGGCGAACGCGTGTTCCGCCGTGTCGTGCAGCTTGGGCTCAGTTAGTGTATTGCTGGGTAACGGCGACGGAACCTTCCAGCCGGCGGTAAGCTACAGCTCCGGCGGCGAGCGTGCGGAGTCGATCGCGGTCGGGGATGTGAACGGGGACGGCAAGCCTGACTTGCTGGTGCTGAACCTGTGCTCCGCCGCCTCGTGCGGCTCCAGCTCAGTGGGTGTGTTATTGGGGAATGGCAATGGGACCTTCCAGCCGGCGACAACCTTCTCCTCGGGTGGAGCGGCCTCCCTTTCACTAGCAGTTGCCGATGTGAACGGCGACGGCAGGCTAGATCTAATCGTGGCCAATTGTTTGTTCTACGGATCTATCGACCCTTGCCCTGGCGTGGGGGGACCGCTGAGTGTTTTGCTGGGGAATGGCGACGGCACCTTCCGGCCTCCGGTGACATACGGCACGGGTGGCATTGCGGGCAGCTTTTCAGTGGCGGTCGCCGATGTGAACGGCGATCACAAGCCAGACCTGCTAGTGACGAACTGGATGACCAGCGGAGGGAATTCTGACGGCAATGTGGGAGTGTTGTTGGGTAATGGCGACGGTACCTTCCAGCCTGCGGTGATTTATGACTCGGGTGGACCCGAAGCCTTTTCGGTGGCGGTTGCCGATGTCAATGCCGACGGCAAACCGGATGTAGTCGTGGGCAACCGCATCGGTTTGGGAGTGCTGTTGGGCAATGGGGACGGAACTTTCAACCCGGCGGTAAGCTACGACTTATTTGGAGCCGGTGCCGGGTTTGTTGCCGTTGCTGACGTGAACGGAGACGGCAAGCCTGACCTGTTGGTGGCAATGTGCGCTAACGCGGAATTCTGGTTTTGTAACGATGCGGTGAGCGTGTTGTTGGGCAATGGCGATGGAACTTTCCAAGCGGCCGTAACATATGCCTCCGGCGGGTATACCGCCACTTCATTAGCAGTCGCGGACGTGAACGGCGACACCAAACCCGATGTGCTGGTAGCGACATGCGCCCAGACCTGCAACGTCGATGCAGTTGGTGTACTGCTGGCAGGCGCCGGACCTTTCGGTACCTCGACGACCACATTGGTCTCAAACCCGGATCCCGTGGCGCTCAAACACGTTGTATTCTACACGGCCACCGTGACGAGCCAATACGGCGGAGCGGTATCGGGAAGGGTGACGTTCTATGATAACGGCACGAGCCTTGGGACCGTGTGGGTGGCCGTCAATCAGGCGACAATCGCAGCACGCTACTCGATGAGTGGTACCCACTCGATTACGGCAACCTACTCAGGCGATGGGAACAATAATGGCAGTGTATCCGCCCCGCGGACGGAATATGTAGGTCGTGCTCCGACGTCGACGAGTTTGACCACCTCCGGGTCGCCTTCACTGATCGGAGGATCCGTGACGTTTACTGCGAAAGTGTCATGGATCTATGGCACGGTCCCCGATGGCGAAGTGGTCACGTTCTTCGACGGCACGCTCGCGATTGGAACCGGGAACACTTCGAGCGGCGTGGCGAAGTTCACTACCTCCTCGCTAGCCGCTAGGACACACACCATTAAGGCGACCTACCCCGGGGATGCGACATTCAAGCCAAGTAATGGCTTTGTTAAGCAGGTTGTGAAAAAGTACCCGACGACCACGACCCTAACCTCGAGTCTCAATCCTTCACAATTCGGGCAGGCAGTGACCTTTACCGCCCACGCGACGAGCACGGGTCCGGCGCCAACAGGAAGTGTGGAGTTTCTGGACGGAACAACCAGTATCGGAGTCGTGACATTGAGCGGCGGCGTAGCTAAACTTACCAAATCCGATCTAGCCATTGGTACTCACTCGATCAGGGCTCACTACAACGGGGATGCCGCTTCGAGCACGAGCACTTCCGCAATCGTGAAGCAGGTGGTGCAATAGGATGCGATGGGCGGGCAACCCGCTTTCGAGTCTTCTTTTTGATTGAATGCTGGTTGCCCGCGAGTTTCTCGGACGCAGGATCGAGGCTAATCGTCCGGAAGCGAAAATCGTGGAGTAGGGTTCAGGCCGATTTACTTCTGCAACCTGATCTGCGACTTCTTTCAATCGCTATTGCCGCTTCTTTTCCGGCGGCTTCTTCACTTCTTTCCTGGTGACAAAAACCCCGTAAAGGCACACTTAGGAAGGAGCCGCCGCAAGTGTTCCGCTCTCCTCACGCTGGCACTGACCATCTCTGGTAAGGCTCTGGCGCAATCAGAAGCGTTTGGACTTCCCTCTCAGCTTGAGAAAGCACAACTCGTCCAGATCCGCAAAAATCCCAATTCGACGTTAAACTAATCAAGTCCCACATCGACAGAAGGATGACAAGCTTCACGCCGAGAGTTTCGCGAACAGCGAACGACCAACGACCAATGACCAGCGACCAGCGACCGACTATCAAATCCCCCCGAGGAACCCGCGACCTTCTCCCGCCCGAAACGGCGCTCTGGAACTTCGTCGAAGCCGCCGTCCGCGACGTGTTCCGCGCCTACAACTTCCACGAAATCCGCACGCCGATCTTCGAGTCCACCGAACTGTTCGCCCGAGGCGTTGGCGAAGAGACCGATATCGTCACGAAAGAAATGTTTACCTGGGAAGATCGCGGCCGCGCCGAAAGCGATAAAGGACAATCGCTGACCCTCCGCCCCGAAAACACCGCCGGCGTGGTCCGCGCCTACATCGAGCACAAGCTCTGGGACCGCGGCCTCAGCAAGCTCTTCTATATAGGACCGCAATTCCGCCGCGAACGTCCGCAAAAAGGGCGCTATCGCCAGTTCTATCAAATCGGAGCGGAAGTCATCGGTCCCGCAACCGCCGGCAGCCAGTCTCCGGCGAGAGACGCGGAAATCCTCGAACTCCTGGCCACGCTGCTCGATCGCGTAGGCATCACCAACTGGACGCTCGAACTGAACTCCGTAGGCTGCCCCGCCGACCGCGCAAAATTCAACGAAGCTCTCCGCCAGGCGCTCGCACCCGTGGTAGATAAAATGTGCGTCGACTGCCGGCGCCGAGCCGTAACCAATCCGCTGAGAGTCTTCGACTGCAAAGTTCCAGAAGACCAGCCCATCATAAAAACCTTACCCACTATCACCCAGTTCCTGGATGAAGCCTGCCGCGCTCACTACGACGAAGTAAAAACGATCCTGAACGCCGTCCAGGTTCCCTACGTCGAAAACCCGCGCCTGATGCGGGGACTCGATTACTACACCAGCACTGCGTTTGAATTTACGCATGGCGCGCTGGGGGCGCAGAACGCGATTCTCGGCGGCGGAAGATACGACGGGCTATCGGAAGCGCTTGGCGGGCCGGCGGCTCCGGGGATTGGATTTGCAATCGGAGAAGATCGGCTGGTGCTTTCGCTGACCGAGTCGGCGGAGTCTGTTGTGCGGTCTTTCGTCCGCAAGCCCGACGTGTACATTGCTCCGCTCGGCTCCGGGATGAATCGCGAAGCCGCGCGCGTGGCTCGTGAACTTCGGCGGCATGATCTGGTGGTCGATCTCGGCGACGAATCGTTTCGCTTAAAAAAGTCGTTCGAGGTGGCCGACAAGATGGAGGCGCGATACATCCTCATCGTCGGCGAGAACGAAGTGGCGGCCGATGCCTTCGCGCTCAAGCATCTCGCGTCCGGGGAACAAGTCACAGTTCCGCGCGCGGAGCTGGCGCAGCGGATTTTGCGGAAGTAGCTTTTGGCTTTGACGTCCTCTGTGATCTCTGTGTCCTCTGTGGTAAAGGCTTTTAGATCTCTACCACAGAGGTCACGGGGGAACACGGGGTAAATCTATTTCTCTCGGGAGGCGATTATGCGAGGCATTCTTCTACTGTTGGGCTCGGTTCTGGTTAGCGTGAACCTGGCTCTTTCTCAAACTCCATCTTCCAAGCCGGTCTCCGCCTTCGAGCAGCAACTCATCGATCAGCAGAAACAGTTCCTGCAGGCGACGCAGACAAAACAAGCAACTGTGGTCGATCGCACTGTCGCGGACGATTTCCAGGGCATCGCAACGAATGGCGACTTCTACGACAGAAGTGAAGTCGTCGAATCCGCGGAAAAGGGGATGCCGAAGGACACGCGTGCCTACGATTTCCACGTCGTCAAACTGAACGATGGCTCAGCCGTTGTCGCCTACAACCTGATCGTCCCAGGAGAACATCCACGCTATCGCCACATGGCCGACACCTGGGCAAGAATCGACGGCCAATGGAGACTAAAATTCCGCCAGATCACGCCCAACCTCTGGAGCGC
>Ga0193751_1002925_pt1 | contig 10205 bp, 5 predicted proteins | sample L1c2metaG_FD_143050 | JGI IMG/M metagenome (GOLD analysis project Ga0193751, IMG submission 143050) | Soil microbial communities from a riparian zone of the East river system, Colorado, United States - L1c2 | ecosystem: Environmental > Terrestrial > Soil > Riparian zone | place: USA: East River...
TGGCCTCGTCCACGCGATGTGGAGAATTGGATTGCCGCGCATGGGCTGAAACCAGCCAGCATCGCCGAGATTCTGGGCATGCTGATGAACGCCGCATGTGATATCGGCTGCTCAAACTGCGAGGATGAGTCCGTCGTGCTACTTTAACGGCGCGGCGTTAGCTTAGCTATGAACAGAATCATTTCGCTAGCAGGAGGTAGCGATGATGTGTATTGGACGCGAGGTCGAGCGGTCTGAACGACCTCGCGACGCTCCATCTTACTCTCGACTGAGAGTCGGATTTTGGCTGCTTGGGACCGTCCTTGCGGTGATTGAGGCTTGGTCCTCGCGTTATTTTGTGACACCCGACGCTGTCGCGTACACCGATATGAGCGATGGCGTATTGGGTAGCCAAGACTGGCACCGCCTTATTAATGGTGTGTGGAGCCCCTTGTATCCGGCTCTTTTAGGCTTCCTCAGGCGAATTTTTTCTCCCAGCGCGATCCATGAAATCAGGTTTGACCACATCTTAAATGTTCCCATTTTCCTATTTGCGTTTGCCTCATTCGAGTTTCTCCTCTCTAGCATCCATCCTGGTGACTTTGGTTCGCCATTCTCTCGCGACCGGGTTCCGTTGCCACGCTGGGTCTTTTTAACGCTCGGCTACGCGCTCTTTCTTTGGGCTTCTATTTCCGAGATTACATTAGAGACCCTGCGGCCAGACATGCTGATGTCCGGCTTCCTCTACTTGGCTGCTGCTCTCCTCATTCATATGCGCAGACGGCGGGCGAACCTGGGTTTCTATGTCGCACTGGGAGTGGTCTTGGGTTTGGGTTTTTTAGCTAAGGCGCCTATGCTGCCGATCGCAATGCTTATTCTGGCGGCAAGTTTGTTGATAGTGGAAAACCGGCTTCGCGCCATTCCCATGGCAGCTTGCTCTGGAGCCATTTTTTGGTTGATTGCGAGTCTTTATTTCATACCGCTTTCGCGCTCTCTCGGCTATTTCACCCTCGGAGAGAGCAGCCGTTTCAACTACATTGTGCACGTAAATCATGCGGGCCCCGGCTGGTACCTGCAAAGCGCAGGCAATGCTGAGGGAACTCCTGTGCATCGAACACACCAAATCTTTGCTGAGCCCCCGACTTACGAGTTCTCCAATGGCATTTCGATTACTCACCCGCTTCGCTTCGATCCTTCTTACTGGTCTCAGGGGTTAAAGCCGGTTGTCGATCTGCACAACCAGCTCAAAACCGTGATGGAGAATCTCCGAGTATACCGACACATATTCATCAAACTTGCCGGAATGATCTTGGGGTTAGTAATCCTATGCTACGCCGATCGTATCGGATCTAGTCTCGTGCGGGATTTAATCGAAGGATGGGCTTTGTGGCTGGTGGGTGTGGCCGGAGTGCTCATGTATGCCCTGATCCATGTGGAAGCTCGATATGTCGGGGCATTCTTTGTCCTGTTGTGGCTGGGACTTGCTGCTGGCCTAGGTCACCGGCGCACAGACGGAAAGTTGATCGGAGCGACAACTATCGCAATTGCGCTTTCGCTAATTCTTCCTGCAGTGAAAACCGCATACGGCCTCGGGCGAGGGGGGCGGAACATGGATGGAGAAGTTGCACAGGCGTTGCCACAATTTGGCATCCAAACGGGTGAGCAGGTGGCCCGCATCAGCACAGGAGGTGACATTGGATGGGCGCGCGCCTCGCGGGTCACAATTATCGCTGAAGTCGATTGGGAGACTGGCGCTCGAAAGTTCTGGAACTCTACTCCCGCCATTCAGACCCAGGTTCTTCAGGCTCTGCGCGCCACAGGAGCCAAATGCGTGATCGCTCACCTCTGGGGCGATGTGACGCCTCCCGGATGGCAGCGGCTGGGCAAGACGCAGTACTGGATTTATCAGTTCAGGAACTGAGGCACGTGACCCCCTTTACCTGCAAACGGCGTTCTCGATCGTCCGCATTTCTTCCTCGCTGAAGACGATCCATTCTGATCCACACTACAGGGCGAGTGGAACGACGGCCTGGCGCAGCTCTGGGGTACGCTGTCTCCGCGCACAGAGAGATCAAAAAACAAGAGTGCGCCGACATTCTGCTGCTGAGAGCTTTCGAACGCAAGGTTGCGGCGATACCGGAATCTACCTGGCGCAGATCACCTGGAAATTCTTGGATAGGCATCCGAAACGCGGGACAGCTGCACCAAAGCGCTAGCAACGTGCGCTTCAACCATTCAGCGCGCGTGAGTCCTGCGCGTTAAACACTGGTGCCCTGCCGCCTGATCGAGCGCGACAACGCGTCATGCGCAAGATGCGTCGACGCTCAGGGTTTCGGATGCGCGGCGAAGAAATTCCAGATAATGTCGTTCAGATTCGTCCCAGTCGAGTGATTGAAGGAGGTGTTGCACGGAGGAGAACTCGCGGCTGAACAATTCGTATTGGTGAAGATCGTACTGCCGTACCACTGGTGTTGGCCTCCCATCAGCTTGTAAGCCTGGACCACAGTTCCCTGCCCGCATGAGGACGCGTATTTTTCGGTCAGGGTTGTCTGAATGCCCTCCCCTGTGACTGGATCAAATGCCCCAGTGCAGAAACTCGCGGTAGTGTCGAAGCTTGAGCAACTGTTTGCGTTGGAACCGCTCCAGTAAGACATATCGTTATCTATGGATGCCAGGACGTTGCCGTTCAACTGGTAGCCGCAAATATTCGGTAAGCCGGTATGGGAGCCATCAATCACTAATACGGAAATGGGAGCTGTCGCCCGCGGAACGGTCGTATTGGCAGTGCCCGCACCGTAGCCGTAAAGGTTGTACTCGTAGGGGGCAATCGCCGCCACCAGGTCTGAAATCTCGACACCCACGCGCTCCGTCATAAGCGACCCCAGCGAAAAGCCGGTGACATAAATGTGCTTGGGGTCTGGATGCAAATTGAACTGCAGAGTATTGATCAGGGCACGGATAAAGCCGACATCGTCCGGCGGGGTGCCGGAAAATGCGGAAGCGCTGAAATAGCCGTTCCATACCGTATGCCCCTGCGACCCCAGCAAAGCTGTAGGGTACGCAATCGCGAACCCATGCTGACTGGCTTCCGAATCAAGCTGGCTCGATGCCTCAAATTGCGCCCCAGTACCCGCGGCAGGGTGGAGAGCAATTACGAGCGCATTGCCGGTCTTATAGCTAGACGGGATAAACAGTTGGTATTGGCGTGGCACGCCTACCGCAATGAGGGTGCAGCTACCGCCTGCCTGGAAATCACAGGAGCCTGGCGACGAGCCTCCGCTGTTATTCCTGCTTTGAAGCGATCCGCCGCATGAAAGGCCGCACGAAAGAAGGATGACAGCAGCCGCCAAAGAGATGATGGTTGACCAGCGGCCTAGCACCGAAAATGGGGGAGTAACAGAATCGAGCATGAGCATGTATTCCGTTGGATGCGGGGAATGCTGCAAGACTGACAGTGTAGTGCACCGGCAGCCGCTCTAATGAGCAACTCTGAAGCCACCCTTACCAGCGTCAACGGAATGCGCGAAAGTAACCTTGTTTTTCAATGCTTTACATCTTACAAATTCCAGTAAAAATTCTGGACAAGGGGCCCAGTTTGTGAGAATCTTAACCCAACCTGCGAGTAATATTTTCTTCCCCCTTTGACGCAAGCTTGTACTCGTCCGGTTCACGGAAGCAGGACGTTTTCCGATTGTGAACCGTGCCGTTTTGATTACACTTTGAACTGACCACCATGCCTTCCTACGAGTTTGTGATCGAGCCGCGCACCGGATGGCACGCCATCGATTTTCGAGAAGTGGTGCGCTACCGGGAACTGTTTGCCTTCCTGGTTTGGCGCGACATCAAAGTGCGCTACCGGCAAACCCTGCTTGGCGGACTTTGGGCAATTTTGCAACCCCTGATTGCCATGATTGTGTTCACACTTATTTTCCACCGCTTGGCAGGCGTCGGCACGGACGGCGCCCCATACCCGCTGTTCGCCTTCGCCGGACTGGCGCCGTGGACATTTTTTGCGGTCAGCGTGTCGCAATCCAGCAACAGCCTGATCGGCAACCAGAATCTTGTGGGCAAGGTTTACTTTCCAAGAATTTTCATTCCTCTCGGAGCAGTCAGCGCCTTGCTGCTGGATCTCGTGCTCAGTCTCGGCATCTTTTCGGTGCTCTTGGTTTGGTATCACTGGCGGCCGAGCCTGGCGGTTTTTCTCCTGCCTGTTTTCATTCTGGCGGCGTTCCTGGCGGCGGGCGGCGTCGGACTGATCCTAATGGGACTTTTTGTCACGCCCGTGATCTACCCCATGCGATACGTTCCCAAACGCTGGATCTGGGTCCTGGCGCTGAACCCGATGTCCGGAGTAGTTTTGGGTTTCCGACGCTGCCTGCTGGGCACCGGAGGGCCGTGGCCTTTGATTGCTTCGTCACTGATCGTGAGCCTTCTGCTTTTCATTGCTGGCCTGTACATTTTCGGCAGGATGGAACGGCGGTTCGCCGACATTATCTGATGCAGCCCATTGTCGAAATCCGCAATCTCTCGAAGCAATACCAGCTCGGCGCTGCGTTCCGGCGTACCGAGAGTTTCCGGGAGTTTCTGCTGCGCAAAGTTCGTGAACCCTGGAATGCGCTCCAAGGCAGGAGGAATGAACACGCCGGCGGCAGAGAACGCTTCTGGGCGTTGCGCAATGTAGAGTTCGATGTGCCAGAGGGGGAGTGCTTGGGCGTGATTGGGCGGAATGGCGCGGGAAAGAGCACGTTGCTCAAAATCATCTCCCGGATCACCGATCCCACCGAAGGTTACGTGAAATTGCGCGGGCGGTTTGCGAGCTTGCTGGAGGTCGGCACCGGCTTTCATTATGAACTCACCGGTCGCGAAAACATTTTCCTTAATGGCGCTATCCTCGGCATGCGGCGCTCTGAGATTCTGGCCAAATTCGATGAGATCGTCGCCTTCTCCGAGGTCGGCAAGTTCCTCGACACTCCCGTCAAGCGATATTCAAGCGGCATGTATGTGCGCCTCGCGTTCGCAGTGGCTGCGCACCTGAGCCCGGAAATCCTGGTTGTGGACGAAGTGTTAGCCGTCGGCGACATCTCTTTCCAGAAGAAATGCTTGGGAAAGATGAACGAAGTGCGCCAGAGCGGTCGTACCGTGCTGTTCGTTTCGCACAACATGGCAACGGTCGAAAACCTCTGCCAGCATGCAATCGTACTTGACCAGGGTCGGCTGAGCTTCTTGGGCACCGCAAAGGACGCCGTGCAGCATTACCTGAAGCACTTGGCTTTGAGTGGCGATGAGAACAGAAGTCATGTTGTCGATCTGAAAGATTCCCCGAAGCGTGCCCGCGCCAGCCGCCAACTGTTGGACAAGGTGGAATTCTACGGTTCGGATCAAGAGCCACTGAGCTGCCTGCAGATTGGCGATCCCCTGAAGATTCGCGTACACCTTCATCTGGAGAATCCCGCCCAGAGCTTCGATGTTGGCGTCGGCTTCTTCAACATGTATGGCCAGCGAGTGTTTACTGCGCACAGTTGCTTCCAGCCGGACCGCACGCGGAGCGCGGCCGCCGGACCGCACGTGCTGGTTTGCGACATTCCCAGCTTCACGCTAATGCCGGGGGAATATGGCGTGGGTATCTGGGCAGACGTGAACGGCGTGATGGCGGATTTAGTCGAAGAAGTGGCCCGGATCACGGTAGTGGAATCGGACTACTACGGAACCGGCAAGGCGCCATGGAACGGGCTTGTAGTCTTGAAACAAAGCTGGCACGACGAAGTCGCGCGCGAGAAGTCGCAGGATTCTTCAGGCTGTACAGCGTCGGTCGCTGGACAAGATTAACCTGGCAGGCGATCCCGATTGGACTGATGCATTCCGTCTAGTGGCGCAGTTGCCGCGGCGTTTCGCACGCTTTCACTGATCTTCTTGGCTTCGGGCAAATTCTTAAGCGGTGTGTCGGGCTGCGCAATCAGACCTCGTAGCAGCGCCTGGAAATCCGCGGCCATCTGCTCGATCGTGGACTGTTCGAACAGGTCGATTGCGTACTCGAAGTAGCAAGCCTTGCCCTCGGACGATTCAACCTCGAACGCCAAATCAAACTTGGAAGTGCCGTTGTCCACGTACACCGCTCGCCCGGCGGTGATTCCCTGCAGCTGCAATGTAGGATAGGGTTCCTTTGGCGCTCTGAAATTCACTTGAAATAATGGTCCCCGACTCGATTCGCGCGGCGGACGAACCGCTTCCACCATTTTGTCGAAAGGAAGGTCGGAGTGCTCAACGGCTGCACGCACAACGCTCGCGACCTCGGTCATCAGCTGCCGGAAGGTCATTTCTGGTGAGAATCGCGTGCGCAAAACTACCGTGTTCACAAAAAAGCCGATGACGTCCTGCAGGTCAGGGGGACAGCGCGGAGATACCGGGGATCCCATGGAAATGTCCGTAATTCCCGTGTGGCAATAGAGAAAAACATTGAACGCAGCGCAGAGTCCGCGAAAGCTGGAGGTGCGAGCTGTGTTGAAGAAATCATTGGCCGCGTTGACAAGGTCCACCGGCAGGACAATGTTATGGCGCCGCCCAGCCATACTTTGAATCGCCGGCCGGGGGCGATCCAGCGGCAGATGGACGAACGGCGCGCCTGAGAGCTGCTGCTTCCAGTAGTCCATCAGTTCATTCAAATGTGTGCCCTGCAGACGTTGGTTCTGCCAAGCTATGAAATCGCCGAATTCCGAGCGCAGTGGAGGCGGTACAGGATCGTGCCCGGAGGTGAACGCGTCGTAGAAGAGCGCAAGCTCGCGGTAGAGCACTCCTAAGGACCCGCCCTCGAAGACCATATGGTGAGAAGTGTGAAGAAGGAAGAACTCGTTATTGGACAATTGCACCAGCAAAACCCGCAGCTTCACGTCACGCGCCAGATTGAACCTGTATCTACCGGCCTCGAAAATGAGCCGCTGTGATTCCATCTCGCGATCCGCCAGCGTCAATTGACGTAAATCCACGTGGTTGAAGGGGACAGACCATCTGGGAAGCAGCACCGGGATAGGTAGCCCCCGCCGGGAGATGTAAACGGTGCGCAGTACCTTATGACGCTCTACAACTGCATTGAAGGCCCGTTTCAGGGCCGCCAGATCCAGATCTCCCGCCAGGTGTGCGAGGTAGGGCACATCGTACGCCGGGTTACCAGGGAAAAGCTGATCGAGATACCACAATCTGCGCTGGTTCAAAGAGACGGCGGTGGCGTCGCCGAATCGGCCTACCATTGTCGGTGGATGTGTTTGCCTCGGTTCCATTAGATAACGCCGGTTGCAGCCAGTGAAAGGTATGTAGGGTATTCATCATATCGGCTCCGCCGCTGGCTGGAAAGATCCTCGCCAAGGCCTCGAATATCAGCAAAAACCGGGCGTTATCGACCACTTCCGAAGGTGCAAGTAAAGGGCCAAAACTGCTCTCGCCTCTGGACAGAGTTGCCGGTTTTGTGCTAAGTTCTTGTTAGTTCTAGAGTTTGCTCCCCCTAATTTGTCGCCACCGTGACCTAAATTCCTGTATGCCCAGAAGGCGAGTCGGCAGTTTTGTATCCGCTTGGAGTTGGCGGGAGGGGAGTAGCAGATGCAAACACCGTTAACGGGATACCCGCTGTCTCCACAGCAGAGACATTTGTGGTCTGCCCAGAGGGATAGGCGGCCAGGTCCCGCTCAACTGGAGCTCAAGATTGAGGGCCCGCTGGACCCTGTCCGGCTTCGGCACGCTCTTGACCGAGTCGTTCTCCGCCACGAAATTCTGAGAACCAAATTCCAGCGGCAATCTGGAATGAAGTTTCCTTTCCAGTTGATCGAAGACCGGGCCAGCATTGCGTGGACGTCCACTGATCTTCGCTTCCTGGATCTTCAGCAACAAGCAGCCCGTATCGCGCAGTTCTGGAATGGGGGTGAGGTCACCAGTCTCGATCAGATGCCCGCTCTGCGCGTCGAACTTTGGCAACTGTCTGAAACCGTACATCAGTTGGCACTGGCGCTGTCTCCCATGTGCGTGGATTCGGCTTCGCTAAACCGGCTTGGCTTCGAACTGAGCTGGTTCTACTTGCACCCTGAGGAGCCATTGCCGGACCCAGTGCAATACGCCGATTATTCGCAGTGGCGAAACGAGCTCTTGCGAAACGAGAATGAGGAATGGCGGACGGCCCAAGGCTTCTGGAAGAGCGCAGAACTGGCGGTCACTCCAGCTGTGGTTCTTCCTTATCAGGCCAAAGCTGCCGTGCCGGGAGATTTCGATCTCGTTTCTGTTGCGGTCACAGTTTCGGCCGACGTAAAGAAGAAGATTCAAGCACTCGGTGCTTCCGATGCGGCAGATTTTGTGCTGTCTTGCTGGGCGGCGCTGCTGAGCCGGTTAAGTGGACAACCTGAATTAGTTTTGGCATTCGAGAGCGATGGCAGAACGCTTGAGGGTCTGGGTGAGTCGCTCGGCCTGTTCGCTACCGGTGTACCGTTGTGCTGCTCGGTCGCCGGGTCAAGCTCGACTTTCTCCTTGATGGAGTCCCTCAAGAGCAATGTCGAAGCGACGCTCCGCTGGGCGGATTACTTCCATTCCGAAAGTAGCACGGCGAAGGTCGGGTTTGCTATCGCGCGCCTGGAAAGACCTTGGCAGGCCGGGAACATCCAATTCTCGATCTCTTCGTTGCGATCTTTCCCTGACTCCATTCACGCGCAACTGCGGTGTCAGTTAAGTTCTGGGGAATGGAATGCCTTTTTTGACTACGACTCCCGCGTTTTCAATCCCCAGGCCGCACACGCTATCGTCCGGCACCTCGAAAACTTTTTGCGGAATGCCGCAGACTCCCCGCAAGCACCGGTGGATTGTCTGGAGATTCTGGACGAAAGCGAACGCCGCCAGATTCTGGTGAAGTTCAATCAGACCGCGGACACTACTCCACAGGCCCAATCTCTTCACCAGGCTTTCGAAGAACAAGTCAGCCGCACACCCGGCAGTCCCGCCCTCCGTTTCGGCGAGCAGGAATTCACCTATACAGAACTGAATAAGCGCACCAACCAGGTTGCGCATTTTTTGCGCAGCCACGGGGTCACGGCGAACGTAGCGGTTGGCTTGTGCGTCGAACGTTCGGCGGAGATGATTATCGGCCTGCTGGGAATCTTGAAGGCCGGTGGCTATTACGTGCCGCTGGCCCCCGACAGTCCAAAAGCGCGCCTGGCGCACCAGATCGAAGAAACGGGCGCTCCTGTTCTGGTTACACAAGAAAGGCTTCTACTGCAACTGCCAGAGTTTTCAGGGCCGACATTGTGCCTGGACCGCGACGCCGCGCAACTCAGTGAGCTTCCCAATTGCAATCCTGACAACAAGACTCAGCCCGATCATCTTGCCTACGTGATTTACACCTCTGGGTCCACCGGTGTTCCCAAAGGCGTGGCGGTCCGGCACCGAAACCTCGTCAACTATTGCGTCTTTATCTCTCGTCGACTGGAACTGGAGAAAGCAGGCCGTGGCCTTCACTTCGCGACTGTCTCGACCATCAGTGCGGACCTGGGGAATACGTGCATCTTTCCATCAGTAATTTCCGGGGGTTGTTTGCACGTCATCGGTTACGAAACCGCGATATCTGCAGACCTCCTGGCGGAATACGTAGCGGCTCATCCCATTGACATTCTTAAAATCACGCCGTCGCATGTGGCTAGCCTTCTTGCAGTCCCACAAGGCGAAGCGATTCTGCGCCTCGGTTGCCTCATTCTCGGAGGAGAAGCTTTCAGTTGGGAACTCGCACGCCGCATCCTGCAGGAAAGCGACTGCCGGCTCCTGAATCACTACGGGCCCACCGAGGCCACTGTGGGATGTTGCACATTCGATCTGCGCGCCGAAGACGTGAGCGCCTGGAATCCCGCAACTGTGCCGATTGGGCGCCCGATCGCCAATGCTCGAATCTACATCCTCGACAGCCGTATGCAGCCAGTGCCGATGGCTGCCGCAGGAGAAATCTACATCGGCGGAGCAGGCGTTGCTCAAGGCTACATAAACCAGCCACTGCAAACGGCGGAGCGATTCGTGGCGGACCCGTTCTCCGCGAATCCTGACGAGCGATTGTACAAGACCGGTGATTTGGGCAGGGTCCTGCCCGACGGCAGCATCGAGTTTTTGGGAAGAATTGACCAGCAGGTTAAGATTCGCGGCTTCCGGCTCGAACCTGCGGAGATCGAAGCTGTGCTGAAGAAACACCCGTCGGTCAAGCAGGTCTTCATCTC
>Ga0193751_1002926_pt1 | contig 10203 bp, 9 predicted proteins | sample L1c2metaG_FD_143050 | JGI IMG/M metagenome (GOLD analysis project Ga0193751, IMG submission 143050) | Soil microbial communities from a riparian zone of the East river system, Colorado, United States - L1c2 | ecosystem: Environmental > Terrestrial > Soil > Riparian zone | place: USA: East River...
GTATTCGTTCAGGGTGTATCCCATTTTTAGAGCGCGCTGGCGCAGAGCCACGTTGTGGGTTTTCGATCCGGTGAAGTACTGCATGGCGGCGCCGAACGATTCGGGGGGCAGCAGGCGAACGTCGACTTGCATGCCGCTGCTGAGATGGAAGCTGATTTTGTTGTCGCCGCTGGCGATGACGTCCATCAGCGGCGGATATTGGGCGACGTAGGCGATGGCTTTCTGGCGTGCTTGTTCTGAGGTGGTGGCGGAGCCGGTGACGAGGATGTCGAGGTCGCCTACGGTTTCGCGTCCGCGGCGCAGCGATCCGGCGGGGGTGATCTTGTCGATGCCGGGATATTTTTCGAGATAGGCGGTGAGCTTCTCGGCTTCGAGTTCGGCGGCGTCGATGAGGAATCGGCCGCCGATGCGGCGATAATCTTCGATCGCTTTCAACAGCTTGGTTTCGTGCTTCTCGCCCATCCTGGGCAACTCGCGGATTTTTCCTTCACGCGCCAGCTTTTCGACGCCATCGATGTCGCAGATTTGGTAGGCGCTCCAGATCAGGGCGATTGTCTTCGGTCCGAGACCTTGAATCTTCAACAGTTGCAGCATCGAGGGGTGGTATTTCTCGAGCAATTCGGTTTGCACGGCGAGCTTGCCGCTTTGGAAAAGTTCCTGCAGGTTCCGGAGCATGCTTTTGCCGATGCCAGGAATGGCGAGCACCTGCTTGGGATCTTCAATGAGTGCCTTGATTTGCTGCGAGCAGTTTTCGATGGCCTGGGCGGCGTTGCGGTAGGAGCGGATGCGGAAGGAGTCTTGACCGTCGATTTCGAGCAGGTCGGCGGTTTCGTAGAGGATGTTGGCGATGGCCTTGTTGTCCACGGATTAAAGATAAAACAAGATTGAAGGGCAGGGCCAGAGCAGTGCAAGAGGTGCAGAGATCCCTTCGACTTCGCTCAGGGCAGGCTCTTCGCTGCGGGATTTCGCGCTTCGCGCGAAATCCACTTTGCTCAGGATGACATAACAACGCAGAGGATGACAACGCAGGGGATGACAAGGTAGCAGAGGACGATGCGGGGCGAGCAACACAGGGGTTTGGTCTTCACGCACCGCACCTTGCGGGTGCGGGAGTGTCCTCGCTAAAGCAGAAAGGCGGCTGTTAGCGGCTCGATGACAGACTACGCAGCCTTGGTGACGTTCGCGGCCTGGGGTCCTTTTTGACCCTCGGTGATTTCGAACTCCACCGGATCGCCTTCCTGCAGGCTCTTGTATCCTTCAGAGCTAATCGCACTGTAGTGAACAAAAACGTCGGGCCCATCCGCGCGACCGATGAAGCCGTATCCCTTGGCGTTATTGAACCACTTAACCGTTCCTTTCAGACGTTCCACGTACCCCCCTCTTTTGGCACATCCTTTGATTTAGGGGGTCCCAAGGACGTGCACCGCATTTATTTCCGCGAATAGGATGCAATTTGAGGCGAGAAGGGTAGGCTGTCAACCGGCCGGACCAGCAAAAAATTGAAAAAAATGGCGCTTTCCCAGCCTGATGACTTTAGCGCGTGGGGGGCCGGGACTTTCTAGGTCTTTTTGCTTCTTGCTTGGCGCGACATGTGATCCAGCCACAACAGGGAAGAAATGGTCTTGGCATCCTGGATGGTCCCCCTGATAACCATGCGGACGGCCGCCGGCAGAGGGACCAGGCGCTTGTAGATGACTTCATCGTCCTCTGGTTGGGGCTTGCCCGCGCGCAAGCCGTTCGCCAGATATACGGCCATGGTTTCGGCAACGAAGCCGGGGCTGGCAAAGAACTTCAGAATGCGGCGCCAGCGGCTGGCGGTGTATCCGGTCTCTTCGAGCAATTCGCGCTTGGCGGCGTGCAATTCCTGTTCGCCGGGATCGATGCGGCCGGCGGGGAGTTCCCATAAATAGTCACTGGCAGCGTGGCGGTATTGTCTCTCCAGAAGAACGCGGGGGACGGGAGTGGAGTCGTCTACGGCCAACACCACGATGGAGCCGGAGTGATGAATGAGATCGCGGCGGGCGCGCACGCCATTGGGTTCCTCGACGTGGTCGGTGGTGACGGTGAAGACCGGGCCGCGATATACCGTTCGGGAGGAGATGATGCGTTCTTTGCGGCGCTTGCCGCGGGGAGATCTGGTCGGAGATTTGGGCATGGAGACAATATAGAACATGGCTTCTGGCTGCCGGCTTTCGGCTTCCGGGAGGCGGAGGCCGGGAGCCGGACGCCGGTTCTGCTATGCTGCCCGGCATGGCTGGTAAGCCGCGCGTCGCGATCGTGGGGGCAGGAAATCTTGGAAGAGCGCTGGCTGTGTCACTTCGGCGAGCGGGATATGACGTCGAGGCCGTGATTGCTCGCTCTCGTGGGGCTTCGCTGCGAAGGGCACAGAGTTTGGCAAAGCAGGTGGGAGCTCGGGCATTGAGTGATTCGTCAGTTGGTCCGTCGGTTGGCCTCGCGGCTTTGCGGGCTGACTTGATTTGGTTCTGCGTGCCGGACGCCGAAATCGTGCGGACTGCGCGGTCGCTCGCAGGAAAGATTGAAGGGAAGGGAAGAGTCGCGCTGCATTCCAGCGGTGCTCTGAGCAGTGATGCACTGGCGGTCCTGCGGCGCCGCGGGGCGTTCGTCGCGTCGGTCCATCCGATGATGACGTTTGTGCGGGGCTCGCGACCGTCGCTGGCCGGCGTTGCTTTTGCGGTGGAGGGAGACGCGGCTGCGGTGCGCATGGCGCGCCGAGTAATTAAAACCCTAGGCGGCCACTTCTATTCGATCCGAAAAAACGACAAGGCTGCCTATCACGCGTGGGGAACGTTTGCCTCGCCGCTTTTCACCGCGCTTCTGGCTACTACAGAACAGGTTGCGGCTCTTGCGGGAGTGAATCGAAGGGAAGCGAAGCGGCGAATGCTTCCCATCCTGCAGCAGACGCTGGCGAACTATGCTGCTTTCGGCGCGGCCAGAGCGTTCAGCGGACCGATCATTCGCGGAGACGTGGATACGGTGAAGCGGCACTTGCGGGTGCTGCGGAAAGTACCAGCGGCGCGACAAGTTTACTCAGCTCTGGCGGGCGCGGCCTTGCGGTACCTGCCGGTCAAAAACAAAAAGGAACTCAAGCGAGTTCTCGGTTCCCTACGTTGATTCGTTTCGCATAAGCGAGCAGGGCGACAACGGCGAAGGGAAGCGATGCCGCCGTACGAATGGGTAAAGAGAAAACTGCGGTCGAATTGAACGTCGCAGGCGGAAGCCATGGCCGCAGCAAGATCAACGCAAACGCAGCTATCCAGGGCCAGAAAAGAACGACGCCACCGATTGACAGCAGAATTCGAGAGACCCTTCCCATATCGTACAGGTCATGGCGGTAGCGCAGGATGAGGAATATTCCGGGGAAAAGAATCACATCGTCATAGATGGCCTGCCCTGGAAGCAGGGTGATGGAGGTCACGGCGAGCAAAAAGCTCAAGGTTAACCAGAAGTCGGGAGAGTCCACGCTCGCATGCCGAGTTCGCCAGGCCAGAACTGCAGTCAGGCCGAGCACCGCCACGATAGCTACAGGACCTACGTATGCTCCCAAGCTTGCTCCGGGCAGCAACGTTACCAGCGGAGGCGTTGCATACCGGTGGTATCCCCACAGGACTTTCAACCATTGTTCGATCCAATGCGGCCAGATCCAGAGCGATGCGGTCATCAAGCACAGCGTGGTGCCAAGGAAACCGGCCAGAAAGAGAGCGCGGGCACGATTGGACGAACTCCATACCAACAAATAGGCAAGAGCGAGCAACGACATTTGTGGTTTTACCAGAGTCAGAGCCATCAAGGTTCCGGCCAACAACAGCCGGTTTCGCCTGAGAGTCAGGGCGGCGCCGGCCAACAAAAAGCCCACGATCAGTCCGGGTTGCCCGGCGAACGCAGCCTCCAAAACCTGATAGTTGCATAGTGAAAGCAGCGCGAGTGTGGCGAACCAGAGGGGATGAACATGCCATTGCAATGCGAGCATCCACAACCAGAGGCTAACCGCCGTGAGGAAAGGCAGCACGACCGCAAGAACGATGCGAAGTTTTGGAAAATCCAGAGATGCGCTGGGCCAGAGAAGGATCTCGGTAAATGCTGGATACGCAAACTGACGATAGTCCGCGGTGGGATCGGCGGGATTTCGTGGGTCGAGCGGACGTCCAAACAATCCGGTTTGAATCTCCCGCGTCATCTGGGCGCTGTAGGGATTGAGATGCTCCGCCCGCCACTGCCGCGCGGCGAGCCAAATCGGATAGAAATCGTCGCCGAAAGTATAGCCGTTTCCCAATCCTTTCGAGGCCCGAACCGGGATCACGCGAGGGATGAACAGACCGAGGTGGTAATAAACCATTGAGGCGGCGCCCAGCAGAGCGAGGCTGAAGGCTAGTGTGGCGTAGCGGGGGTACGACCGAGATCCAGAGTCGAAGGCAGCCATTCGCAAGAGTGAGTCAGCGAATTAAAGCACGGCGATGGGATTCGAGCAAAATGGGATTCGAGCAAAGAGGTAGTGGACGGGAATTAGCCTGGAGAAAAACTTCAGCTAGCCTACGTGAAAAGATGGCCCAACTTTTCCTTCTTGGTCTTGAGATATTCTTCGGCGTGCGGGCTGGGGGTGACTTCGCAGGGGACGCGCTCGACCACCTGGACTCCGGCTTGTTCCAGGGCCGCCACTTTCTCGGGATTGTTTGACAGCAGGCGCACGCGCGTGACCCCGAGTGCTTTAAGAATCTCAGCCGGAAGTGTGAAGTCGCGATAATCATTTTTGAAGCCGAGGCGTTCGTTGGCCTGGACGGTGTCGAGTCCCGCATCTTGCAGTTCGTAGGCTTGCAGTTTAGCCATCAGGCCGATGCCACGACCCTCCTGCAATTCGTAGATCAGGATGCCGGAGCCTTGCTCGGCGATCATCGAGAGCGACAGCTCTATTTGTTGGCGGCAATCGCAGCGCAAGGAATGAAAAACGTCGCCGGTCAGGCATTGAGAGTGAATGCGCACCAGCGGCGGGGCGGACTTCACGTCGCCGGTCACCAGCGCTACGGCTTCTTCTACACGGCGGTCACCGTCCCAACCGGCGTGACCGCGAAAGCCGTAGATGCGGAACTTGCCCCAACGCGTGGGAAAATCGGCTGACGCGACCTGTTTTATTTTGTTCTCGCTCACCCGTTCATTATATCTGCTGCTCTGTAATTCGCGTGGCGGCTAGCCTCTTGCCTTGAAGGGGAAGATGGCATCCTGCTTGGATATGATGGCTGTGCCGTTGCGTGTTGCCGGACGAAAGTGCCAGTTCTCCAGCGCCGCCAGGCATTTATCGTCAATGTCTGCGCCGAGGCTTTGCAGCACAGTTTTGCGGACGATTTCTCCGCGCTCATCGATCGTGATTTCGATGATCTCATTGCCCGGAGCGGCAGGCAGTTGCCAGGGGTAGACCATGGGATCGGAAGTCGCGACGGGCAACGCGGGCCGGATCTCGTTCCCAAAGAAAGGGCCGTTGTTCAAGGTTCCATAAAGCGCGCCCGCCTGTGCGCCGTGACCCAGAGCCGAAAGCGTTTGGGTGCTGGAGTTGTCCTGGCTGTTGGTGAGGGCCAAGTGGTTATTCGGCGCTTGCAACTTTGGGGGCTTTGATTGCGCTGTCCATGTTAGTTTGTCATGGCTCAAGCGCTGGTGACGGTAACGCTGCGTCGCTTCGTCGGAAGAACCCTGATTGCTGTTGTCAGGAGTTTTGCTCGGCCAGAAGAGGCGCGTAACGGACTTGCCGTTTTGGCCGCTTGCGACAGAGTTTGCGGTGAGTAGTGGAGGTTCAGGAGTATGCAATAGCCAGGCCAGCAGAAACCCATGGACAACAAGCGAAATAGTCTCAAGCCAGTGTTGACGCCGGACGCTCGCGGGATTCAGTTGCGTAAACATCTGGATGATTCCAACGTCGAGCGGAGTTTCATGCCGCCCAATTGCTAGTTAGACGTAAGTCGAGATATTTCGTCAAGCGAATTCTGGGTTGCGCAGCTAGGAGTGGGCCTGACTTTTTGTGCTGAGGGCGTGTTGCTGAGGGCGGGCGCGCGCCTGGTTGGTGCCGATTCTGGAACGCTGCTAAAATAGTCGAGCGGTCGATCGATCTATTGTCGGCAACCCAACCTCACATGGGGCTATAGCTCAGCTGGGAGAGCGCATCGTTCGCAACGATGAGGTCGTCGGTTCGATCCCGACTAGCTCCACCAAATTTCTCAATCACTTGCCGAGCCCCTCAAGCGAGTTCGTCCAATTGCCGGGAGCGTTGCCTCACCGTTTTTTCGGCTTGCATCCCGTTCTTTGCGGACGCGGCGTTGCTTTCTTCCATGAGCCCGCGACCTGGGATGTACACCGCTTTAATAACTGCCGGGGTGGGGGAAACTTTTGCGCCGCGCGGAACCCTTCTCAAGTGCGAGTCGGTGGTGATGAGCAGTATCGAGGCAGTGCAGAGGCCTCCATGATTACTACGCGAGGGTCCATGGCGTAGAATGCGCAGATTGCATGACCACTTACGATGTAACCATCGCGGGCGAGCTTAACCTGGACCTTATCCTGTATGGTCTCCCCGAGGCGCTGCCGGCGGAACGGGAGTTGTTGGCCAGTGAAATGGCGGTGACACTGGGTAGTTCGTCGGCCATCGTGGCTCACAATTTGGCTGCTTTGGGATGCAGGGTTGGATTCACATCCTGTATTGGCCAGGATGATATTGGCGATCTGGCATTGAATCGCCTGCGGGCTGCAGGCGTGGATGTCTCTACGGTGCGTCGCCTACCGCCGCCGGCAAAAACAGGATTGACGGTTCTTCTGCCGCGCGATGGATGGAGAAATATCCTCACGTATCCTGGGACCATATTTGAACTGAGGCCGGAGCACCTGGATGTGGGATATCTGGCCTCTTCGAGACACTTCCATCTTTCGTCGTATTTCCTGCAGAAGGAACTGCGAAGCCACGTTCCCGCATTGTTCCGAGAGCTCAAAGCGGCGGGGTTGACTATCTCTTTGGATACGAATGACGATCCCGCAGACGAGTGGGGAAACGACATTGAAAGCGTGCTTCCTATGGTTGACGTATTTCTTCCGAATGCACGGGAAGCTATACAAATCACTCGTAGCAAGAGCCTGGAAGAGGCGATGGACAGGCTGGCGGGCATGGTGCCTTTGGTGGTAGTCAAATTGGGCCCCGAGGGCGCAACCGCGCGAAGAGGCAAGCAGGCAATTCACTCGCAGGCGTTAAAAGTGCAAGTAGTCGATTCCGTTGGAGCCGGGGACAGCTTTGACGCCGGCTTTCTTCGCGAATTCGTGAATGGATCTGATCTGGCCACGTGTCTGGAGAGTGGCAATCTCGCGGGCGCGCTTTCAACCACCCGTTCCGGTGGAACTGAGGCGTTCCGAGACCAGGAGCACCGTGAACGTTTCTACCGCGAACGCTCAACCCAAAATTCGTCGATAGAGGGCAGACAAGGTTCGTAAGTGCCGGTCAGAACGGCTATGGGCGCTGAAGCGGCAAGATTACAGTTTGAAATCTTGCCGCTTCCTAAATGCGCTCGCGCAAGGTATTGAAAGCGGTAGGACGCCTGTCAGTGCACTGTCACCAGCACGGAAGCGGTGGTGCGACCGAATTGATTGGTTGAATAGAGGGTGAAAGTAGTCGTAGCCGATGGCGTGACCACAACACTGGTTCCGCGCACGGGTCCGGCTTGTGGATCAATAATGTTGTAGATACTGTTGGTGACACTCCAGCTTAAGGTCACCGGCTGGCCAGCCGTAACAGTAGATGGGTTTGCGGAGAAACTACTGATTGTAGGTGATGCCCCTGTGGGGACGTTCGCAGGAGTAAAGATTGTGCCGGTCTGCACCACCTCGAAATTGGAAGCAGTAATCTGCTTCAGGAGATTCAGATCGGTGTTATTCCAGCGATTGTCGGGTGCGCCGCTAATAAAGATTGCGCTGCCATTGTCGGCAAGAATTAGCCCATATTTCTTCATGGCGGTCAGAATCACCTGATCATCTGCGGGGTAACCGGAAATATCGAAAGTTGATTTGAGCCGAAGGCGAAGGCCCATGGGCGGAGCATTCGGATCCGTCGTAGTTGAGGCCCAGTGAGTGGCGGGAAGAACGAATGCCTTCTGCGAGGTGGGTACCGTGAAACGCAAAGCGTGATTGATAGCGCCAGCGGCGACTTCGTCATAGCGGGCAAGGCCGACAAAGACCGGCAGTCCGGCTGCGTCCGCCGAAGTCCAGGTGTAGGGTCGCTGCTCGTTGATCGTCATGTCCCAGATGGCTGTCGAATTCGCGCTCCACTGGCCGCTTTTCAAGGTGGCATTATAAAGTTCGTAAAGCCAGCAGCCATCCTTTTCTAGCACCAACACGTGTCGATCGCCGTTGCCTGGCTTGGGATAGCCTTCGATGAGCGCGTTGGCTGGAATCGGCTCGGGGCCGGGATCGCTTTCATCCGCGAAAGTTCCAAGCGTTACCGTTACCTTTGCCTGCGTTCCTGCCACAACCTGATAGGGAATTCCAAGAGTCTGGTTGTGAAAAGTTCCAGACCCGAAGTCCGGATGGAGCGTTACGGTGGATCCGATGAAGTTAATGTAATTCGCCGAATTGGGATCGACTGGCGCGGTCGATATGTCGGTGTTCCACAAACTGGTGGACGGGAACGGTACAAAACCATTCAGGCTGGTAAGCTGGCCAACTGTCATACCACTGCAGGTTCCGGCTTGAGAAAATGCGGCACCGCAAAGCAAAATAAGAGCGGTGAGAGCGAGAGCGAACGACCTGTTCAGATGGTGTCTCATATGTCTCCTTCAAAAGCTGCTGAGCAGCAGTTTGGTTGATGTTTCCGTTTTCAAAGATTGGGCGAGAAGGGAGACGAGGTAGCGCAACAAAAGAACGAAAAAACGAACCGGTTCCGCCGCCGGTATGCAAGCACATAGTCGAGCAGTTTACCATCGCAATCCGGCGATTGGTTGTTATTATTTGCTATTCCTCTATCAAATACTATACAAAGCGACAGTATACGCAAGCTGAGGCGATGAAAACTCACAGCTGCAGTAGTCAACCAGTGAAACCTCGGAGCTGCTCGAGAAGCGAATGAAAGGCGTTCTTATCCTCGGATTGTGTGCGGCGAGCGCCGCATGGGCCGCTGCCGTCGATGCGCCGCCCGCCGAAGCTTTCCGCGTTCTCCCGCCGGCAGCAAAGGAAGGCCCGGTTATTACGCCCTATCTCCAGTATCAGACAGAAATGGCATGGGAGCAGGACGATCAACGCCGCATAGCATGGGAAGGAATACGAACTGAAAAGGATTTGCTGACGGTCCAGCGAGAGGTGGAACAGCATCTTCTCTCGATGCTCGGCAATCTTCCGAACGAAAGAACGCCTCTGCATCCGCGCATCACCGGAAATATCCAGATGGATGGCTTTCGAATCGAGAAACTAATTTTTGAAAGCTTACCTGGAGTTTATGTCTCGGCGCTCGTGTATGTGCCGGAGGACGAGAACAAGAAACACCCTGCCATCCTTGTCCCTGCCGGACATTCCGCGAATGGAAAAATTCACTATCAGGCGCTGTGTCAACGGTTAGTGCAGCGGGGGTACTTCGTAATCTCTTGGGACCCGGTGGGGCAGGGCGAGCGCAGCCAGTTCTGGGACGCGAAGACTGGCAAGAGCCGCTATAACTTGATCTGCGCCGAGCATGCGGTGCTGGGGAACCTGGCATATCTCGCTGGAACGAACCTGGCGCGCTGGGAGATCTGGGATGGAATTCGGGTGGTCGATTATCTATTGACGCGGCCCGAGGTGGATCCGGAACGCATCAACATCACAGGCACAAGCGGCGGTGGATTTCAGGCGGCACACATTGCCGCACTGGACCGGCGCATCAAAGTGGTAGTGCCATCCTGCTACATCACCGCGCTGCCCATGCGGATTTACAACCGTATTTTTAGCGATCCTGACAGTGATCCGGAACAGGATCTTGATGGCATGATCTCGAATCACGTGGACCATGCGGGGCTCTTGCTCATGATGTATCCAAGGCCGGTGTTTGTGGCCGCGGCGGTGCTCGACTTTTTCCCGATCGAGGGCACGCATAAAACGGTTCGCGAAGTAACTGAGCTTTACCGTAAGTTCGATCACGCGGACCGCATTGGATTCGCAGAGGGTTACCATGCCCACGAGTATTCCATCGAAAATCAGGAA
>Ga0193751_1002927_pt1 | contig 10199 bp, 13 predicted proteins | sample L1c2metaG_FD_143050 | JGI IMG/M metagenome (GOLD analysis project Ga0193751, IMG submission 143050) | Soil microbial communities from a riparian zone of the East river system, Colorado, United States - L1c2 | ecosystem: Environmental > Terrestrial > Soil > Riparian zone | place: USA: East River...
CGTTTGAGCTCTCTTCGACGGATCTACGAAGACACAGATCTGTGTCTCGAGGGGCTGACCCATCGGCTTGAACGTCAGCTTGTCGGTCGGAGAGATTCGGAAGTTGGTTTTGTCGGCGGTGGTGTAGACCGCAACCTCTCTCGCTTCTATTCGCTTGACCTCAGGCTGCTCGGGAGTTTCGGACGGTTGCTCAAATGTCGTCGGCGAGAGCTTGCCTTTCCCCAACACCAGTGCCGAAGACGACGCTACCAGGAAACCACGGCGATCGATTTTCATAGTGGATGGGTTTGAGATAATGGAAATATGCGGGCATTTTTGACCAACTGCGAAGTGCGGCGGGAATCCGCGGACCGCGCAGCAGTAAGGCTACGCACGCTCCTCGAACCACTCGAAGCGATATGCCATCGCTGGTCCGCGATCTCCTTCGTAGGCGAGCTGCCCCACGAGCAGCGTGAATGGCTCGGTGTAGCGCGCGATCCGGAGAGGACAGGCATCGATCGGCTCGAAGCCAACATCGGTGATCAGTTGGGCGGCTACCTTCTTCGCCCGCGCATTGTCGCCACAGTAGACCACGCTCGGTCGGATCCCGCTTCCCGCTTTCCTCTTCCCGCTTCCCGCCCTTTCAAACACGCTGAACAGCACTTCGCTCGGCACGGTGTTGAACGCAGAGACGACGTGAGCCTTGGGAACTTTCTTCGCGAGCTCCTCCGAGCCGGACGACGTGTTCGCGATGACGAGGCCGGTGTCATTCGCATTCATTGGCAGCGAGCAGCTCACGATCACCTTGCCTGACAGATCGCCGGCCTTTTTGAGCACATCGTCTACGCGTGACCAGTGGACAGCGAGCAACAACGCGTTCGCGTCCTTCGCCGCCTCGGCCGGCGTGCCAGCACGAGCTTGCCCGCCTGCATCGCGCGCCAGTGTTTCGAGCTTGGTCTTGCTGTGAGAGTAGCTGAACACAACCTCGTGGCCAGCCCGGGCGAATATCGTCCCGAGCTTTCCACCCATCAGACCAGAACCAAGAATGCCGATCCGCATACTTCGTCTCCGTCTTGTTGAGTCTAGTTGTTCAACTCGCCTCAGCGATCGATCATTCTCTCCTGAGCTTCGGCGTACCGCGCACCCTTCAGCGTAATCGCGGACGTAGCATTCTCGATTTCACGGAGGTCACTGGCCGTAAGATCGACCGACGCCGCACCGATGTTCTCTTCGAGTCGCTCGATCTTTCGAGTACCTGGGATCGGAACGATCCACGGCTTTTGCGCCAGCAGCCACGCCAATGCAATCTGCGCGGGCGTCGCTCTCTTGCGCGCGGCGACTTTTTCGAGAATGTCGACGATAGCCTGGTTCGCCTTCCGGTTCTCGGGTGAAAAGCGCGGGACCGTGTTACGGAAATCGGTGCTGTCGAACGTCGTCGTCTCGTCGATCTTTCCCGTGAGGAAGCCCTTCCCCAGCGGGCTGAACGGAACGAAGCCGATGCCGAGCGATTCGCAAGTCGGAAGTATCTCCTTCTCGGGCTCTCGCCAGAATAGCGAGTATTCGCTTTGTAGCGCGGTCACCGGCTGCACCGCATTCGCGCGGCGGATTGTCTTCGCGCTGGCCTCGGAGAGACCGAAGTGCTTCACCTTTCCTTCCTTGATCAGATCCTTCACCGCGCCCGCCACATCCTCGATCGGAACGGCCGGGTCGACACGGTGCTGATATAACAAATCGATCGCATCAACTCTGAGTCGCTTGAGTGATGTCTCTACGACCTGTCTGATGCGCGCGGGGCTGCTATCCAGACCTGCACCCGGTCCGGCGGCGGGATCCTTGAATCCGAACTTCGTTGCGATCACCACGCGCCCATTGAAAGGAGCGAGGGCTTCGCCAACCAGCACTTCGTTGTGCCCCGCACCATAGATCTCGGCGGTGTCGAAGAAGGTGACGCCTCGTTCTACCGCGGCGCGTAGGACAGCGATCAACTCTTCCCTGGGTCCGGCTGGACCGTAGCTCTGGCTCATTCCCATGGCGCCGAACCCGATCGCCGAGACTGCCAGTCCGCTCTTTCCAAGTTGTCGTTTCTGCATACCCATCCTCTCATGCGTTTTGGTCATGGTAAGAATTAAAGGCTTTCCTGCTCCGCGATCTACTTGACAATGATTCACGCCCTGATAAGCTCTGCTTACCAATGAGGGATGAGCTGGACGGGGTCGAAATTTTCGTCGCAGTCGCCGAGACCAAGGGCTTCCGCGCTGCGGGTGAGCGGCTGGGCGTAAGCGGCTCGGCCGTGAGTCAGGCCCTGCGCCGGCTCGAGGATCGACTCGGCATCGCGCTTGTGCGCCGCACTACGCGGAGCGTACACCTCACCGAAGCGGGCGAGCGATTCTTCGCCGCGGCGCGGCCCGCGCTCAATGAGCTGCGAACGGCGGTCGCCGCAGTGGGAGACCTGGGCAATGAGCCGCGCGGCACGCTGCGTCTGCATGTGTCTGGCGCGGCCGAGAGTTTTCTGAACGGGCCGTTGCTCGCGGAATTCCTCAAGGACTACCAGCACGTCCAGCTGGATTTGTTCGTGAGCGACGAGCCCGTGGACATCGTTGCCGCGGGGTACGACGCGGGGATCCGCCTGGGTGAGATCATCGATCGTGACATGATCGCGGTGCCCGTTTCCGGCGATATTCGCCTCGTCGTTGTTGGTTCGCCCTCCTACTTCGCCAGGCATCGCAAGCCGAAGCACCCGCGCGACCTGGTCGAGCACGACTGCATCAACTGGCACCCCACGCCGGAGGCGCCACCTTATCGATGGGAGTTCACGGAAGGCAAGCGCGAATTCTCAGTCGACGTTCGAGCGCGCGTGCTCACCAACGACCCGGCGCTCAACATCCGCCTCGCTCGTGCCGGGGCCGGCCTATCGCTTGCCGACGACCGCAAGCGCGACTACGTAGCGCGCGGAGAGCTGGTGCCCGTGCTCGAAGAATTCTCGACGCCGTTCCCCGGGTTCTACCTATACTATCCCGAGCGGCGTCACGCATCGCCAGCATTGCGCGCGCTCGTCGACTATCTGCGGCGCAAGAGACTAGAGAGCCGCACGAAGCGTCGTCCCGGGAAGTCGTGATCGTGTTATTCAATTCTGTGCTGGTTTCCCGTTCTGCCACATAAGTGTAGGATTCCAACATGCCAGTCGATTTCGAATTCACAGACGGTATCATTGTGCTTCGAATGATCGATCTCTATGTGCCGGAGGAGATTCAGAAGGCTCTTCTCCAGGGCCTGACGGATCCCTGGACGTCGGGTGCCGCGGGACTTCTATTCGACGTGAGTCGGTCCAAATCGCTCAGGACAAGGACTTCTGACGACGTGGTAGCAATGGGGTATTTCCTCGCCCGACACGGTGAGGCCTATGCTCGCCGAGTGGCCCTCGTCGGGTTCGATGATTTTCCGTACGGGATGATGCGAATGGGGCGCGTTACGCTCGAACATGAGGGCATCACAAGCGAAGTTTTCCGAGAGGAGAGGGACGCGCGGAAATGGCTGCTCCAAGATCCGTCGTGATCGCCCCAAACTCACCCATCGCCCGGCGTGTGACGCTCCCCGATCTTCAGCCAGTTTTGCTTGGCCAGTTGCTCCACCTCCGCCCACTTCGCGGCGACGACTTCGACGCACTGTTCGCTGTAGCTGCTGATCCACTGATCTGGGAACAGCACCCCGCGAGAGATCGTTATCAACCGGAGGTGTTCCGCGCCTTCTTCGATGAGGCGATGGCTTCCGGCGGTGCGCTCATCGCAACGGACTCGAGAGACGGCCAAGCCATCGGCGGCTCGCGCTACCACGGGTACAACGCCGAGCAGAGCGAAATCGAGATCGGCTGGTCGTTTCTCGCGCGGGCGTACTGGGGCGGGAAATACAATGCCGAAATGAAAGCGTTGATGCTCCGACACGCATTCAGGTTCGTGGATCGCGTCATCTTCCTGATCGGCCCCGAGAACTACCGTTCACAGCGCGGGGTGGAGAAGATCGGTGCAGTTCGCGCTGGAACCAGGATCGATGGCTACGGCCGGGAGCGACTCGCTTTCGAGATCACCGCCGCAATGTTCAACCAGCGCACTCCTTCGCGCGCTTAGTCGCGTTCGCGCTGAGTCAGCCCGAAGACGGCCCTCCGGTTGAAACTAAAAACTTAGTTATTCGTACGGGCGACATCGCTCTTCTCCAGGACACACGTCATGCCGTCTGAAACATCCACCGAACCGTCGCCACTTTTCACCGCCCGGATGGCCGGCGCGTTGTGGCTGACCGTCATCCTTGTGAGCATCGTAGCCGTCATTGGCGGGATCTCGCTCGACTTGCACGGCGACCCAGGAACGTTGGCCGCGAATGCTCTGGCGTCGGCGTCGAAGATCCGTCTCGCCTTCGTCATCTTCTTCTTCGGCAAGATCTGCTACCTGGGCGTCACAGTCCTCCTCTACGAGCTGCTCAAGCCGGTCAACAAAAGCGTCGCCCTGTTCGGCGCGTTTTGCGGCCTCGCCGGCCTCCTGAGCGGGGGCTTTGGCCACATCAACCTGCTCACCGCCCTGTCGCTGCTCGAGGAGTCGCGACGCGCAGCCGAGCCGATCGCCAGCCAGCTGGCCGCCTCGGCGAAGATCCTCCTCGGCACCACACCCCGATTCAGCGGAGAGGATGTCTGGTTTGGATTCCAGATATTGTCGGTCGGCTATCTGATCGTCCGCTCGTATTTCATCCCGCGGGCAATCGGAGTGCTGTTGTTGCTCGGAGGCTCGTGCTTCCTCGTCACCTCGTTCACGAATTTCGTGTCGCCGGCGCTTGGCGACCGGTTGGCACCGGTACTGCTGCCGATTGTCCTGCTCGGAGAAGCCTCGCTCGCGCTGTGGCTACTTCTGAAAGGCGTGGACGTCGAGCAGTGGCGATCGACGGCCGCCCACTCTCCCACGATCAATCCGGCGGCACGATGACCGCGCCGGATGCGATTCAGCGCCGATGGGCTCGAGTCGTGGGTTTCAGCTACATCTTCGCACTCGCGCCAGCGGTCTTCGCCGAGTTCTACGTGTCGGGTCGGCTGGTGGTCTCGGACAACGCGATCGTGACGGCTCAGAACATCATCGCACACGAGCGCTTATTTCGACTCGGCATTGCCAGCAACCTGCTGGTTTTTGCGACCGATGTACTGCTGATCACTGCACTCTATGTCGTCCTCGAGCGGGTGAATCGGCGACTGGCTCTGCTCGCCACGTTCTTCCGCCTCATCGAAACCACGATCCTCATCGTCGCAGTGCTCAACGATTTCTACGTGCTGCGCCTTCTCAGCGGGGCGAGCTCTCTCACGGCAGTAAACTCCGATCAATTGGCCGCGCTGGCGCGCGTGAGCATGGGAGCGCATAACTCTGCTTACGGCGTCGCATTGCTTCTCTTTGGCTTCGGTTCGCCGGTGTTTTGCTACCTGTGGCTCAGGTCGGGATACATCCCCAAACCGCTGGCCGTGTGGGGACTACTCGCTTCGGCCTGGATCGGCATTTGTTCTTTCATCTTCATCGTGTTCCCCGAGCTCACGAAGGTGATCACCATCGGGTACTACGGCGGTCCGATCTTCCTCTTCGAGCTAACCATTGGTTTGTGGCTGCTCATCAAGAGCGTCAGTCCGAGCCCGCTTCAGGTCGGTTGATCTTGACTCAATGGCTTGACGAAGAAGAACTGAGCGTGATCGCTACTTCGCCGGCAGCCGTTCCGAGATCCAGCTGCTCTCTCTCTGCGCCCCCCTGTCCATGTTGGCAAGAGCGACCACGACGTATCCGGTCTGAGGAAAAATCCGCAGATCCCCATTCATGCCGGGTGCGCCGCCACCGTGGCCGAAACTGCGAACGCCCCTGACAACGTTGTCCTGGAAACCGTAGGCGTAGTGTGCGTCACCAGTCTCCGGCTTCGCGGTAGTTAGTAGCTCCGTATAGTGCTCGTTGAGGAGCCTGTGCTCCGTCAGGGCATTGGCAAAGCGCAGCAGATCCTCGACGGTTGTGTATCCTCCGCCCGCGGAAGTGCCGCGGTATGGAAGTGTCTCCGTGTTCGGCTTTGACGAGTCCCCATCCGTCATGTAGCCAATGGCGCGATCCGGCACGGCTACGTCCTCGGGCTCCGAAGCGGTGCGGGTCATGCCCGCCGGCGTGAAGATATGATCCCGTACGTAGTCGTAGTAGCTCTGCCCAGAAACCTTCTCGACGATCGCACCGAGCAGAATGAATCCGTAATTGCTGTAGTCCCATTGCTTGCCCGGCTCGAAGGCGAGACCGCGTGAGCCGTAAAGCTTGATGTAGTCGTTGAGAGTACGAAGCTGAAGACGGTGGCTGTCGAACTCGGGTCCGAAAATGTCTCCGGTCCCGCCCGTGTGGGTCAGCAAGTGGTGGATGGTCACCTTCGACGCGACATCCTTGTTGGGATAATCGGTCAGAAACTTTCCGAGCGGATCATCCAGTTTGATCTTCCCCGCTTGAACGAGCTGCATGATCGCTGTCGCCGTGAACATCTTGTTCATCGAGCCCATCCGAAAACGCGTCGTGAGCTTGTTGGGCTCCGCCGTCTCGCGATTGGCCAGTCCGTACGCGCCGCTGAAAACAGACTTGCCCTGATGCGCGACCAGAACCGTTCCGGAGAACAGACCTTTTTTTGCGTCCTCGTTCAGCTTGCTCCCCAACTGTGTCACCAATTCGGCTTCAGTGAGCCGAGGGATGGCGAATTCAGGCGGGCGTGGAATTGCGCGAAGACCGAGGCTCAGAATATGGTGTGGCTCGTTGGGTTCGACGGTTACGACGGCTCGCGCGAACTGATCCGAGCCGCGTTCCTGAACCAGGGCTGTGAACTCCGTCGCGGTCGCGCTGACCGCTTGTCGGAAGTCGAACCCGCCGGTACCCGCGCGGAAGTTCATGTCCCTGTCGATTCTCCCGACTTCTGACGGGTAGTTGTCGTTGAAGAACTTCAGCAGCGCGGTGCGATCACCCTGATTGAACGCTGAGAGCCACGCGCGGAACTGCCCCTCGGCGGGGGTGTTGGGGAGTTGAGTCGCCTTGCCAGTGGCTTGGCTCCAGACTGGGGTTGAACCCGCGAATACAATTAATAGGGTGCCCAGTGTGCGTGGCCATGGGTTCGTCATTGTCTTCCTCGAGGCGACTAGTCGGCGGATGAAATGCATCTCTTCTGGTTAGACCACATGAGGCACGAAAAGGATCACGCCGTCATTTCACGCACACCCGGCTGCGCAAATCATCTCCAGATCGACGCCTCTGCCAAGCTAGCCTGCTCTCTCCAGCGCTGTTCATTCACGCCAACCACGAGCAGCCACGCAATGTTTGCCAACGATCCGATGATGCCGACTAACGCGACGACGGAGAACACGCGCTCGCCAAAAGGCGGCGACAGGAACGCGAGCCAGCCTATTCCTCCGAGGACTGCGAGCCGACCGAGAACGCGAGGCAGCAAAGTCGACCTGATGACGAGGTAGCCTTTCAGGATCGCGTAGAAGCCGAAGAACACCAACGCGATTCCGGCCCCGATGTCATTCACTCTGAGGAAGAGGAGCGCCACGGCATTCAATTGTTCGCCGCTGAATACACTGAGGTAGTGCGTGCCTCCGAGAACGAGCAATGGCGCAAAGTAGAAAAGGCGGCTGAATGTCTTTGGTGCCGCAGCCGATGAGATCCAGGACCGCCGCAAGCAACAAGAGGCTCCGGTTGACTGGCTTGAGCAAATCGTACATGAGTACCGTCGATGATCTGGCACACCATCTCGATCATGTAGATCGCGAAACCAAGGCGGAACAGACCGTCGTGCGACAGAATGTTGCTCGCGGTCGCCGCGGCGTCGCCGGACACGACAAGACGCGCGCTAATGAAGCCCTGCGCGAACACTCCGGTCAGGATCGTGACTCGGTAAAACGCGCCGGCGAGTCTTGCCTTGGTGCGCGGCGACATTTCTCGAATCACATTCAGGTCGTCGACATTCACGCGCGCCACCGGGTGTAGTCGACGACGTTGTCGGCGCCGATACGTCGCACCATGTCGACATTCCTGCTGCTGCACACGCCGGTGACATCGGCCCCGAACGCCTTGGCGATCTGCACAGCGAAGGTGCCGATCCCTCATGTAGCATACATCTCCTGAAACTGCAGGCCACCCTTGGCCGTAATAACTGCAAACATAGTTATGGCGACGCCGAGCTGACTGTGCAGCATCGCCTTCCCGAGCCTTGGAGATCGGCAATGACCCCGGTACAGACTTACGCGCGCGTCGCAGGAATTCTTTTTCTGATCTCGTTCGTGGCCGGCTCCTTCGGCGAGTTCTATGTGCCTACCACATTGATCGTTTCCGGCGATCCAACTGCCACCTTCAACAACATCGCTGCTCAGGAGTGGCTGTTCCGGCTCGGCTTCGCCGGGTACCTGCTGGAGGGACTGTGCGACGCCGCGCTGGCACTCGTGCTCTACGTCCTGCTGAAGCCCGTACACCGGAACCTCGCCCTGCTCGCCGCGTTCTTTGGGTTGATCTCGACCGCGCATTTCGCGGTCTGCGAGATGTTTTTCTTCAGCGGGCCAATGCTGCTCAAGAACCCCGTCTTTCTGCAGACCTTTTCGCGAGACCAGCTCAATGCGCTCATCTACTTGTTCGTCCGTGTCTATGCTTACGGCGCCGGACTATTGATGGTCTTCTACGGATCTGCCTCGCTGATTCGCGGCTACCTCATCTACCGCTCGGGATACCTGCCACGCTTCCTCGGCGTGCTGCTCGGCATCGCCGGCGTGGGGTTCATCCTCAAGAACTTCACCCTGGTGTTGGCGCCAACGTACTCGTCGGATTTCCTGCTGCTGCCAGCACCGATAACTGTGCTGGTACTGACGCTGTGGCTCCTCGTCAAGGGAGTCGACGTTCAGAAATGGGAAGCTCGCGTCATCGCCATGAGGGCAATCGACCAGCCGTCGCTCACCTAGTCGCCGAAATAGTGAGAGCTTGCCACTTCGAATTGTCCACACCTTTCACCAGCAGCCACACCGGCAAGGCGAATTCCCCCGCGCCGGCGGCGAGAAGCAGGGGCCAGATCGACGTCGCCAGTGGTGACCACAAGAAGGTCAGCCCTCCTATGCCACCAGCGATCCACCACCAGCCAAGCCACCTCGGCAGAAACGTCGACCGGAGAATGAGAAAACCGGTAACGAGCTCGAAGCAGGCAAAAAGCACGAAGGAAATTTGAAAGACGCTCCGGTACAGAGTGACGCTTAGCAGCGCTGCTGCCTGCAGCTGCTGCGCGCCGAACGCGTGGGCCAGCTGAGGATTCGCGAGGACGACAGTAGGAGCGAGGCGCAGCAGCTCGCCCACGATCTGAACTGTGCAGCCGACAAGACTGAAGAACGCGGCAAGTAACGCGAGGGTAGGGTTCACCGGCCTGAATAGTCCAAACACCAGCGCGGTGAGAGCGATGTAGATCAAGTTCGCGACGAGATCGACGGCAAATCCCGCCCGGTACAAGTTCGCGTGCGCGAGGATGTTGGTCGCCGTCGACGCGGCGTCAGTCGATACTACGATCCCCCTTGTGAGAAGCGTGCCGAGAATTCCGGTCAGGAAGTAAAGCAGCCAGACCACACCGATTGTGCGTGGCGATGGCGGCGACGAGGCTTCGATGGCGAAAGTGTTGTGGTTTGTCATGGCGACGACAGATATTAGCTCACTCTCACCCCTTCGCTGGCAATGCCGAACAAACAGCGCACTAATGTTCGCAAATCCGCAGTCGTGGACATGCGGACGCGACGAACGACGACTGCGCTCGCACACGCGCTGATCCAGCTGATTCAGGAAAGCGGCCGCTTTGAGGACATCACCGTGCGCCAGATTCTCCAGCGCGCCGGCGTCGGTCGCACGACCTTTTACTCGCACTTCCGCAGCAAGGAGGACGTGCTGCACTCGACGTACGAGGGTGTATTCGGCGTCCATAAGGAGCAACTGCGGCGAGACACCAGTGCGAAGCTGCGGCTGTTCCCCGTGAGCGAATTCCTCGAGCACCTCGCGGGCGCGAAGCCGGTGATGGTCGCATTTCGAAAGGCAGGACTCGCCGACGACATGAGGTCGCAGTTCATCGGCTACGCGGCCGACATCATCGAGTGCCGAATCAGAGACCTGAACCTGTCCACGACGGTCCAGCCCAGGCTGGCCGCGCGCATGCTGGCGGCGGCGCTC
>Ga0193751_1002928_pt1 | contig 10193 bp, 6 predicted proteins | sample L1c2metaG_FD_143050 | JGI IMG/M metagenome (GOLD analysis project Ga0193751, IMG submission 143050) | Soil microbial communities from a riparian zone of the East river system, Colorado, United States - L1c2 | ecosystem: Environmental > Terrestrial > Soil > Riparian zone | place: USA: East River...
GCGCGCAGATAGAAGTCATCGATCAGGGGTTGGGAATAGAGCAGGACGACATCGCGCGCATCTTCGAGGAGTTCGTGCAGGTCTCGGAATCGAAGCAGCCGGGCACGGGCCTGGGGCTCCCGATCTCGAGACGGCTGGCCCAGCTCCTGGACGGGTCTTTGACCGTGCGTTCGGTGCCCGGAGAGGGAAGCGCTTTCCGTCTCACTCTGCCGGCCTCTTTAGGGGACGATGCCGCGGCTACGGCTGAGTTATCCGCCGCTACAGTCGCCTAACCAGGCTCTGATATTGGCACGTTCTCTGCCCCTCTTAGCAGGTGCCGTCGCGTTGAGCGGGGGTCACACCTGGAGGCTTTAAAATGTTCAAAAAGATACTAATTCTCCCTGCCGCCCTCTTCGCTTTTGCGTGCGGGGGAAACGACAAGAAGGTCGATGACGCTTTGAATTCCGACCTGTCGACAGCCGCGCAGGCGACACCCTACACGCCACTCGACAGCATCACCGCGGCGGAACGCGCGGGTACCGCAAAGCCAACGGCACTGAGAAGCACGTCGACGGCTCCGCGTACCACAGTGCGGAGATCGACGACTACCACTCGTCGTAGCTCGTCGGGCGGGACGTACTCTTCGGCGCCGGTTTACAGCGCTCCGGCTCCGCAGGAAGTCAAGCACACGAAGCGTGATGCCGCGATCGGCGCAGGCGCGGGTGCAGTGATCGGCGCAGTCACCAGCAGGGACAAGGTGAAGGGCGCGATCATCGGTGGCGCAGCCGGTGCAATTCTCGGCGGCGTGATCGGCAACAACGTCGACAAGACGAAGAAATAGACCGGCAACTGGCTCTCTGCTTCTGGTGCCCCGCACGGAATACCGTGCGGGGCTTTTTTTTTATAACCGCAACGGCGAGAAGAGTAAGGTGGGAGGTGCGAGGTACTAGGTGCGAGGCGGGAGGTAACGCGCACCAAGTGACGCTTCTACCTCCGACCCCGTACCTAGCACCTCGCACCCCCTACCTAGCTCTTCTCGTAGTTGGTTTTCCCGTGCGCCAAGGAGGTTGGAGCGCAGTTAAATTTAGGAATATGAGTTCCGACCCGATAACGGGCGTTTTCAACGACGGTTACATAAGCGAGGCCTATGAAGCCTACCGGCGCGATCCTGCATCGGTCGACGAGTCGTGGCGCCAGTTCTTCCGATTTGCTGAAAGTCTGAGCGGCACCGCGCCGCCAGCTGCCCCGGAACAGCCTATTTCAGCGGGACACGTCGATCCCGCTTTTCTTCGCGATATCGCCGCCGCGGCTGAGCTGGTCGACGCCATTCGCAGTTATGGTCACCTGGCCGTTCCACTCGACCCGCTGGGCTCAGCTCCGGACGGAACCCCCGAGCTCACTCTCGAATTCCACGGATTGAGCGAGGAGCATCTCGCCAGCATCCCCGGAATCGTGCTCGGCGCATCAGGTGGGAGTGCCGCGGATGTGGTCGCGCGGCTTCGCCAGTTTTACTCGTCCAAAATCGGGTTTGAGATATCGCACCTCGGCCGAGTCGAGGAGCGCGAATGGCTGCGCGAGCAGATCGAGAGCGGGCGGCTGCACGCACCACTGAGCGAAGAAGAGAAAAAGCAGATGCTCCACCGACTAACGGAGGTGGATGGTCTGGAGCGCTTCCTCGGCCGCGCGTACCAAGGCTACAAGCGCTTCTCGATCGAAGGGAGCGATATCCTGGTACCCATGCTCGATGTTGCAATCGAGTCGGCGGCCGCTCATGGCGCTCATGAAATCGATCTCGCGATGGCGCACCGCGGACGCATCAACGTCCTGGCCCACACGCTGGGTAAGCCGTACGCGACGATCTTCGAGGAGTTCGAAGGAAAGCACGCCACGACCAATGCGGTGAGCGAGACCGGCGACGTGAAGTACCACCTCGGCGCGACGGGGAAAAGGCAGGTTGCGAGCGGCGGCGAGGTCGAAATCGTGCTGATTCCGAATCCGAGTCATCTCGAAGTCGTGAACCCGGTGCTCGAAGGGGTTGCCAGAGCGCGGCAGGTTTTGGCGGGAAGCGGGAAGCGGGACGAGTTGGCGGTTCTCCCGATCTGCGTGCACGGGGACGCGGCATTTCCGGGTGAAGGAGTGGTAGCCGAGACGCTCAATCTCTCGGGCCTCACGGCTTTTCGAACGGGGGGGACGCTTCACATCATCGTCAACAACCAGGTCGGGTTCACGACGGATCCAATCGATGCGAGATCGACACGTTACGCGAGCGACCTCGCCAAGGGGTTCGAAGTCCCGATTGTTCACGTGAACGGCGACGACGCGGAGTCGTGCGTGCACGTGGTGCGGCTGGCAATCGATTACCGGGCGAAATTCGGCAAGGATTTCCTGATCGATGTCGTGGGCTACCGCCGTCACGGGCACAACGAAACGGACGAACCGGCCTTCACTCAGCCGAATCTGTACAAGAAGATCAGATCCCATCCATCTCCCCGCGAAGTTTGGGGAGCACGTCTCGTCGCTGAGGGAATTGTCACGGCTGACGAGGTAAAGAAGATCGACGCTGATGCGGCCGCGAATTTCGACCGGATTCAGACGGCGATGAAAGCGGGCGAGATTCATACTCCCGAGTACAATCCCGCCAAGGAAGCGGAGGCGGATCAGTCGGGCGCGGGAAGCGGCGAGACAGCAGTCAGCGCGGATCTACTGCGCGAGCTGAACGACCGGCTTCTCAAGTGGCCGTCGACGCTCAAGGTGAATCCACGGCTCGCCAAGACTCTGGGCCGCCGCGCCGAGGCGATGGGAGACGCGGGTGGAATCGACTGGGGACACGCGGAGGCCCTTGCCTTTGCGTCGTTGCTCACCGAGGGCAAGTCGGTGCGGCTCACAGGGCAGGATTCCGAACGCGCGACTTTCTCGCACCGTCAGGCGGTGCTTCACGATTCGGAATCGGGAGAGATCTACGTTCCTCTCGAGCACATCGCGGGTGGGGAGTCCAGCGGCAAGATCGAGATCTACAACAGCCCTCTCTCGGAGATGGCGGTGCTCGGCTTCGAGTACGGCTACAGCACGGCGTCGGAGGATACTCTGGTGCTGTGGGAAGCTCAGTACGGTGATTTTGTGAACGTGGCGCAGCCGATCATCGATCAGTTCATAGCCGCCGATCGCGCGAAGTGGGGACAGGACTCGGGAATCGTGCTCCTTCTTCCACACGGCTACGAGGGACAGGGGCCGGAGCACTCGAGTGCGCGTCTCGAGCGATTCCTGCAGCTGTGCGCGGAGGGCAATCAGCGCGTAGCCTATCCGTCGACGCCGGCGCAGTACTTCCACATCCTGCGGCGGCAGGCGCAGCTGTACGAGCGGCGCCCGCTGATTCTGATGCAACCCAAGAGTCTGCTTCGTCTCCCGGAGGCCGCATCAAAGCTAAGCGACCTCGTCTCCGGAACTTTCCGCCCCGTGATCGACGATCCGGTCTCATCGCAGAATCGTGAGGCAGTCACCCGATTGGTCTTCTGCACGATCTGGCGCCGAAGCGTGCTCCGCATGTCGCGCTCGTCAGAGTCGAGGAGCTCTATCCGTGGCCTGGCAACCAGATCGCGCAGATCGTGGATCTCTATCCGGCCATCGAGGAAGTCGTGTGGGCACAGGAGGAGCCGAAGAACCAGGGCGCGTGGTCGTATGTGGCGCCGCGCCTGCGGATGTCGACCGGAAACGCGTTGCTGACGCGCTATATCGGACGTCCCGATAGGTCGAGCCCGGCTGAGGGCTACGCCGAGGTGCACAAGAAGGAGCAGGAGCGCATCATCGACGAGGTGAGCGCGGCGTTGCAGCATCCGGCGGGTGTAAAACGCCGCGGCGTGGCGCTGAAAACCTGAACATCGATCTTCCGATAACAATGAAGAGAGCGCGGCCTCAGCGTTCCACTGTGCGCGCCCATATCGCCGTATTAACACTCGCTGTGCTCTGCGCGGCTGTGCTCATACCGCATCACGGTACGGCTCAGGGCATGTTTCCTTCAGCCGCGAGCATCCGGATGCAGAACGCGCCGGAGCGGATGCGCGTGCTATGGATTGCGGCGCACCCGGATGACGAAGACACCCAGCTGATCGCGTGGCTTGCCCGAGGGCGTCGCGTGGAAACCGCGTACCTGTCGTTGACGCGCGGCGACGGAGGCCAGAATCTGATCGGTAACGAGCTTGGCGAAGCGCTCGGCGTTATTCGTACCGAGGAATTGCTGGCGGCCCGGCGCATCGATGGCGCGCACCAGTACTTCGCGCGCGGCTACGATTTCGGTTTCTCGAAGACAGCGGACGAGACGAGGAAGCATTGGCCGCAGGATTCGCTGCTGAACGATGTGATGACGGTTATGCGCGCGTTCAAGCCCCACATCGTGATCACCACATTCTCAGGAACTCCGCGCGACGGGCACGGGCACCATCAGGTCTCGGCGATCGTGGCAAGGCAGGCGTACGACATGGCAGCGGATACGGTGCGCTTTCCGGTGAAGACCTTCGGCGCAGTGTGGACGCCGCTGAAATTTTATCGGCTCGCGCGGTTCTCGCTGCAGGATCGGACGATCGCGATCAATGTCGGCGAGTACGATCCGAATCTCGGGTTGTCGTATCAGGAAATCGCGGCCGACAGCCGTTCACAGCACAAATCGCAGGGGCAGGGAACGCTGCGGCGAAAGGGCGTCGTCTGGGATTATCTCACGCGCGAGGATTCCCGCGTTCCCGCGCCGCCGGCTAAGGAAGAGAAGTCGATCTTCGCCGGCCTCGACACGACGCGGCTGCTGGTGCAGGACGGTCGTCTAGCGCCGCCGGAGCTTCCACCGGGAATCGCGCTCGAGGCGGTCGCGGACAGACAGGCGGTTGCTGTTGGTGACACGGCGAAGATCACGATGACACTCTACAATCGTGGCCGCGTGCCGGTTCACATCGAGAGTGGAACCATCCATTTCCCCTCGACACTGCTGCCGGACTCCAGCTATCGATGGACTCAACCCTTTGTCGGGACAGAGATAACCCAGCCCTGGTGGCTCGCTGCACCCCGCAATGGGGATCTGTTCACGCCGCGCATCAACGGAACCTCGGAAGATGAGAGGGAACGACAGAAGTGGGCGCACGTGACGGTTTCAACGCCTGCGCAAGGAACGCTTTCCGATGTTGCTGCTCCGATTGTGTATCACTACGTGGATCGCGTTCGGGGCGATGTTCAACTCCCGCTCGTCGTGGCACCCGGAATCTCGATTACGCTCGATCAGACAACAGACATGATTCGGGCAAACGTCCCGACCAATCAGTTGATCAAGGCGACGCTGCGGTCCGCGCTGAGCGACCAGTCGCCGGTAACGGTCACGCTCGCGTTGCCGCGCGGTCTCTCCGCCGATTCATCGACTCGCACGATCGTCATGGCGCCGGGCGCAATGCGAACGCTCACCTTCAGGGTGAGGGGAACGCTGCCGCGAGGAACGCACCAGGTCACAGCCACGGCTAGCGCCAAGGGGAAGTCGTATCAGACCGGGTATGTGCCAATCGAGTATCCGCACATCAACCCGCAGCGGATCTATCGATCTTCGACGATCAGCGTCAACGCAGTCGAAGTCGTTCTCCCCGCGCGGCTCAACGTCGCCTACGTCCCTGGCGTCGGGGACAACGTCGCACCGGTGCTGCAGCAGCTCGGAGTTCCGCTCACGATCGTAAATGCTGACGATCTTCCGCAAACTGACCTGAGTCGGTTCACCGCAGTCGTCGTAGGGCCACGCGCGTACCAGGCGAGCCAGACACTCGAAGGCAACAACGATTACCTGCTGGCATACGTGCGCAACGGTGGTCGTCTGGTCGTTCAGTACGGGCAGGGCGAGATGCAGCAGCCCGGCATCATGCCATATCCAATCACGCTCAAGCAGCCGGCGGAGCGCGTCACTGACGAGAACGCGCCGGTGACCTTCACCGATCCTCAGTCACCCCTGCTCAACGCGCCGAACAAGATTACTCAGGACGATTTCAACGGCTGGGTGCAGGAGCGGGCGTCGTACATGCCTTCGACGTTCGATTCGCACTATCGCACGTTGCTCGCGATGAGCGATCCGGGAGAGCAGCCAAATCGCGCCGCCATTCTCGCGGCACCGTATGGGCGAGGGACCTACATCTACGTTCCGCTGGCGCTCTTTCGCCAGCTTCCCGCCGGCGTGTCCGGTGGCGCGCGCATCTTCGCCAACCTGCTCGGCGGCAACACCATTAAATGAAGCTGCGCCGGGCAGTAATGTTCTCTGTGGCGTTCATACGATGAAGCTGCGGTGGGCAGTCACGTTTTCTTTGGCGTTCATCGCTCTCGCGGCGTGCAGCTCGGACAATCGACAAGTTCTGATCGTCTACTCCCCACACGGCAAGGAACTGCTCGAATATCTCGAGAAGGGATTCGAGAAGGCTCATCCCGACATCGACGTCCAGTGGGTCGACATGGGATCGCAGGAAGTTCTCGAGCGAGTGCGCGCCGAGAAGCCGAATCCACAGGCAGATGTCTGGTTCGGAGCGCCGGCGGAGGCGTTCGATCGGGCGACGAAGGAAGGTCTGCTGCAGCCCTACAAGCCGACGTGGGCAGCGGCCATCGATCCCGATGCCCGCGAAGCGCGCGACAACTGGTATGGGACGTACCTGACCCCCGAAGTCATCGGGTACAACCGCGACGCGGTGAAGGATGCGGACGCGCCAAAGGACTGGGACGATCTTCTCGATCCAAAATGGAAGGGAAAGATCCTGATCCGCGATCCAATCGCATCCGGTACCATGCGGGCGATTTTCGGGGCGATCATGGCGCGATCGATTGCGCAAACAGGCAAGCCCGATGCAGGCTATGAGTGGCTCCGGAAGCTGGATGCGAACACGAGAGACTACGTTTTGAACCCGACGATTCTGTACCAGAAGCTTGGGAGGCAAGAGGGTGTCGTCACAATGTGGGACATGCCCGACTTCGCTACGCTGGAACAGCGCACTCGGATTCCCATCAAGTACGTCATTCCGACGAGTGGTACTCCGCTGCTGGTGGATGGAATCGCGATCGTGCGCGGCACCAAGCATCCGAAGGAGGCCGAGGAATACTACGAGTACGTGACGACGCCTGAAGCAATGATTGCGGCCGCCGATTCATTCCTCCGCATTCCCGCGCGCAAGGACATTCCGGTGTCGAAACTCCCTTCATGGATCCGCGAGGCGATGGCGGAGATCAAGCCGATGCCCGTCGATCGCGAACTGATGGCCGCGCACCTCGACGAGTGGATGAAGTACTGGGACGCGAACATCAGGAACCGCGGACAGAGACAGTGACCACCGCGCCGATGGCGCGCAGTGAGGGGCAGGATGACAAGGGTGGGAGCGGAGCTCTCGCCCTCAATGGCGTGACGCGCCACTTCGGCGCGTTCACCGCGGTCGACAACGTGTCGTTCGAGGTTGGCCCGGGCGAGCTGCTGGCGCTGGTGGGAGCATCGGGTTCGGGCAAGACGACGACTCTTCGCATGGCGGCCGGCTACGAGACTCCCGATGCGGGGACGGTCACGCTCGGCGGAAAGGACATCACGAGCGTCCCGCCAGAGCGCCGCGGTTTCGGAATGGTGTTTCAGCACTACGCTCTCTTCCCGCACATGCCGGTCGAGAACAACGTCGCGTTCGGCCTCGAGGCGCGTGGCGTGAGCAAAGCGGAGCGGTTGGAAAAGGCGCGTGCGGCTCTCGCGAACGTGGGACTCGAAGGCGCCGGGAGCCGGGCGATTCAATCGCTTTCAGGGGGCGAACAGCAGCGTGTTGCGCTGGCGCGTGCGTTGGTGATCGAGCCCCGGGCGCTGCTCCTCGACGAACCTCTCTCCAATCTCGATCCAACTTTGCGGCACGCGATGCGGGACGATCTGCGCGCACTGCTGCGCAGGGTCGGAGTGCCGGCACTGTTCGTCACGCACGATCAGGAAGACGCATTCGCGGTCGCCGATCGCATCGCGCTGCTGAAAAGGGGCAAACTCCTACAGGTCGGGACACCGGAGGAGCTGTACAACGCTCCCGTCTCGCGCGAGGTGGCGGCGTTTATCGGCAGGGGGAGGATTGTTCCCGCCATCGACAAGGGCAACACGGCCGCCGTGACTATCGGCGGTGTCTCACGCGATCTCAACGTTACGCGCCCGAAGGGAGCGCCTCCCCACGTCGAGACTGCCTTCGTGGTGCTGCGGCCGGATGCGTTGGAGCTGTCGAGGAGTCCCGGAGTTCTCGCCTGGCGCGGACGCATCACCAACCGGCGATTCGCGGGTGGCGTGGTCGTGTACCGTGTTCAGCTCGCCGATGGCATCAGTGTCGACGTCGAGTCACAGTCGGGAGAAGCGCGCGAGGACGACAACGTTTCTGTTTCGCCGCTCAAGGGTCCGTTCCCGCTGGTGCCTGCGTGAAAGCCTCATCCCGTCGACAGAGCTGGCTGATCGCACTGCCGGTGATAGTGCTCCTGCTCTGGACGGTCGTGTACCCGAATGCGGCGGTCATCGCGGGAAGCTTCGAGAACGGTCTCGGTCACTGGCGCGAGTTCGCTGCCAGCCCTGCTGACCGGGAAGCCCTGTGGACAAGCATCGTCATTTCGGTTGCCTCGGTTTTTGCCTCGCTGGCGATCGGGGTTCCGCTCGCGTTTCTGCTCGGTCGATTCGAGTTTCCCGGCCGCCGGCTCCTTCGCGCGGTGGCTACGCTTCCCGCGGCGCTCCCGCCACTGGTTGGAGTAATCGCCTTTCTCTTTCTGTATGGCGAGAGCGGCCTCGTTACGCGCGTCGTGCAGCGCGCGCTCGGGATGGCGGAAGCCCCGTGGCGGCTGAAAGGAGTTGGCGCGATCGTGTTTGTTCATGCGTACACGATGTACGTCTACGTTTTTCTGTTCGTCTCCGCCGGACTCGAGCGCTTCGATGCGACCCTCGACGAGGCAGCGTCGGGGCTCGGCGCCAATACGTGGCAGAGACTGAGGCGGGTGACGTTGCCGCTCTTGATGCCAGCCGTCGCCGGATCGGCGCTGCTCGTCTTCATGAATGCTCTCGGGTCGTTCTCGGCGCCTTACGTGTTCGGCGGCGGACTGCGAGTTCTCTCGACGCAGATTCTCGCGTCGAAAACCAACGGGGCGATGGGGCTCGCCTATGTGGAGACGACGGTGCTGGCACTGAGCGCCGTCGCGGGGCTGTTGTTATTCCGGTGGCTGGACAGAAAGCGGAGGTACACTCTCGCCAGCAAAGGCGGGCGTTCACGCCGGACGATTCGCTCGCGACGCATCCAGATTCTGACCACTGTCGCATCGGCTGTAATAGTTGTGGCGCTCGTGCTTCCGCATCTCATGGTCATCCTCGTTTCCTTCGCGCGGGATGGAGCCTGGACTACACAGGTGCTGCCGCCCGAATACACTTTCGAGAATTACCGGCGGCTCTTCTCCGAGAGCGAGCTATGGAAGCCGATCACGAACAGCGTGTCGATGGCGTTGATAGCGACGGCGGCGAATCTCGTCGTGTGCTTCATCGCAGGGTATCTGATCGTGCTTCGCAAGTTCGGAGGTCGCGGGCTGCTCGAGCTTCTAGTCGCCCTTCCATGGGCTATTCCCGCGACCGCAATCGCGCTCGGGCTCGCCGCGACTTTCAACCGTAACGATCTGCTGACTGGCAGAGTGCTGCTGGTGGGGACGTTCTGGATATTGCCGCTCGCCTATTTTATTCGCGACATTCCGCTCGTCGCCTCGGCCGTCGAATCCTCACTTCGGCAGATGGACGCGTCACTCGAGGATGCCGCGCGCGGGCTTGGGGCTTCCTGGCTGATGACGATGAGGCGGGTGATTCTCCCTGCGGCGCGTCCCGGCTTGGTGGCGGGTGGGTTGCTCGCTGCCGTTACCGCGGTCGGCGAGTTCGTCGCCAGCGTCGTCCTCTACACGCACTCCAATCGGCCGATCTCGATGGAGATTCTGGCCCAGCTCCGCGCTCTGGCGTTCGGAACGGCGGCTGCGTACAGTGTGCTGTTGATCTTTCTGGTGCTTCTCATGACACTGGCCGCCAGATCGTTCGAGGAGAGACTTGCCTGAAGCACTGGCCCGTCCGCGGGTAGTGATCATCGGCGGAGGATTCGGCGGGATCGCCGCCGCGAAGGCGCTCAAGCGCGCCAACGTCGATGTGACAGTCATCGACAAGACGAATCACTTCATCTTTCAGCCGCTCTTGTATCAGG
>Ga0193751_1002929_pt1 | contig 10191 bp, 12 predicted proteins | sample L1c2metaG_FD_143050 | JGI IMG/M metagenome (GOLD analysis project Ga0193751, IMG submission 143050) | Soil microbial communities from a riparian zone of the East river system, Colorado, United States - L1c2 | ecosystem: Environmental > Terrestrial > Soil > Riparian zone | place: USA: East River...
TACGACAACAACATGAAGGGCTGGGGGCCGGAGCTTGTGAAGCGAAGGCCCGACATCACGATGGAGCAGGTGGAGAAATTCCTGACCAGGATGTATCGAACCAACCCCGACTTCGTGTTCACGGTGACGCGCGATTTCGTCCGCAACTGCCGGACGCCGGTGCTGATCCTGCCCGACGACATCCCGGCGCATCCTTACGCGGTTGCGATGGAGGCCGCGATGCTAGCGCCGAACGCAGAGGTGAGCATGTTCCCGTGGAAGGAGCCGAAGGAGCGGATTCCGCTCGCGGTGCGGCAGATCCGCTCCTTCCTCCGCGCACAACGGCCCGCGGCGGCGTCGGTACCGATTGCCTCGGCCCTTCGCCGCGCTGACGAGGTGATCGAGTGAAGCGGCTGATGTCCGTTTCTGGCTGCGGGTTCAACCGGTCACTGCAACACTGCTCGTAGTCTATCCAGCGCTCCCAGAGCTCAGCCTTCTGCTTCGGCGTGAACCATGTCCGTGCATTCCCCTCCATACGCATACCTCCTCATCTGGCAAAATTAGAAGGTGTTGCGTCGATCGATTGAACCCACCACCCAATGCAGACATTGGCAGTCGATTTGACCACAGTGCAGTTCGCAGCGCCGGGCAGCGCCTCTTGTGCTAAAATCTCGATGACCGTGAGGCAACTGCAGTTTATTCGTGCCGCCGGGCGGTGATACGCTCTGTTGACCGCGGCAAAGCAAGTCCTCGCCGCTCTATAAGCAACGTAGAAAGGTGGAATGAAGCATGTCCGAACAACATCAGCACTCTTTGTACTGCGGCCGTCTAGGACGTCGGAACTTTCTCAAGGTCACCGGGTCCGCAACTGCACTAGGAATTTTCGGCGGTGGTTTCTTGTCGGAACATGCATACGCAGACGCCCTGACCAAGGCACAACGCGAAAAAATGAGCCCAAACCAGATCATAGAGGCGATGAAGAAAGGGAATGAGCGCTTTCGCTCGGGCGTGAGGAAAAACCGCAATTATCTGAATGAACAGAAGGCGAGCGCCTCAGGCCAATTTCCTGCGGCAGTGCTGCTGAGCTGTATCGACTCGCGCGCACCAGCGGAAGTGATTATGGACCTGGGCATTGGCGATATTTTCAACTGCAGGGTCGCCGGCAACATTGCTAACCAAGACATCCTCGGCAGTATGGAATTCGGCTGCAAATTAGCTGGCGCGAAGGTGGTGCTTGTGATGGGACACACGGCCTGTGGCGCAATCAAAGGTGCCATCGACAATGCGGAACTCGGCAACCTTACGGGATTGCGGGCAAGATTAAACCCGCTGTGGCGGCGACAAGCTATTCAGGGGAGCGTTCGTCGAAGAACTACGGCTTTGTGGACGCTGTGGCACGCACGAATGTTCAGATGACCGTGAACAACATTCGGAAGAACAGCGCCGTCCTGGCCGATCTAGAAAGCAATGGCACCATCAAGATCGCTGGGGCGATGTACAATTTGGAAACAGCCGCGGTGGAGTTCTTCACCTAATTTATCGGAACATATCCTGCTCCGTATTTTGCTGCGATGCAGATGTCGCTCTTTGGCCCGCAACCGACGTGCCGCAATGTCCGCTCTTAGTCCGTTATGAGGGGTAAAGTGGACGTGATGCGGACACTGTTAAATGTCTGTCCTTGACCCACAGCAGACATCGAATTTTTAGTTCAAAGCAGTGGCGCGGCGGCTTCCAACCGACCGCTCTTTGGTGTTAGTGGCTGCCTTTGCTGGTGTGTATAATTCTCGCTGCGAGATTAAGGGGCGGCCCGAAGCGTGAGCCCGGCGACACCGAGGGCAAGATTGACGCCAACCTGCCCTTCGACCGAGAGTGGCTGTAGCGCAATGGAGCGATGCGACCCGCCAACAAGTGCATTAGCGCCGGCGCCGACGCCAAACGACGCGCTCCCGCTCGCGCCGACATAGGTGCCGGCTAACGCGCGATCAACTCGATGGGAATGTTCCGTCGATCGAGTTCGTTGGCAATATCGAAAGTGGCGTTTGCACCCAGTGAATGGCCGATGATGACAACGATGTCCTTATGGCCGCGTGAATATTTATCGGCGATGCGTTGGGCAACCGATTGCCATCCATGCGTACTGTAAACGCGGGCGCTGTAACCTTGCCGATTGAGCTTGTTGGTGAGGGTGTCCATTCCGCGCGAGAAGATGTCGGCTAGTCCGCGTATCAAATCCACCTGTACCTGGGATGCGGTGGGGGTATTTTGCCCCGACGTTTGAGCTGCCGCGGACCCGCCGCTCTGATGTGTCGCTCCGAAACAAATAGCGCCGCATATTGTCGCCGTAATGAAAAATCGGCGTAATACGGTCATGATTACGATCCCAAAGAAATGAGGTTGCGGATTCTTCGAAGCGGACCGCGCCCCCAGTCCGCCGACTATGCCCTAGCATTTGCAATATCCCTACGTCAGCCTGAAGTTTTTGCAAGAGCACTGCAGCTGAGACATAGGCTGGTTGAGAACGAGGACAGGTTCTGGATGGCGTCGAATTCGTTATGGCCAATGCGCCGATAGCGGTCGGCCGCGATTTCGAATAGAGCGAAGCTCGTGCGCACGCGGATTGAGCACCCGCGGGTAGACTGGTACCATTCACTAGGGTGGGGTTTGCGGTGATATCCAGTATTAATCCGTTAGCTATCGTGGCCATCGCGTTGGCCCTATGGTGTTGCGGCTGCAGCGGTCGCTTGCCGCAGGGCGCGCTGGTCCCGGTTGCTCAGGCCGATACGGCCGGCGGTTCAGTTGTGCCGGTGCTCGTTGCAACGACGCGGAAACGCGCAACCGGCGATACCGGTGACATGTTCGACAGCGGCCGCGCCGATCAGCTGTCGTATGCCTCGATCACCGTTTCGATTCCGCCCGATGGCGCGCGAAAGATTGGCGAGATCCAGTGGCCCACCGCGATGCCGGGCGATCCTCGGCAAAACTTTGTGACCGTTTCGGCGAATTATCTCGATCAGAAGTCTTTCGTCGCTTCATTGTCCAGCGCCGTCAAACAACGTGGTCGCGGCAAGGTGCTTGTCTTCGTCCATGGCTTCAATAACCGGTTCGATGAGGCGGTCTACCGATATGCCCAGATCGTCCATGATTCCAAAGCGCCCGCAATTCCGGTCTTGTTCTCCTGGCCATCGCTTGGCACCCTGACACTGCGCGCATATCAAGGTGATCTCGAGACCGCAAAAGGTTCTCGCGAAGCTGTCGTGCAATTGCTCAATACGATTGCCGCCAATCCAAACGTCAAAGAGGTTAACGTCCTCTGTCATTCGATGGGATGTTCACTCAGCCTTGAAGCGCTGTGGTCCATGGCGAGCCGCACTGGCAAAATCGGCGATAAGATCAAAAACGTGCTGCTCGTAGCGCCGGACGTGGATATCAATGTCTTTCGCACACAAATGCAACAAATGCCGGGACCTCGGCCGCGCATGGCACTTTTCCTGTCGCAGGACGACCAGGCTCTGAAACTGTCCAAGTCAATTTCGGGCGGCATAACGCGAGTTGGCGACGTCAACCCGGATCAGGAACCGTACCGAAGCGATTTCCAGCGGGAAGGCATCGAGGTGTTCGATCTGACAAGCCTGCGCGGGAATGCGCATTCGCGCGCGTTCGAGGATGTCACTTCAGTGATGGGCATGATTGAACAGCGGCTTGCCGCGGGCCAGCACATGACGGAGGAGAGGTCGACATTGGTCGATGCCGGCCAGTGATTTTGCCAGGCTACTAACGATCTAACCGATCGTTAGAGGCGCGACAATCGCTGCGAGACCTGCACCTATCGCAATAATCTGCTACTCGGCTTGTTGCATCGCCACCTGCGCCGGACGGCGCGTTCGTCAGGTCGCCATGGTGGACTGGGTTTCTTCCGGGTAATGGCTGTCCGACCCCACGCGGAAGTGCCGCCGGCGAGGGAATTGCCGCAAATTAGGTCAGGCTTACGGATGAGTCTCCTGCGTGCGAGTGCAAACGTCAAGTCAGCTCGATCGGTCGATTCAACTGTGACGTTTCGGCAACGGCCTCGGTAAATTTTATCGGCTTTTGCAGGTCGCCGCCTTTCGACAACAGGACGCCATAGACTGCTCTCAACTTCGTCTTGAGCAAAAGCGTCAGCCCGCGTTCGACTGATCGATTTTCGCGCAAGGGGGCTATGATGAGACAGGACCACTGCGCCATCTCAGCAAAGTCGCGGGCGAAGCGAAAGTCCTCTCTGCGCGCAGCCGTTACGTTCGCTGCAGTTGCTTTCGTCGCAACGACGCTAACGCCAAATAATTCCTTCGCCGACGAAGGCGGCGTGAGCTTCTGGCTGCCCGGAATATATGGGAGTTTGGCCGCCGCTCCTCAGCAGCCCGGATGGTCGTTTGCGGCGATCAATTATTACACAAATGTCAGCGCCTCAGGCGCCGCGGCGGCATCACGTGAGATCACAGTCGGGAGGTTTAATCCAACCGATATGATTTTTGCATTTCTATACTGAGTTCTAGGTTTTGTAGGAATTGTGTCACTACTCCCCGCAAGTCCTCATAAATTTTATATCGACGATCAAAAATATCGAGTGCGACTCGTTGTTGTGCGGTACGCCATTGGAAGTAAGAGATAACCACGCCGACTATCAGAATTGCCGTTCCAATTGCGTACATGGCGCTCAGATACCCATCCAGTCCAGAGCTCGACCCACTAGCCCCTTACGCGGCGCTTTTCCATATTGCCGATCAATTACAGGTCGGCATAGCTTTTCGACTCGCTCCCGAAACTCAATCAGCTTCTTCCCAACCTTATCTTTGTCCTTTTCAAATTCTCCACGTTCCCAAATATCACGCTGAAATTCCACGACCGTATCTCGCCCCAATTCTTGCCACAGCAACATTTGCGCTGAAACCTCGATCTCACGACGTGCACGATGCATGAGCAAAAACATTTCTTCTGCCTGCGCACCGAACATAGCCGTGCAACGCGGTTGCATTTTCCAAGCCCGTTCAAAAAACTCTTTGTTAAAATCTATCCTCTTTAGTATTGCGTAATAAGGGCCGCGTCGGTTCCATTCCGCGTCAGATTCCCCGTCTTTCTTTTTCATATCCTTATATTCGTAATCGAATGACGTTGGGCTTCGAATACCATCGAACACAAATTTCGATTCGTATGCCAAAGCCAATGTGTGGAACGCGATCTCGATTTTTCTTTCTTCCAGCTTCTCTCGCTTCCAACGATCAAACGTTCGGAAACCTCCCATTGCGATGCCGAGCGTGATCACGAAGCCGATTATCGTGAACAGCTGTGTCCAACCAAAAGCCCAAGGGGTGCTCATTTAATACGCCCCTACCTCCTGACCCCAGAAGGCTGCAATCTATGAATTCAACCTTGTTCTGAAGTCTCACGCAACAGTTCGTGTAAAACGACCTGCTCGCCGACGGAGTTGGAACTTTTTCTTCGCGCGCGCGGAGTGTTGGCCAGTTTTTTCGGAGCGCGCTGATTTCGCCCACCACGACGTTGCCAAGGGCACGCACGTAAGCGGTGCCAAGAATTTTCAACAAGACGGGCATGACAGAGCGTGGCGAAAGACTCTACTGCCGACTCTCGCTCTCCGATTTTGGATTTTTTTTATCCCGGCGCGCGGCGCCGCGCGCCGTCGGCGATCGAGGCCGATTTCTCTTTTTAGGAAATTCGCTGCACCGGCCGACCAGCTGGCGGTCGCGGCCAACGCTCCGGCCGCCGCCGGCTATGGGGTCGAATCGGCCGATCGCCGGCGCGCCACTGCGCGCAGACCTCTAGCGCCGACTCTCGCTCTCAAATTTCGGAATTGTTTATCCCTTCGTGCAGCACCGCCGCACCCGCGCTGGACTTAAGCAAAGACAGGAAACAAGGCGACTGCTAACCAATCGCCATTGCTTAGGCATTGTCGAGTCCCATTCCAAAAGAACGTCTACGCGTCAGCAATTGGATTGTGCAAAGACTCTATCATTATGCCGTCAACGCAACCGTCAAACTCTGACTTCTGGCGGTCTTTCAACATGTAGTTGATCTAACCCGCGTCTGCACCATCGCGGACAAGAATTCGGTCATAACCCAACTCGACCTTCGCCCAACAGTCGCGGATTAGGTTTTCAAGGGCAACGGCGTCTAAGTGCGCGGGCAGTTCAATTGCGCAATGAATATGCCACCGACCGGACGTGCCACGCTCCCATGAACGTAAGGCGCTGGCGCGGACCTCACCTTTTTCAAGTACGGGTAATACACGAAGGCTTTTGATCGCGGCATCGCCGCCGATTTTTTGGCGTGATAGGATCTGGCCGCCCGCGAACCCGAAATGTGTCCCATGCCTGATGTCACTTATGAGATTGTCCAGCACGACGGCGGGTGGGCCTATAAGGTCAACGGCGTATTTTCGGAAGCCTTCCCGACCCATGTCGAGGCGCTCGCTGCCGCGCAGGCGGCCGCCGAGGAGCAGGAAATGCCCGGTCATACGGAAACGATCGAATACGAGGATGACAAGGGCAAGTGGCACACGGAAACCGCCGGCGGCCGAGACCGCCCGCACACCATCGTCAAGGACGAGGATGATTGACCAATTTTACTCCGGCGTGCGGTCTGAACGCACACAGTGCTGAGCCGAAGCGGTCCGAATTTCGCAGTCGTCTTAGCTCAGATTTGGATGGTGTTGATCGTTCGGTTTTCGATCTCCTCGCGCACATGTGCGTACAGGCGAGGATTGCGGGCGGAGAGGATTTGCAGGGCGGCCAGGATGGCGTTCGAAGGTTCCAGAACAGTCATAACAGGCACGTTGCTCGGCACTCGCAAAGACGACCAAACATCGTCGGGAAACTCCTTGACGCTGGCGGGCACCGTGATGACTGGAACAGTCGACATTGCCGAAAGTGATGGACCTGCACCATTTGACCGTCCGACGTATGCGATGACCACTGAGTCCGGCACCTCCTGCACTATCCGATGAAGAATGCTTGCCGCGGTCATCGGCTCTTTGTGCAAAGAGCAGGTCACTACGGTCATCAAGCTCTTCAGGTCACCAAGCGCCTCCGAAAACGCATCAGTCTTGTCCTTTTCCGATCCCCTCCAGAGGACGATCCGCTGACGCGGCAACTGGAAACGGTTCGTCATCTCCGTGACAAGCCGGTACTTCGCGGCTACATCGTCGAGCGATCCACCGTCCCGATAGACTTGTTTGTCAATGTAGGACCCACTCTCGACGACCCGCCAAGAATCGTTGTCGATGACATCCGCAAGCAGCAGGTGCCCTTTGGAATCAAAGCCAAACTCGACCTTCAAGTCGACGAGGGTTCCACCTTCGAGTTGCCATGCCTTCTCGAGCACCAAGAACGCGCGGCGTGCGGTATGCCGCATCTTGGGGAAGATTTTCCATTCCTCGTCGTAGCCAAAAACCTCCGACTCCGAAAGGACGAGAAACGGCTCCTGTCCATGCATCGGCTTCGCCGGATTGAAGAGTTGAATCTGCGAAGCCTCCTTCTGGTAAATTAGCAGCGGATCGTCACAGATGAGTGACTTCCCTTTCCAGTTTTTGTCCTTGGTCTTGAGGAAGAATTCAACAATCAGTTGCGGGAATAGCTGTCCTTTCGACAAGTGCGGGTTACGGATGAGGTAGGAGCCATGTGCTTCGCGCCGTACTACCACCTCGTAGGGAAGCATCAAGCACTTTGGTGCGATGAAGGAATTCGTGCTGTCTTGCTTCTCGAAGGCGATAGGTAGACCGCATGCCTTCAGTAAGCGGAAAACATTGCATGTGGTCCTGTTTGCAAGCTTTCCCTTGTCAGAGATGATGTCATGCTTTGCACCATCCCCCGCGGTGATATCGTCCTTGGATATGACGGTCACCAAATCGGAATCACCGGTGACCTGATAGATCTTCTTGGTCTTGCCCTCGGTGACGAGAGCACCAAGAGCATCCCTCGTGCTAGGGTGTCGTTCCGTTTCTGCGTGCACGGCTTCTTCCAGACTGTGTTTCAAATCGACCCTGAACAATAATCCTCAAACGCCCTTCATCCACAGCAAAAAGAGCCAATAAGGAGCTTTAAACACAGATTTCACCCCTCGATGGACCCGCTGCCAAGCACCCTATTCAGGTGCCACGCAATGGTGGCATGGCCCATAACCGATACGTTTCTTGAGAGGTCGCGGGACAAGTAAATGCCAGAAGACCGTGTAGACCGGAGGCTGGCCGCGATTATGGCTGGCGATATTACGGGCTTATAACCGGCTGATGGGGTTCCGACGAGGAGCTGCGCCGACTGTCGTGGCGGGCGCGACGACCACTGGGGAAAGCGACGGACTTACGGATCTCACTGAAAGAGCATCTAATTTCTAACGGAGCTGGCAAATATTCACGCGGGCACTCCCGATGGCCCCGTACAGATCAACTCCGTCCGAATGGGTGCCTGCCGACGGCAGACGGCATCTGTGCGACGTACAAGCGGATTTCGGTGGCTGGTGGCGGAAGCGCAATTGGCGCGTTTTTCCTAGCGCGCCAACGGCCGTGGAACCGCGACATTAAATCGTGCTTAGAGGCCCACTTCGCGGTTGGCTATGTCGGGACCTAAGCTTAGGCTGCGCAAATCACCGGCAGCGACCTCTTGGGCGTCGGTGGCTGAGAGACGGCTTGTGCTTGCGCCCTAGGAGCCAGAGCAGGAGCCATGGATTATTATCGTTTCATGTATCCGCTTTCCGAACTGGACCAAGCCGCCTTGCGTCTTGGCGAGTCACGTGCGCAGGTCGAGGCAGAGGAAGAGCGTGTCGCCTTGGCCAAGCGCAGGGGCGAGGATACTGGAGCATTGGAAAAGCGGCTCGGCCGTTTGAAAGAAAGCCTGCGGCTCCATCAAGAGCATTACGACACGCTTTTGTCAGAACCGCGGCGGTAGTTCGGATCGTTGCCACCTCTTTGCAGGCTTCTCCCCCCGCCACGGCTGAACGCCATGCGCGGAACGTGGAATTGACTTGCCGACCCTAATTTTGGCTGCCAACAACCCGAAAGGAGCAATGGACGGAGCGGAGCTGCGCCTATGTTGCAACAGCTTGAGCTTCAAATTCGAGACGCTTACCAGCACGCCGAGAGCTGCGCAGAGCGAGCGAAGAAAGCCAAAGACCCGCGGGAACAGGAGGTTTGGTTCAGGCTGGAACGACGGTATCTCGTGCTCGCGCGAAGCCTTGAACTCGGTCGCCGCGACCTTCGGGCAATTCAAGGCGTATTGCACTAAACCGCTATGGGGGTAGTGAAACGCCGAGTACTGGAGCAATTCGACACAGTCTGACAGTCGATGAGATTAGGCCTGCCAATCCTCCATCTTCTCCGCTCGGCTTACTGTCACGTTTAGGTCTGTCACCAATCCGTTCGAAAGAGAATAGACCCACCCGTGGACATATAGCTCTTGGCCACGTGCCCAAGCCTCGTGCACGAAGACGTCAGATGCGACATTTTTTACCTGTCGCATGACGTTGAGTTCGCACAGACGGTTCAATTGGTCACTCCGATCAGAGATCGCATCAAGCTCGGACCGATGCTCGTGATAGATTTCGCGGATCGGATGTAGCCAATGATCCACGAGCCCACGTCGCTTGCCGTCTACGGCCGCGCTCACTCCGCTACAGCCGTAGTGTCCTACCACAATGATGTGCTGCACTTTCAGTACATCGACTGCGAATTGCAGGACGGAGAGGTAGTTGACATCCTGCGGAGAAGCCAAGTTGGCGACGTTTCGGTGCACGAACAGTTCGCCAGGATCAAGGCCCACAATCTCATTGGCCGGCACTCGGCTATCCGAGCAGCCAATCCACAGATACTCTGGCGCTTGTTGCCGTTCGAGCCGCTTGAAGAAGCCAGCGTCGTTTGAGGACATCCGCTCGGCCCAGGCGCGATTGTTTGCCTTGAGATGATCCAGCATCGGAGGGCCTTTGCGCTCCGTTAGTTGGTAGTGGGGATGTGGCTCAGTAGAGCCATTTTAGATATGTCGCAAAAGATAACCTCTGCGACGTAATGGGTCTCACGGTGCTTCGCAAAATCCTCTTGTCGCTGCCGACGACGTTGCTGCTCGGTCGTTTTCGGAGGTGATCTCAACTGGTCGACGCAACACTTTATCTTAAACGAAAAAGATGGAGTGTGTGGTGATCGGTCAAGGATATCGTCGAGGTTTTACTGCGGCGGAG
>Ga0193751_1002930_pt1 | contig 10191 bp, 9 predicted proteins | sample L1c2metaG_FD_143050 | JGI IMG/M metagenome (GOLD analysis project Ga0193751, IMG submission 143050) | Soil microbial communities from a riparian zone of the East river system, Colorado, United States - L1c2 | ecosystem: Environmental > Terrestrial > Soil > Riparian zone | place: USA: East River...
ATAGTTCGAGCAGATGCAGCTCGGTTTCAGAATGGTTGACATCAAGTTCTTCGACCGAGCGAAGTCTTTCGATCCAAGCATCGCGCTTTGCACGATCAATCAGAACCCGCAATAGCTTCTCGGCTACTGAATTAACAACCTCGTCATTTTGAGATGCTTTCATTCCTCGTAACACGCAAACCGGTGATGGAGTCGTAGATAATATGCCGACAATTTCGACGGTTATCCAGCTAATGCGTTCAGAATCGCACTGCGCGAGACGGTTTTGTTAAGAGAGCTGTCAACGTTGCTTCGGAAAAAGAGAGACGACTTCAACGTTTAGCGCCCGAGCCAGAAACAGTAGCTCCGAATCGGTGACGAGACGAACGCCTGTTTCGATTCGGGCGATAATGTCGCGTCCAATGTCCCATCCGATCCGCTGACACTTTGCTGCCAACTGTGGCTGCGAAAGGGCTTGCTTCGACCGAATCTGGCGGACTTGGCGTCCCACAATATTTCCCCGAGGTCGAATATGGCGCGCCATTTGGCGCGTGAGATTACCGACTTCTCGCTATTGCGATGGTGTGGTATACCACATGCTCCACGATGGTGTTTATGGGCGTACGCAATGTTTCGCCAGCCCGTCAGTTCGCGACAAAAGGAGTCAATCGGGAAATCGTTGAAAAGGGATGCATCGACTCCGACAGGGAAGCTCGATTTGGCCGGCGCAATCCTCGTCAGGCGCATAGCGCGCGCTCAACGATGAGAAAATACATTACTGCCACAGTTGTCGTGGAGAAACTTATTGAGGAGAATCGCTCTTTGTTCACTTTGTTCATTCAGGGTGACAAACTTGCGCTCTTAATAAGGCAGCTTTCGGCTTGTGATCGCGAGACAGCGATACTCGAACGCGAGGTAAGTCACCTTGAGGGAGCGAACCAAAGGCTTCGACTCCAGATTCAGCAGCGCGACCTTGAGATATACCGCCTACGAGCCCTTGCGCAATTGGTTCAGTAATCTGGCGAGGCTCGACCGAACTCAAGAAGTTTAGCCAAGGATCGTCTATGGGTTCTCGTATAATCGGAATAGACCTAGGCACCTCGTCAAGCCTGGTCGCGGTCATTGATGGCGGTGAACCGAGGCTGATCGCCGATCAGCAAGGGCGGACGGTCATGCCTTCGCTCGTGGTCATAAAAGAGGATCGCTCAATAAAGGTCGGCCACGATGCGGAGAGCGAAGCACGAAAATACTCCGACAAAAACCTCCTCATCGCTTCCTTAAAGCGGTCCATGGGGAAGAATAAGGAGTATGGATGGCACGATTCGAGGATGCCAGTGCAGGTGCTCGCAGCCATTATCTTGGCGGAACTAAAGATCCGCGCGGAACTATATCTGGGAAAACAGGTAGAAAAGGCGGTCATCGCCGTACCCGCGCATTTCAGCTTTTCACAACGCCAGTTTACTAAAGAAGCTGCCTTGATCGCTGGATTAGAGCCGGTTCGGATCGTGAACGAGGCCACAGCATCGATGTGTGTTCTTCGTGACCGACTCGAAGGCAAGGTAGTCACTGCGGATCTCGGTGGCGGAACCTTTGACGTTTCCGCTATCGATTTCTTCGAGGGAGTGCTTGAAGTCGTTGCAACGACTGGAGATGAGAGCCTTGGAGGAGACGATTTTACGGCAGAAGTTTCCAAACTGATTCTCGCCAACATGGAGTCTCAATTTGACCCTCAATTTGTACGATCAGATCCGATCACTTCTCAACGACTCATGGACGCGGCAGAAGATGCAAAAAAGCAGCTTTCATCTGTCGAGACCGTTGAAGTGAAAATCCCTTTCGTGCGGACGCGAAACGGAAGTTATCAGACTTTAGCCTGCACAATCACCCGTAATCAATTTGAAACTGCTTGCCACCCGCTTTTTGAACGAATCATGGAGCTCGTTGATCAAGTCTGCTCAGACTCGCGCTTTTGGCAGCCACCCGTCACTGCACGGTCGGACTCCTTGCGAGCGACGAGCCAACCGAAAAAGTGCAATTGGCTCAAGCGAATGTTTTCCCGAGAGAAGTCTTCCCCGCGGAATCTCGCAGCTCGTCCATTTGGACCCGTTCTTTGGCTAATCGGAAACGCAAGTCGTGTCCCAGAAATCCGGAGGCGGCTCCAATACAAATACCGCACGTGGCATCCGCCTGGAGTGCTCGATCTAAAGGAGCCAGTTGCTTTAGGCGCTGCTAAGATTGCGGGGATCTTGGAGGGAACCGTTAGGGATACCTTATTGCTTGATGTCACTCCCAACACGTTAGGAATCGAAACCAATGGCGGCATTGCGTCGCCTATAATTCCGAGGAATACAACGATACCCGCTTCAAACTCACATGTGTTCACGACCGTTCACGACAATCAAACGTCAATCTCTGTTAGGATTCTTGAGGGCGAGAGGCCACTCAGCAAAGACAACAGAGTCCTTGGAACGCTCCAGATAGATAATCTTGCCATAGCCCGGGCGGGAATCCCGAAAATCGAAGTTTGCTTTGATGTCGATGCGAACGGCCTGCTTCATGTCAGGGCGACAGACGGTGCGACGAAAAAGATCACCGAACTTCGGTGCAGCGAGTTGGTCTTGCCGGAAAAGCGGCTAAATGAATATCACTCGCTGGTCCAAAAGTGGATCCGTCAGCGCAGGGCTCATTATGCGTCACCCGAACAGGCGAGGGATTCTCTAATAATAAAGCCAGTCCTGAGCGTCCTTTTAGGGTGCAACGAAAGCGGCTGTAGCGAGATGTTCACGGCGTTCCTTTTGGAACACCTCGGTGGTCGTTATGCAATTAAAATTGTGGAGATTTGCACTGCGGAGGAACTAGTAGCAGCCGCGGAGCAGCAATCATACGATCTCGCAATCCTCGTGTTGAACAATCTTCTTCTGAGTGGAAACCACTGGCCGCGCCGAATGGATGGTGTAATTGCAGCGGTCGGCAAAGCAAAGACCCTCTGCAAAAAACCTATCGTAGCTGCCAGCGGATACGGATTTGAGGAACACATTGTTGCTGTGCGGCAGGCTGGTGTGAATGCCTTTCTCCCCCTTCCTTTTAGTAGGGAGGACTTCGAAAAAGCATTGGACGAGTCCCTGCTTCTCAATGAGCAAGATTCAGAAGAACGTCATTAATGGGAGGCGCTGACTGGCTTCTACTCAACAGCGAAACGACCGGCGGTACTACGTTGCCCGTTTCCGTTGTGGAAGTCCCGACGCGGGGTTGTGGAGCTAACTTCCCGGCTTACCTGCAGATCACTCGCCGCCACCCTTCTCAGCTTTTTATAAAAAAATTCGCCGTTGCCTGTCCGCAATTTGGGGAAACGATTTTTCACTCTCCACTCGGCAAACCCTTAACCCTCTCGCGCAATCGGCCCCGCCGGTGACAGTCGGCGACCCTCCGCGCGGCGATCGAATCGGGTTGACGGCGCTATATTGTTAACCCTCCCCTCTTTTTAACCCTCCCCTCCCTCGCACCATTGATCGCGCGCCTCTCATCGGTGATAACACTCTCAGCTTCATCCTAGCTTGATTGTCGGAGGTTATCAGTAAAGCGTTGAAGATGAGGATGGTCTGAAACACTTCGAAATCACTTCACCGAAGCCGGTCTGATGATGTCGATCTTTTACGGTGATTCGAGGATCGCCGATGCCATGGCACGATTAACCGTGCTGCGCCATTTGGCGCAGCAGCCGCAACGATGAGAATCGGGTCGCCGCGGGCGCGCTGGCGCGATGGCGCGGCTCGTTCTGTAACAGCGTCAACGCAACATTTGAGGACATCTTCATGGCAACCGCGCACACCAGGCAAGGAACCCGACCAAGAAGATGACCCCCGCCACATTTGAGCGGGCAAAAGTGGACATCTACGAGGGAAATTATGCGAGTATGCGCGGTTAACTCGCATAACCGCATCAGTGGTAGCGGGCGTAGCCTCTGGAAACCGAAAGCGGTGAGGACAAGAGCGAAAATGAGCCAGCCATTGAGTGCGACGGCGATCATGGGTAAAAGACTTTCAGGAACGTCACGATAATCATGGTGGCCAAGATAATGGCTATTCCAAAGAGGATGAGGCAGCCGAAGTCATCTCTCATTGCGCTCCCTGTCTCCTTTGTTTGGAAGGACTGCTTGGGTTTGGATTGGGAAACCCTGATTGCGTTGGGCTTTCGTTCACACTTCGGGGACAGGCCACGCTTCAGCAGCAACCGGCACCGCGGCGAGGAAAAAATAAATTTGGCGCGGGTCTGCTGGCATGGGTATGATCGACTCGTGGAGCCGTCGCAAGCCAAGAAACACGAGCCGACTCCGTTTCAACGGTTCGACACGCTAGCGCGGCAGATCATCAAGGTACCAAAAGCGGTTGTCGATCGTCGGGCGGCGAAGGCTAAGATTCAACGCGAGCGCAAGAGGCGTGCTGGCAAATGAGGCTATAACGTAATGGACCGGGTGACCATCGATCTCGAAAATTGCTACGGGATCAAAAAGCTCAAAAAGCAATTCGATTTCACCAAGGAAACGGTCTATGCCATCTACGCTCCAAATGGGGCAATGAAGTCCTCACTGGCGCAGACGTTTCACGACATGGCCAGTGGAGTCATATCCACGGATCGCATATTCCCAAATCGTGCCTCCAGCAGGAAGATTACCGACGAAAGCGACGCCGAATTAGCCAAGGAAAGGATCTTTGTCGTTCGTCCTTACGATGAGGAGCTTGGCCATACAGAAAAAACCTCAACCCTGCTCGTGAACGCCAAGCTACGAAAGGAGTATGAGCAACTTCACGTCGGAATTGAAAATTCAAAGGAGCTGCTACTGAATGCCCTTAAGGAGCAATCGCATTCAAAGAAAGATCTCGAAAAAGAGATATCCTCCGCATTTACGAGCAGTGACAAGGAGTTCTACACTGCCCTAATTCGTATCAAGAAGGAACTGCAGGAACAGAAGGATACGCCTTTCGCCGACGTTAAGTACGACACAATCTTCGACGAAAAGGTATTAAAGGCGCTCGGTACAAAGGATGTTAAAACGGCGATTGAGGGCTACGTTCAGCGTTATAACGAGCTTCTCGCTGCTTCCACGTATTTTAAGAAGGGAACATTCGACTACTACAACGCGGGGCAAATTGCTAAGAGCTTGGCCGATAACGGATTTTTTGCTGCGAAACACACAGTGAATCTTAATGCCGGTGAGCGGCTTGAAATTAAAACGCAAAAAGAACTCGAAGATGTAATTGCTAGGGAGAAGGAAGCAATCATTAAGGATAAGGAGCTAAGGAAAAAGTTCGATGAGATTGAGTCCCTTCTTAAAAAGAATGCGACTCTCCGCGACTTTCAAAACTATTTATTAGATCACGAGCCATTTCTCTCGCAACTGGCGAACATCAACAAATTCAAGGAAGATATCTGGAAATCGTACCTTAAGGCCCGATTTGATCTCTACTCGGACTTGATGGATAAATTCGAAGCCGCCCACGCGAGAAAGGAGCAGATTGAGGCCGAGGCCGCCAAAGAGCGGACCCAATGGGAGGAAGTAATCCAGATTTTCAACGACCGCTTTTTCGTTCCGTTCAGGCTGAACGCTAAGAATAAAACCGCCGTGATGCTTGGGGATGCGCCCATGATTGATCTGGGGTTCACGTATCACGATGGCGCGGACAATGTGTCGATAGATAGGGCCGTGCTGTTAAAGGTGCTAAGCACCGGCGAAAAAAAGGCGCTCTATGTCCTGAACATCATTTTTGAAGTCGAAGCTAGAAAGAAGGCGAACCAAAAAACCCTCATGGTTATTGATGATCTGGCGGACTCTTTCGATTACCAGAACAAGTATGCCATCGTTCAATATTTAAAGGACATCAGCCAGAGTGGGCTTTTCAAGCAGATCATCATGACTCATAACTTCGATTTCTTCCGGATTCTCAACAGCAGGTTTGTGAACTATGCACACTGCTTGATGGTTTCGAAAGACAGTGCCAGCATTTCCCTTGAGAAGGCAACCGGTATCAAGAATGTCTTTGTCAATGATTGGAAAATCAATTTCTTTACCGACGCTAAAAAGAAGATCGCGTCCATCCCGTTTATTCGCAATCTCGTGGAGTACGTAAAGGGTGAAACTGATCCGAACTTTAGAAAACTCACCTCGCTGCTGCATTGGAGGGCTGACTCGGCAGCGATAACGGAAGGTGACCTAAACGCGATCTACAAAGCAGTGTTCGGCACAGCGGGTACCTCACCAAATGGTGTGAGGCCCGTGATCGACATCATCCACGAACAGGCTCGGTCATGCGTCACGGCCGGTGCGGGCATCAACTTCGAAAACAAGATTGTTCTTGCGATTGCCATACGAATTGGGGCTGAGCAGTTCATGGCCAAAAAAATTAATGACGCCAATTTTGTGGCTAGTATCAAGTCCCACCAAACACAGGCGCTATTGACAAAATTCAGGGAACTGTTTGCTGGCGACACTAAGGCTATAGAAACCTTAGATCGTGTCATGCTGATGACCCCAGAAAACATCCATTTGAACTCTTTCATGTACGAACCAATCGTCGATATGTCCGATGAACACTTGCGGAAGCTGTATAAGGAAGTAGTCGCTTTGAACTGATACCGCCCCAAATCGGGGTCGAAGCGCCACCGGGCGCACGTCTTGCTTTCGCATTGGCGGAATGGCCACACCGTTGCGACTGCCAAAAGACCTTGAGCAGTGGGTCACACAGACGTTTTGGAAGGTGAAACCCTGATTGCGATGGGCTTTCGTTCACACTCTGGGGACAGGCCACGCGGTCGAGCGCGCGCTTTCGTCTCATCCAGCGCCTACTCATCGGTTCAACGAGGACGCCACGATTAGACCCAAAATCGCAAAGGGCAGCAGAACCAATATAAAAATCCACCATTCTTCTCTATTCATGGTTGGACCGTTACTGGCAACGCGCGTTCCGCGGCCATCCGTTTAAGAGCTTCCTGGCGGGAGGCAATCAGTTGTTGCACTTCTTCAGGGCCAAAGATGAATTGATTGTTCTGCGTGTTGCCAGTCGAGATGGCGACCTTTGAGCCGGGCGTCTTAAACTTGCCTGGCATGTGAGCGCGCAGCATCTCGATACGGAGACGGTTATCGACCTTCCGAATGTGGCCGACCTGAATGCCTTGCCAGAACACGGGTTCAACCTCACCCTCAATCGCGCTCTGCATCGTGACATCATGCAAGAGTTCAATCGCGTGCTCCTCGGCGGCGAGACATTGCTGGTCAAACTCTGGATCAACTTTGCGATGATGCCATGATGTCTGCCTCGATATTTTGGCCGCGCGACACGCATAGATGTCGCTCCTCGAAAGGGACAGGACAGCCAAATACCGTGGTCGCCATTGCAGAGCGTAGCGGGCAGCTTTCGGGTTCTGGCTCACTTTCAGTTGTTCAAGGTAGGGCGTCGTTAAACACCAGTGCGCTTCAACCTCGATGCCGAACTTCTCGGCCAGTTTGCCCGCTTGATGCTCGGCTGCGATTAACGCCCGCGGGCCTCCCTCGATTATCTCACGACTGAACTTGGTCAGTGTCCCAAGTTGTGAGAGCGTTGGCGGTGGAACAGGCTCAATATCAAACTCTGCCGGGCCGTTGTCTTTTCGATGACGCACTCCTGGTCGAGCTGTGCGCTGCTTTGTTGGTTCACTCATTGGTTCTGGATTAACGAAGAGACGTGGCGGTTGTGGTTCGTTATAAGGACAGGCCGCGCTTTAGACTGAGGAAGAAGCATATTCTCACAAAGCGCCCGAAACTCGGTCCCCGTCCACACAACATCGGCTTTGTCGCAGTGCCCGATGAAAACACAATTGATGGCGAGCGCTGCCGGAGAATTTAGCGTTAGCGTGTTCACAGGTAGCAACCCGCTGTCACCACTTTGCCGCGCCTTCTCGCCGTTTGTCCCGCGTTTCCAGGTATCGAAACCGCTCATTAGCGGCCTCGTAGCGAGTCTTTAATCGCCGCACAAATGATGGCGGACGGCGTATTTCAAAAATTCGTAGAAAGCCACCGGCCACCCCAGTGGCCACCAAGCGCGTATCGCTACGCTTACTCAGTTTGCGCGCCAACCGCGGCTCGCGCGTTTGAATCCACCAAATGCCGCTTGCAACGGGCCATTCGGAAATTGACTCCGCGCTCACTTTCCCCTTCCCTTCCGTGTTGGCGTAGCGTGAACCTTCGCGAACTCACCCGCTACGACACGTCGCTCGAACCTTGCGATCTCTGCGCGGGTCGTGTAGACGCGACCGCAGATGTTGTGCGTTACGATCCAGCCACGTTTTCGCCAGCGCCAGCCAGTGGCCGGTGTTATGCCCAACGACTCGAGAAATCGATCAAAAAGAACAATCGGGCTCGCGGGGTCACCCGAGATTTCATGCGGACTTTTGTCGATATTTCCCACTGCATGGCGCCCTATTTTCTTTTTTTTTTAGACAGTCAATACTTTTGTTTTAATTTTTCGCGGCCTTTCAACGAACGACAACCGCGCCCTGCGCTGAGGCTCCGAAGGTCGGATAAAAATACCGACCGCACGCGCGGCTACCGAGCTCGCCAAACTCCTTCGAATGGGACCTCGCAAGCGTGATTCGGACTTGAAGCGTTCTCGACAGCTGACAGATGTGAGATTTGGAAAGGAGAGCAGGCTCGGCGCGGCTCGCTCTAGTTCAGCCCGGCAACTTGCCGAGAATTTCCGGTTGGAATCTTTACGATCGAAGGACTGAACACGAGTCGTTCAGCCATTCGCTGCTTATGCTCGGGAAGAAGGTGACCGTAAACCTTGCCAACTAGCATTCCACCGTCTTGGTGGCCAAGCCACTCCGCTATGGTTTTGAAGTCGATACCCGACATCACAGCCATGCTCGCAAAGTAATGGCGTAGGTCGTGAAATCCGACCCAGTTCAGTTTCGCGTTTTCACGAGCGATCAAGAACGACTCCCTGAATGTCTTTGTCGGCCTGTCTATTTTACCTCGCTGTGGACTCGGGAACAGCCACTCGCTATCCGGAACGCGTCGCGCAACCATGTCCTTCAAGTGCGCCTCTAACTGCGAGTTGAAGTCAACGTGCCGGGCTTTGCTGTTCTTGGAGTTGCCGTCGGCTCCGACTCTGAGAAATTTCCGCTCAAAGTTTACGTCTTCCCACTTAAGTGCCAGAGCCTCATCACGTCGAGCGCCGCTATACGCCAACAGTTTCAGGTAATCGAGAAGCTGCTGACTGTTCTTACGACACTCACAGGTGTTCTTGCAGAGCTCTTCGAACTTTGCCGGCGACAGCGGCGGCCGGACAGGAGTGTTAGCTTTTCGGGGGCGGATTCCTTCTGTCGGCAGGTTGGCAATGAGTCCGTCGTCCTTCGCCTCATTCAGAACATTGCGCAGCACGATCACATCAATATTTACCGTTCGCGGCTTCACGCCGGCTTCGAGCCTGGCTTTTATGAATCCCGTGACCATCGGCTTCGTAATCTTGTCGAGCCGAACGTTCCCGATCGCCGCCTTCCAGTGGACTAGCGAATGATCTTCGCGTGCTATGGTCCGCGGCTTCTTTTCGCCGACTTGCTTTTGAAAGTTGATGTAGCCGATGGCGTAATCTCGAAAAACGCGACGTTCCTTCGGTTTTTTAGGCAACCCCTCTGACGACTCCTTTTTTTCCCGGATCTTCGCCATTTCGGCTTTGGCCGCGTCCAGAGTTGTGGCCTCCAACGGAATCCGTCGCGCGGAGTTTTCGCCCGCCACACGAGTCTGCATGTACAGCTTCTCCCCGCGCCGCCAGAGTCCGCGCACTTTCCGATTGCGCGAGTCTTTGACGATGGTAAAGCGATAGCGATGTTTTACGGGATCTTTGGCTTGGACGACCGGAACCGCGCTTTGAGATTTACTTGCGGTTTCATTTCCTTGCATAAGGTCAAAGTAGAACAAAAAGTAGCACAACAGCAAGAAGAATCAGTGGAACAGGCCGATTTACCTAAGTAGCCGGCGTGGCGGAATGGCAGACGCGCTGGACTCAAAATCCAGTGATCGCAAGATCGTGTGGGTTCAAGTCCCTCCGCCGGCAAATTTCCGCCTTTCGGATCAGATTTTACAAAAGCCCGCCACGGTCGTATCCTCGGAATATGCTTACCCTCATACGCGTAGTCATCGTCGTGTTTGTTTCATTCTGCTTAATGTTGAAAGCCCACGCC
>Ga0193751_1002931_pt1 | contig 10190 bp, 8 predicted proteins | sample L1c2metaG_FD_143050 | JGI IMG/M metagenome (GOLD analysis project Ga0193751, IMG submission 143050) | Soil microbial communities from a riparian zone of the East river system, Colorado, United States - L1c2 | ecosystem: Environmental > Terrestrial > Soil > Riparian zone | place: USA: East River...
AATGATATCCCGAGCACCGATCGAACCGATCCCAGTATTCTGCCAATTAAACTTCTGGTGCCTTGTGCCACAGTTTGCACAGGTGCGAATAGTGTTTTTCCCGCAGGCGTTGCTACACCAGTTCCCACCATCGCGGTCGGCGGTGGACTCACGTCCTTTGGCGGTACGGCGCTGGCCTTTGACTTCGCGCCTCGCTGGATTGGCTATACGACAGGCTTACTCAGTGATGATGTGAACTACTTGCATGGAAAGCATGCCTTCCAGTTCGGTGGGGAGGGTAAGAAATGGTATGACGACATCGCTCAGTACCGCGGGAGTCCGCTGGGGGCCTGGTCTTTCTCAAATCTCACTCAGTTTCTCACCGGCGCTCCGGCATTGACGTTTGGGTTCGATCTCCAGCCCCCGCCAAATGTGTCCCAGGGAGGCGGTACCTACGGTCGCAGTTTCTCGCAACACTTGATCGCTTTTTATGCGCAAGATACCTATAAGATAAAGCCGAATTTGACGCTGACGTATGGTTTGCGATGGGAGTATGTGCCTGGACCTGGCGAGAAACACAATCGCATGGCGAATCTGCCGAATCCCTTCACGACGCCCGTTCCGGTCCAGGGTAGTTACTTCACCACGTCCCGAGACAACTTCGCTCCGAGGATCGGTTTTAACTGGGATCCATTTAAGAAAGGCAAGACGAGCGTCCGAGCAGGATATGGAATCTTTTTCAATGAAATCGAGGACAGCACCTACTTCACCACGGGAACGAATCAATACCCCTTCGTCACTTCGGTGACGCTTACCAATATGCCGTTTCCGTTTAGTTCGTCGATTCTTGCCGGTGACGTTAGCAATTTAGCGTTGCATCCGAACTTCGGCACGTTTGAGGAACACCCGCATACGCCGACGAAATACGGTTATAACCTTACCATCCAGCAGGACTTGCCGGGGCACCTGGGGTTCATGATCGCCTACGTGGGAGCCACTCAGCGCCACCAGGGCAGGCTGAATACTTGGCAGGAATATCTGCCTACAACCATCGAACAGCCGGGCCAACTTCCCATGGTAAATGGCCAGGTTATACCAGGCTCGACCATTAATCCGAATTGTACTGCTCCCGGCCAGATAACCTGCCTGTATTGGGCCGGCATCGGATTGAACAACGCCAACATACTCGGCAACAACCTCGCTACAAATGCCACGGCTCAGTATGCGACCGCTTGTACAGCTACGATTACAAAAAATTGCTTCAACAACAATAACTTTGGGAGCGGCGTCACCGGCGTAACGTTTGACGCCAACAGTAACTACAATTCTCTGCAAACCGCACTCGAAAGGCGGGTTTCCCCCGGCTTATTCGTGCGCTTTAATTATACGTTCTCCAAGTGCATGGAAGATGCGTCGGACGATCTTGCCGGCGGTGAATCCAATGGCGGCGGCGCTTCGTGGTCCCCCAACGGGATTGTGAGAGCTAACTATCACCGTTGCTCCTTCACGGGCACGAATGCCTCTAACCTCACGCTTAATTATGACTTTCCCTTTGGCAGGATGGTCAGTTCTGGACTCGCCAAGGCGCTCGTGAGCGGGTGGGGTATTAACAGTCTCACCACAGTATTTTCAGGTGTACCGTTTGATGTAAGAGACGGTGCCAATTACGCTCGGGCGGCCGCTTCGGGCAATGGCAATGGGCACCCTGACTACGCTCCCGGTTGCAATGCCCACAACATCATTCAGAAGGGCAACGTAAACAATTACATAAATGTGAATTGCCTCACGCCAGGCACGCCAGGCTACCTGGGAGATATGGGTCCGCTCATCTTAACGGCCCCGTCAACCGTGAATACGGACATCAACTTGCGGCGGAGTTTCCCCATAAAGTACCGCGAAGGAATGGTTCTGCAGCTATCGGCGGATATGTTCAACGCATTCAATCGCACCAATCTTGCACCGCCGAGCAGTACGACTGCGTTCACTGCCACCAATACCGTGGGAAGTCCCGTGATCAGCGCCACGCCCAATGCGACAGCGGGCCAGATTACGGGCACTATCGGCTCCTCCCGCCAGTTCCAGATAGACGTCAGATTGTTGTTCTAGAATTGCTCTTGTGCAGAGGCGCTTGGCAGCATGGCGTTGAGAATCGCAAGCTCCGCCGGCATAAGTGCTGCTGGTCGGAGCCTGCTATTCGTTGTGAGTCACTCGGGGTGAGTCACTCGGAGTTACCTGAGAAGCGATGAAGTCTGGCTATGCTCACCGTCGTAAACGATTCTTCCCCCCACCATGGTTATAACCGGTTTGATGTCCTTAATCTGATCTGCGGGAATAGTCAGGTAATCGCGATCGAGCACCACCAGGTCGGCCAATTTGCCCGGCTGGATCGATCCAAGTTTGTCTTCCTGAAAAATGAAGAAAGCGTTGTTCCGCGTGTGCGCGATTAGCGCATCTTCGCGGCTGATCGTCTGGCGAATCACCTTCGTCCCGCCCGCCATCTTTCCGGTAACGGCGAAATACAAAGTGGTGAAGGGCAGGTACTGATTGGCGGCCGTGGCGTCAGTTCCCAGTCCCCATAAGATGCCGCTGTTCTGAATTGTCGCCAGCGGCGGCATATCGTACGCTCCGTCCCCGAATCCTTCGTGCATGATCCCGCCGTTGATTACTGCCCAGGGGCTGACTGCGGCGTACATTCCCAGGTTCTTCATGCGCTCGAGCTGCGCGGCGTCAATCTGGTTGATGTGCACAAACACCCAGCGCAGATTCTTGATGGGATGCTCCTTATTGACCGCCTCGACTTGGTCCAGGAACGCATTGATCGTATCGTGCAATTCCGCATGCACGTGTAGTGGCAGCCCTGCCGCTGCGATCGCCATGGCCATCCGCCGCCACTGCGCCAGCTGATCGGGCGTAGGGTTTGATTTCAGCGCAAACATGGGATCGTGCAGCGGCGTATAGACGCTTTCACCAAAGAAAATATCGTCGATATACGCGTCACCTTGAAACAGCTTCATCGTGGCGATCTGCTGGATGGACCGGTCAACCTGCTCAGGCGTCCCCGCCGCCGCGCCGCCAATACAGAACGAGCGCACGTTCAGTCGCCCCTCCTGCTCCCATTTTTTAAAAATGTCCCGCACGTCGGCGTTGCAGCCCGCTACTCCAAAAGAAGTCAGGCCCGCGCGGTTTACATCCCGCACCAGCGCCGTAGCACTCGTCTCGAGTTGGTCGGGGGGAACCTTTGGCATTCTCGCCGCGACTGGACGCGTTGCCGCGATGTCGCCCTTGATTATTCCCGTGGGACTGCCGCCGGCGTCTCGCTGTATCGAACCCTTGACGAAGTCCGGCGGATCGGGCGTATTGGCCGCAATTCCGAAATCCTGCATCGCGCGGCTGTTGAGAAACACCTGGTAATAAGACTCCTGCAGCGCCACCGGATTATTGGGAGCGATCAGGTCGAGTTCCGCGCGGCTGAACGGCCTCGGGTCATCGGTGAACTGTTGGTGGGTCCACCCGCCGATGTTGTAAACCCATTTCCCCGTGCCTTCCTGTTTGGCACGAGCGCGCAACATGTCGATGGCCTGTTTTCGCGAGTAAACGCCGTCCCACCGAAGCTCGTTGATCCAGGTCTCAGCCCCGCGCAGCAGATGCATATGGTTGTCGATCAGCCCAGGTATGACCGACTTTCCTTGCAGGTCGATTTTTCTCGTGCTCGGTCCGGCCAGCTGCGCCATCTCCTGATTGCTTCCAACGGCGACAATTCGCTCGCCCCGGATGGCCACCGCCTGCGCAATGCTGAAACGCTGATCCACCGTGATGATCTTGCCGTTCGAAAGAATCAGGTCCACCGGGACCTGCTGCGCCCGGACCATTGCGGCCGAAGTTAAGAGCGCAAGGATCGCTGCCAATGCCACGGTGCTGCGATGAAATCGGTGCATATTACCTCCCATAGCAGACGCGCCGCATGCCCAGTAACCGCACAACTCGCCCGCTGACTGCGCGCGCATCATACATCATCCGCGCATTGACTTACATCTTCTCGTATTTCCGGAAGACTGGTTTGTCTAGCCGCGATTGGCGATCTCGGCCACACATCGTCGAACCCGTGATCAGCAACTCGAGTGCGGGCATACAGAAACAGGAACCGGTCGCAGCCTTGGCTACGTTTTTTGGTCGCTTGACCGCCGCCTTTACCTTCGTTGCTTTCCTCTTGGTCTTCATGATAGCGTCGCTCCTAAGGACTGGGGCGCTACCATACGCGTGTCGAGAGAGAAAGCTAGTGCTAATTTAGTGGGTACCTCAGTTCCTGCTGTCCGGCCCCACTTCTTCGATGAATTGGAATAAAATCACGACGGCTCAATGACGGAAACGAAGGCCGACACCGGAGGCAAACGATCCCGGAGCCTCAAGCTCCTGATCAGGACTTCGGAAAATCGCCAAGTCCGAGGGCGATTGCACATCACGTGATCGTGTGATCGGCGTCACTGCGATGCTTCGCGATACCGAATACATTGCGCCCTGTTCCACAAAGAAAATCTCAGTCGCCGCTAAATTCTGGAGGCAAAGACATGGCGAGGAAAAATGGATTTAGAGATGCTGCGGTGAGAGTTGGTTCTGCAATCGGTAGGGTTGATGCCAAAGCTCACAAAGCAACTCGTAAAGCAGTCAAAGCGGCACACGTAGAACTTGTCGCAATAACGAAGCAGGTAGATGCACTCAAGAGGCAGTTGACGCAGAGCACCAAACGGCTGAAGACGGCGTTGAAATAGCGCGGCGGTGTGTTGTCAGCCTACCAGGAGGGTTCTTCGCACTGCGACGTTACCACAACTCCCGATAAAGCGGCGTTATCAGAATGCGGCCCGAAGTTACTCTGGTTCATCGGTTTTGCAATTGGTGTTGACTTGATTTTCGACGGCGCATCACTGGTCGGCTTTGGGACGGCAATTCACCAGATTTCCCCGAAACCGAGGGCCTCTCAAGCTGTCTAAATTCATTAAAGGAGATTTCTAATGGAAAAGATGTTAGTCGTAGTGTTTGACAATGAAGCGAAAGCATACGAAGGCGCACGTAGTCTCAACCAACTCGATACCGAGGGGAGCATCACAATCTATGCTGAAGCAGTAATCAAGAAGAACGCCGACGGAGCGGTTTCTGTACTTCGGACTGACGGCGACTTTCCGGTTCGAACCATCGGGGGTACCGCCATTGGCAGCCTAATCGGCGCGCTGGGAGGACCCGTTGGCTTCGGCATCGGTGCTCTCGCCGGAAGCTTCGCTGGAATGTTGGGCGACCTGTACGTTGCCGGAGTCAACACGGATTTCGGAGTTGACGCTGCCGCTGCCCTTACGCCCGGCAAGTGCGCCGTAGTCGCTGATGTTAGCGAGGAGTGGGTGACACCAGTGGACTCGGCGATGGAGACTGCGGCTGGCGTAGTTTTTCGTTCACTCAGGAGCACGGTTGAAGATGATCAAAGGGCCAGAGACGTGGCCGAGTTGAAAGATGAAATTGCCCAGTTGAAAGCCGAGCATGCTAAGGCCCAGGCTGACCGCAAGGCGAAGCTTCAGGCCAGGATTGACTCCGTTAACGCCAAGATTCAGGAAAAGCTTGACCAGGCCAAACAAAGGTCGGAACAGATCAAAGGGGAGACCGAAGCAAAGGTGCAAGCACTGCAACAAAAGGCGGCGAAGGCTCAGGGTGATGCCAAGAAAGCCATTGATGCGCGCATCGCTCAGCTGCGGGGAGAATACGAAGAGCGTTCGAGACGCCTGAAGGGCCTGGCTGCCGAGCAATTGAGAAAAGCGGCTGCTCAACTCGAGAAGTAAATAAGCCGCAGCGCTTCGTGACGGCGGGGTCGCGTAGCAAGCGGCCCCCGCCGTTGTCCAACCGCTCGATCTAAGAATTTGTCTTTAGGGATAGGGGTTGGACCACGGGTGCGGCACCTGCGCGGAATTTCTTCACCTCTAATTTCACCTGTAACGATTCCGTCTTAGCCGTGCTTCCACGTACTTAGGCGGTTCCCGACACCGTTCACGTTATTGGACGTAGGTATTAGTTGGCCTTTGACACGGTAGAGGTCTGGGGTTCGAGTCCCCACGGGCCTACCATTATTTTCAATACTTCAGAAAGCTTTCTTCAGATTCCGACACAAACTTCACCTGTGATTCTTCACCTGTAAAATGGTGTTTTTGGACAGTCGGAGTCGGTCTCGTTTGTCGACTTACCGCAAGCACAGACCCTAAGTTTGCATCACCACCGCTCGCAGTCGAGTTTCGGCTGGTTGGGGAAATCCCAACTTTCGGGTTGCCGACAATTCCGGACTAGCGAAATGCGGAGTAGCCGCGCGAAATTGTAGGTGATCAATCGGCGCAGTCAAATCCAGAAGTTTTGCACCTGGCGGAAGCAACTGCGCGCTTGGAAGATGATTCGGCAACTCCGAAGCCTCGGATATCGAATCGAACTACCGAATCCTCAACCAAGCCAAGCACAAGCGCAGTGATTTTTTCGACCCTGTAATCGGTGTTTTTGGATAGTCGGAGTCGGCCTCGTTCGTCCACTTACGCCAAACACGCAACCTAAGATTGCATCACTACTACTCGCAGTGGAGTTTCGACTGGTTCGGGAATCCCAACTTCTTGGTTGCCGACGATCCGCACGGAACCCGCGACAGCGCCCTCATCCCCAATTTGGATTTTTCCGGCGTTTGCTTGTGGGCCAAGGATTCGCGACGGAGATGTGCCACTTGCCTGAAACAAGCCTGTCAGATGCCCGCGTACCAGGCGTAGCCTCCTTCTGGAGATGCTGAGCCCAGACCCTTGCCGAATCCTTTGAGACTGTCCGTGACCGTCAGGTGCGTGATGAATTTCACGTTCTTGTAACCGAGTTGGCGGGGGAGCCGCATGCGAAGTGGCCCCCCGTTGCCCACGGGAAGTTCATTGTCATTCAATCCATAGGCGAGGAAAGTCTGCGGATGCATTGCATCGGCCATATCGATGCTATCCCACCAGTCAGGATCGATGGAGAAGTAGACAATGTATCTGGCTTGCGGGTGGATTCCCACGACATCCAGAATTTGGGAAAGAGGCACGCCGATCCACTCGGCTATATACGACCAGCCCTCTTCACACGCCAGGTGAGTGATCTGGCTGCTAGACGGGTAGCTCTTAAGCTGGGGAAGCGAAAATGAGGCTGGCCGCTCGACCATGCCGTCGACGGAGAGCCGCCAGTCAGTGAATTCTCCGGCCTGCAGGCGTTTGAACGCCTCGTTTAGGGGCGGGATTTCGTTCGCGAACGGAGGCTTTGAAATCTGGCTCCGAGGAAACTCACGGGCTAAGGAGTGCCTCGTCACTAGCCGCTGGGAAGCATAGGTCAGCGTTTCGCCGAGACCGTAGATTCCGCCGTGATCGGGCGGGACCAGTCCATACTTTTGCCCAATGCGCGCGGCCACGCCCAGGCCAGATACGCCCGCAGCGGCCGCGAGACCGGTCATCATCAGTTTGCGGCGTGAGAGATCGTTCATGTGCGCCCCATATGTGTGCCGGTCCGGCCCGTGATCATTGCTCGCATGCGGCTCTTGAATCCGGCAATGCAAACCATCACGACGTGGACAAACAGGAAGAGCACGAGTGATACGGAAACGAACAAGTGAATCGTGCGCGCGGATTGCTGGCCGCCCAAGACAGTGACGGTTGCCGGAACTGCGGAAACAAAGGCGGGGGACATCGCCAAGCCCGTCCAGATTACTAATGGGAACAGAACGAAGATCACGATCAGGTAAGTAAGCCGCTGGAGCACGTTATACGACCTGGCTTCTGCCTCGCTGCGCCGTTTCAACCGCAAATGGTTAGCGATTGCGATCGAGAACCCCCGCCATGACAGATCGGTTTTATCAGGGAGCAAGTTTTTCCGCAAATGTCCTGTGACCAAGCTGGAGATTACATACAGTAAGCCGGTCAACACAACAATCCACGCAGCTTGAAAGTGGAGATACCGGCTCCAGCCGTTCTGGTCTGGCAGCACATACCCGTAGCCAGTCGGCACCAATGCCCTCGAGGAAGGGATTGGTAGTTTAAACAACGGTGTAGTCAAATCGTTGCCGGTTTCGCCCCAGTAGAAGCGAGGGTGAGAGATTATAATTTCAACTCCGCTGACGAGCAGGGCAAGAAAGCATAGAGTAGCGATCCAATGAGTGACGCGGACAAGAGCAGAGTGCCGTGAAGGAACCGTCGTGGCTGGGACGGCCGACGCAGAACTTGGGAAGGAAGCTCTCAGTGGCCACTGCACGGATTCCGATCTCGCCATTTTTTGCCTCCTTATGGCGCTCCGACTTGCCTTCCCAAGTTGGACGTCATACTACCACGCTACGGGGACTCAAACAGACAAGTCTTAAATTACGGCGAAACCGGAAGTTGAATTATGGTCAATTGGATGTAGCGACCTCATCCGGGCCGCATGGGATGGGAGGAAGATGGCACCACGAAGATTCTCTTCGGCGTGATCGGGCTAATCCGCTGATGCGGTGCTTTTGATCGCCATTGCCATATCCTTCTGTGCATTCAGTTTGAGGCGTCGATGCGATTGCGAATATAAATCAAGAGTTGTAGTCACCTTGGCGTGGCGCAGCAGGCTGATTGGATGACGTTGTCGGCTCCTTCCGGGCGAGTAGACTTGGTAGCTGTGAAACGACCAAGGCTCGGAAGAAAGGAGCCGAGCAATGTTGATTATAGGATGTGATTTTCGCACACGCTATCAGCAGATCGCCATGCTGGATGAAGCCACTTGGGAATTGACCGAGCGACGGTTGGACCATGAGAACGGCGAAGCCCTTGCCTTCTAGCGCAATTTGCAGGGGCCCGTGCGCGTGGGGATCGAAGCGACCGGGCCGATCCACTGGTTCGAGCGCTAGCTGGCGGAACTGGGGCACGAACTTTGGATTGGAGATTCCGCGAAGATTCGCGCCAGCGAAGTTCGCAAGCAAAAAACCGATGAACGCGACGCCGCGCTCATCCGCCTTTTTTACACAAGCAGCTTGACGTCACCCCAAACCGCATTTGTCGAGGATGTGCTTGCACCATCCTGTAAAATAGAAGTGTGTCCGAACGAAGCATAAAACCGATCACGCTGGCCTTCCCGCTCTGGCGGGCAGCAGTCGCCTCGCGAACGAAAAACCAAGCCTTGCACCAATTTCTTCGGAAAAACGACAGGCGCATCCAAAAGTCTTTTAGAATGATATCCTTGCGAAAAATTCGTCAGCAACTCCCATGGATTGATATCCTTACGAAAAACACCGGGGGGTGGGGGCATATACCATTTTCTAACCCCCCAATTCCTGCGAACGCCACAGCCCCGGGAGCAGGCTCAAAGCCTTTTGCCGCCGGGCGTTTCGTACCGCTCCTCGAAGCATCAATTCTCGGGGCGCAGCCGGCCGTGCTCCCTGCGCATACGGTCAGAATCGGTTTCAGAACGCAGTTGACGGTATTTCAAACGCTGCGTCATGATGAAGCCGCGCCGTGACTCAGCAAAGACGAAGATTCTCAATCACCGGGTTTTAACACTGCGTTTTATGGAGATGGAATGAACAGTGCACCATGGGACGATCCGCGTATCGCGCGTGGGATGGCTATCCAACTTCAGCGCCGGCGCGAGCGACTAGACGCCGGCGAAAAGGCTGTGGGCTGGAAGGTGGCCTTTAGCGCGGCTGCGGCCATGGAGCGACTCCGCACCACGGCGCCGCTCTTCGGATTCCTGATGCAGCGGGCGGTTCTGGCCTCAGGTGCAACGGTCTCCGTTGCGGGATGGGCAAATCCAGTGCTCGAGCCGGAGATCGCCGTGCACATCTGCAAAGATGTTCCCGCGGGGGCCGATCGCGAGGTGGCTGCGGCGGCCATCGGCGGCGTGGGCCCGGCAATAGAAATCCTCGATCCGGATCGCCCGTCAACGGCGGAGACGCTGGAAGAAACGCTCGCCGACGATATCTTTCAGAGGAATGTTGTTATAGGAAAGAACGATACTTCGCGGGCGGGCTGCGTGCTGAGCGGCTTGGTCGCGCGCATCGTAAAAAATGGCGCAGAGGTTGTGCCGCCCGCCGCGCCCGCAGCCACCGCAGTCGAGCTCATCGATATCGTGCGCCATCTCGCTGGAACGCTCGGAGCATTTGGCGAGATCCTTCGCGCCGGCCAAGTTATCATCACCGGTTCTATCGTGACGCCGATGCCTAT
>Ga0193751_1002932_pt1 | contig 10189 bp, 10 predicted proteins | sample L1c2metaG_FD_143050 | JGI IMG/M metagenome (GOLD analysis project Ga0193751, IMG submission 143050) | Soil microbial communities from a riparian zone of the East river system, Colorado, United States - L1c2 | ecosystem: Environmental > Terrestrial > Soil > Riparian zone | place: USA: East River...
CGAGCCGAAGCAAACAGAGTTCGGTTGCAGGGCCAGACGCTTGGCCTACGCGCTGCTGAACGACTCGCGCGGGCGGTAGGTGCTGGACGTCGGCAAACCGTGCGAGCGCCTCCCCTGCCGTCTCAGCCTCGATTTCGCCCATGTATCGGGTGAACGTCCGGGCGAAGCGCGCGGCCCGCTCGAGCTGCTGCCGGTCGGCGAGCGTCACATGACCCATGCTCTGCCAGGCAGGGCCGAGCACACGCGCAAGCTGTTCTTCGCCGGCCACCGCCGAGAAGTCCAGGCAGGACTTCGCTTGCGTTGCTCAAACCGGACGCTAGGGCGACTGCGGCCAATCTTCTCCCCGCTGCGTCGCCTTAGGGGCCGGCGTGCCTAAGCCGCAAGCGGTGCCCGGCCCCGCTATCTCAAGCGTTTCCGGCGCGCGCCAGTGCGAATGGAGGCTCGACCGCCGCAATAGCCGAGCCTCCACCAGGGGCCAGTCGGTCAGCGGGCGGCATATGGCACCGAGACCGCATCCGCTCGTTAGTGCGCCTTCCACCCAAGCCCCGTCCTGACCTTGATCCAAGTCGGGTCGAGCGCCACAGCCGAAAGGCTGGACCGTCCATGCCGTCCACTACGAGGTCAAGACGTCTTGTGGGCGCTCCACGAGCCACCACCACCCGGTGTCTTATAGCTGCCCGACATCGACTTGCCCGACACCGAGCCCGAATAGGTGATGCCCCCAGAGACGGTCCCAAAGCGGATGGTCCCGCCGTGCACCGCGCCCGTGACCCTGGACGTGGAACTCGGGTTCGAGAGCTTGATCGTTCCGCTCAACCGCGATCCCGACTGGGTCCAGCGAAGGGTGAACGTGCCGTGGTAAGCGCCGCCGTACTTCCCCGACCATGTTCCGGAGAGCAGGCCACCGGCCGCTCGTACTTTCGATGCAGAGGCGCCGGCGGTCGGAGAGTTCGCCGCGGTGGCGATGGCGTTGCTGCAGCAGACAGTTATTACGGCGACTGGCAGAGCAAGACTCAGTAGCGGAAGTCTGCGTCGTAGTGAATCCACAGGATGCGTGCCTCCTCATGGTTGACCCTCTCGCAAGCATCAGTTGTTACAGGGCCGCACCCAGTATTTCAATAGGCCGAAAGGCTCGTAAGGCACCTTCCCGTAGATGACGCCGACCGCCCAACTGCGGTCAGGTTCGGTCAAAGCGTGGGCTCGGCGCTTGTACCGCTGCCGCAGTCGCCACCCGATACGACCGGATTTCAGCCGATCACAGCCAACGACCCGAGACGGCCGGAAATGCCTGAATCCCCGCCGTCCTAATGGGAATCCAGGCAAATCCGGAGAGCGGACGACGGGATTCGAACCCGCGACACCTGGCTTGGGAAACCGGTAGCGCGTGGCTCAACCATGCCGTTTAGAGCCGCTGCCCCGCAGTACGCGCCGCAGTTTCTCGCGATCGTCGCCGGTGGATCGCGTACTTCGGGCCGTACACGACCGCCGAACCAACCAGGCCGAGGGTCGCCGCGCTCAGCCTCGCGTGGAGCTTCGGCAAGCCCTCTACAAGGTCATCCGCGAGGGGCCCGACCAATGGAGTAAGCGACAGCGCCGCGAAGAGCGCCGAGAGGAGCGCGAGCAGCTCATGGTCTTTGCGCTCGAGACGCGTCGCGATCACTGCCCGGTTTACCGACCATGTCTGTGTCGGGTAACGCATCCGCTCGAGTTCCCCCTGCGTGAGCTGTGGCCCGAACTTCACCAGGTGCTCATCGTCTGGATCGAGTCGAGGTCGTCGAGGATTTGCAGGCGCGCCGTCTCGTAGGCACGGAGATTCGCTGACCAGGCGTCGAGGAGTGAGGCGACGATTCCGCCGCCGAGCGCCGATACAGCGATCGCGAGCCAGGTCATCCGCCGCGCCCGGCAAGTAGTGCATCGAGCGCCGAAGCCGCGTCGGCGCGCGCGCCCTCGATCAGGTGCCGGTAGCGGTCGGTCATGTACGTCGACGAGTGTCCCACGTAGTCGCCGATCTCCTCGAGCGACCGTCCAGCGGCGTGCATGAGGCTCACGACGTGTGCCGACACTCGTGCAGGCCGATCGGCTCGAGCTCGCCCGACTCAGCCCGGAGAAACGAACCGACCGCGGTAGCAGCCCACGCTCCGAGGGCTCGCTTGCGGACGTGTGACGGCGTGAGCGGCGCGGTCGCGGTGCGGCCGAAGACGACGCCGCTGACCGTATCGGACCCAGCGCGAGCAGCGTTACAAGAACATGGAAGCCCGCGGCATCGTGATCGCTCGAACATGGCCCAAGCCGAAACAGGACCGTATGGTTCGGCAGCGCCTTATGGCAGCCGCTCCCACGGGTTCTGTCCTAGCGCGTCGGCTCAACGGCAAGACAGCCAGAGACACGCGTTAGCAGCTGCCGGCCAAAGCCGCTTCTAGTGGGCGAGTAGTCGGCTTGCGCGCGGATGACGCTCAGCCCATACCGAGTAGCCGACTCCTCGCCGGTGTAGCCATGCGGCAAGCGGCGGTCGCGACGAGAACACGCGGTCGCCCCAGACAACAGCGGTCGGCGGCACGAACGACCCGCCGACCGGTCTCGCGTCGGCGATCGTTCGTCCGACGAAATACATTGGTACTCCGATCGCCGCGATCGCGGCGAGAGTTAGGAGCAGATTCTGCGCTCGCCGGACCGTCATCCCCAGGCCATGGTGGCAAGGTTGAGCCGCAAAGAACAGAGGCAGATGGACGGAAGCGGGACTCGCCGTTCGTCGGCCTGCTACGCGTCGAGCCTGTCGGCTGAGGCCCAGACCCCCACGCCATGCCGTCAAATGCCCCGGCCATCCGCACTAGGGTTGGCCGATGGTCTAGGCACGCCTGGCTGCTCGTTCTAGGCAGGAGCGCATGAGCGTTCTAGCGTGCCCGGTGTGTGGTTCTGGGTCGTGCTCCCGATCGCTTCAGTGGTGATAGCCGCTTGCGTCGTGTACTCCATCGTTGGCTTGTTCGAGGTCTTGAGAGAGCCGACAGTGGAGGGAACAGTCGACAATGATCTCGGTTCGTCAGCGGCGACCAGTCCAGACGCTGGAGCGTAGTCGGACTCGCTTTACGCGGCACGGAAGACGATGCGCCGTTCGTCGGGCTACTGCGCGTCGAGTCGGTTTAGTGCGCCGCAGTTGCGCCGCAGTCGTCGCCCGAAACGGTCGGATTTGAGCGGATTCCAGCCGACGAACCGGCGCGCCCGGAAATGCCTGAATCCCCGCCGTCCTAATGGGAATCCAGGCAAATCCGGAGAGCGGACGACGGGATTCGAACCCGCGACACCTGGCTTGGGAAGCCAGTGCTCTACCAACTGAGCTACGTCCGCGTACAGCGGACAGTGGATTCTACCGCTGCACACGAAACACCCTGTCCAGCCCGCCGCCGGAATAATCCACCCGACGACCCATTCCGGACCGAGGAGAGGAACCGATGACCACCGAGCTGCACGAGACCGCGAGGGCAATCGTCGCCGACGGCAAGGGAATCCTCGCCGCGGACGAGAGCACCGGCACGATCAAGAAGCGCTTCGACTCGATCGGGCTCGAGTCGACCGAGGAGACCCGGCGCGCGTACCGCGACCTCCTCTTCACGACGACGGGCGTCGAGGAGTACATCAGCGGCGTCATCCTCTACGACGAGACGATTCGCCAAGACGCACTCGACGGGACGCCGTTCTCGAAGCTGCTCGCGTCGAAGGGCGTGATCCCGGGCATCAAGGTCGACCTGGGCGCGAAGCCGCTCGCCCACGCCGAGGGTGAGACGATCACGGAGGGCCTCGACGGGCTCCGCGGCCGGCTCGAGGAGTACTACGGCCTCGGTGCGCGGTTCGCGAAGTGGCGCGCGACGTACACGATCACGGACTCGCTCCCGAGTGAGTACTGCGTCTGGACGAACGCGCACGCGCTCGCGCGCTACGCGGCGCTCTGCCAGGAGGCCAACATCGTCCCGATCGTCGAGCCGGAGGTGCTGATGGACGGCACGCACACGATCGAGCGGGCCTACCACGTCACGTCGCGCGTGCTGTACGCGCTCTACACCGAGCTCTTCGACCAGCGCGTCGATGTCACCGGCAGCCTCCTCAAGCCGAACATGGTGCTCTCGGGCTACGAGGCCTCGAACCGCGCAGGCGTCGACGAAGTCGCCGACTGGTCGCTGAAGTGCTTCTACAAGCACGTGCCTGCCGCGGTGCCCGGCATCGTCTTCCTCTCAGGCGGGCAGTCGGACGAAGACGCGACCGCGCACCTGAACGCGATGAACGCGAGAGGACCTCACCCGTGGCAGCTGTCGTTCTCCTACGGGCGCGCGCTGCAAGCGCCGGCCCTGAAGGCCTGGGGCGGCAAGCCGGAGAACGTCGAGGCGGGCCAGCGCGCGTACTACCACCGCGCGAAGATGAACAGCGCGGCCCGCACCGGCACGTACGCACCGGAGCTCGAGCGCGAGGCCGTCACCGCGTAGTAGCCCTTACATGCGCTCGGGCGCGTCGACCCCGACGAGGTCGAGACAGCGTGCGATCACGGTCTGCGTCGCGTGGCACAGGGCGAGCCGGAACGCTTGCTGGTCGCTCTCGAGGACGCGGTGCTCGTGATAGAAGCGGTGAAAGTCGTCGGCGACACGGATCGCGTACTGCGGAATCCCCTGAGGACCGCGCTTCTCCGTCGCGTCGGCGACGACCGCGGGCAGCTCTGCGAGCCGCTTGATCAGCTCGCGCTCCTCCGGCGCGAGCGCACCGTGAAGGTCGGCAGAGACCTTCGCGTCGCCCGCGTTGCGGATGATTCCCGCGATGCGTGCGTGCGCGTACTGGACGTAGTAGACCGGATTCTTCTGGCTCTTCTCCGCCGCGAGATCGACGTCGATCTCGATCGTCTGGTCGGGGCCGCTCTTGACGAGATACCAGCGCGCCGCGTCGACGCCGATCTCGTCCATGAACTCGTCGAGAAAGACGACGTCGCCGCGCCGCTTGGACATCTTCGTCTGCTCGCCGCCCCGCGTCAGATGGACGAGCTGATAGAGGAGCACCTCGATGCGGCTCGGGTCGTAACCGAGCATGCGGGCGATCGCGGCATACCAGTTGCGCGTGCCGTGGTGGTCGGCGCCGAGGACGTAGATCGCGCGATCGACGCCGCGCTCGAGCTTGTCGACGAGATAGGCGACATCCGCTGCGCGGTAGGTCGCTGCACCGCCGTCGGAACGGATGAGCACGCGGTCCTCCTCGTCGCCGTACGCCGAAGACCGCGCCCAGAGCGCGCCGTCCTGCTCGTACGTGTCGAGCCGCGGCAGCAACTCGGGCAGCCGCTCCTCGAGGACGCTCTGACGCGCCCAGGAGTCGAAGTGGACGCGGAAGCGTTCCAGCGACCCCTCGATGCTGCGCAGCATCTCCTCTACCGGATCTCCCGGACGCTCCGCGAGTTCCTTGACGTACGCGCCGTGGTAGCCGTCTTCCGGCGGCTCCTCCCCGCGCCGCGCGGCCTCGACGGAAGCGCGAAAGCGGTCCATCTGCCCGCCGCTGTCGTTGTAGTAGTACTCGCGCGAGACATCGTGCCCGCTGAAGGCGAGGAGGCGCCCGACGGAGTCTCCGTAGGCGCCGTTCCGCGCGTGGGCGACGGTGATCGGTCCGGTCGGGTTCGCCGACACCATCTCGACCTGCACGCGCTCGCTCCGCTCTGGCCAGCCGCAGCCGAACTCGTTGCCCGCGTCGAGGATCGCACGGAGCGCGCCGACGAACCAGGCATCGACGAGGAAGAGATTGACGAACCCGGGGCCGGCGGTCTCCGCGCGCTCGACCTCCGGCAGAGCCTGCGCCGCCTCGACGAGCTCCGCGGCGATGTCGCGCGGCGCCTGCCGGCGCGCGCCTGCAAGCCGAAGCGCGGCGTTCGTAGCGTAGTCGCCGTGCTCAGCCTCGCTCGGCCGCTCGAGCGTGACGCCGGTGCCGACGCGCGCCGCGAGTGCGCTGACCGGGTCAGTCGACAAGGGACTCTTGCCGGGCGAACAGATCCTCGAGGCGCCGGAGCTCTTCGGTCGTGCCGACGCCGACGATCACGTCGCCCGCCTCGATGACCGCGTCAGGCTCGGGCGTCGTATCGAACGTGCCGTCGCGCTTGCGTAGCGCGACGATGATCGCGCCGGTGTAGTGGCGCACGCGGATGTCACGGATCGACCGCCCCGCGTTCGCACACGTCTCGTGCACCTCGATCTCCGCCATGTGCAGATCGGGCCCAGTCGCCGTCGTGACGGCGTCGAGAAACGCCGTCACCTGCGGCTTCAGCACGAGGGCCGCCATCGTGCGGCCCGCCGCCGTGTACGGCATGACGACGCGGTCAGCCCCCGCGAGCTTGAGCTTCTTCTCGGCGTCGGTATCGGACCCGCGCGCGACGATCTGGATATCGGGCCGGACGGAGCGCGCCGACAGGGTCACGTACAGGTTGTCGGCGTCGTCATCGGAGGCGACAACGATGCCGCGCGCGCGCTCGAGGCCGGCCTTCTGCAAGTCCTGGTCTTCGGTTGCGTCACCGAGGATGAGGAGCTCGTCATGCTCCTGCGCAGCGTCGACCGCTTGCTGGCTGTGGTCGAGCACGACGAACGGCACGCGCGCCGCACGAAACTCGTCGGCCACCTGACGGCCCACGCGGCCGTAGCCGCAGATGATGAAGTGGTCGCGCAGGTGCTCGATCTTTCGCTCCCTTCGCCGTTCGGCCAGGACACCCGTCAAGACTCCGCCGGCAATCGTCTCGACGATAACCGCGCCGGCGTAGGCGATGATCGTCAAGCCGCAGAGCACGAGCACCATCGAGACCACCCGCGCGCCGTTCGAGGGCGGGATCGTGTCGAGCCCGGCCAGGGTGGCCGTCACGACCGCGCGATAAAAGGCCTGGAACCACGATTCGTGCAGCGTCCGGTGGAAGCCAACGGTGCCCCCGACGAGCGTGAGGGCGATGGCCGCGAGGACCCGGAGCACCTGCCGGAGCCGGAGGCTTGCCTGCACGCCTCTAGTATTCCGGCGTGGACGACGACGAGTACTCCGAGTCGGGCGAACCGGACAGCCCTGACGCTGAGCCCGGCGAGCGCCGGCTCAACATCCATCTCGACCCCTCCGATATTGCGGGCGGGTACGCGAACTTCGCGAACATCAGCTTCTCGCGGTACGAGTTCACGCTGACGTTCGCCCGGATCGAGCACGAAGTCGAAGAGGGCGACGTGCCGGGAGCGGTCGTCTCGCGAATCAACGCCTCGCCCCGCTTCGTCGAGGAGCTGATCGCCGCGCTCCAGGACTCGTGGTCGAAGTTCCAGACGACCGAGGGCATCCGCAACCTTCCCGAGATACCCGGGCCCTGAGCCTCGCCCCGTCGTACGCCGTGCTGTGCGCGGTGCAGGCGGCGATCGTTCTGTTGCCGCGCCGCGTCGGCCGTCCGCACCGGCGCGGCTGGATCGGCATCGTGCTGCCCGCGGCCGCGCTCGGACTCGGGATCGGCGTTCTGCGTGCGGTCTCGGGCGGCCCGCACGCCCTCGCGCTCGTTGCGGCGATCGCGACTCCCGTTCTAGCGGCTGCGCAGCCGAAGCGTGCGCCGTTCGCCGTAGCCGCGTGGCTCATCGCCTGGCTCGCGCACGGACTGCTCGCACAAGGCGCGTCGGTCGCGCTCGTCGCACTCGCTGCCGTCACCGTTGCCGAGCTCGCAGGAGCTCTCGCGCCCAGGTGGTCACTCGCCGCCGGGCTCGTGGCGCTCGCCGTGCTCGACATCGTGCTCGTGTGGGGCACCGCGCAGGTCGGGCCGGCAACGACGGCGCTGCACCACGCAACCGTGCCGTCTGCGGCCGGCCATCCCCTCCCGCGTCTGCAGGACGCGACGTTCGGGTCGGCGACCATGGGCTGGCTCGACTTCGCCGCCGCGGCGCTTTTAGGCGTCGTCGCGCGGGCGCGGCTGCGCGCCGCGGCTGTCACCGGCGCCGCTGCGGGAGCGTGGGGCCTGCTGCTCATGGTGACGTCGACGATCCCGGCGACGGTGCCGACGCTCGCCGGTCTCCTCGTCGGCAGGCTGTAGCGATGCGCGTCGCGGTTATCTCCGACATTCACGCGAACCTGCACGCACTCGAGGCAGTCCTCGCGGCGCTCGCGGCGGAGCCGCCCGACGAGGTGTGGTGCCTCGGCGACCTCGTCGGCTACGGGCCGAAGCCGAACGAGTGCTGCGCGCTCGTCGAGGCGCGTGCGTCCGTCTGTCTCTCCGGGAACCACGACCTCGCCGTGGTCGGCACGATCGACCTCGACGAGTTCAGCGGCGATGCTGCCACGGCCGCAGCGTGGACGCGAGGCGTGCTCGAAGACGACGCGCGCGCCTTCCTCTCCGGCCTCGAGCCGGCCGGCAAGGCTGCGGACGTGGCGCTCTTCCACGGCAGCGCGCGCGACCCGGTGTGGGAATACATCCTCTCGGACGCAGCAGCCGCCGCGACGCTGCTGCTGACCGAGGAACCGCTCGTGCTCGTCGGTCACAGCCATGCGGCCTTGGAGGTCTCATTTCGCGACATGGGGCTCGACGGAGGACTCGCGCCGGATGGAACGACGCTCGAGCTCGCAGGCGCGCGCTGGGTGCTCAACCCCGGCTCGGTCGGCCAGCCGCGTGACGGCGACCCGCGCGCCGCCTATCTCGTCCTCGATTCCGATGCGCGCCGCGCGAGCTTCCACCGCGTCGCCTACGACATCGAGCGGACACAGGCGGAGATGCGAGCCGCGGGCTTGCCGGAGCAGCTCAGCGAGCGGCTCTCGATGGGGCAGTAGTAGTTGGCGCAAGTGCCAGAATCCGCTCGCGCGGATTCTCGCACGCGCGAAGACCCCTAAAGCCGGCCGCGTTCGCGGCCGGTAGCGACTACGCGACGACCGCCGGGACGGCGGCAGGCGTGGCTACGTCGTCGCCGTAGAGGTGGATCCCCTCGCGCGCGAGCGCGAGCTGGACGTCCTCGCGTGCCTTGTAGATACGCCACTTCACCGTGGCGAGCGTGACCTCGAGCGAATCGGCGATCTCGGTGTACGAGAGGCCCACGATGTCGCGAAGCAGGAGCGCCATCTTGAGGTCGACGTTCAACGCCTCGACGGCGCGCCAGACGGCGTCGATCGCTTCGAGCCGCTCGAACGGCGCGTCGAGTACCTCGAGCGGCGGAACGTCGTCGATGTCGACGACCGCGCGCGGGCGTCGCTCAACCGCGCGAAGCTCGTCGAGCACGCGGTTCTTCGCGACCTGGAAGAGCCACGTCGTGAACTTCGAACGGAGCGAGAAACGCGGCAGGCCCTGGAAGACGCGCAGGAAGATCTCCTGCGTCAAGTCCTCGGCGAGCGACCTGTCGCCGACGAGGCGCAGCACGTAGTTGAAGACGGGCACCTGATAAGCGCGCACGATGATCGAGAAGGCGCGCTCATCACCGCGCTGGGCCTTCCGCAAGACGCCGAAGTCAGGCTGGGGCAGCGACAAGAGGCCTCATTGTACCCGGGTTATTTCTCAATCAAGAGATTTCGACCGCTCATTTGTAAGGGCTGGGCAAAACCGAGAAGGGCGAGCGCCGTCGGTGCCAGGTCGGAGAGCTCGCCGTCTTCACGCAGCTTGAGTCCCTTTTCGCTGAGGATCAAGGGGACCGGGTTCGTCGTGTGCGCCGTGAAGGGACTGATGCCGTCCGCTTCGAGCATCTGCTCGGCGTTGCCGTGGTCGGCCGTGACGAGGCAGACGCCGCCCCGCGCCGAGACCGCCTCGACGACGCGGCCGAGGCAGGCGTCGGCGGTCTCGACCGCTTCCACGACTGCCGGGATCACTCCGGTGTGGCCGACCATGTCGGGATTCGCGAAGTTGATCACGGCGAACGCGTAGTCCCCGGCAAGCTCGGCGACGAAACGATCCGCAAGCTCGTTCGCGGACATCGCCGGCTTGTGGTCGTAGCTCGGGACGTCTCGGGGTGAGGGAACGAGCACACGGGTCTCGCCCGCGAACGCGTCCTCACGGCCGCCGTTGAAGAAGTAGGTGACGTGGGCGTACTTCTCCGTCTCAGCCATGTGGAGCTGACGGACATCGTGTTGGGCGAGGGCTTCCGCAAGAACCATCTCGACGGTCTGCTCCGGGAATACGACGGGAAAGTCGAAGTCCTCCCTGTACTTCGTCATCGTGGTCAGGTCGGTTTGAACCTCGCCGAGCTTCTCGCTC